>Ga0180220_1001338_pt1 | contig 18550 bp, 13 predicted proteins | sample eDN5th37CBELigBY_FD_151335 | JGI IMG/M metagenome (GOLD analysis project Ga0180220, IMG submission 151335) | Enriched backyard soil microbial communities from Emeryville, California, USA - eDNA 5th pass 37_C BE-Lig BY (version 2) (version 2) | ecosystem: Environmental > Terrestrial > Soil >...
CCGTGCATGGACGCCAGATGATGTAAAGAAACTCGACGCACGGGCGTCGCATCTAAGCGTTCTCTCTCATACACGCGCGATCCCGGCAATAAACATTCATCGGAATCTCGATTCATGGAAGTGCGCCTACAGATTGCGCCACGGCTTTACGCTAGATTGCCGCCGCATGGAACACGAATCTTCACGTTGACAAGTCATTTCCTCACGGAGACACGACCATGAACGCGGCACGCTCCTTGCGCCAGTTTGCAGTCGCTCTTTCTTTGTTGGGGATGGCGACAGTCGCCATCGCGCAGAGCACGACGGCCGTCTCCAAGCGACAGGAGCAGGCCCGAAACGACAACGCTCAACAGCATCGGTCCAAGAACTATGAGGATACGATCAGGGCATACCAGACAGGCAGCAGCGGCAGCGCTTACCGCGCGAGCACTCGAAGTGACGTGCCGGACATCAGGGACCGGTATGCTCGTAACGACGTGAAGAACGGCAAGAAGGGCCAGAAGGAGAAGAAGCCTCCAAAGAAAAGGAACGGCTCCAGTGGTGGTCCGGTGAACGGCTCGAGTGGTGGTCCGGTAAACGGCTCCAGCGGCCCGGTGACCGTCTCCGAGCCCGCGACGGGTTGGCTGCTTGGGATGGGCCTCGCACTGCTCGGCCTGGTGGCCTGGCGCAAACGCCGCGCCTGAGATCACGCCTGTGCGTTGAGATCACGCGTATGCGTTGATCCGCCGATCCGCTTCGAAATCATCTGCGAGCGCCCGCTCGGTCGGCATCGCGCCGGCGCACACATCGCTTGCTTCGCGATATTGCGTGCTTCGCGATATTGCGTGGTGCCCCCGCTTCTCCTGCTGCATATCGGCCTTCCATCCACCCCTCCCCGTCCCCTTTGATCTCATGATCGGCGGCCGCCCGGGGGACGGGACGCGTCGCCGCTGTGCGAGGCGGGACGGTCGATGACGACCTCCAGGGCCCTGCGCCCGCGCCCTGCGACCCCGCTACCCGACCCGACCCGACCCGGTAGACTGGATATCGCCGTCGCCTTCGCGCAACGCGCGTACCGAGCTGCGCCGGCACCGTGGCATGCGCCGGGCAGTCTCATTGATATCGATCGATATTATAACGTATGATACGTTCTCCGAACTCGGCCACCCCATGAATCGCCTACGCAGCTTCGGCTTCATCGTCAAGGATATCGGCCGCCTGTACACCCGGCTGTTCGAGCAGCGCGCCAGTGAGCTGCACGTCACCCTGGCCGAGTGCAAGGTGCTGACGTACCTGCAGCGAAACGAGGGTATCAGCCAGATCCGCCTCGCCGAGCTGACCGGTGTCGAACCGATGCGCCTGGTGCGCATCCTCGATCGCATGGAAGCAGACGATTGGATCGAGCGGCGTGCACACCCCACCGATCGCAGAGTGCGTCAGCTCCATCTGAGACCCAAAGCCCAGCCCGCGCTCGAGGAGCTCTGGAAGCTGAGTGACCAGGTGCGCGCGCAAGTGCTCGCAGGCCTCAAGGCCGAGGAGCGCACTGCGCTGATGGACCTGCTGGAGCGCGTGCACATGAACTTGTCGCGGGCGCAGGTCGATGAAGCCGCATCACCCAAAGCGCCATCGAAGACATTGCGCGCCGGCGGCAAGCCGTCGGTTTGAGCCCAGCACATGCTGGACAGCCGGAATCGCTTACGACATCCCAGACCGGAACGTCTCGACATGAATGCCGTAGTCCAACCACGTGAGCCCGAGCCGGACGAACTGCGCACGGACGAAGCCAGCGCGACGCCCCGCGAGCGTCGTCTCGGTCAGCGCCTGCGCCTGCCGTTGATGATTCTGGGGCCCGCCTTGGTTGCGATGCTCGCTGCATACTTCTATTTCACCGGCGGCCGCTACCAATCGACCGACGACGCCTATGTACGCGCGGCGCGCGCGGAGATCAGCTCGAACGTCGCAGGTCGCGTCAAGGTGCTGGCCGTGCATGACAATCAGCTCGTACATCGAGGCGACGTACTGTTCCAATTGGACGATGCCCCGTTTCGAATCGCAGTCGCCGCCGCCGAGGCGCAGCTGGAGAAGGCACGCATGGAGGTCCAGGGCCTGAAAGCCGCCTACCGGCAGCGTCAGGCCGATCTGGCTGCCGCCCGCGACACCCTCGATTACCGGCGCAGCGACTACGTGCGCCAGCAGCGCTTGCTGCGCAAAGGCATCACGTCCCAGGCTCAGTTCGACACCGCCGAGCATGCCAAACTGACCGCGCAGCAGCGCTACAACAGCGCGCAGCAGCAGATCGCTGTTGCGCTCGCAGCCCTGAACGGGGACCCGCAGATCGCGCCGGAGCGGCATCCCTCGGTCATGGCCGCGCAGGCGCAGCTCGATCGCGCGCGCCTGGATCTTTCGTACACGACGATCGTGGCGCCGAACGACGGGATCGTTACGAAGGTCGAGCAGCTCCAGGTCGGCGACTACATCAATGCCTCTCAGCGGGTCTTCGCACTGATCTCGACGCATGATGTCTGGGTCGAGGCCAACTTCAAGGAGGTTCAGCTCGCACACATGCGGCCCGGCCAGAGCGCAACCGTCGAGATAGACGCCTTCCCGGGTCGCCCGTTCTCCGCGAAGATCGCGAGCCTCAGCCCTGGGACGGGCAGCGAGTTCTCGGCGTTACCCGCCGAGAACGCGACGGGCAACTGGGTCAAGGTCGTGCAACGCGTCCCCGTACGCCTCGCGATCCAGGATCTGCCTGCTTCGTTCCTGCTGCAGTCCGGACTCAGCGCGAGCGTCGAGGTCGATACGCAGTTCCGGCGCCATCCGTTCGGCGGCGACGCCGACAGCCGCGTGGTAGCAGCCATCGCCGGGAAGTGACCTCCGTGTCCAGCGACGTCGCCAGGACGACCGTCCCGCATCATGGCCTGATTACGATCTCGCTGATGCTGGCCACGACCATGCAGGCGCTCGATATGACGATCGCCAATGTCGCGCTGCCGCACATGCAGGGCAGTGTCTCCGCGACCGAGGAACAGATGACGTGGGTCCTCACCTCGTACATCGTCGCCGTGGCGATCATGACGCCACTCACCGGCTGGCTCGCTGGTCGATTTGGGCGCAAGAGGCTGTTTCTCGCTTCCATTGCCGGCTTCATCGCGTCCTCCGTCCTTTGTGGTGTGGCGCAGACCCTGCCCGAGATCGTAGCGTTCCGCCTGCTCCAGGGGCTTTCCGGGGCCGCACTCGTACCGATGTCGCAGGCGGTGCTGCTCGACATCAATCCGCCCGAGCGCCATGCGCGCGCGATGTCCGTCTGGGTGATGGGCGTGACCGTCGGGCCCATCCTGGGACCTGCGTTGGGTGCATGGCTCACGGACAACTACAGTTGGCGATGGGTCTTCTACATCAACGTCCCCATCGGACTGCTGGCTCTGTTCGGCATCGCGAGTTTCCTCTCCGAAACGAAGACCCGGCCTGGCCGCTTCGATTTCATGGGCTTTGCCACGCTCGGGATCGGCATCGCGGCCCTGCAGCTCATGCTGGACCGCGGCCAGATCGAGGATTGGTTCAGCTCCGCGGAAATCTGGGTCGAGGCCCTCACGGCGCTCATCGCGCTCTATCTGTTCGCGGTGCACAGCGCGACGACACGCAACCCCTTCATCAACTTCGGCATGTTCCGAGACCGCAACTTCACCATCGGCAGCATTTTCATCGTGATCGTCGGCGTGCTGCTGTTTGCGACCCTCGCCTTGCTGCCGCCGCTGCTGCAGAACCTGATGGACTATCCCGTGATGACGGCAGGTCTGCTGATGGCACCGCGCGGGGTCGGAACGTTGATCGCGATGCTGTTCGTCGGGCGACTGATGCGCCGCCTCGACGCCCGCTGGGTCGTGGCACTCGGTTTCGCGATCACGGCACTGTCGCTGTGGCAGATGTGCGGGTTCTATCTGCAGATGGACGACAGCCTGGTCGCCTGGTCCGGTCTCATCCAGGGCATCGGCACCGGGCTCATTTTCGTTCCCCTCACGACGATCGCGTTCGCCACCCTTGCGCCGCAGTTGCGCAACGAAGCGACGGCGGCGTTCAGCCTGCTGCGCAACATCGGCAGCAGCGTCGGCATCGCGGCGGTCCAGGCACTCTTCATCCGCAATACCCAGATCATGCATGCGCGGCTGGGAGAGCATGTCACGCCGTATGCCCTGCCCATGCAGGGTCAATTCGACCTGAGCAGCACTGCCGGTCTGCTTGCCGCCAACGCCCGCGTGACAGAGCAAGCGACGATGATCGCCTACAACAACGACTTCAAGCTGATGCTGCTGCTGACGATCGCCGCCACCCCGCTGATTCTCCTCCTGCGCAAGTCGACCCGAGCGCAGCCATCCGTATCGGCCGTCGCGGAGTGAGCCCGGGCCGCAATGCAATCTTCTACAGTCTCATGAGCAACAAGCGTCGTCCGTCATCGAGATCCGGATGCCGTAGCATCCCGCTCGCACTCATTGCGCTGTCCTTGAGCGGCTGCGTCGCAGGGCCGGAGTTCCGCCGCCCTCATCCGCCCGCGGTCGATCGCTACTCCGTCGCGACGATCGACACGTCGCACGCGAGGGCGGAGGCAACGTCCATGCAGGAACTGGCCATGGGCGCGAAGTTGCCCGTGCGATGGTGGACCCTGTTCGAATCCGAAGCACTGAATGAGCTCGTCGAGCGGGCGATCGCCGACAGTCAGACCCTGGCCGCCGCTCGCGCAAGCGTCGAACAGGCGCAGGCGATCGCGCAGGCGCGGACCGGGGCGCGTGGTCCACAGCTCGACCTGACTGCGTCCAGCGGACGGCAGAAGTATGGCTCGCAGTTCCTCGGCGGCATCGAGCCGCCACCGCCCTTCACCTACTTCGCTTTCGGCACTGCGGTCAGTTATACGTTCGATTACACGGGCGGCGTGGCCCGCTCGATCGAGCGTGAGCAGGCACTCGCCGAGTACGAGCGCCAGCGCCTGCGTGCCGCGCAACTCTCGATCACGGGTGCCATCGTGCAGCAGGCGCTCGAGATTGCCGCCAGGCAGGCGGAGATCGCGACGGTCGAGCAGTTGCTCTCCGAAGATCGCCGCAACCTGGAGATGATCGAGACTGCATTCTCTGCCGGCTCGGCGAGCCGCGTCGATCTGCTCAGTGCTCGCAGCCAGCTCGCGAGTGACGAAACCTTGCTGCCGAAGCTCAGGCGCGAGCTGGATGGTGCACGCCACGCGCTCGCGAGCCTGTCGGGTACCGCTCCCGCCATTGCACCGCCCGCCGATTTCCTGCTGAGCGAATTCGTGCTGCCGCAACGGCTGCCGGTCAGCCTGCCGTCCGAGCTGGTGCATCGGCGCCCGGACGTGCTCGCGGCAGAGGCGCAGCTCCATGCGGCCACCGCCGCGGTGGGCATCGCCACTGCGAATCTCTACCCGCACATCACGTTGACCGCCTCGTTCAGCCAGCAGGCACTGAAGGTGAGCGAGCTGTTCGACTCCTCCAGTCATGCATGGGGGCTGATCGGCGGTTTGACTGCGCCCGTCTTCGACGGCGGCCGTCTGCGCGCGGAACGGCGCGCCGCCCTCGCTGGTCTGTCTGCGCAAGCCGCCAGATACCAGCAAGTCGTCATCGAATCGTTCGCGCAAGTGGCCGACGCGCTGTCTGCGATCGAACACGGCGCGGAGCAGTTCGAAGCGCAGGCGCACGCATTGAAGACTGCGCAGGAGAGTCTCGACCTGACGCGCGAGAGCTACCACGAGGGCTACGTCGGTGTTCTGCAGGTACTCGACAGCGAACGCTCGTACCAGCAGGCCCGACTGGGATATGTCCGGGCCCGGGCGGCCCGGCTCCTGGATACGGCGCACCTGTTCGTTGCACTCGGCGCGATTCCGCCGGACGCTGCGCTGCCACACTGACGCCGTGGGAACCGCCGCCGCAGCGGCGACATCTACCCGTAGCGGCGACGTCTCCGCGGGTGGAGGATCCGCACTGCGCCGATGCCCTCGAGTGGCGAGCGACGCGGTGCAAGACACGCGACTGCAACTGCAACTGCAACTGCAACGATGATCGAGGCGCGAGGAAGGTGATGCAGGCTTCATCCAATCCGGATGACACCGCCCGGCCCTACGAGGGCATGCAGCTGTCCTTGCTGCTGTTTCGCTATCTGTGGCCGTTCTGGCTGTTCAAGGACGCCGGTCGCGGCGATCGCCATGCGCGCGCAGCGGCTTATCGATACAACCGCAGCATGCGCGTGCATCTGCCCGGTTATCTTCTCAAATGGGTCATCGGCGCAGCGCTCGCCTTGCTGAGCTCGGTTGCATTCGGATCGTGGAGCGGTGCGGGCTCGACAGCACTGGATGTCTACACGCTGATCTCGGCGATTTGGGGCCTGTTGTTCACTTGCAGCCTCTGTGTCCTGCTCGTGACGGCCTACGTTTACATCTATTTGAGCCGCAACGACCGCTGACGCATGCTCGGGACGCTCTTGTGGGCCCGGCCGACGTCACGCTCGCTCGCGCCCTGCTCCGACGCATGCGCGGTATCGCACTGCGGCGTGCACTTCCTTGGTCGTGCACGCCGCCGTGCCTGTCAGGGCCGCGACCTCGTGGTCAGTTGTACAACCCCGCGACGTGCCAATACAGGCCGGCGCCTGAATTGTAACGCGGATCCCGGTCACCCCCCGTCGGTGTGAGATCGACGGTTCCCTGTGCGTCGCCCCAGAGGATTTCGTGCCGGTTGTTGCCGTTCGTTTCACCCGGTTTAGTGTCGTGCGCATAGGTATACAGCAGGCTGCCGCGATAGACCCACTGCTTTTGCCCGTCCGGACGCGTCGCGACCTCCCAAAAGCCCGCCGACCGGGCATCGGAAGGCGCGAGCACCGGCCGCCACGTGTCGACGCATTTTTGATCGCAACCGAGCACGCCGACCCCTTTCGCGTCCAGGTACGTATAGCGATAGCCGTCACGCATGTGACGTCCGCCATACTGAAGGTGATAGCGCGTTTGCGTGTATACGGCGAGCCCGTCCGAGGTCGTCATCAACGGACCGCGCAGGGGATAGACGCCGATACTGATCGAGTCCGGAATGAAATGTCGGTATGCGAGAGCGATACGGGCATCGGGCTGCGCGAGCGTGCCATTGATGTCGTTTTGAGAATAGTCGGCGTTGAACGTGTAGAGACGCTCGCCACGGTAGGCCCATTGACGCTTGCCGTCATCGCGCGTCACGACGGTGAAATCGCCCAGCGGCGCAGCGATCAGCGGTGCATACACGGGCGTCCATGCGCCCGGGTCCTTCGGTGCGGAGCCCAGGACATACATGGGCATGCCGGTATCCGCCGTGACGAGCCCGTATCCATTCGAGGTCATGAGACTCTTCAGCTCGATGCCTGCCGGCAGCCGCAAGGTCTTCTCGGGCGCATACGCAGCCCGCCTCCATCCCTCCTTGGGCGAGTACACCTTGCTGCCGGCATCATAGATGGCAGGGTTATCCGTGTCGCCCGAGTTTCCCCCGCTCGCCACGGGTTCGCCGACCGGATCCTGCCCCGAGTAGCGATACAGCGGCTTGCCCTGGTAGGCCCACTGCCTCACTTTTCCCTCGCGCCGGACCAGCGTCCAGTCACCGAATGCCTTTGCATCGGGCTCTGCGATCAGCGGCGGGAACTCCTGCGCACAGCCGCCGACGCAGCTCGACCTGCCTGCCGGATCGCGGTCGTATGTGTACAGCGGCTTGCCGTCGGCGTCACCGAGCCGGCGCCAGAGGTATTGCGCCGACGAGTTCGTGATGAACTGCATGACGTCGACCAGCATGATCCCTGGCGGCGTCGATAACGGGACCGCGTCGGAATCGTCCGCAGCGTATCCCTGAAGAGCGAGGGCCGACCCCAGAATTCCGGCCGCGATCGATCGTGCGAATTTCTTCGTCATGTCAGTTCCCATCGATTACCCATGATGGAGCGACTCCTGCCCTGCGGACGCTCAGGCGAGTACTTCCGTGAAAGCGGTCGTGACCCGATTCGAGCCCGTACCCCAGCTGCCCGCCGAGACGCCCATCGCCTGCTGGACCGTAAAGCCGACACGCGTCACGGCATCGCCGCGCGCGGCAATATGCAGACCGGTCTTCATGCGGCCGCCGGCGCTGCCGAACGTGATCACCGGATAATCGCGCACGGAGTGCAACCGCGCTGCGCCATGGTCCGTGTAGGCGAACAGAATCATGCTATCGAGCAATGTCCGCTCGCCTTCCTGGATCGAATCAAGGATCGTCGCGAACCTGTGCAGCCCGTTCAGGTACTGGTTCTGGAACCAGTCGCACTTGACTTGATAGCCCAGCTTCGGGTCGATCGCCTCTTCGTGCGTGTAGGTGTGATGGCTGCTGGGCTCTCCTTCCCGACGCAGCCCCGCCATGCCTTGCGTGATACAAAGATTGACGACGCGCGTCTGGTCGCACGCCAACGCATGCGCCAGCAACTCGGCGAACAAATCGTGACGCGCCATCGCGTCCACCGCGAGGGTCGAACGCGGGCCGTCCGGCTCCGCCGGCGGCGCCTTCGGCACCGTGCAAGCCTGCAGCGGCTCCGGCTTTTGCATCTGGATCTCCAGGCGCTGCTCCAGTGCGCGCAGCGACGTGAAGTAGTTGTCGAGCTTCGCGCGATCCGAGGTCCCCACGTTCTTCATCAGCCGTTGGCGTTGCTCGGTCACCGCCGACAATGCGCTGTGCCGGAGCACGACGGCCGGATCGGGCGTGAACTCCGCGGCGTTCGGATCCTTGAATTCCGCCCCGAAGATCCTGGCGTACAGCGCCACGGGCGAGATTTCCGCCGGCTGGCGCCCCCCCGTATCGCGCGCGCTCCACGTCGCCTTGGGGTCGCCATCGCAGGCCACTTCGATCGAGCGGAACCGGGTGCCCTTGCCGATCACATTACCGATCAGCGTGTCGAGGCTGTCGTGATAGTCGCCCGCCGAGCCCGATACGGTTCCGGTCATGAGCCCCTGCACGCCGGTGAAGTGCGTCGTGTTGCTGCCGCCGTCCAGGAACACCTGGCCTCCACTGAACAGATTCAGCTTCTTCTTCAGGGGCTCGAGCATGCGGAACTGGCGTGGCAACTCGTACTGTGCACCCGAGGTCTTGGGCTGCCACTCGCCTTCACCGACGCCCAACCCCCAGAACCAGGTTGCCAATCGCGGCGGCAGCGGCGCTCCCGTCGCGGCCATGGCGTTGCCGTTCGTGTTGAGCATGCAGTCGAGAATCGGCAGGCCTACCGTGACGGCGCCGCCTGCCATCATTCCTCGCAGGACGTGCCTGCGCGTCAAATGCAACTTCGTCATCGTCCGCCCGGGAACAGCGTAGAACATGTCGCTCGTGGCGATTTCCCGCAGCAACTCCACCATGTCGTATCCGCTGCGTGCGAACTCGGCCTGGATTCGCACCCACTCCGGATCCTTCTCGGCCGGCAGGCGTCCGACACCGAACGCGTATGCCTTTTTTGCGACACAAGAAGTCACCGCCGGATCGTCGTGCAGAGCCTTGGCGAGACCCAGTGGGCCCGTGAATTTCTGGCCCCTGAGCTCACCACTCGTGTCGATCGGCACGCCGTTCTCCGTCGTTCGATACGCGCCGCCGCCGTCGAAATTTTCCAGCGCGAGACCGATGGGATCCGTGATGCGATGGCACCCGGCACACAGCGCGTCCGAGCGATGCGCCGTCAATCGATCCCGGGTCGTCTTGTATTTTGGATCGGAGATATCCTGCACGAACTTGAAGTCGACATTGGCCGGAGGCGGCGGGACGGTCTGGCACAGCAGCGTTTCGCGCAAGGCCTTCCCTCGGTCGGTCGGCGAGCTGCGACCGGCAGGCGAATGCAATGCCACGAAACTTGCCTGTGCAAGCAGGCCGACCCGCGGATCGTCCGGCGCATAGCTGTAGGGACGCCAGTGGTCGGGCTGGCCGTTGTCGGACGTATCCACGAGCGGCACTCCGTAGAGTGCGGCGAGGGACGCTGTCAGGAACGTGTGCGGGGTCGTCAGCAGGTCGCGATAATCACCGCGCCGCTTGATGAGATGGTCGACGATCGTCCTCAGCGTCTGCTCCTGAGACTCCTCCTTCGCATTCAGGGTGTAGCGTGGAAAGAACTGCGGGTCCTTCGAGAGCGTTTCGAAATCGCTGAACCCGAGCATGTCGGCAAAGAACGCCCGCACTCCCAGCTCGAGGCTGGGCGAGGAAAGCAGACGATCGACCTGCCGGCGCAGTCCCTCCTTCGTATGTATCTCGCCACTTTCTGCAGCCTGCAGTAGTTGGTCATCGGGCGTCGAGTTCCACAGCAGGAAACTGAGATTCGCCGCTTTGGAATACCCATCCAGCCGTAGCTGGCCGGGTCGCTCCGGGTCCGGCTCCGAGCGCTGGAACCGGAACAGGAAGTCCGGTGAGATCAGCATGTTCGACAGAGCGAACTCGAGCCCGCCGTAGAAGCTTTGCAGCGATTTCGCAGCGGACGATGCGACCTCGACTTGCGCATCCAGCTCCTGCTTCTGCAGTGGCCGGCGATACAGCAGGCGCCCGACGGTACCGACGAATTTTCGCGCGCATGCATCGTCGCTGCTCGCTTCCGAGCGCGGCTTGCACGGCATCAGCGTCGCGCGATTGCGCTCGCTCATGACCTGCTCTGCAATGCCTCGTGCCAGCGCGTCGTAACGCTCTAGCCCCGCATCCGTGACACTGGCACGCCGCGATCCGATCGCCATGAGGCCCTGATCGCGCAGCTCCGGCTCGAATCGGCCGGTCACTGCAATAGACGCGCCGAAGACGTCGCGAATGACCTGCTCGTATTGGCTCGGACTCAGGCGAAGCCAGACCTCGGTGGCTGGGCCAACAGCGGCGGAACGCTGCGCGGCGCTGCTTGTCGCGCTACCGGCGAGCGCGAGCGGAAGTAGGCTGGCCGCGAGCACCCACGGCCGGAAGTGGACACCATTGCGTTTTTTCATCTGACCCTCGAGTGCGCAGACACTGCAGCGCGGACTAGCTAGTTGGCGGCGACGGGCGTGATCTGCGACTCGTCGGCGGGCTGCTGTACGACTTGCGTACCCGTACCCATGAAGGATTTCGCGACGATCGTGCCGTCAGCCCGGGCCACGTAGGCCGGGACGGCCTGCATGCGGTAGGTCGTGGAGATATACCGATTCTGACCAGTGCGGGGATCCGGGTCGGCGTCCGCCATCTTCTTCACGGCGTGGTACAACCCGATCGTGTCCGCGTTGTTGGCTGGGCGCGCCGTGTACATGTATATCCAGCGTCTCCAGTCCTGGTATCCGCCCCAGTAGCCGGACAGTTTTCCGTCCGGCCCAAGCTTCATGCGCATGTGTGTATTGCGAAGGGCGATCTCCGCGTAGTAGGGCATTTCCGCTTCCAGGAAGATCTCGGCGGGCTCGATCGTTACGACGCCTTGCGTGATCCGACCCCGCAGCACGTTGTGCGATCGTGGATTCGGGTCGATCACGTACGTCGCGCCCGCCATGAACTCCCCTCTTGCATCGCGCTTCGGATGGCGGGTAGCCCTGTCCAGGGTCACCGTAACATTGCCGTCCTTGCTGAGATCCTCTCCCTCGATCTGGATGAGCCAGGCCGGCGCGGAGTCCGTCATCGCCTGCCATGCGAGCTCCTCCGGATAGGGCATCACCGGCGGGATCGCATCGAAAGACTCCGTGCAGCCGACGGCGCGCCACAGCTGATTGTCGACCTTATCTCCGGTCTCCGGGTCCACGAATTTCGCCGACTCAGATGTGCCGCCGAGATCGAATCCGTAGGCGAATTTGCCGGTCACGGTCTCGATGTTCGGATCCTCGACCGCATCCGGATAGTTGTAGATGCTGGCCGGCTCGCCGTTCACGCGAGCACGCATGATGATTCGCTGACGAATACTGCGATCCGCATTGGCCACCTCCATGCCGCCCTCCTTGTTCGCCATCGCGACGGCCTGCTCGCGGGTGTAACCGATGTCCATCAGGTTGCGTATCTGCAGGTTCACCTGTCCGCCGTTGCGGTTCTCCGGGCAGTTCTCCTCGAACTTCTGGCTATTCGTCGCGGTCGCGAACCAGCTGATGACATAGCCGCGGGTCTCGGCACCCGCCGGCGCCGCGCACAGCGTGGCGTACAGTGTCAGCGCCATACACATCGCTGTGGACCCGATGACCCGTCGATGGTCCACGTCACGTTTCCCGTACAGCTTCATTTCTCTCTCCCGCCGTTTCCGCTCGCTCCACCGCATGCACCGCATCGATGCGCTGCCGCGCTCGCTAGCGTTTTTCATCCCGGTAGACGTCGTGGCAACTCTTGCAGCTCAGCACGTCTGAGATGTTCGTCAGCACCTCGTCGGTGCGGCCTGCCTTCGCTTTCTTGACCGCGTCCGCCGTCTTCTGCGCGAACTCCTGCATGCGCGTGGAGAAATCGTCCCAGTGCGTCCAGACTTCCGCCTTCGATTCTCCGCCCGCAACCCTCGGCTCGAACGCCTTCAGCGCGGTAGAGGCGCTCAAGGCGATCACTTCCAGGTGCGCTACGACGTTGTCGTCCGGGATTGCGGTTGCAAGGATTTGCCCGAGTGCCGCCGACTGCTCGTTGAGCGTCGTCATCACGTGCTGCCGGTACGCGATCGCGTCCTCGTCGGCTGCAGCACATGTCCCCGGCATTGCGAGGAATGGCGCAAGGGCGAGTGCGCAAGCCACTACGACCACGGGCCGCGTCATGACGACGACCTCCCGGACGTTCGTGCAAGTCGCCGCGCGATCTGCCTCACACTCGGCCGCATGTGCGGCCACCTCTCGCTCCTGTTGTGCATGCCGATTTCTCCGCTCGAGTCGTGCCGCCTCCTGCGGCTTCGCTCCGCTCCTGATTGTTTGACGACTCGAGCTCGATTTTTTGAAATGCACCGGCCTCCGCGCCGGTGCGACAGATCAGCGGACCGATCCCTCAGCCGACGCTACTTCCGCATCTCCTCGGGCGACTTCTTCATCTCGATATAGAGAGCACGATAGGCCCGGCTGGTGACGAGCGTGGGTGTCAACGAGTCCTTGGGATGCCAGGCAATCGTCCCCTTCGGGTGCAGGCCACGCGAGACCTCTCCCTCCAGCGTGATCGGGCTTTCCGGTCCGCGCCCGGTCGAGCGGGGTGCCCTCTCGGCGCCCGGCTGCGGTATCACCTTGAACTCCCCATCGTCCACGTACACGATGAGCTGCTCCATGCGACGACGGAGCCCGCCTTCGCGCTTGAACCCCTTCGGAAAGGACACGAGCGTTACCCGCAGCGTATCGTTGTCCAGCAACACGCGCGTCGGTGCGCCATTGCCTACATCCGCTTCGACTCCGGGCCGCGGCGCGGCCATCACCGTCATCACGAGCGATCCGCTCCCGATCACGCAAGCCGCGGCAGCGGCTCCCATCCAGACATTCTTCTTGTTCATCGATGCTGATCCTCGTAGCGTGCAGCCATGCTTCGTCTCGCCATGCATCCGATCACATCCGGAACCTGACGCCGGCTCGATACACGCTCCCCAGTCCCTGGTACAGGACTGAGTTGGTCGTGACGGCATAGCTGGCTCCGGCGATCTGCGACGGATACCTTGGCGGATCGCGGTCGAACAGATTGTCGACGGCCAGGAAAAACTCCGCGTCGCTCGGGCCGGCATTGAACTTGTAGGCGAGTGACAGGTTCGAGATGAAGTACGATGGCATCTTGTTGCTGTCCACCGTCCGGAAGCCCGACACGTCCTGGCACGTGTCGGTGCACTCGATCAACGTGTTCGAAATCTTGCCGCCGCTGATGTACCGCCCCGTCAACGAGACCCGCAGCGCGTCCAGATCATAGGTCAGTCTTCCGTTGATTCCCCAGCGCGGAGTGGACCCGCTGCCTGCCGCATCGAGAACTTGAGTCGGCCCTGGAATACCGCTGTCCGTCACCAACTTGAGGGTATGCGTCGCGACGAGGCGCATGCCGAGCGTTCCTTTCCAGCTCGATACGATCTCGGTGAGCGGCTTTTGGTAGCTGGCTTCGATATCGACGCCCTCCGCGAGCAGCGATGCCTGGTTCTGTGGTCGCAGCGTGATCGAATCAAGCGTGCCGTCGGCGTGCCGTGTGATGTTTGCGCAGTATGCCTGCACACCGGCCAGACACTGATCGAGCGTGTACGCATACGTGACCGTAGCGATCGCGCCCTGGGTGTCGATCCTGTAGTAATCGACGGAGGTGCTGAATCCAGGCAGCCAGCGCGGCTGATACACGACACCGATGCCCGTCGTGTCGGCCTCTTCCGGCTCGAGGTCTGAATTACCCAGGTTGATCTGATAGTACGGGTAGCTTGCATTTCCCTTGAAAGGATCGGGAATCGTGTTGTGGTTGGTCTGCGGTTTCGCGAACAGGTCGCTCAAATTCGGAGCGCGGATGTCGCGCGACTGCGTAAGCCGGAAACGCAGGTCGTCGGTCGGCTGGTAGCTCAGACCGACCTTCCAGGTCGTCACGTAACCGGACGTGCTGTAGTCGGTCGCGCGTGCACCGGCGTTCAGGTCCAGATGCTCGGCCCAGCTCACGCCGTTCGCGAGCGGCACCACAGTCTCGAGCGCGCCCTCGATGACGTTCTGCGACGCGTCGAATGCCGTGAGCTGTGTCGAGAACCAGCCGCGCGTGTCGGACACGGGGTCGTTGCGGCCCTCGATGCTGTCTTCGCGATACTCGAAGCTCGCTGCCAGCGAAACGGGACCCGCCCAAGTCGAGAAAGGTTCGCCGGTGATGCCGCCTCCGACCAGATCCTGTCCAATCGTCTGGCGCAACGACGGGCCGCCCTGGGTATACGCGATCATCTCATCGGTCACGACGTCGGTGCCGAACAGGTTGTACGGAACGCAGCCGTTCGTCGGATCAGTCAGCGTCGAACGGCACACGATCGAGCCATCCGGTGCCCGTACCGCATCGATCGCTTGCAGAAAGCGCTCCGTGTTCGACTGATACGGTACCCAGAAGCTCTGGTTGGCGCGCCCGCGCTGGGCGTACAAGTTCCAGTTCCAGCCCACGGTGCCGACGTCGAAATCACCCTTCGCGCCCAGCACGTAGACGTCGTTCCAGCGATCGATGATCGTGCCGAAACCCTGACGTGGATCGCGCAGCGTCGTGCCGAAGGGAATGTCCTGCAGGCCCAACGCCTGCGCCTGCTCCGCCACGGACTCCGGCATGAACGGGTTGTCCGAGTGTACGGTCAGGTTGCCGAGATAGTAGTTGTAGCAGCAGCGCGCTTCGGTATGGACATCGCCGCGGTTGTACTGGGCGAAGACCTGGAGGTTGTCGGTGACGTCGAAGCTGGTATGCACGAAGACGTGGTTGCGGTTCGAGCCGGACATGAGGCTCTGCGCGCCCATCATGCTCGATTCGGCCCAATCCCCGCCTACGTTGTAGGCACCCGTCACGAACTCGCCGTAGTCATACGAGAACGGCGTACCGCCGGGACCGAATGCCGTGCCTCGCAGCGGGCCGCCGGAAATGATGCCGCCCGGATACCCCGAGGCCAGACCGACTCGGCGGCTCGCGATCAGGCGCGGCTGTCCGTTGGTCGCCGTGTAGGCGGGATTCTGGATGAGGCTGTAGCCCTGCATATTCCACGAGCGCGCGTCGCCATCGACCTGCTCCTGGTTCGCCAGGTCTCCCTCGATCACGAAGTGGCCACGGCCATCTGCGAACTTCGTGCCCCAGGTGAGTGACCACTTGTCCTCTCTGCCATCGCCGCGGCTGGTGATGCCGGTCTGCGCCAACGCCTTGAGCCCGGTGAAATTGGTATCGAGAACGAAGTTGACGACGCCGGCGAGCGCGTCGGATCCGTACACCGCAGAAGCGCCGCCCGTGACCACATCGACCCGCTCGATGAGCGCATCCGGCATAAGATTGATGTCGACGATGCCGGTCACGAACTCCGGCGGGTAGCGCCGGCCATCGAACAATACGAGCGTTCGATTGGATCCGAGATTGCGCAGGTTGAGGTTGTTGCCGCCGGCCTGGCCGCTGTTCGAAACTGTCGTGCTGCTCGGCGTCGCACTGCCCTGAAAAACCGGCATCTGGTTGAGGACGTCGGCAATGTTCGGCTTGGCCGCATCCTGGATCTGCTCCGTGCCGACGACCGTGACCGGGGTCGGCGCCTCGTAGCCGTCGCGCACGATGCGCGTACCCGTCACCGTGACGGTCGTGAGCTCCTCCCCGGGGCCGGGCAACGCTACAGCGGCCGACTCCGCCTGGCTCGACTGCGCGAGACGTATCGGGCCGGCACCGCTGTCCGGCACGCGCCAATCTATGTTGCGCGTCGTGGCACCGCGAACGATCGCGACCGTTTCGTCGTCGACCTGCTGGAACGAATATCCCGTGCTCTCCAGTATCGTCGTCAGGGCGGCCGCCGTGGGCAACTCACCGGTGACCCCAGGCGAGCGGGCGTCGGCCTCGGTGCCCGCCCACATGAGCACCTGCATGTCCGCCTGCGTGGAGAACGCGAGCAGTGCGGTATCGAGAGACTGAGGCGGAATCCTGAACTCGTGGCGTGTATCGAGGTCGGCGTGTGCCTGCGTGACTGTCGCAAAGCTCGCCAATGCCGATGCGATGGCAATTGCGAGTGCCTGTGACCGGGCTCCTGTGCTCTTGTGCATTCGAGATCCCCCTGGCAGCGCCGCACGATTGAATGCGGCTATTTAGTTTTCTTTAGTGCTTTGACGACTGACCGCCTGATTTATGAAATTCCAGGCGGCAGAGGGACGAAGCAACCGCCAGGCGGTTCCATTTCACGATTCTGGGTCTCGGTCGTCTTTATATAGTGGGGTTTTGCTTCTCCGGAGCGGTGATGCAGTACGTCGCTGATTGGCGTGACGATTCCGACGCAGCACAAGGCACGGCCACCCCTGTCGATCACGAGGCACGCCCGATGGACCACGGCAGGCGCGTTGCCAAGCTGTTCGAGGCGCACAACCGCGCGCTGATGAGGTTTCTGACCTGCCGGCTCAAGTCGTCGCAGGAGGCAAAGGAAGTCGCGCAGGAGGCGTACGTGCGGATGCTGCAGCTCGATGAGCCGGGCGGCATCAGTTACCTGCGTGCATTCCTGTTCAAGACGGCAGCCAATCTTGCTGCTGATCGGCTCAAGAGCGCGAGTCGGCGCGGGCGGCTCGATCAGCTCGACTTCTTCGACTTGAGCGACTCGGCTCCGTCGGCGGAGTCCAGCGTGGCGGCGCACCAGGAGCTCACAGTACTGCTCGAGGCGATCGAGCAGCTTCCAGCGAAATGTCGCTACGCCTTCATCATGAATCGGTTCTATGGGTACGAGCTTGCCGAGGTCGCTCAGCGGATGGGTCTCTCTGAACGCATGGTACGCATCTATGTCGAGCGCGCGATCGTCTTTTGTCGCGAACGCCTGATGAAGTCTGGAGCCGGTCGATGATCGAACGAAAACCTGCCGACGAAGCGGCGGCGTGGGTCCTGCGATTACAGGACCCGTCTGCCAATGCAGAGACGTTCCACGAGTGGCAGCGCTGGCTCTCCGCGGCGCCGGAGCACAAGGCTGCGTTCGAAGAAATCGAGGAGACCCTGCTGCGCCTCGCCGGTATCGACGAGAAGCCGCCGCTGCCTTCCGCGGCGGAGATGGCGAGCGACGACTACGACGGCTCGGTGCCTGTCAGCGACTTTCTAGTGCGGCCGAGGACGAAGTGCGAATCCCGCTCGCCGGAGACCGAAATGGACGTTCCGGCGCGAGCGAACCGCGGCCTGCGCTATGCGATCGCCGCGACCGTCACCGCCGTGTCCATCGCATGCGGTTGGCTGAGCGTCGATGCGATGCTCGCCGCGCGGCATGGCGTTTATGCCTACTCCACCGCGCCGGGTGAGCGCAAGGATTTTACGCTGCCCGACGGCTCCAGGATCAGCCTGGACGCGGATTCCGCTCTCAATGTCGAGCTCACACGCCAGCAGCGCTCGCTGCGATTGGCACGCGGCGAGGCGTACTTCGAAGTCGCCAAGGACCCGTCCCGGCCCTTCATCGTAAGTGCCGGCGGCGCGAGCGTGCGCGCGGTCGGTACCGAGTTCAACGTCCGCATGGGCGATCACCGGACGGTCGTTGCGGTCGTCGAGGGCCGCGTCCAGGTCGCTGCGCTCGCAGACACCGCCACGGATGCGGGCGTGGCAGCGGTCGCCGAGGCGAGAGGCGCCGCGGCCCTGCGGCTCGTCGCTCAGGTATCGGCCGGACAGGCGGTCGCCTATAAAGCGGAGAGCGGCCTGCAAGCTCTGTCGGAGGCCGAGGCATCTCTTGCAACGTCGTGGCTCGAGGGCCGGCGACAATATCGCAACGAGCCGTTGCAATATGTGCTGGCGGACGTCGATCGCTATACGGGCAGACACATCGAGATCGCGGACGCGGAAACAGCCGCCCTGAAGTTCACGGGCACGCTGAACCTCGACAACAGCGCAGCCTGGCTGCGAGCTCTGTCGATCGCATTGCCCGTGACGGTCACGGAAAAGGCGGATGGAACGGTGCGCGTATCCTTCCAAGCGACTCATCCCGCATCGGCGCCGCCGAAGAA
>Ga0180220_1001339_pt1 | contig 18542 bp, 15 predicted proteins | sample eDN5th37CBELigBY_FD_151335 | JGI IMG/M metagenome (GOLD analysis project Ga0180220, IMG submission 151335) | Enriched backyard soil microbial communities from Emeryville, California, USA - eDNA 5th pass 37_C BE-Lig BY (version 2) (version 2) | ecosystem: Environmental > Terrestrial > Soil >...
CGTGGGCATCGAACAGGTGAACCAGGCCGTGTCCCAGATGGATCAGGTCACCCAGCAGAACGCCGCATTGGTGGAAGAAGCCGCCGCGGCCGCGGCCAGCCTGCAAGAGCAATCGTCCCGGCTGGCCTGGCTGGTGGCCACGTTCAAACTCGATGACTCGGCGGAGCCGATGCAGCGAACTCAAGCTGCGCTGCCTGCCTCACCCGTTCACCTGGCCTTGTCGCATTAGGGCGAGGGCTGTTAGCATTATCGCCGCGGGCGCCTCGTATAGGCGCCCGTTTTCATTCATTCGACGAAGGGAGGAGGGGCTTTTGGTGCTGCGAGTTTCGGGTATGGGACGTGTTGGCCTGGCATGGGCGGCATTATGGGGCAGTGTGGCGGTGTCTTGCGCCTGGGCGGACACCATTGTGATGACGAACGGCGACCGGCTCAGCGGCGAGGTGCTGCTGATGGATGGCGGCACGCTCGTCCTGAATACCGATTACGCGGGCGAAATCCGTATCAGCTGGGACAAGGTCGCGCAGCTTCAGACGAGCGACACCATGCTCATGCGCGCCAAAGTCCTGCCGGCGGAATATGAGGCGCGGCTGGCGTCGAGCGGACAGCCCGGAAGCGTCGCCGCGTTGAGGCCCGAAGAAGCAATGGACGCATCGGACCCGGACCAAGTGGCGCTGGCCGACATCGAGCGCATGGTGCGTCCGCATGCGTTTCTCAGGGACTGGAGCTTCGAGGGGGGCATCGATATGGCCCTGGACGCTACGCACGCTTCGAAACGCAATCAGAACTGGATTGCGGCCATGCACGCCACGGCCCGGCGCGATGGGTGGCGCCATGGGGTGGAGCTGGACTATACGCGCAAGACCCAGGACAGCGTTGTGGGCACGTATAACTACAACGCCGCCTACATGATCGACCGTTTCCTGTCGGAAAAGCTGTTCGTGCGCGGCCGTCTGCGCTACGGCAGCGACCGTGTCGACAATCCGGCGCGCCAGCTCGTTTTCGCCGCCGGCCCGGGCTATCAGTTCTGGGACGACGAACTGGGGGCGTTCTCGGTATCGACCTTCCTGACGCATACGCGCTACAAGTACCACGATCACACGCACGACAATTTCCAGACGGCCGGCCTGGGTTGGAACTTCACGCGCTATCTGGCGGGAAAGCAGTGGCAGGTGTTCACGACCGGCGAGGTTCACCGCGCATTCGGAGGCGCGACCGACTACAGCCTGGAGGCCGAGCTCGGCCTGCGTTACAGCGTTACGCAATGGATGTCGCTTTATGCCAAAGCGGGCTACGACCACATAACCATGTCCGGAAAGCCTTCGACCGATGAACGGCGGTATTCGGTCGGCCTGGGCGTGCATTGGTAAATATTTCAGCAGCGGCGCGAGTGGTTTAGGATACGCGGACACAGTCTTGTTTACATTCAACGCGATATGAACCCGTCATTACCCTCCGATCAAGAACTCGACCGCATTCGCCAGTCCAATATGGGACGGCTGCTGGACCAGGTTCATATCCTGTTCGACAAGCGGGCCATGGACTATCTGCATCAAAAAGGCTACCCCATGGTTACCGCGGCGCATGGCCACTTGTTCCGGACCATGCGTTTCGAAGGCGCCCGTATCACGGACATGGCCCGCCAGGCCAACATTTCCAAGCAGGCCATGAGCAAGCTGGTCATGGCTTTTGTCGACTATGGCTTCTTGCAGTGGGACTACGATCCCCGTGACCGTCGCAACCGCCTCGTGACCGTCACCGACGACGGCCGCAAGCTGCTTGCCGACAGCGTGGTGGCGCTCAAGCAGGCAGAGGAGGATCTGGCCGCGGCGCTGGGCGCCGACGACCTGGAATACCTGCGTACTTTATTGGTACGAGCCAACGCCTCCGACGCTTTGCACGCTTCTTCCCCCAGCCCCACTTATCGCCGTCGGCGGGCTTGAGTGATCGATAGCGCCAAGGCATTGCGAACAGGCGGTCAACATTATTGACTAATTGGCGGGCTGTCTCTAAACTGCGTGTCTGGAGTGCTCTCATCGGCTCCATGCGGTGCAATGGCTCAACCGGACCATTCGGGAGAATGTCTATGATCGCCAACATCAACGACGAGGATCGCAGCCAATTCGAGCGCGAGGGATGCGTGCTATTGCGCGGCCTGGTGGACCGGGAACAGGCTGGCCGACTTGCGGCAGCGGCCGATCGCGAGCTTCGACCCTATCCGCCCGGCTACCACATCGTGCCTTCCATCCATGAATGGAACCCCGTCTTTCACCATTTCGTCTGGCGATCGGGCATCGCCCGCGCCGCGTCGCAGCTGGCCGGCGTCGACAAGCTCCGCTTGTACGGCGCCGACTTGTTTTCCAAGGATCCCGGCGAGCAGGAGCCTATTCGCTGGCACAACGATATTTCCTACTATCCATTCAGCGATGCCACGCTGGTGTCCATATGGGTCGCGTTGCGCCATGTCACGCGGGATATGAGCGCGCTTTGTCTGATCCCGGCCTCGCACAAATGGAAGCGGATGTTCAAGCCGCATATCCCTTCTTCGGCGGCGTCCGTCAAAGCTATCGTCGAAAGCGCCGACTTCGAGGTTCCGCCTGATTTCGCCGACCTGGATGCGCGTTATCCAGGCGCCATCAATATCCGGGCCTGGGACATGGAGCCCGGCGACGCCATCGCGTTCACGGGATGGACATTGCATTACACGGGCGCCAATCTCAGCAAGCAAGATCGCCGCCTGGGCTATTCGATGAGATTTCTCGGGGATGATGCGATCTACGACCCTAGGCCCAACACCCTGACGCCGGCGGAGTATCGCGCCATCCTGACTCCCGGTCAGCCGATATCCGGCGGATGGCCCGTGATATGGCGGGAAGGCGGCGAGGTAACCGTGCCTGAGCTGATGGCCGCAAAACCGGCCAATAAGTACGAGGCGCTGGCTCGCGGCAAGAAGTGATGCCGAGCTGTAGCCCGGCCTGAAAACGACAGGAGACGACACGCATGAAAATCCGCCATGCCTTTACCATCGTAGCCGCCTCATTGGCTTTTGCCGCATTGGCCATGCCTTTTCGGGCGATGGCGGCCGATACGGTCAAACACGTCGCGATCGCCGGCTGGGGGCCGCATCCTACATTGACCGAAGTCGTAGACGGGGTGCTTCACGGCCTTGCGGAGCAAGGCTATTCCACAGAAAAAGGCAATCTGGCCATAGAAGAAAGCCACGTCAACTTCGACCGGTCGCTTTTGCCGCAGATGCTGACCAAGCTGGCGGGGACGCGGCCCGACCTGATGATCACCGTTTCTACACCTCCTTCCCAGACGGCGCAGACACTGTTGCGCGGGCGGGATTTCCCGATCGTATTCGCGCCGGTAGGCGACCCCGTGCAAGCGGGGCTGGTCCCATCGTGGGACAGGGGCGGAAAGATGGCGACCGGGGCGTCGAATATGCCCGACTGGGACAGCATGCTGAACTTCATGGGCACGCTGCTGCCCAAACTGCAGCGCATCGGAGTTCTATACGATACGGCCGACGACAGCTCCACGTCGTTTCTCCACGCCATTACTCCTGCGGCGGTCAAGCACGGCCTGGAGGTCGTGCCCATAGGCATGGACAGCCCGGCGGAAATCCCGCAACGCATGCGCAGCGTGGCCGGAAAGCGCATCGATGCGCTCATTCCCGCGTCGTCGGGCCGAATCTACTCGTCAATGGCCGCCATCGCGGCGGTTGCGCAAAGCATGGGCTGGCCGATTATCGGCACCCACGGCGACCCCGTCGAGCATGGGCAGGCGCTTGCGGCCCTCACCGTGGAGTGGTTCAAGGTCGGAGAGGCGGCCGGGATCATGGCGGGCAAGGTATTGAAGGGAAGCTCGACCGAAAGCCTCCCTCCTTATCGGCCCGGCGATGCGGACATGCATCCTGTGATCAGCCAACGCTTGATGGAGCATTATCGGATCGAGCTCCCGCCGTCCCTGGCGGGATGTGATTGCGTGGTGCCCTGACGCACGCCCGCCGCACCGGCCGCGGATGTACTGCGGCTCAGCTCTCCGGCGCGGCAATGACGGGCGTGCGCAGGGCCATGAAGGCCAGGCAGCCGGTCAGCAGGACGATGCATGTGCAGAAGACCAGCAGTGCATTGCTCAGGCCGATGTGGTCGGCCAGCCAGCCCATGCCGAGCACGGGCAGGATGCTGCCCAGGTAGGCGATCATCAGATAAGTGGACAGCAGACTGGAGCGCTGATGGGGGGGCGCCACCTTGTTCACGACCGATATGCCGCCCAGATTGCACAAGCCGTGGCCGAAGGCCGTGGTCAATACGCTGGAGGCGAACAGCAGCGGCGACGTCGTCATTGTATTGAGCATGAGCAGGACATTGGCCAGCGCCAGGCCGACCAGGCCCCAGATGATCACGCGCTTGGTGATCCACGGGCGGGCCACGAACTGGAAGGCGGCCGAAAGAAAGAGGATCACGCCGATGGACAGGCCGCTGACGGCCGGGCCATGCCAGGGCACCATGCGGTCCATGAAGCTGGGCGCCAGCGAGGCATAGAGGCTGAACATGCCGAAAGCGCTGAAGGCCGCCAGCCCGCCGATGAGATAGGGCCGGGTCAGTGGCGGAGCCGGCAGCGACAGCGCCGGCAGCCAATGGCGCCAGCCTCCGGCGCCGGCGGCCGGATGCGGCAGCTGGGGCTTGGCCTTGATGCGAAAAAGCGCGTAGACGGCCAGCAGGCCCAGAACGATGGAAGGCAGGTAGGCGCTGACGAGCGGATAAGGCGTCCATTGAGCGATCAGGCCGCCCACCACGGGGCCCAGTCCGAAGCCGAAGGCCAGTGTCAGGCTGATGGTCGCGGCGACGCGCTGGCTGTTGCCGCCCTTGCGCAACTGGCCCAGGCCCAGCGAGGACGAGGTGACGATCAGCCCCGACGCCAGGCCGATGAGAATGCGGCTGATGGTAAAGCTGAGCACATCCCATGCAAGCGCCGAAACGGTGATGCCCACGGTGACGAGGATGACACCGCCGCGCAGCACGGGCAGAAAGCCATGCCGGTCGGTCAGCCGGCCCAGGAACAGCAGCGTAGCCAGCGCGGCGATCATGTAGGCGGTGTAAAGCTGGGCGATCTGGCTGGGGGCGAGATGCCATGCTTCCTGGTACAGGGGATAGAGGGGGCTGGCCAGCGCCGTGCCCATGACGCCGACGCACATCGATACGCATACCCAGAAATAAGAACGATCGTTGCCGGGTACGGAGGTGGAATTCATGAAAAGCGGTGCATCCTTGCTATTGAACCCTGTCGCTGGAGGTCTGGCCTGCGGCCGGCGCGGGAGGGCGTTGAAAGTGTATAGGGGTCAAAAGCGCGGCACAAGTAGACGAAGGCCTGTTAACACTAAAAGGGCAGCCGCATGAATAAAAAACCGGCTCCGGGCGGCAGCCGGGAGCCGGTTCAGGCATGCCGAAGCGATCGCCTTACATCTTGCACTGTTCGTAGTAGGCGTCCTTGTGGTCCTTGAAGACGACGCCTTGCGCCGCCAGCTCGACCTTGCCGTTTTCGCCCTTGACGACGTCGACGCGATACCAGTCGGTAATCGGGAAGTGGTTGGTGTTGTACTTGAAGTCACCGCGCACCGAGTCGAAGTCGGCGGCTTCGAGCGCCTTGCGTACGGCTTCTTTGTCTTGCAGGTTGCCGTTGACCTTCTTGATGGCCGAAGCGATCAGGTTGGCGGCATCGTACGATTGCGCGGCATACAGGGAAGGCGAGCGATTGTATTTCTTCTCGAAGGCCTCCACGAACTGCTTGTTCTGCGCATTGTCCAGGTTGGGCGCATACGGTGCGTGGGTGATGACGCCCAGGGCGATATCCTGCAGTGCGGGCAGGGTCGATCCGTCGACCGTGCTGGCGGAAATGAGCGGCACTTTGCCCAGCAGGCCCGCCTGGCGGTACTGCTTGACGAAGTTCACGCCCATGCCGCCGGGATAAAACACATAGACAGCGTCGGGGTTGGCCTGCTGCAGCTGGGCGATTTCAACCGAGTAGTCCATCTGGCCGATCTGGGTGTAGACCTCGTCCACCACCTCGCCCTTGTAGAAGCGCTTGAACCCGGCCAGGGCGTCTTTGCCCGCCTGGTAGTTGGGCGCCATGATGTACATCTTTTTATAGTTTTGATCGGTGGCGATCTGGCCGCCGCCCTCGTGCAATTGGTCGTTGTTCCACGAGGTGGAAAAGAAATACGGCGAGCATTCGGCGCCCGAAATGGGCGAGGGGCCGGCGTTGGAGCCGATCAGGAATGTCTTGGAGTCGAGAATGGGCGTGCGCGCCGCCATCATCACGTTGGAAAAAATGATGCCGGTGACGAAGTCGACCTTGTCGTTGTTGACCAGCTTGCGTGCGATCTGCACGCCCTGCTCGGGCTTGAGCTGGTCGTCTTCAATAATGACCGAGACGTCCTGCCCGCCCAGCTTGCCGCCGTTCTGCTCGACGGCCAGCATGAAGCCGTCGCGCTGGTCCTGGCCCAGCGCCGCGCCGCCGCCGGACAGGGTGGTGATCAAGCCGATCTTGACCTCGGCGTGTGCCGCGCCGGATCCCAGCCCCAATGCAATGGCCGAGGCCAGAAGCAATTTCTTGATGTGCGTTGTCTGCATGTCTCTTCCTTTAGATTGTGACGAAATATCCAGAAGGTAACGTCAGGATACAAGAGTAAACGCAAAAGCGCCCCTTTTGTGCAATTGCGCGAATTAGATATTGAAAAAACGGCTTGCGTTGCCGCCCAGCAGGCCCGTGCGCACAGGTTCGGTGAAATCGCTGTCGCGGATCAGCTTGCCGATCTTCTGTTCACCAAGCGGGAAGGGGTAGTCCGAACCCAGCATGACCTGGCTGTTTCCCATGACGCGCACCAGGAACTCGAGCGCGTGCGGATCGAAGACGGCCGAGTCCACATGAAAGCGGTCGACATAGGACGAGGGCGGATTGGGACAGTCCTCGCGGATGATGTCGCGTTCGCGCCAGGCATTGTCGACTCGGCCCAGCAAGAAGGCGAAGCTGCCGCCGCCGTGCGCAAAGCAGATCTTCAGCGAGCGCGGCAGCTTCTCGAAGGCGCCCGAGAGGATCAGCGACAGGATGCCCAGCTGAGTTTCGGCCGGCATGGCCACCAGCCAGGGCAGCATCCATTTTTTCATGCGCTGCTCGCCGCCCATCATGTCCCAGGGATGGACCAGCAGCGGGATGTCGTGATTGGCGCAATGGGCCAGAAACGTCAGCAGGTCGGCGTGATCCAGGTCCTTGTCGCCCAGGTGGTTGCCGATCTGCACCCCCACGTGGCCGATGCTTTTTGCGCGCAGGACCTCCTCGCAGGCGGCATCGATGTCCTGCAGCGGCACTTGCGCCAGTGCTTTCAGGCGCTGCGGGTCATGCCGGCACTGCTCGATGGCGTAGTCGTTCATGCGCTGCACCCATGGCAGGGCGCGTTCGATCGGGTAGCGATAACCGAACATGATGGGCGTGGCGCACATGATCTGCACGTCCACGCCGCTGGCGTCCATTTCCTCGATGCGGCGCGCAGGGTCCCACAGGGCCGAATAAACGGGCCGGAAAGGCTTTTCGCCGGCCATGATCATGCCGCTGCCGTCGCCGCTGTCCTTGAGCCACGGCGCACGTTCCGGGTCGAGCCTGCCCGCCTCCGCCTGCGTGATGGGCGGAAAGAAGTGGGAATGGATGTCGATGACGCGGCTCAAGGTGTGGCTCCTGATTGGGCGGCCTGCCCATGGGCATGGCGGCCGGGATGGACGGCTTTGCAATTTGGACAGACCCGTAGGTCGGGATTCTGGTAGAAACGTTCGAACAGGGGCGGAAGGTCCGCCACGATGCTTTTCAGCTGTACCTCGACGCGATGCACCAGGTGGCCGCATTCGAGGCAGTACCACTCGAAGCCGTCGAGCAGTTTTTCGGGCCGCTGGCGCTCGATGACCAGGCAGCGGCTGTCGGGCTCGGGCCGCTGCGGCGAATGGCGCACATGCGGCGGCAGCAGGAACATATCGCCTTCGCGCAGATCGATGCGCTCGAGCCGGCCCTGGTTCATGATGTTCAGATAGGCGTTGCCCTTGAACTGATAAAAGAACTCTTCGAGCGGGTCGTCGTGGAAATCGGTGCGGTGATTGGGCCCGCCGACCACGGTGACGATGAAGTCGGCATCTTCCCATATCTGCTGGTTGCCGACCGGGGGCTTGAGCAGATGGTCGTTGTCGTCGAGCCAGCGCTTGAAGTTGAGCGGGGGACCATACTTGAACATGTCTTTCTCCGTAATCGGCCGCGAGGTGGAGGGCACGCGTGTGTAAGCCCATGCGGCGTGGGCCTTTCTTGTTTTTGTGGCGCCGCGGGGCGCAATGAGGATCGAATACCGAGTATAGGAAGCCTGGCAACAAGCATAAAGTGAAAGAAAGCGAATTGGCTATTCCTGTTTTCGATAGCCGGGCGCGGTTCGACGCCCGGCCGGCGAGCCCTCAGCGCAGGCAGTCTATGAAGCGCTGAGTAGCCGGTGTGGGCAGGCGGTCGGCGCGTATGGTGTAGCCCACGTCGCCGAACTTGCCCAATTGCCCCACGTCAAGAATCGCCACCAGCCCGAGCCGCTGGAAATGCCGCGCCGCGGCCAGGGGCATGAACAGAATAGAGGCCGAATCCTGCAGCAGCCCGATGTTGGTGACCAACGAGAGCGACTCGGTAATGTTGCGGGGCATGCTCAGGCCCGAATCGTGCAGCAGTTTCTCGGTGATGGCGCGAGTCGGCGACTCCTGCAAAGGAAGCACCCACGGGAAGTCCAGCAGGTCGAGCAGCCTCAGGCCCTTCTGTTCTGCCAACGGGTGTCTGCGGCCCGCCACGACGCAGATTTCGTCCGGATACAGCACGGTGTGGCTGAAGGGGAAGCGGCGCATCAGGGGCAGATTTTCTTCGGGCAGCCGGCCCACGACGATGTCCAGCTCTCCATTGGCCAGATCGCGGAACAGCGGCTCATTCGGGCCCTCGCGGACAGTGACCAGCACGTCGGGATACTGTTTCTTGAGCTTGAGTATGGCTTTGGGCAGCAGCTGCGCCGACGCCGAAATGAGGGTGCCGACGATGACGTGGCCGCTTTCGCCGGAGCGGAATGAATTCAATTCGTCGGTGAGATAGCGCAGTTCGGAGATCACGGTGCGCACGCGTTCACCCAGCAGTGTGCCGTAACAAGTGGGGACGATGCCCCGGTTGCCGCGCTCGAACAGGGGCACGTCCAGGCTGGCTTCGAGTTCCTGTATGGCCTTGGTGACGGCCGACTGCGACATATTGAGCTCGCGCGCGGCACTGGCAATGGAAGGCGAATTGAACACGCGTTCGAAGATCAGCAGGGGCCTGAGCTTGAGCCGGTGCAGTGAAACGGGAGGCAGGGACGGAGCGGCGGAGGGCATGGATATTGCTTGATGGCTCGGCTGAAGAACTGGTCAAAAACCAATGGGAATAAGACTCAACAACGATCTGCACTGAAATGGCGCGTTTGCATGGCTTTTTCAGATGGCGGGTCCTATACTTTGGCGTATACCCGATAAAAAATAGGGTTATTTCGAAACGATACAACAAGAACTGTTGTTTTCAATCATCTGGAGAGCGTCATGGTCAACATGAGTCGACGTCAATTCTTCAAGGTGACAGGGGCAACGTTGGCGGGTTCCAGTCTTACGCTGCTGGGGGCCGCCCCCAGTCCTGCAATGGCTGAGGTTCGCCAATACAAGCTTGCGCGCATGACGGAAACGCGCAACACCTGTCCATACTGTTCAGTGGCTTGCGGGGTCCTGATGTACGGTCTGGGCGATGGCGCAAAAAACGCCACCGCGCGCATTGTCCACATCGAAGGCGATTCCGACCACCCCGTCAACCGCGGGACGCTCTGTCCCAAAGGCGCGGGCCTCGTCGACTTCATCAACAGCCCCAACCGGCTGAAATACCCCGAGTATCGCGCCCCCGGCTCCGACAAGTGGGAGCGTATCTCTTGGGACGACGCGCTTACCCGCATCAGCAAGCTGCTGAAAGAAGACCGTGACGCCAACTTCATCGAGCGCAACGAAAAAGGCCAGCTGGTCAATCGTTGGCTGACCACCGGCATGCTGGCCGCGTCGGCCAGCTCCAACGAGGTCGCCTACATTACGCACAAGGTCATTCGCAGCCTTGGCGCACTTGGATTCGACAACCAGGCTCGTGTCTGACATGGTCCGACGGTGGCAGGTCTTGCCCCGACGTTTGGCCGTGGAGCGATGACGAACCATTGGGTCGACATCAAGAACGCCGATATTGTGCTGATCATGGGCGGTAACGCCGCCGAGGCGCACCCCTGTGGCTTCAAATGGGTCACCGAAGCCAAGGCCCATAACAAGGCCAAGCTCATCGTCGTGGATCCGCGCTTTACGCGCTCGGCATCCGTGGCGGACTACTACGCGCCCATACGCACCGGAACCGACATCGTCTTCCTGGGCGGGGTTATTCGCTACCTGCTCGAAAACGACAAGATCCAGCACGAATATGTGCGCAACTACACCGATATGCCGTTCATCGTGCGCGAAGACTTCGCGTTCCAAGACGGGCTGTTTTCGGGCTACAACGAAGAAAACCGCACCTACAGCAAGGCATCCTGGGACTACGAACTGGACGACGACGGCTTTGTGCGGGTCGATCCCACCCTGAAGCATCCGCGTTCCGTCTACCAGATGCTCAAGCAGCATTATTCCCGCTACACCCCCGAAATGGTGTCGAAGGTTTGCGGCACCCCCGAAGACAAGTTCCTGAAGGTGTGCGAGATGCTGGCCTCCACGGCCACGCCGGATCGCGCCGGCACCATCATGTACGCCCTGGGCTGGACCCAGCACTCCATCGGGTCTCAAATGATCCGCACCGGCGCCATGATGCAGCTGCTGCTGGGCAATATCGGCATTCCGGGCGGGGGCATGAACGCCTTGCGCGGCCACTCCAACATCCAGGGCCTGACCGACATCGGCTTGATGTCCAATCTGTTGCCGGGCTATCTCACCCTGCCCAACGACGCCGAGCAGAATTACGAAGACTACATCGCCAACCGCACGCAGATGCCCTTGCGCCCCAACCAGCTCAGCTACTGGCGCAACTACAGCAAGTTCCACGTCAGTCTCATGAAGGCGTGGTGGGGCGACGCGGCGCGTCCGGACAACAACTGGGGCTACGACTACCTGCCCAAGATGGACCGTCCGTACGACATGCTGCAGGTCTACGAGCTCATGCATCAGGGCAAGATGAACGGCTACATCTGCCAGGGCTTCAACCCGCTGGCGGCGGCGCCGTACAAGGCCAAGCTCATCGACGCCTTTTCCAAGCTCAAGTTCCTGGTCATCATGGACCCCTTGGTCACGGAAACCTCCGAGTTCTGGCGCAACTACGGCGAGCACAACGACGTCGACACCGCATCCATCCAGACCGAGGTCTTTCGCCTGCCCACCACCTGCTTTGCCGAAGAGGAAGGCGCGCTGGTCAACTCCGGCCGCTGGCTGCAATGGCACTGGAAGGGCGCCAATCCGCCGGGCGAAGGCAAGAGCGACATCGAAATCATGGCGCTGCTGTTCAATCGCCTGCGTGACATGTACGAGAAAGACGGGGGCACCTTCCCCGATCCCATCGTCAATCTCTGGTGGCCGTACGCGAACCCCGACAACCCCACGGCCGAAGAACTGGCCAAAGAGTACAGCGGGCGCGCCAGGGTCGATCTGGTCGATCCCAAGGACCCGACGCGCGTACTGCGCAAGGCGGGCGAGCAGGTGGCCGGTTTCGGCGAACTGCGGGACGACGGCTCCACGTTGTGCGGATGCTGGATCTACGCCGGATGCTGGTCGCCGGCGGGCAACCTCATGGCCCGTCGCGACAACAGCGATCCGACCGGCATCGGCCAGACGCTGAACTGGGCCTGGGCCTGGCCGGCCAACCGGCGCATCATGTACAACCGTGCGTCCTGCGACCTCGAAGGCAAGCCGTTCAACCCGCGCCACGACCTCATCCATTGGGATGGCAAGGCCTGGGTCGGGGCCGACGTGCCCGATTTCAAGGTGGACGAGAATCCGCTCGACGGCATGGGGCCGTTCATCATGAACCCCGAAGGCGTGGCGCGCTTCTTCGCCCGCAAGGGCATGACTGAAGGGCCGTTCCCGACGCACTACGAGCCGTTCGAGAATCCGCTGGGCTACAACCCGGTCTACCCTGAAGAAAAACGCGCCGTCAGCAACCCGGCGGCGCGCGTCTTCAAGGACGACCTGGCAAGCATGGGCAAGGTGGCCGACTTCCCCTATGTGGGCACTACCTATCGCCTGACCGAGCACTTCCACTACTGGACCAAGCACGTCGAGCTCAATGCCATTCTGCAGCCCGAGCAGTTCGTCGAGATCGGCGAGGCCCTGGCCCAGGAACTGGGCATCGCCAACGGCGCGCGCGTCAAGGTGTCCTCCAACCGCGGCTACATCAAGGCGGTGGCGGTGGTCACCAAGCGCATCAAGGCCCTGACGGTCGAAGGCAAGACAGTGCACCAGGTGGGCATCCCGATTCACTGGGGGTTCGTCGGCCTGGCCAAGCCCGGCTTCCTGGCCAATACCCTGACCCCGCCCGTGGGAGACGGCAACACGCAGACGCCCGAGTTCAAGTCCTTCCTCGTCAACGTCGAGAAAGCATAGGAGCAAGCCATGGCATTGCAATCATTGGATATCAAAAGGCGCTCCGCGACCACGACCCCCATGCCGAGCGAGCGCGATGCGGTCGTCGGCGGCGGCGTGGCCAAGCTCATCGACACCACCAAGTGCATAGGCTGCAAGGCATGCCAGGTAGCCTGCATGGAGTGGAATGACGTGCGGGACGAAATCGGCAGCAACGTGGGGGTGTACGACAATCCCATGGACCTGACCGAGAACTCGTGGACGGTCATGCGCTTTTCCGAGTACGAGAACGACGCCGGCGATCTCGAGTGGCTGATCCGCAAGGACGGCTGCATGCACTGCGAAGACCCGGGCTGCCTCAAGGCCTGTCCTTCGCCGGGCGCCATCGTGCAGTACAACAACGGCATCGTCGACTTCCACCAAGAGAACTGCATCGGCTGCGGCTATTGCATCACCGGCTGCCCCTTCGACATACCGCGCATCTCCAAGAAGGACAACAAAGTGTACAAGTGCACTTTGTGTTCCGACCGCGTGGCGGTGGGGCAAGAGCCAGCCTGCGTCAAGACCTGTCCCACGGGCGCCATCGTGTTCGGCACCAAAGAAGACATGATCAAGCACGCGGACGACCGCGTCGTCGACCTCAAGTCGCGGGGCTTCGACAATGCCGGCCTGTACGATCCGGCCGGCGTGGGCGGCACCCACGTCATGTACGTGCTGCATCACGCCGACAAGCCGGGGCTGTACAACGAGCTGCCCAAAGACCCCGCCATCAGTCCCATGGTGTCGCTCTGGAAGGGCATGGCCAAACCGCTGGGGGTCGCCGCCATGGCGCTGACGGCGCTTGCCGGCTTCTTCCACTACATCCGGGTCGGCCCGAACGAAGTCGATGAAGAGGACGAGCGCCGGGCGGCGGACGAAAGCCAACGCGAATCGGAGGCTACTCATGAATGACGTCAAAAAAACCAGGCTCATCGAGCGCTATACGCCGGGCGAGCGGGCCAACCACTGGATCGTCGCCATTGCGTTCATCGTGCTGGCGCTGTCGGGGCTGGCGCTGTTCCATCCGGCCTTCTATTGGCTGACCAACCTGTTCGGCGGCGGTACCTGGACACGCATCCTGCATCCCTTCGTGGGCGTGTTCATGTTCCTGCTGTTCTTCATTCTTGCTGTGCGCATGTTCCGGCACAACAAGATGGACAGGAACGACAGGCAATGGCTCCGGCAGTTCGACGACGTCGTCAACAATCGCGAAGACAGGCTGCCCGAGGTGGGCCGCTACAACGCCGGGCAGAAAGTGCTGTATTTTGCGCTGATCGTGCTCATGCTGGGGCTGCTGCTTACGGGCATCGTCATGTGGCGCGAATTTTTCGGCCTCTATTTCAGCTTGTGGCTCATCCAGCTCGCCTCGGTTCTGCACGCTATCTTTGCTTTTGTGATGATTTGCGCGATCATTGTGCATATCTATGCGGGCTTCTGGGTCAAGGGTTCGGTCCGGGCCATGACCCGCGGCACGGTCACTCCGGGCTGGGCCTGGAAACACCATCGCGCGTGGTTCCGCCAGGTGCGAGGGGCTCCGTCCCGCAAGTAGCATCTATTCATTGATGCCCTTGGGGCATCGCAGTCTGCCATGGCTGCCCGGCCTCCATGCTGGGCAGCCATGTTTTTCAGGAGAATGCCTTGCAGCGAATTCTCGAGCGCGGCGAAATCGAATCGCTGGACCATACGTCCATTCCACGGCTGCGCATCCCTGTGCGTGCCTCCGTGTTTACCGACCGTGCGGCGCGTCTGCGGCAACTGGCGCAAGACCACCCCGCCTCGGCTTATCTGGCCCTGATGGCGCATCTGGTCGACGCGCAGCATCGCGCACTTGAACATTGCGCGGTGCGGTCGGCCGGCGAAGAGCAAATCTCGCGGGCCCAGGCGCATGGCATGCCGCCCTTGCAAGCCATGGGCTGGAGCCGCGCGCCGCAATGGCGCGACATCCTCAAGGCCTTGGCCGAGCACATGTCCGGGCAGGCCGAGGTGCCCGAGCAGGCCCGCGCGGTGGCGGCTTCACTGCGCGAGCGCCTGGACTCCGACCCCGATTCCATCGAAACCCAGGCCGACGCCATCCTGGCAGAGCGCGACACCGAGGTCGATGGTGCGTCGGCGCCCTTCATCATGGCGGCCTTGCAGGTGTACTGGACCAGCCTGGCCATCGATTTCGACACCAGCAAGCTGCCGGTGGTCAGCCCCTTCGGCGTATGTCCCCTATGCGGCAGCCTGCCGGTGTCCAGCGTGGTGCGCGTGGGCGGGTCGGCCGACGGCTGCCGCTACCTGTGCTGCTCGCTGTGTTCGTCCGAATGGCATCTGGTGCGGGTTACCTGCTCGCATTGCGAAGGCACCAAGTCCATCGCCTTTCATTCCGTCGAGGGCGGCCCCGAGGGCATCAAGGCCGAATCCTGCGACGACTGCCACAGCTACCGCAAAATCTTCTACCAGGAAAAAGACTACAACGTCGACCCGGTTGCCGACGACCTGGCCAGCCTCACGCTCGACATGCTGATGGGCGAAGAAGGCTACTCGCGGGCCAGCGGCAATCCGCTGCTGTGGCAGGGCCCGGAGTCCTGATGGGGGCGACGCCTCATGCTGCGCCGGCGGGCGCTTCCGATATCCCTTCGGTCGAACGCCTGCTGGGCTCGGCCGCCGACCTCATTGCCCAGTACGGTCGCAGCCGCGTCCTGGACGTGCTGCGTGAGTTGTTGGCCGATTTGCGCCGGCAGGCCCTGCAGGGCGAGCTTGCCGCCGACGCCTTGCGCGACGGGAAGTTGATCGAACAGGCGCGCAGCCGACTCAGCGAAGCGGATCGCCCCCGCCTGCGCGCCGTCTTCAATCTGACCGGCACGGTGCTGCACACGAACCTGGGCCGTGCATTGCTGCCCGATGCGGCGATACAGGCGGTGGTCCAGGCCATGCAGGCGCCCGCCAACCTCGAGTTCGACCTGTCGACGGGCCGGCGCGGCGACCGCGACGACCTCATAGACGATCTTCTGTGCGAGCTGACGGGCGCAGAGGCCGCCACGGTAGTCAACAACAATGCCGCCGCCGTGCTGTTGATGCTCAACGCCCTGGGCAACCGGCGTGAAGTCGTCGTTTCGCGCGGCGAGCTGGTTGAGATCGGCGGCGCTTTCCGCATTCCCGATATCATGCAGCGAGCGGGGGCCCGCCTGGTCGAAGTCGGCACCACCAATCGCACCCATCTGGCCGATTACGAGCAGGCCATCGGGCCGCGCACCGCCATGCTGATGAAAGTGCATTGCAGCAACTACGAAGTCACAGGCTTTACCAAAAGCGTCGATGTCGGCCAAGTGGCCGAGGCGGCCCGCCGCCATGGCCTGCCCACCGCCGTCGACCTGGGCAGCGGCACCCTGCTCGACCTGACACGCTGGGGCCTGCCCCAGGAAGCCACCGTGCGTGAAACCATCGAGGCCGGCGCGGACATCGTCACCTTCAGCGGCGACAAGCTGCTGGGCGGGCCGCAGGCCGGCTTGCTGGTGGGCCGTGCCGACCTCATCAAAAAGATCAAGAAGAACCCGCTCAAGCGCGCCTTGCGCGTCGGCAAACTTACTCTGGCGGCCCTGGAACCGGTCCTGGCTTTGTACCGGTCGCCCGAACTGCTGGCGCAGCGGCTGACGACGCTGCGCCTGCTGACCCGTCCCATGGCCGACATGCAGACTCAGGCGCAAGGGCTGCAGCCCACACTGCAGCAAGCGCTCGGGGCCGCTTATACCGTAGGCGCCGAGCCCCTGTTCAGCCAGATCGGCAGCGGCGCGCTGCCGGTCGACCAATTACCAAGCTACGGCCTGGCCGTGCGCCACGCCGGCGCGGGGCGTCCCGGGCGGGCGCTGCAAAAGCTCGAAAGCCGTCTGCGCGCCCTGCCGCGCCCGGTCGTCGGACGCATCGCGCACGACACATTGTGGCTCGACCTGCGCTGTCTCGAGGCTCGCGACGAATCCGCTTTCGTCGCTCAACTGCAGCGGTTGAACGGATGATCGTCGGCACGGCGGGGCACATCGATCACGGCAAGACCACCCTGGTGCGCGCGCTGACCGGGGTCGACACCGATCGGCTCAAAGAAGAAAAAAAGCGCGGCATATCGATCGAGCTGGGCTACGCCTATACGCCTCTAGAAAACGGCGATGTGCTGGGCTTCATCGACGTGCCGGGGCACGAACGCCTGGTGCACACCATGGCGGCGGGCGCCACCGGCATCGATTTCGGCTTGCTGGTGGTGGCGGCCGACGACGGCGTCATGCCCCAGACCCGGGAGCATCTGGCGATATTGGAGCTTCTGGGCGTGCAGCAGGGCGCCGTGGCGCTGACCAAGATAGACCGCGTCGACGCACAGCGCCTGCAGGAAGTGCACGCACAGCTGGCGGTGCTGGCAGAGGGCTCTTTTCTTGAGGACATGCCGGTGTTCGAGACCAACGCGGCGCTGGCCTCGCCCGTCGACGGCGGTCCCGAATCCGACGGGCCGGAGGGCGGGCCGGCCCCCGACGCATCGAGCCCGGACAAGTCGGGTATCGCCGCGCTGCGCAGCCATCTGCACGATGCCGCGCAGGCCATGGCCGGGCGCCGTTCGGATGGCCTGTTCCGCCTTGCGGTCGACCGGGTTTTTTCTTTGCCGGGCCATGGCACCGTCGTCACGGGCACGGTGCATGACGGCGTGGTGGGCGTCGATGACGATGCGGTCTCACTGCGGCTCATGCCCGCGGGCCGGGCGGTACGGGTGCGCAGCATCCATGCCCAGAACCAGCCCGCGCAGCAGGGGCGCGCCGGACAGCGCTGCGCCTTGAATCTCGGCGGGCTCGATCGCGACTCCGTGCAGCGCGGCGACTGGATCGCCGACGAGCGCTGCTTTACCCCGGCCCGCAATGTCGACGTGCAGCTGACGCTGCTCGATTCGGCCGACGGTCCCGTCAGGGCCTGGACGCCCCTGCACGTGCATCTTGGCGCGGCCCACTATGTCGCGCACGCGGTGCCGCTTTCGCCCGACCCTTTGCCCAGCGGACAGACCGGCTGGGTGCAGCTGGTCTTCGACGAGCCCGTCTGCTCCATGCCCGGCGACCGCTTCATCGTGCGCAATGCGCAGGCCAACCGCACCCTGGGCGGCGGCTTGGTGCTGGACGCCAACGCACCCGACCGCAAGCGCAGAACGCCTCAGCGGCTGGCCTGGCTGAAAGCGGTGAGCGAATTGAAGCAGGGCGCGGGCCTGGCCGCGGCGCTCGAAGAGGCGCCTTATGGGCTGGATGAATTGCGTTTGATGCGCCTCGCCGGAGCCAGCCCTCGACAGGAAGAGCTGCCGCCCGACGCATTGTGGGTACAGTCCCGCAACGCGGGCGCGATGCGCAGCCTGATTCTGCGGTCGCATTGGGACGCCCTGGGCCAGGCGGTGGAAGACGCCCTGGCCGCCTTTCACGAGCGCTGGCCGGATGAGCCGGGCCTGGACGCCGCGCGCCTGCGGCGCGTGGCGCTGCCGACCATTCCCGAGACGCTGTGGCCGGCATTGCGCGACGACCTCGTGGCCCGCAAGCGCCTGGTGCGCAACGGCCCCTGGCTGCACAAGCCGGGGCATGAGGCAACGCTTACACCGCAAGAAGATGGGTTGGCGCAGCGCCTGCTGCCCGCCATTCACGCAGGCGCGTTCGATCCCCCCTGGATGCGCGACCTGGCGGCAACGTTCCAGCAACCCGAAGACGTCGTGCGCCAGCTGTTGCGCAAACTGGTGCGCAGCGGCCAGCTTTACCAGGTGGTGCGCGACTTGTTCTATCATCGCGAGCAGATCGCTCGCCTGGCCGAACTGGTTCAAAGCGTGGGCGGCGGCGAAGG
>Ga0180220_1001341_pt1 | contig 18489 bp, 18 predicted proteins | sample eDN5th37CBELigBY_FD_151335 | JGI IMG/M metagenome (GOLD analysis project Ga0180220, IMG submission 151335) | Enriched backyard soil microbial communities from Emeryville, California, USA - eDNA 5th pass 37_C BE-Lig BY (version 2) (version 2) | ecosystem: Environmental > Terrestrial > Soil >...
GACTTTGTGTTCATAGAGAGCAAGCAGGGCGCCCAGCGCATGCGGGGTCAGCTTGGGCAGGACGATCAGCGTGGAGGGACGGCCGCCCTGGTGGACGCGGTGGCTGGCGAGCCATTCGGCCTTTTCCAGGTCCATCCCCTGTTCCAGCAAGACAGCCCGGTCCGCCTCCTGTGAAGTGCCCCGCAGCAGCGTCTGGCGCTGGGCCAGGCAGTTTGCCACCAGCATCGCATGCTCCTCCGGCCACTGATGGTCCGCACTGCGGCAAACGATGAAGTCGACGGCTGCGCCTTCGGTGCCCTGGTGCAACCATTGGAAGAACGTATGCTGCCCGTCCGTGCCGGGCATGCCCCACACCGAGGGGCCTGTGGGAACCTCGACAGGCCGGCCCTGCATATCGACCGACTTGCCTAGCGATTCCATATCGAGCTGCTGCAGATAGGGGGCAAGGTACTGCAGGCGGGCATCATAGGCGGCGATACTGAGAGAGCCGAGACCTTTGATGCTGCGATTGCCCAGGCACGCCAGCGCCAATTGCGCGGGCGCGTTGTCCGGCAGCGCAGCTTCGGCAAAGTGCCGGTCCATGTCGGCAGCGCCGGCACGCAGGCCGTCCACGACCTCATGGCCGACCGTCAATGCCACCGGCAGGCTCACGGACGACCAGATCGAATAGCGCCCTCCCACCCAGTCCCAGAATCGGAAGATGTGAGCGGGCGCGATGCCGAGTTGTTGCGCCGAATCCGGGCGCGCCGTGATAGCCACCACCTGCCGGCAAGGGTCGGAGATGCCCGCGGCAGAGAGCCAGTCCATGACGCGCTTCAGGTTGGTTAGCGTCTCCGTGGTGGCGAACGATTTGGATGTAACGACGACCAGGGCCGTGCGCGGGTCCACGCCGGTCAATGCAAGCTGCAACGCATGTCCATCGAGATTGGCGACGAACCTCAGTTCGCGCTGATGGCGGCAACCCGCGCAGGCGTCCACCGCCAGGCGCACGCCCCAATCGCTTCCGCCGATGCCGATATGAATAATGGTTTTCCAATGCCCGGCGCGGTCGGCATTGGCAACGAAGTCCCGCACGCGCTGTTGTTCATGGGCAACTTCCGGGATCGGGTCCGGTGCGCGCAGCATGGTGTGCCAGGCAGCTCGCTCTTCTGTCCGGTTGACGGCTTCGCCCGAAAGCAATGCATCACGGGCATCGGCGAATGCCCTGGCTTGCAGCAAGGCCTCGCCGGCCCTCTGCACGTCTGCGGAATAGGGATGGGCGCTGAGATCCACGCTGAGCGAGGCGGCCTCGATGATGCGCAACACTGCGCCGGAGCACGGCGCATTGCTGACGGCTCGGTGAAACGCTTGCCACTCGGGCAGGCCGCTCAAGGGTGGGGAGGCTGCGGGCCTTTGAAAACCTTTCATGAATATTTTTTATATGGTTATTTGTGTCGATATGTGTTACGCATGCCCGGAAAGTTTGTCCACTTGGCCGGTGATGGCCGATCGCAGAACCGGTGGATTTCCAGCAAAAAAGCCAGGGTAAATATATTTTTGCCTTTTGAAGCGCCTTCTTATACATCATCCAAAGTGAGCATGCGATCGCGCATGTCCGGGCTGTACAATTGCGGCAATTCTTCAATCTGGCGTGTTTATGCTGTACGTCTCGGCGGCTTTTCTCGTCTCGCTGGTTTTTACGCTGCTGATCGTCCGGTATCGATCCCTGCACGATGGGCTGACCGCGGACAACGACTTGCATGGGGTGCAAAAATACCACGCCCGGCCGGTTCCGCGCATCGGCGGATTGTCGCTGATCGTCGCAAACTGCTTCACATGCGCTCTCGTGGCCGTCCGAGAACCGGCCATCCTGCAGGACATGATTCTGCTGCTGGCGTCCGCCATGCCTGCATTCCTGGGCGGATTTGCGGAAGACCTGACCAAGCGGGTGCGCGTTCTGATCCGGCTTTGTCTGGCGATGGCCTCTGGTGTGGCGGCATATTATCTCGTGGGCGCAGCCGTCACTCGCGTCGATATTATCGGGGTCGACTGGTTCCTACAGTTCGGCGTGGTTTCGCTGGTATTTACCGCGGTTGCCATTGGAGGTGCGGCAAATGCGATAAATATTATCGACGGCTATAACGGCCTGGCGGCAGTCGTATCCGCCATGATTTTGGCCGGTTTCGCATACGTTTCCTTTTACCTGGGCGATCGCCTGCTGCTCGTGGTCGCCCTCAGCACGCTGGGCGGGGTTATTGGCTTCCTGGTGTGGAATTATCCGCTCGGCCACATTTTCCTGGGAGACGGGGGGGCGTACTTTCTTGGCTTCGTGATTGGCGAGCTGTCGGTGCTCATGCTGGCACGCCATCCTGAGGTGTCGGCGTGGTTTCCGCTACTGCTGTGTATTTACCCGGTTTTCGAGACGCTGTTCTCGATTTACCGGAAGCGATGGTTGCGTGGCCGCTCTCCGGGTGCGCCAGATGGCGTCCATCTGCACATGCTGATCTACAAACGCGTGGTGCGCTGGGCCATCGGCTCGCGTGAAATGCGGCACAAGACGCTGCGTAATTCGATGACGTCCCCGTATCTCTGGCTGTTGTCGTCGCTGGCAGTGATTCCCGCCGTGCTGTTCTGGCAGTATCCCTACGTACTGATGTTCTGCACGCTGGCGTTTTCCGCTACCTATGTTTACTTGTATCGGCGCCTGGTGTTGTTCCGCATGCCCAAGTGGATGGTCGTCAAGCGGAAAAGGCGTCGCAGATAGCGCGCAAACGCGGCGCACCCGGATTTGCGCAAAAGGCATCCGATCGGGACGGAACGGATCGCAAGTTGTTGTACATTGCGGACTGCATTGAACCGCGCGCGTCCGGCGAGCCGTTGCCGGGCGCCAATTTCTGTCTATGCCCACCCGTATCCTCATCGTTCGCACCTCCTCTCTGGGCGATCTCGTCCACATGCTGCCTGCGATCTCCGACATCGCCCGGCACGTGCCGGATGCGGAAATCGACTGGGTAGCAGAAGAAGCGTTCGCTGAAATCCCCGGTTGGCATCCCGCAGTCAGCGAGGTGATCAAGGTCGCACACCGCCGCTGGCGCAAGGCGTGGTGGTCGGCGCCGGTCCGGGCGGAGCGGCAGGCATTGAAAGAGCGTCTGCGGTCCAGGCAGTACGACGTCATCCTGGACATGCAGGCCCTGTTGAAGTCCGCCTGGCTGGTGCGCCAGGCGCGCGGGGTGCGCCACGGGCTGGACTGGCGTTCGGCGCGCGAACCGTTGGCGTCGTTGTTCTACAACGTGCGGCATCGGGTGGAGTTCTGGCAACCGGCGGTGATCCGCCAACGCAAGCTGGCGGGGCTGACGTTCGGCTACCAGTACGCGGGGCAGCCGGATTTCGGTCTGCAGGCGTTTGCCCGCGAGGTGGCCGAGGCGCGCGAGGCGGAGGCGGGGGGCGGCGAGGGCCGGCTGCATCATCTGGAGGCGGACAAGGGCTACGCGGTGATCATGCCGTCGGCCAGCCGCGACGACAAGCTGTGGCCGGAGGAGGACTGGCGGGCGGTGTTCCGCCGGCTGCACGAAGCGGGCTGCACACTGAAGCTGCTGGCGGGCAACGAGCAGGAGGCGCAGCGCGCGCGCCTGCTGGTCGCGGGTGCGGAGGGGGCAGAGGTGATGCCTCGCATGAGCCTGACCGAGGTGGCGCGGCTGCTGGCGGGTTCGCGCCTGATGGTGGGCCTGGACAGCGGGCTGACGCATCTTTCGGCGGCGCTGGGCCGCCCGACCATCGGTATCTATCGGGCTTCGACGCCGGTGCGCACGCCGCTGGTGGGTTCCAATTACACCGCCAGCCTGGGCGACCGAGGCGCGTCGCCGTCGCGCGAAGTGGTGATGGCGGCGGTGGAGCAGGCGCTGGCGGCGCGCTGATGAGATGAACCGCGCCGTCTATACCCTGGCGCTGCGCGCGCTTTCTCCTTTGCTGTGGCTGTGGATGGCGCGCCGGGCGCGCCGGGCGGGCGGGGAGTGGGGCGTTTTCTCGGCCGAGCGTTTCGGGCGCGCGGGCGCTGCGGGCGGCTTAGCGCCGTCGCGGCCGGTGTGGGTGCACGCGGTGAGCCTGGGCGAGACGCGCGCGGCGCAGCCGCTGGTGCGGGCGCTGCTGGACCGCGGGCTGCCGGTGCTGCTGACGCACATGACGGCCACGGGCCGCGCGGAGGGCGGGCGGCTGTATGCCGACGCCATTGCCCGCGGGCAGCTGAGCCAGGCCTGGCTGCCGTATGACTTCCCCGGCGCGGTGCGCCATTTCTTCGAGACGCATGCGCCGCGCTGCGGATTGCTGATCGAGCGCGAGATCTGGCCCAACCTGCTGGCAGGCGCGCGGGCGGCGCGGGTGCCGATGGCGCTGGTGAGCGCGCGGTTTTCGGCGTCGTCGCTGCGGCAGGCGCGCCGGATGGGCAAGGTGATGCGCGAGGCGCTGGCGGGCCTGGACCGGGTGCTGGCGCAGACGGCGCAGGATGCGACCCGGCTGGCGGAGGCGGGCGCGGGCGCGCCGGTGGTGACGGGGAATCTGAAGTTCGATTTGTCGCTGCCGGCCGCACAGGTGGAAGCGGGCCGTGCCTGGCGGCAGCGCGTGGGTCGGCCGGTGGTGGCGGTAGCCAGTACGCGCGAGGGCGAAGATGCGCCCTTCGTCGAGGCGATGGCGCGGGCGGCCGCGGCGCCGGGCGCCCCTCTCTTTCTGTTGATTCCCCGCCATCCCCAGCGCTTCGAGGAGGCGGCCGGCCGCCTGGCCGCCGCGGGGCTGCGCTATGCGCGCCGTTCCGCGGGGCAGGAGCCGGATGCCGGCACGGCGGTGCTGCTGGGCGATACGCTGGGGGAGATGGCGTTCTATTACGCGGCGTCCGACGTGGCGATCGTGGCGGGCAGTTTTGCTCCGCTGGGCGGGCAGAACCAGATCGAGGCCTGCGCGGCGGGCGTGCCGGTGATCGTGGGGCCGCATACGTTCAATTTCCAGCAGGCCGCGGCCGACGCCATCGAGGCGGGCGCGGCGCGGCGCGAGCCGGACCCCGCGCAGGCGGTGGCGGCGGCGCTGCGCTGGCTGCAGGACGATGCCGCCCGCGCCGCGGCGGGCCGGGCGGCGCGGCGCTGGTTCGACACGCACGCGGGCGCGACGGCGCGCACGCTGCAGGCGCTGGCGCCCTGGCTGGAGTAGGGCCGGCGCCCGCGTCTTTTGCTTTTCGAGAATGAGACGGGCGGCCGTGGCCGGCACCCTGTTTCGCGCTGGGCTTGGTGGCGCGGGACGCGGCGCCCTACGACCCTTCCCGAGGCAACACCCGCACCGCGTCCGCGTTCAGCTGTTGCCCGAAGCGCCGCGTGTCCCGCCCTTCGTCTTCCGGGCGCGGCCCCAGCAGGCCCTGGCCCAGCGCGTACACGCCGAGGTTGGCGAGCAGCAGCAGGATGAAGAGCAGGCGCATGGCGGTCTCCGTCAGGGCTGGGCGGGAGCGGCGCTGGCGAGGGCGGCCAGGCCGTCCAGCACGGGGTGGTCCAGGTAGATGGGTGCGGGCGCGCCGCCGAAGGCGTGGCCGGCTTCGGTGAGCAGGCGTTCGATTTCGTGGCGGACTTCGGGCCAGCCGCCGCCGGCGGCGTAGATGTGCGGCGCGACGCCGTAGCGTTCGCGCCCTGCGAGCCATTGGCGCATGACCGCGCCGGCCTGGGCGGCGGCGATGCCGGAGGCGATGGCTTCGTGCGTGTCGGTGGGGTAGGAGACGACCTGACCCTGCGCCACGGGCAGGTTGGCGGTGCCCTGGGCCAGGGCGGTGCGCATCATGGCGGGGCCGGGCAAGATGAGGCCGCCGGCAAAGACGTTGTCGGGGCCGACGGTGTCTATGGTGGTGGCGGTGCCGAAGCTGGCCAGCAGGAAGGGCGGGTGCGCCTGGGGCAGGCGCGAGAGCACGCCCAGCAGCGAGGCCCAGCGGTCTGCGCCCAGCTGCGAGGGGTTGCGGTAGCTGTTGGTCAGGCCCAGCGTGCAGGCCTGGGAGCGCGACCAGTCGACGCGGCAGCCGTGCCGCGCGAGCAGGGCCGCGATGGCCTGGCCGCGCGCCTGGCCGGCCACGTTCACGCCCACGGCGCGGCGCGGCGGCTGCGCCAGGGTGCCCAGCCAGCGGTCCAGGGCGTCGAGGTCCAGCCCGTCGAAGGCGGCCACGGCGGCGTCGCGGCGCCCGGCGGGCAGGCTGTCGTCGAGCCAGCCCACTTTGAGCCGGCTGTTGCCGGAGTCGATGAGAATGATCATGCCTGGCGCCGTATGGAGATTTCGCCGATGGAGACGGGGAGCAGGCCCTCGTCGGTGCGCAGCAGCAGGCGGCCCTGGGCGTCCACGCCGGCGGCCGTGCCGCGCTGGATGATTTCGCCTTTGTCGAGCACGTTGACGGGGCGGCCGGCCAGGGCGTCGACGCGGCCGAACCGCTCGGCGAAGGCGCCGAAGCCTTCGCGTTCCAGTGTCTGCACGGCTTCGTGCCAGGCCGAGGCGGCGGCGCAGACCAGGTCGGCGGCGCCGGCCGGACAGCCGCCGCCGGCCTGGGCCACCGCATGCCAGTCGGCGACGTCGCGGCCCAGGGCGGCGGAAAGCTCGGGCGCGTCGGCGAGGTTCAGGCCCATGCCGATGACGGCCGTGTAGCCGGCTTCGGGGCCGCCGGGGTTGCGCGCGGTTTCGACCAGCACGCCGGCGAGCTTGGCGTCGTGCCACTGGACGTCGTTGGGCCACTTCATGCACAGATCCTGCGCGGCGGAACCGGCGACCGCGCGCAGCGCCTCGCAGGCGGCCAGGCCGGCCAGCGGCGAGAGCGCGGGCAGCTGCGCGGCGGGAAGATGAAGGTCGAAGGCGCAGGAGAACATCAGGGCCGCGCCCACGCGGTTGCGCCACGGCCTGCCGGCGCGGCCGCGGCCGGTTTCCTGGAGATGCGTGCCCAGCAGCCAGGGCTTGGCGGGCGCGTCGCCGCGGCGCACTCGGGCGAGCAGGTCGGCGTTGGTCGAGCCGGTGCTGGCGGTCCAGGCGATGTCGCGGAAGGCGGGCAGGCGTTCGCGCAGCAGATGCGCCAGGGCGTCGGGCGCGGGCAGGTCTGGGGGGCGGACAGAGGTGGCGGACATGGCGGCGATTGTAGGGCACGCGGCCGCGCTTGGCCCGGTGACAGGCGCTGCGTATATCATTGGCGATACATTTTGCATCGTGCTTATTGCCTACATGCCGCAATCTTCCGCCACCCCGGTCGCTGCCGAGCCCTTCCGGCTGGAAGGGAACATCTGTCACGTGGCAGGCGACTGGAGCGTGCTGGCGCTGGCCGAACCGGGCGAGGGCCAGCGGCGCCGGGCCGCGCTGGCCGCCGCGGCGAGCCGGGCGATGCGCTGGGACCTGCAGCGCGTGAGCCGGCTGGACACCATCGGCGCGCTGCTGATCTGGCAGGCCTGGGGCGGGAAGCTGCCCGAGCGCGTGCGCTGGGGCGCCGGGCAGCAGGACGTGTTCAATGCGCTGGCCCTGAACCAAGGCGGCGAGCAGCCGCCGCGCCCGCGCCCCGATCCCTGGGGATGGCTGCGCGCCATCGGCCAGGGCGTGTTCGATGCGGCCGAGAACGGCCGCGCACTGCTCATCATGCTGGGCCAGCTCGTGCTGGATTTCCTCGGCATGCTGCGGCGCCCGGCGCTGGGGCCCTGGCGCGAGATCTCCGCCCAGATCTACCGCACCGGCGCGCAGGCGCTGGGCATCACGGCGCTGGTGGGGTTTCTCATCGGGGTGGTGCTGTCGTATCTGTCGGCCCAGCAATTGCAGATGTTCGGCGCCGACCGCTTCATCGTGCGCCTGCTGGGCGTGTCCATCGTGCGCGAGCTGGGGCCGGTGCTGGCGGCTATCCTGGTGGCGGGCCGCTCGGGCTCGGCCATCACCGCGCAGATCGGCGTCATGCGCGTGACGCAGGAGCTGGACGCGATGCTGGTGATGGGCATTTCGCACGGCCAGCGCCTCATCCTGCCGCGCGTCATCGCACTGGCCGTCACCATGCCGCTGCTGGTGCTGTGGACCGACACGATGGCGCTGCTGGGCGGCATGCTGGCCGCGCAGATGCAGCTGGGGGTGTCGGCGCAGTGGTTCCTGCAGTCGCTGCCGGACGCGATTTCGCTCACCAACTACTGGATCGGCCTGCTCAAGGGCGTGACGTTCGGCGTGCTCATCGCGCTGATCGCCTGTCATTTCGGCCTGCGCATCCAGCCCAATACCGACAGCCTGGGACGCGGCACCACCACGTCGGTGGTGACCGCGATCACCGGGGTGATCCTGCTGGACGCGGTGTACGCCATCATTTTCAGCATGGTGGGCATCTGATGGCGATGGACTCCGCCCAGCACCGGCTGTTCTCGGAAGACGGCGTCACCGTCGAGCCGGTGATTCTGGTGCGCGGGCTGCGCACCGCGTTCGGCGACCATGTGGTGCACGAGAACCTGGATCTCACCGTGTTCCCGGGCGAGATCATGGTGCTGGTGGGCGGCTCGGGCTCGGGCAAGACGGTGCTGCTGCGGCAGATCATCGGCCTGGCGCAGCCGGCGGCGGGCACGGTGCGCGTGCTGGGCCAGTCGCTGCCGGATCTCACGCCGGCCGAGCGGCGCCGGCTGTCCCGCCGCTGGGGCATGCTGTTCCAGGCGGGGGCGCTGTTTTCCGCGCTGTCGGTGTTCGACAACATCGCCCTGCCGCTGCGCGAGCTGCGCACCGTGCCCGAGGACATGGTGCGCGACGTGGTGATGTGCCGGCTGGCCATGGTGGGCCTGTCGGCGCGCGACGCGGACAAGATGCCGTCCGACCTCTCGGGCGGGATGATCAAGCGCGTGGCGCTGGCCCGTGCCCTGTCGCTGGACCCGGAGCTGCTCTTCCTGGACGAGCCCACGGCCGGGCTGGACCCGCTGCGCTCGGACGAGTTCGTCGAGCTGGTGCGCAGCCTGCACCGCCAGCTGCGCTTTACCGTCGTCATGGTGACTCACGACCTGGACACGCTGATCGCGCTGGCCTCGCGCGTGGCGGTGCTGGCGGACAAGCGGGTGGTCGTGTGCGACACGCTGCCGGAAGTGCTCAAGTTCGAGCATCCATTCATCAATACATTCTTCCTGGGCGAGCGCGGCCGGCGCGCGCTCGGGGACCTGGCGCCGAAGGGATTGCACAATGGAAAACCGTAGTCATGCGCTCATGGCCGGTATCTTCACACTGGCCTTGCTGGCCGCGGCCGCGCTGGTCGCGATCTGGATCGGGCACGATCACACCAAGCTGCAGACGTACGAAATCATCTCCGCCACCCCGGTGAGCGGCCTCAATCCGCAATCCACTGTGCGCTACCAGGGCGTGCCGGTGGGCAAGGTGCAGTCGCTGGCGCTCAACCCCGCCAAGCCGGGGCAGGTGCGCATCCGCATCGGCGTGGCGCCGTCCACGCCCATTACCGAGTCCACCTGGGCCGAGCTGGGCGTGCAGGGCGTGACCGGCCTGGCCAATGTCGAGCTGCGCGACGACGGCACCTCGCGCACCTTGCTGCAGTCCTCGGCCGAGCATCCGGCCGCCATTCCGCTGCGCCCCGGGCTTTTCGAGCGCATCGAGGAGCGCGGCGGCAAGCTGCTGTCCCACGTGGAGCAGGCCACCGCCCAGCTGAGCCGCGTGCTGAGCGATCAGAATGTGCTGGCGCTGACGGCCACGCTGCAGAACGCCACCGATATTTCGCAGTCGCTGCGGGAAGCCACGCGCGACCTGGGGCCGGCCCTGGCCCGGCTCGGGCCGCTGATGGCGTCGCTGGATTCCACTTCGCGCCAGGCCGACCGCGCGGCGCGCGAGATCGGCGACCTGGCGCGGCAGGCGCGCGAGTCGCTGGCCCGCCTGAACGCGCCCGACGGGCCGCTGGCCATGGCCACGCGCAGCCTGAATGACATTGCCTGGGCTGCCGCGCGCCTGGACAACGCGACGCTGCCGGCCGTGGGCGGCATGGCCGACAGTGTGCGCGACGCGGCGCGCGCCGCCACCGCCACGCTGCGGCGCGTGGACAATTCGCCGCAATCCATTCTGTTCGGCCCGGCGCCCGCGTTGCCCGGGCCGGGCGAGCCCGGCTTTGCCGGATTCGGGAGACTGCCTCAATGAAGATCCGTAGCGTGCTTGCCGTGCTGGGCCTGGGCCTGGCGCTCGCGGGGTGCGGCGTGGGCCGCGTGGCCGCGCCGCCTTCCGTGTTCGACCTGGGGCCGGACAGCCGGCCGGTGCCAGCCCTGCCGGCGCGCCCGGCGCTGGCGCTGTCTTTCTCCGCCGTGCCCATGCTGTCGGAAACCGGCGTCATCTGGCGCGTGGGAGACAGCGCCGCGCCGCATTCCTACGCCACCTATCAATGGGCCACGCCGCCGGCCGAGCTGGTGCGCCAGCGCCTGGCGGACCGCCTGTCGCGGCAGGGGCCGCTGCTGGCCGAGCGCGCCAGCGCGCAGATGCCCCAGCTGCAGGTGACGCTGTCGCGCTTCGAGCAGGTGTTCCAGCCCGACGGCGCGGCCAGCGAAGGCCGTGTGCACCTGCAGGCCGTGCTGCTGCGCGGCCACTCGGTGCTGGGCCAGACGCGCATCGTCACCCGCGCGCCGGCGCCGACCCAGGACGCCGCGGGCGGCGTGGCAGCGCTGCGCGCGGCCACCGACGAGGCGGCCGACCAGCTCGCGCAGTGGCTTTCCTCCATGCCGCTGCGCGATGCCGGGGGTTAACATTTCTTCTTTTTCGCAGCACGAGAGTCTCCATGCCCGCACGCACTGAAACCGAGATCTACACCGGCGGCGCCGGCCGCATCGATTGCGCCGTGGATTGGCCCGACGCCGATCCGCGCGGCTGGGCGCTGGTGCTGCATCCGCATCCGCTGCAGGGCGGCGCGCGCGAAAACAAGGTGGTGACGACCATCGCGCGGGCCTGCGTGCAGCACGGCCTGGTCGCCGTGCGCCCGAATTTCCGCGGCGTGGGCGCGTCCGAAGGCGAGTTCGACAAGTCGCGCGGCGAAACCGCGGACATGGTCGCGCTGGTGGCGCAGGTGCGCGAGCGCCATCCGGCGCTGGCGCCGGCGCCCTGGGTGCTGGCGGGCTTTTCGTTCGGCACCGCGGTGGCGGCGCAGGCCTATGCGGCGCTGGCCGGGCAGGGCGATGCCAACCTGCCCAAGGCGCTCATGCTCATGGGGCCGGCCGTGAACCGGTTCCAGTCGCACGAGGTGCAGGTGCCCGGCGACACGTTGATGGTGCATGGCGAGGAGGACGAGGTCGTGCCGCTGTCCGAGGCCATGGACTGGGCGCGTCCGCGCGCGATTCCCGTGGTGGTGGTGCCGGGTGCTTCGCACTTCTTCCACGGCAAGCTGCTGGTGCTGCGCCACCTGGTGCAGGCGCGGCTGAAGGTGGCGCTGGACTGAAGCGGCGACACCGCGATGCGCCACGGCGCGTTGCATCAAGTTGCATGTTTTCGCCGCGCGGGGAACCCCGCGCGGCGCGGCCGGGTCGTATCGCCTGCCTATAATTGTCAGCTTCTTGCCCCGCGCCAGCGGGCGTCTTTCCTGGACTCACGTTGCCGATGAAGACTCTGTCCCACTCCGCTCACTCTCCTCTCGTTGTTTCCCGCCGCGTCCTGAGCGGCGCCGTGTTGTCGGCCATGCTTGCCATGTCTGCGCCGGCGTGGACGCAGCAGGCGCCGGCGGCTCCGGCGGCGGCGCAACCCGCGGCGCCGGCCCCGGCCGCGGCGGGCGCGGTTGCGGTGGGCGATGTGTCCGCGGTGCCGGCGCCCACCATCGCGGCCAAGGCCTGGATCGTCATCGACGTCAACAGCGGCCAGACGCTGGCGGCTTCCAACGCCGACATGAAGGTCGAGCCGGCCTCGCTCACCAAGATCATGACGGCCTACGTCGTGTTCGATGCGCTCGAAGAAAAGCGCCTGACGCTGGAGCAGACCGTGCCGGTTTCCGAGCACGCCTGGCGCACGGGCGGCTCGCGCATGTTCATCGAGCCGCGCAAGCCCGTGACCGTCGACGAACTCAACCAGGGCATGATCGTGCAGTCGGGCAACGACGCCTCGGTGGCGCTGGCCGAGGCGGTGGGCGGCAGCGAGTCCGCCTTCGCCGCGCTCATGAACCAGGAGGCCGAGCGCCTGGGCATGAAGAGCACGCACTTCGTGAACGCCACCGGCCTGCCCGACCCGCAGCACATGACCACCGCGCGCGACCTGGCCACGCTGTCGGCGCACCTCATCACCGATCACCCCGACTTCTATCACTACTACAAGCAGAAGAGCTTCACCTACAACAAGATCACGCAGCCCAACCGCAACCGCCTGCTGTGGGCCGACCCGTCGGTGGACGGCATGAAAACCGGCCATACCGAGTCGGCCGGCTACTGCCTGGTCTCCACCGCGCTGCGCGGCGACCGCCGCGTCCTGGCCGTGGTGCTGGGCACCGACAGCGAGGCCACGCGCGCCGAGGAAAGCCTGAAGCTCCTGAACTGGAGCTTCCAGAACTTCGACACCGTCAAGCTCTTCGACAAGAGCCAGCCCGGCATCGACGCCCGCGTCTGGGAAGGCACGGTCGAGAACGTGAAGCTGGGCCCGCCCAAGCCGGTGACCCTCGCCGTGCCGCGCGGCAAGGCCGGCGACCTCAAACCCGTGGTGCAGCGTACCGACCCGCTCATCGCGCCGCTGTCCAAGGGCCAGCAGGTGGGCACGGTGCAATTCACGCTGGACGGCAAGGTGCTGCGCACCGAGCCCCTGGTGGTGCAGGACGCGGTGGAGCGCGCCGGCTTCTTCGGCCGCATGGTCGACACCGTCAAGCGCTGGTTCCAGTAAAACCGCCGGCCGCGGGTGTAATCTACGGGACGGGCCCAGGGCCCGTCCTTTTTATTTTCATTCGACACTCAGGAGTTCCCCATGATCCCGGGCGTGCCTGGCGACAGCCAGGTGTATCTCAACGGCGAGTTCCTGCGGCTGGACGAGGCGAAAGTCTCCGTCCTCGACCGCGGCTTCATTTTCGGCGATGGCATCTACGAAGTGGTGCCCGTCTACAACGGCAATGCCTTCCGCATGGCCGAGCACCTGGACCGCCTGGACCGCAGCCTGGCGGCGCTGCGCATTGCCTCGCCCCTGGACCGCGCGGGCTGGATCGACCTGGTTGCCGAACTCATCGCGCGCGGCGGCATGCCCACCTGCCTGATCTACCTGCAGGTCACCCGCGGCGTGTACAAGCGCGACCACGCCTTCCCGCCCGAGCCCGTCGCGCCCACGGTCTTCGGCATGGCCTCGGCCTGGTCGCCGCCTTCGGCCGAACAGCGCGCCCGGGGCATCTCGGCCATCGGCATACCCGACGAGCGCTGGCTGCATTGCGAGATCAAGTCCGTTTCGCTGCTGGGCAACGTGCTGGCCCGCCAGCAGGCGGTCGACGCCCACGTGGACGAAGTCGTGCAGTTCCGCGACGGCTACCTGACCGAAGGCTCCTCGTCCAATATCTGGGTGGTGTCGCAGGGCAAGCTGCTGGCCCCGCCCAAGAACAACCTCATCCTGGAAGGCATCCGCTACGGCCTGTTGGGCGAGCTGGCGGCCGAGGCCGGCATCCCGTTCGAGGCGCGCCGCATCACGCGCGAGGAAGTCGAGCGCGCCGACGAACTGCTGGTGACCTCGGCCACCAAGGAAGTGCTGCCCATCCTTTCCCTGGACGGCAAGCCTGTGGGTTCGGGCAAGCCCGGCCCGGTTTATGCGCAACTGCGGGCGGGTTATGATGCCCGCATCGCCGCGCTCTGACGCCGGCCGGCCTCGTCCGGGGCCCTTTGCCCGCGCGGGCCCTGCCCGCGCGGCGCCCGGAACGCCGCCACCCTCGCAGGTTCATCATGCACATTCCGCCCGAAGAATCCCTCATCGAGTATCCCAGTGACTTTCCCATCAAGGTCATGGGCAAGCACCATCCCGACTTCGCGCAGACCCTGACCGAAGTCGTGCTGCAGTTCGATCCCGGCTTCGACGCCTCCACGGTGGAGATGCGGCCCAGCAAGGGCGGCAACTACATGGGCCTGACCTTCACCGTGCGCGCCACCTCGCGCGAGCAGCTCGACGCGCTCTACCGCGCGCTGCACGGCCATCCCATGGTGTCCATCGTTCTCTGAGCCGTGGCGGTCGTCATCAAATGGCTGGCGGGGCCGGCCGAATACCTGCCGGTGTGGCAGGCCATGCAGGCCTACACCAACGAACGCGGCGCCGACGCCGCCGACGAGATCTGGCTCTGCGAGCACCAGCCCGTCTATACGCTGGGGCAGGCCGGCCAGCCCCGGCACCTGCTCAATCCCGGCCACATTCCCGTGGTGCATTGCGACCGCGGCGGGCAGGTCACGTATCACGGCCCGGGCCAGGTCATGGGCTACGCGCTGTTCGACCTGCGCCGCGCCGGCGTCCACGTCAAGGAATACGTGACGCTGCTCGAAGGCGCCGTCATCGGCACCCTGGCCGAGCTGGGCGTGCCGCATGCCTGCCGCAAGCCCGGCGCGCCCGGCGTCTACGTGCCGGGCCCGGATGGTGAGCTGGCCAAGATCGCTGCGCTGGGCATCAAGATCCGCAACGGCCGCGCCTATCACGGCGTGTCGCTGAACGTGGCCATGGACCTGCAGCCCTTTCTGGGCATCAACCCCTGTGGTTACGAGGGGCTGCGCACCGTGGACATGCGCAGCGTGGGCGTCGAGGTGCCCGCCGCGCTGGCCGGCGACACCCTGGGACGCAATCTTGCCGCCGCCTGGAAGGCGGTCCGGAGCCTGGCTTGAGCACATTCACCGCCGCCGACGTCGCGGCCACCACCCCCGAGCAGCTGACGGCCCTGCGCGCCGGCCCGCCCGCCGTCTACGCCGCGTGGGTTCGCGCCGCCGCCGACCTCGGCCTGGTCGAGGCGCAGGCCATCTACGGGCAGATGCTGCTGGACGGCGCCGGCGTCGAGCGTAACCCGGCCGAAGCCCTGTCCTGGTTCAAGCGCGCCGCCCACGCCGACCACCTCATGGCCATCAATATGGTGGGCCGCTGCTACGAGAACGGCTGGGGCGTGCCCCGCGACGATGTCGTCGCGGCCTACTGGTTCCGCCTGGCGGCCGACCGCGGCCTGGACTGGGGCATGTACAACTACGCGCACATGCACCGGCAGGGCCGCGGCGGCGTGCCGCAGGACCAGGCCGCCGCCCTGGCGCTCTACCGCAAGGCGGCCGAACTGGGCCACGTCAAGTCCATCGGCATGCTGGGCCGCTACTACGAGGCCGGCACCGTGGTGGAACGCGACCCGGACCAGGCCTTCGACTGCTACCGCCGCGCCGCCGAGGGCGGCGACTTCCGTGGCATGTTCCACCTGGGCCGCCTGCTGCTGGCGCGCGACCGGGCGGAAGATGCCGAACCATGGCTGACGCGCGTGCCCGAAACGGCCACGCCGGCCTTTCTGCGCGAAGCCGACGCCATGCTGCGCGCAGAAGGCTTCGCGCCCCGCTACGGGACTGCCGAAGCCCGCTGACGGCCCTGCGCGGGCGGCCTGGCTGCGCCGCGCGCCCGGCGTCGCCGCCCGCCGGGGGTAAAATGCCCTTTTCATTGCGGACCGGGCGCGGCGCGCACCGGTCATGAAGGTGGTCCATGTCTACGCTTGCCGAGTCTCCTGTTCCCCCGAACGAATCCGCCGCCCGCACCACGGAAGCGGCCTACGATCCGACGCAAAAGCAGAAATCGCAGGCCAAGACGGCGCGCATTCCCATCAAGATCGTTCCGGCCGAGCGCCTGAAAAAGCCCGAATGGATACGCGTCAAGGCCGCCGCGCCCGGCTCGCGCTTCTACGACATCAAGCGCATCCTGCGCGAGCACAACCTGCACACGGTGTGCGAGGAAGCCTCCTGCCCCAACATCGGCGAATGCTTCGGCAAGGGCACGGCCACGTTCATGATCATGGGCGACAAGTGCACGCGCCGCTGCCCCTTCTGTGACGTGGGCCACGGCCGCCCGGATCCTCTGGACACCAACGAGCCCCTCAACCTGGCGCGCACCATCGCCGCGATGAAGCTGTCCTACGTGGTCATCACCTCGGTGGACCGCGACGACCTGCGAGACGGCGGCGCCGGCCACTTCGTGAACTGCATCAACCACATCCGCGAGCTCTCGCCCAGCACGCGCATCGAAGTGCTCGTGCCCGACTTCCGCGGCCGCCTCGACCGCGCCCTCGCCATCCTCAACGCCGGCCCTCCCGACGTCATGAACCACAACCTGGAAACCGTGCCGCGCCTGTACAAGCAGGCCCGCCCGGGTTCCGACTACATGCACTCGCTCAAGCTGCTGGCCGAATTCAAGAAACTGCACCCCGAAGTCCCCACCAAGTCCGGCCTCATGCTGGGCCTGGGCGAAACCGACGAGGAAATCCTCCAGGTCATGCGCGACATGCGCGAGCACAACGTCGACATGCTCACCATCGGCCAGTACCTGCAGCCGTCGGAGCACCACCTGCCGGTGTTGCGCTACGTTCATCCCGACACCTTCGCCATGTTCGAGCGGGAGGCTTATGCGATGGGGTTCAGCCACGCGGCAGTGGGGGCGATGGTGCGGTCTTCTTATCATGCGGATGAGCAGGCTAGCCGGGCGGGGGTGCCGAGTTAATTCTTGCGCTAGAATCGCGTGGATTTGCCATGGTTGGTATAAATCGTGTGAGCCGGATAAATCTTAAGTGCAATATTTTAAAGATCGACCGATAAGCACTATTGTGGGTTAAATTCTTTAAGCAGGGGAGCGAGAGATGCGCGATCTAGAGCTAAAGATTTCTCCCCAATATTAAAAGAGGAAATAAAGTGCATAAAGGTCGAAGAAATTTTCTGGCCTTACCCGGGATCGCAGCTGCTGGCGCTACATCATCTTTTTTGCCAGCAACCATTCTGGCGAAGGAGCTTGAGTCTCCGCCGCAAAAGACGGAAGCACACTCGTTCACTGCCACAGATATACCCAGCGATGGTCGTCCTGCGAGTGCCGCCATTCAGCGGTACATCGATATGTATGGCGTAGTTAATTTGCCTGCTGGAAAGTATTTAATTGACACTCCTCTTATCCCTCGCAACGGTGCGGGAACGATAATAAGAGGGAGCGGAGCTGAGGTCGTCACGTTTATTGTACCCTCCAATTCGACTGCCATTCGTTACCTGCGAGAACAGCAAGAGCCACCCGCCAGGGTTTTAGTGGATGGCATAACGTTCTTAGGGCATGACATGTCGGCGATTGGCACGATTTTTCATGGCTGTGATGGAAAAGATGATGACGCATTGTCAATGTTGAATTGTCGTTTTGAGGGATTATTGAACTGCGTTTGGTTGAGAAACTGTGGCGAATGTCATTTCGACAGGATTTCCGTTCGTTTTTGTGTTGTCGGTTGGGTAATGGAGCGGGCGACCAATATTATTCGATTTTCTGGCGTGCTTTGTGTGTCTAATCGAAGGTTCTTGCATCTCGACGATAAAGAAGCTGACGGCTATACGCACGGAATTTCTCTGACGAATTGTCATGCAATATTTTGTTCAGAGGAAGATGTTTATTTGATCGGCGGGCAAACTATCTATATAGACGGTTGTAGTTTCGATCTTGGAATTGGGGGCTCGGCCGCGCTGGTATTTAAGAAATGTCAAGATGTAAGATTTAGCAATGGATGGATGGCGGCGGGGGTGGAAGGAAGAGATGCGGCGCACATCGAGGATTCCAATAGATGGTCTATTACTAACTCAACCATTAATAACTGTCATCGTGGTATCGTCATACGCGGACCTGGACCATACCCCACGGCGGGCACCATAGTGGGCAATCAATTTGGTGCTAATCGACTTAATGACATTGTCCTGGAAGGTGATGTCACATTAATGGTGATACAGTCAAACCAATTTACCTCGCTCGATGCAACGTTTCCGGATGTTAAGAATAGGCAGGAAATTGTTGCTTTTGGTAGTGGAAATGGATCAAATATTATAAATAATAATATATTTGCAGGGGTGAAATATGAAATTCCGGGTGGGGTAAATAGTATTACCGAGCCAAATATTTGGGATGGTAAGGGATTTGTTGTTAAGTTGGTTTTTGATAAGTACAAGACCGATTATATTCCGGTGCATGCTAGGTTTTCGTTGAATGATGGCACTTCGTTGGCCGAGATTTTAAAGAAATATATTTGAGATCGCCTATTTCTATTTTTTATTGGCGATTTTTTGCATAAATATAAATTTTGTATATCGATTTATTGGTCGGATTTTTATATTCTGGCTTGATTAAGGATGATTCAAATGACGATTCAGCTCTTTGTTCCCAATTTTCGTGTCGAGGAATGCCTGGAAGGCATTCGCGAGTGTCTTGAAAAAGGCTGGACTGGCCTCGGTTTCAAGACCATCGAAATGGAAAAGAAGTGGTCCGAGTACACCGGCCTGCCGCACTCGCACTTCCTGAGCTCGAATACCGTCGGCCTGCATCTCGCCTTGTACATGTTCAAGACCGAGT
>Ga0180220_1001342_pt1 | contig 18488 bp, 17 predicted proteins | sample eDN5th37CBELigBY_FD_151335 | JGI IMG/M metagenome (GOLD analysis project Ga0180220, IMG submission 151335) | Enriched backyard soil microbial communities from Emeryville, California, USA - eDNA 5th pass 37_C BE-Lig BY (version 2) (version 2) | ecosystem: Environmental > Terrestrial > Soil >...
CTTTGATAGGCCTCATTCTGACGATTGGAGGCTTTCGAGGGGCTTACCGCGCCGGTCGGCGGGGAGGCATGACCTGGCGCGGCACGACGTATGATCGTACTCATCTGAAAGCATAAATGAAGGAATGGAAGGTCTAGAACCCGTGCAAGGCACAGGCGAAAAAAAGCGGAAGCCGTCGTCGTTTCGGCCGATTATCGGTTGGCTTCAAAATATCCGTTTGCGGCGTTGGTCACGGATTGCTTCGATGCGGCAAATGGACTCATGAACATGCGGGAGAGCTTGGCGTCGATCTGATTTTTGAATATGCAGGAGCCGACAAGCATGACCCGTATTTTTCGCCGCTTCATGTAGAGGATTTGGACGGGCAGCTGGAATCTCAATACAAGCAAGCAGGAAAGCAGGTTCTCTTAACGGGGGCCTGTTTTTTTGTTTTGGACCTGAGGCGGTAACTGTATTCATTTTATTATGAAATTATATACATAAAATTTGCTTGACTTCGTCTTTGCGACGGAGTATATTACTTAAGTGTTAAATGATTAAGTGGTTTATTTATTTACGCCTTATTAAATAAAACTTAATTATTTCAAAGATTTCAGCAAAGGGTTTTGCACGGAATCCCGCAGGCGGACTTCACTCGTCAATGTTCGCAAAATCCTTATGACAAAGCACTTGAAAACGTACAAGGAGGTTGGCATTTTGCCTAAGAACGAACTATTGTTTGAAGTCTCGGGGATGTTCCGCCAACTGCTGAAAAGCATGTCCCAGGAATGGAACAAAATCAGCACCAAGGAATACAATCTCACGTTTCCGCAGTTTCAAGTCTTGTATACGCTCAACATGCGCGGCTCCTTGAAAGTATCGGAGCTGGCGGAGGCGCTGGGGTTAACGTCCCCGGCCATCACAAGCTTGACCGACAAGCTCATCGCAGCGGGTTACGTCAAGCGGGAGCGGGCGGAAGACGACCGCCGGGTGGTATACACGATGATCACGCAAGAAGGCTATGAGATCATAGACAAAATCAAAGATGACCAGAAGGAGGTTATCCAGGTATTTTTCGGCATGTTGTCCGAGGAAGATATTCAGCATTTGAGAAGAATCTTCTCTTCGATGCTTTTGAATATAGAACATAACAACGGTTAGAGGTGAAGGAGAGGGAATGGAGCATTTAACGCTTAAACGTAAAATAACGATCATGATCGCGATCATGGCCGCCATGTTTTTTGCCGCCATCAACCAGACGATCACAAGCACGGCGATGCCGCGCATTATCGCGATTCTGGATGGCATGGACTATTACACGTGGACCATCAACATTTATTTGCTGACGTCCACCATTGCCACCATACTGGTCGGTAAGCTGTCCGACATGTTTGGACGGAAGCCGTTCATACTGATCGGTATATTGTTTTTTATGGTCGGGGCCTTTTTGACGGGGACCTCCACCGATGTCTATCAATTTATTATTTACCGCGGGATTCAGGGGATCGGCGCGGGGATCATCCAGTCTACTGCCTTTACGGCCGTCGGCGACTTGTTCCCGCCGCGCGAACGCGGCAAGTGGATGGGCTTGATGACCGCCGTATTCGGCTTCTCCAGCGTGTTGGGACCGACGCTCGGCGGCTATTTGGTCGACCATATCGATTGGCACTGGCTGTTCTGGATTTTCCTGCCGCTGGGCATCGTGGCATTTATCATGATTATGATGTTGTTCCCGAAAGTCGACAAAAAGAAAGGCCAGCATATCGACTACTGGGGTTCGTTGTTCCTGACGACGACGATCGTTCCGCTGCTGCTCGCGTTCTCTTGGGCAGGTACGGAATATCCGTGGGGATCTTGGCAAATTCTCAGTTTGATCGGAGGCGCGGTCGTTTCCGCCCTGATTTTCATTTTCGTCGAAACGCAAGTGAAGGAACCGATTCTTCCGCTGCATTTATTTAAAAACGGCGTCGTAACCATTTCGAACATTATCGGTTTTATTATGAACTTCGGATTGATGGGCGCGATGATCTACATTTCGTTCTACGTGCAGGGCGTTTTGGCCATTTCGCCGACGTATGCAGGTTATGTCACGCTGCCGATGTCCTTGTGCATGGTTATAACAAGCGCCATTACCGGTCAGCTGATCGCAAAATCCGGCAAATACAAACGGTTTGCGCTGATCGGCATGCCGATCATGATCATCGGGATGGGCATCATGATTTTCATGAACAGCTTGTGGATGACGATCGTCAGCTTGATCATTTTCGGCATAGGTTTGGGCCTTGGCATGCCGGTTTTCTCGCTGGCCACCCAAAACGCCGTTTCGCATAAAGAGCTTGGCGTCGTGACGGCTTCCACGCAGCTGTTCCGTAACCTCGGGGGTACGATCGGCATCGCGGTCATGGGTACCGTCATGTCCAATAGCTTGACCAAAAACCTGAAGGAAGCCCTGCAATCGGCCAGCGCTCCGGATTTCAGCAAATTGGATCCGAAGCTGGCACAGAATATGTTGTCTTTTGCCAACCCGCAAACGCTGATGAACAAGCCGCTGGTCGAAAAAACCGAAGCCGGCTTGCCGGATCAAGCCAAGCAGTTGTTTGCCCAGATGATCGACAGCATCCGCGATGCGCTGGGCAACACGCTTTCGACGGTTTTCCTGACAGGGACGCTGGTCCTCGTCGTCGCGCTCCTGCTCGTATTTTTCTTGAAGGAACTGCCGCTTCGTTCGACCAACCAGGCGCAAGGGGAAGCCGGCGCCGCAAGCGAACCGGCAACGGCCAAACCCGGCAAAACGGTAACGGCAGAGTAACGACATATTTTCGCGGATATGCGATATGTGAGATAACGGTGCTTCAGGCAGCCATGTGCTGCTTGGGGCACTTTTTTTATTTTTGGATGCAAACGGGATTTTGGCCTATCCGATTGGCACATAATGGTTGACAAGGACATAAACTGAAGCTATAATAAAATTAACAAATCGTTAAATGTTAAATAATCATACAGAAGTGAGGCTGTCTTCATGTCCAACGAACAAGCGCTCAAGCAATACGACGTTAAAAAATACCGTACGCCGGACGGCTACACCTCGGACATTGCCGTATTCACCATCTTGAGCGACAAAACCGAAGCGTTCAAGCCGCCCGCCATGAAGCTGAACCTTATGCTGATCAAGCGAAGCATGACCGACAGCGAAGGGCGAACGAACATCGAAGCGGGCAAATGGGCTTTGCCCGGAGGATTCGTCGGCGAAACCGAAACCGCGTTTCAATCGGCGCAGCGGGAGTTAAAAGAAGAAACCGGGGTGGACCGGATTCATCTCGAGCATTTCGGGGTGTACGACAAGCCGGGGCGCGACCCCCGCGGCTGGATCATTTCCAACGCCCATTACGCCATCGTGCCCGAACACCGGCTTGCGGATCGCGTGGCGCAAGATGATGCGAGCGAGGTTGCGCTGTTTCCGGTGGAAGAAGTGTTTAAGCTCGATTTGGCTTTCGACCATGAGACGATCATTCGGGATGCGGTGGCCGTCATCCGCAAAAAGCTGCTTGAGACGACGGCGGCAAAAGCCTTCTTGCCCGAAGAGTTTACGTACTCCGAGCTGCAGGCGGTGCTGTTGACCGTCACCGACGATACGGCCATCGCGCTCGATGCCGCATTCGCCCGCAAAATCAAGACGCTGCCTTTCATCGAGGAAATCGCCGGAAAAAAGACGACCCGCACGTCCAAGAAACCGACGCAATTGTACCGTTTTAACGACGCACCGGTGAACAGTTCCATTTATTACGCCAAAAAGTAATATGAAGCTAACGGATCAGGAGGAATCGCGATGACGAAAACGAATCAAAAGGCACTGATTAACATCGATTACACCAACGACTTCGTGGCAGCCGACGGGGCGCTGACCTGCGGCGAGCCGGGACAAAACATCGAGCAGCGCATCGTGCAATTGACGAAGGAATTCGTGGACAATCAGGACTTCGTCGTATTCGCAGTCGATTTGCACAAGGCCGGGGATACGCTCCATCCCGAAACGAAGCTGTTCCCGCCGCATAACATCGACGGCACCGCAGGCCGCCATCTCTACGGAGCTCTGCAGGGCGTATTTGATGACCATAAACATTCGGAACACGTCTATTGGATGGATAAAACCAGATACAGCGCCTTCGCGGGCACCGACCTGGAGCTTCGGCTGCGGGCGAGAGGCATTACCGAACTTCATCTCGTGGGCGTCTGCACGGACATTTGCGTTTTGCATACGGCCGTGGATGCATACAACAAGGGATTCGATCTTGTGATCCATAAGGATGCGGTGGCGAGCTTCGATCCGGAAGGCCATGCTTGGGCTTTGCGGCATTTTGAAGGTTCGCTGGGCGCGAAGGTCGTCTGACTATTTTTCGAACTCGCACAAGGGAGGATGTTGGCCATGACAGATCAAACGGTTGGAACGCCCGACGCGCTTTACCCGGATGACAGCCTGGCGCTGCATACGGACAAATACCAAATCAACATGACCCAGGTGTATTGGCAGGACGGAATTCACGACCGCAAGGCGGTATTCGAAGTGTATTTCCGGAAAATTCCGTTTCAAAACGGCTATGCGGTGTTTGCCGGGTTGGAGCGCCTTGTCCGTTATCTCCAGGATTTCCGCTTTTCGGACAGCGACTTGGCATTTTTGAAGGAAGACGGTTATCCGGACGAATACCTCGATTATTTGCGAACGCTCCGCTTCACGGGAACGGTCCGCTCGATGAGGGAAGGGGAGCTCGTGTTTGCCAACGAACCGATGCTGCGAATCGAAGCTCCGCTGGCGGAAGCCCAGCTGATCGAAACCGCGGTGCTGAACATCGTCAATTTTCAAACGTTGATTGCCACCAAAGCCTCCCGGATCAAGCAGGTCGTGGGGGACGAAACGACGATGGAATTCGGCACCCGCCGGGCGCAGGAGCTGGATGCGGCGATTTGGGGCACAAGGGCTGCCTTTCTTGCCGGCTTCGACGCGACGTCGAATGTCCGGGCAGGAAAGCTGTTCGACATCCCGACGGCGGGCACGCATGCCCATGCGATGGTCCAGGCGTACCGCGACGAGTACACCGCCTTCCGCAAATATGCCGAGTGCCATACCGACTGCGTGTTTCTGGTGGACACGTACGATACGCTGCGCTCCGGGGTCCCGACGGCGATCGAGGTTGCGAAGGAATTCGGCGATCGGATAAAATTTAAAGGAATCCGTTTGGACAGCGGCGACCTGGCGTATTTGTCGAAGGAAGCGCGCAGAATGCTGGACGAGGCGGGATTTACGGACACGAAAATATACGCGTCGAACGATCTTGACGAGCACACCATTTTGAACTTGAAGGCTCAAGGGGCCAAAATCGATGTATGGGGAATCGGCACGAAGCTGATCACGGCATACGATCAACCGGCATTGGGTGCCGTGTATAAGCTGATCGCCATCGAGGACGATAACGGGGACATGGTCGACACGATCAAAATCAGCTCGAATCCGGAAAAAATATCGACGCCCGGCCGCAAGCGGGTATTCCGCATCATCAATAAAGCAAGCGGCAAATCGGAAGGGGATTACATCGCGCTGGAGCACGAAGAACCGCAGCAGCAGGATCGCCTGAAAATGTTCCATCCGGTCCATACGTACATTGCGAAGTTCGTGACGAATTTCGAAGCGAAGGAGCTTCACCATACGATCGTCGAAAACGGCAAGCTGGTTTATCGGCTGCCCGACCTGCGCGAGATCCAAGCCTTTGTGAAGGAAAACTTGAACGTGCTGTGGGATGAATACAAACGCCTGCTCAACCCGGCGGAATATCCGGTCAACTTGAGCCAGGAATGCTGGGACAACAAAATGAAACGGATCGAGGAAGTTCAGCAAAAAGTGAACCGGAGGGTTCAAGCTTAAGGAGGACCTATGGCTAAAATCGGAATTTACGGCTCGTCCTTTGACCCCATCACGAACGTGCACTTGTGGACGGCAAGCACGGTGGCGCAGCGCTGCAAGCTGGATCGCGTGATTTTTCTTCCCTGTTCGAGCAAAAGAACCGACAAGCAGCTCCATATCAGCGATGAACACCGCTGGAACATGGTCCTGATGGCGATCGAAGGCAATGACAAATTCATTGCGGACGATTACGAAATGAAGCAGGCCGGCTGGGAAATCGCGACGTATTTGACCTTGAAGCATTTTAAGGCCAAGTTTCCGGAGGACGAAATTTATTTTATTATGGGCGCGGACCTGCTGCTGGATATCGGGGAAGGCAAATGGAAGAAGTCCGAAGAGCTGATACAGGAAAACAAATTTATCGTCATGGCGAGAGACGGCATCAACATGCTAACGGCCATCAGCAAATCGCCGATTCTGCGCAATAGCGACGACGGGCAAACGTTTCATCTTATCGATAAAGGGCTGGCCATGGAGATCAGCTCGAGTTATATCCGGGACGAATTGAAAATGGGGGGAGAACCCCGGTATTTGGTGCCCGAAAAATGCTACAGCTACATCAAAGCCCATAAATTGTACACGTAAGCCTCTGAAAATCCATAATCCATAAAAGGGAGAATGCAAAAACGATGAACACACAAGAGCAGATCATGAAAGAGCTGAACGTAAAACCGACGATCGATGCGAAGGAGGAGGTCCGCAGACGGGTGGATTTTCTCAAAGCATATTGCAAAAATGCCGGAGCGAAAGGTTTCGTTCTGGGCATCAGCGGCGGACAGGATTCCACGCTGGCCGGGCGTCTTTGCCAGTTGGCCGCCGAAGAGCTGCGCGCGGAGGGGTACGAAGCTTCGTTTTGCGCGGTCCGGCTTCCTTTCGGCACCCAGAAGGATGAGGACGACGCGCAGGCGGCGCTGGCGTTTATCAATCCGGATGAGTCCATCGTCTTTAACATCGAAAGTTCGGTGAATGCCCTGGCCCTGACCTACGCGGATGCGACGGGAAGCGGTTTGTCGGACTATCATAAAGGCAACGTGAAGGCCAGAATGCGCATGATCGCCCAATACGCGATTGCCGGAGAACGCCAGTGCCTCGTGGTGGGAACCGATCATGCGGCAGAGGCGTTGACCGGATTTTTCACCAAATTCGGGGACGGAGGAGCGGACGTGACGCCGCTGACGGGGCTGACCAAGGAACAAGGCCGCGAGCTGCTGAAAGAGCTCCGCGCCGACGAGCGGCTGTATTTGAAGGTGCCGACGGCCGATTTGCTCGACAATAAACCGCAGCAGGCGGATGAAACGGAGCTGGGCATGAAATATACGGTCATCGACGAATATCTCACCGGGCAGCAGGTCGATCCCGAAAATCGCGAAAAAATCGAAAAACGCTACAAAAATACGGAACATAAACGGCAGCTCCCGGTGACGCCGTTCGATGAATGGTGGAAATAGGAAAGCGGCTTTTCGAACGAAGCTCAGCGGATGCTGAGCTTTTTTTCATGCGTATTTTATCTTTCGCCAGCTTAGGACTGTGAGGAGCAAATAATGATAGGCAGGAACTGATTTTGACCAAGTACCTTGCAATGCACAGTACTAGGTGATATTATAATACCGAAAGGAGCGAACGGATGTATGGAAATGTCGGAATGGACATCGCAGGTTCGCAGGGGCATATTGGAATACTGCATTTTGCAGCTGATCGGCCATAAGCCCAGATACGGTTATGAACTGGTCACGCTGTTAGACCAATGGGAGCCGCTTGCCGTAACGGAAGGGACCTTATATCCCCTGCTGCGCAGGCTGCTGAAGGATCATTACATCGAATCGTTTTGGAAAGAATCCGAGTCCGGTCCGCCGCGGAAATACTATAACCTAACCGATTCCGGGCGCCAACTGATGCATATGATGGCTGCGGAATGGAATAAAATCAGCGGCGCGGTCGAACAAATACAACGATTTGGAGGAGAGAACATTGATTAGCCGGTATGGGAAGGAATATTTGGAGAAGTTGAACCGTTACTTGGAGAAGCTGCCGGATGACGAAAGGATGGACGCCGTCATGGAGATCGAAAGCCATATTGCGGAAGGCATCGCTAACGGCGTTCCGGAGGCGGTCATCTTATCGCGCCTTGGAGACCCGCGCAAACTGGCAAAGGCATATCGCAGCGAGCGCTTGAACGGATTGAAGGGCATGAAGTCGCTTAAAGACGTGTTCGCGGTGATCGGATTTTACTGCACGGCAGGTTTGCTCAGCGTCATGATCGTTCCGGTGTTGGCCACTGTTGCTTACGGCTTCGGATTTTGCGCGGTTCTCATCGTGATCGCAGGCATCCTTCGTACCTTCGGAGCGGCTTGGATCAATATGAGCATCGGACCCGGAATGGAAATCGCGACCGAATACAGCATGATTTACGCGCTTGTGGTTGGGGGAATCGTTGGAGGCATCGCCATTGCGAGCTGGTTGGGGTTGAAAAAATACCTTGCGTTTTTATCCGAGCGTTACAGACGCGTGCTGCCCGGCAAACAGGCAGTTCATGGGTAATGCAATGCCTGGCAAGCATACAAGAAACCTCCTTCGTTGGAAGGAGGTTTCTTCATAGCCACGGAGGCAAGTTATTTCGCCAAACGGTAGCCGCCGTGGAATACCGGGCCAACATATTGGTTGAACTGGTAACCGCTACGGATGGCCGCGGAGACGAAATCCTTCGCTTTGGCCACGGCCTCGCTTACAGGCAAGCCATTGGCCAATCCACCGGTGATGGCCGCGGCGAACGTGCAGCCCGCACCGTGGTTGAATGCAGGTTCGATCTTGTCCGATTCGAGCACGGCAAATTCCGCTCCGTCATAGAAAACGTCGATCGCTTTTTCGCCATCGAGCGCTTTGCCGCCTTTGACGACGACGTTTTTGGCGCCAAGCTCGTGAATCCGGCGGGCCGCCTCTTTCATCTCTTCGATCGATGTTAGCTTCCCAAGGCCGGAGAGCACGCCCGCTTCGAACAGGTTAGGGGTGACAACGGTTGCCAGCGGAAGGAGCAAATCGCGAATGGCCTCGGCGCTTTCCGGGTTCAGCACTTCGTCTTCGCCTTTGCAAACCATGACCGGATCGATGACGACGTTGGTTTGGCGGTGTTCCTTGATCGCTTGTTCGGCGACGCGGACGATTTCCACGCTGCCGAGCATTCCTGTTTTCATGGCGTCGACCGGGCCGCCGGCAAACACCGTTTTCAGCTGCTCCGCGACAAGCGCGGCGTCAACCGGATATACATTATGGTGCCAGCCATTGTCCGGATCCATCGTCACGATGGTGGTTAATGCGCTAAAGCCGTATGTTCCGTACTCCTCAAACGTTTTGAGGTCGGCTTGAATGCCTGCGCCCCCGCTGGAATCGCTGCCGGCAATCGTTAATGTCTTGATGATTTTGGACACGGTGAAAACCTCTTTTCCTGCATTAAAATATAAACCGCTTAAGTCGACATTGATTATATCAAAAAACGACAAGCAGGTGAATCATTAAGCTTCGTTATTCCGAATGAATGCGCTCCAGGACGGCATCCTCGATCCTCTCCCAGATCGACTTGCCGTTTTGGATCGCGGTTCCCGCCGACAGGCCTGCCTGCCCGCCGGCATCGTTACCAGGCACGTTCCCGGCGTTTTGCTGAAGAAATAAGGTTTCCGCCGCACCATCCGGTTTCTCCTCCAATTGCTGAAAAAAGTATACGTAAAGAGCAAGCACGCTCGCAGCCAAAAATGACATCACGCCGTACATGATCGTTTGAGTTCGTTTCACGTCGTTAAACCTCGCTTTGAAAAATGATGACAGGACTGATAGTATTAAATCATGTGATGTGTTCGTGATCGATAGGTGTTGTTCTTACTATAAAATGAGCCCGTGTGGCAAACAATGGAGCAAATCTGATGAAATTATCATTTTTGGTTAGGGCCGTCCTTCGGTGCGCCTAACCGCGGTTAGAAAGTGGGAGATTGAACATGCCGGATATCGTAAAAATCATTCTGGATACAGCCGGGCAAAAAGGACATGGTTCGTTCCTGTATCTCGAGCAAGGGAGAAGCGTCACGATCGGCAGACACACGCATATGAACCGGGATGTGCTGGCGATCTATAATCAATTGGTATCGAAACGCCATTGCTGCTTGCACCGCGTTCACCAGGAAGTGTTCATCGAAGATCTGGGCAGCAAAAACGGCACCGAGCTGAACGGACAGCGTTTGATTCCGCACAGGAGATATCTTGTTTCCCCCGGAGACCGGCTGACGCTTGTGAACGGGCTTGTAAGGCTGCAGGTGGAATTCGACGGGGATCTGGAAGAAACACGGGAGTATTCGGTTTCCGAATTGCTGGAGCGCGAAGTGCAGCTGTATGACCATTTGCAGAGCATTCAGATCGGCACCGAGCAGGTGACCTTATCGAAAAAAGAGTATCTGTTGTTTAAGCTGCTGCACAGCCGCTTGAACCATTTCGTCACCAAAGAGGAAATCATGAAGCAGGTGTGGCCGGAACGCTGCGTCGAAAACGCCGAGCTGGTCGGCATCGATGAAGTGAATTCGCTTATTTACCGGACGAACAAAAAACTCGGTTCGAATTTCGTCATTAAATCGGTGTATAAAAAAGGCGTATACATGAAGCGCGAAGGCAGCTTCGCCGAGCTGGACGCGTCAAACGCATAAATTTAGAAAAAGGCCGCAATCGCTGCGGCTTTTTTTGTGCGCCCGAAATGGGCTGCGGAAGGGAATATTTTGCTCATGAATGGAGAAATTACCAAGTAGCCCATCATAATCGGAAAGCCAGGCGATCATTCATGAACGAGTCATCCCAACATGCCTTTTTCAGTTTGGAGCAAAATACGAAGTATATTCAAAAGGCGCTGTTTGATACCCATGACCTCAAAATAAAACATCATCCGTACAAAGATACGCAGGGAGCGCTGATTTACCTTGAATCCCTCGTCGATCCGGCATTGATCGAACGCAATATTCTTGCGCCCATGAGTTTTGCGGAAGGAAAAAGCCTCTCGGAACTGTTTACGACCCTAAGGATGGAACGGAGCAACGACCTTGAAAAAGGCATTCAGGGCTTGATGCAGGGCAGCTGCCTGTATGTTTTGGACGGGGACGATGAATTTTATGCGCTTACGACGCCGGCCAAATACGAGCGGAGCATTACCGAACCGGAAAACGAAGCGATCGTTCGCGGCCCGCATAACGGCTTTATCGAAAATTTAACCGTCAATCTGCATCTGGTCCGTCAGCATATCGGCACTCCCGACCTCACGGTACGGTATCACACCGTCGGCAACACCGTGCCGAGAAAAGTTGCCATGCTGTACGTTCAAAACCTTTGCGATAACGAGCTGGTCCAAAAAGTGGAACGACGATTATCGGAGATTTCGCTCGACACGGTGATGTCTGCGGGGTTCATCCAGGAATTGATGGAGGACAATCCGTTTTCGATCTTCCCGCAGCACGTGAATACGGAGCGGCCCGATCATACGAGCGCGTATCTTGTCGACGGACATATCGCGTTGATATTGGAGGGCGATCCGACGGCTTTGATCGTGCCCGCTTGCTTTTTTACTTTCTATCAAACGCCCGACGACTACAACAACCGGTGGATGATCGCGTCTTTTATCCGGTTCATCCGCCTCATCAGCTTTATTACCGCGTTCCAGCTGCCGGCGATCTACATTGCGACGGTATCTTTCCATTCCAACGTTTTGCCGATCCAATTGTTTTTTACGGTGCAAGGTTCGCTGACGCGCGTTCCTTATCCGCCGATCGTTGAAGCGATGATTCTCGAGCTTATATTCGAGCTTTTAAGGGAGGCCGGACTGCGGCTTCCAAGCCGCGTCGGCCAAACGATCGGTATCGTTGGAGGTTTGGTGATCGGGGACGCGATCGTCAAGGCCGGATTGGTTTCGTATACGATGACGATCGTCGTCGCATTGACGGCCATCTCTTCCTTCCTTATTCCGTCCAACGAAATGAGCTCGTCGCTAAGGATTCTAAGATTCCCGCTCATGATCGCGGCCGCCTTGTTCGGATATATCGGCATCGCTTTTGGATTGACGTTGTTGTTTGTTCACCTGTGCAAGCTCGAATCATTCGGCAAGCCGTATTTTTATCCGATCGCTCCTCTAAAATTTCAGGGGTTGAAAGATACATTCTCGAGGTTCCCGGTCTGGAACATCCGCAAAAAGGCGCAAGGGAACGACAATTGAATTTTAGGAAAAGACGCAGGAAAGGGGGGACGATATGGCTCAGACCGAAAAAAAGATATCGGCCAGGCAGCTGTTCCTGTTTATCATACAGGCCCAAATCGGAGTCGGGGTTCTTTCCATTCCCTATAAACTCAACGAGACCGCCAGAGGCGGGGCGGGCATTACCGTTCTCATTACGGGAGCCATCACGCAGCTTATCATCCTGATGTTCTGGTTGCTGCTGCGCAAATTTCCGGGCCTTAATTTGTTCCAAATCTGCCTGCGCCTCGGGGGCCGCGTATTCGGCAAACTGCTCATTGCAGGATACATCGGATATTTCGTGCTGCTCGGCGCCAATATTATGCTCAGCGCGGTCGGCGTGCTGCAGAGATGGATGATGAATGCAACGCCGACATGGATATTGCTTGGGTTGTTTTCGATCATGACGTATTACTTGGCGAAGGAGAAGCTGACGGTGATGGCCCGTTTTTATACCTTGTCGTCCGCCTTGTTTATCCCGCTGATCATCTTCGTAAGTTATGGATTGACCCAAGCCCGCCTGGAATATATGTTTCCGCTGATGGAAGCGGGCATTTGGAACATTTTGAAGGCGACGAAGGACACGACGATCTCCATGTACGGATTCGAGGTGATTCTGATCATATTTCCGTTAATCGATGCTTCGGACAAAAAGAAGCTGATGATCATAAGCATGTCGAATTTGTTCGTCACGTTGTTTTATGTTTTCGTGGTCAGCACCTGTCTCATGGTGTTCAGCTCCGAGCAGCTTCGCTTGATTCCCGAGCCCGTTCTTTATCTGGTCAAATCGCTGAATTTTTACATCGTCGACCGGGCGGACGTCTTGTTCCTTCCCATCTGGTCGATCACCCTCGTCTGCTCGATCACGAGTTATGCGTATGCCGCTTCCGTGGGGCTTGCGCAATTGTTCAAACGAAAAAGCCATGGAGTGTTCACGCCCTACGTTAACGCCGTGATATTTTTCATTACCCTGCTTCCAGCAACGCCGTTAGCCATACGCCGGTTGGACGTTTCCGCGGAATATGCGGCGTATCTGTTTATATTCATTCTTCCGTTTGCCATGGTCATCGGATCGAAATTGTTCAAAAAGAAGGTGGAACGATCTGCATGAAACGTTCAGTCGCCGTGCTTGGAGCGGTCCTGTCGACGGCAATGTTGGCGGGATGCTGGGACCGGGAGTATTTGAAAGATTTGAATCTTGCATATAGCGTCGGCTTTGATCTGACGAAAGACAAAAAGATAAAAGAAACGGTTGAGCTCATTATTCCGCCCGAATCGGAGCAATCCGGCACGAAAAACGAAATCCACAGCGCAGTAGGACCAACGACCCGCGGCTCGAGCAACGAGCTTCGGGCCCGGGTAAGAGGGAACATGCGGGTGCTCAAAAACGGCGTTCAAGTCATCGGCAAAGACTTGGCGCTAAACGGCTTGAAACCTCCGATGGATGTGAACTTCCGGGATCCCGACAATCCGAGCTCGAACGTAAGACTGATCATCACAGACGGGGAAGCGTCGGAAATCATCGGCCAAAAAGAGGTCGGGGAACTGAAAATCGGGGAATTCCTGGTCCAAAAGATCGAAAGCCTGGAGAAAATGAGCCTTTTTTATCCGCCCGAAACGATGGATAAGGTCTTCAAGGCTTTGAAGGATCCGGGCCAGGACTTTGCGCTGCCGTACATCGGGTTGGAAGGGAAAGAGATCGTTGCCAAAGGCGTCGCATTGTTTCATGATCAATATTTCACCGGGGAGCTGAATACCGAGGATTCGATTATGCTGGTCCTTCTCAAGGGACGTTCCGGAGATAATGCGCGTTTGACCAAAAAGATCGATGACGGACCGCTTCGCGGAAACATTAGTTTCAACGTCGGCAAAAAAAAGGTCAAACGAACATTCAAGGTGATGGTTGGAAAAAACGGGGAGGTTCACGTTCAGCTGAACATCAAGCTCAAGGGGCTGATCGAAGAATATACGGGAAGCCATCCCTTGACCGAGGAATCGATCGTTCGGGTCAATCAAGAGTTGTCCGATATTTTGACGAGGCAAGCGCGGGACGTCGTGCGCAGCTTGCAAAAGGCTAATTGCGATATATTCGGCGTCGGCAGGGAGCTTATCGCATACCATAACAGCCTTTGGAAACAAAAGGACTGGAGCAAGGAATATCCAGAGGTGCAATTTCATACGAACGTCCAGGTTTCCATCATAAACACGGGGATCATCCAATAGCCGGATGATCCCCGTGTTTGCAGCTAAATACGTATAAGGACGTTCCCTGGATTTGACGAATCGATTACGCGCCTGTGATGGCCAGCTCGGAGCGCTTTGAGTCCCAAGTGACGGTGAATCCCATCTGCTTCAATAAGGAGGCGGGAATCATCGTCGCTCCGTTCTCCGCGGTGATCGGGCTGGGCAACAGCACTTTTTTGCCATTGATGTCCACTTCGTTATAACCAGGGCGGAAGTCAACCGAGGTATCCTTATATTTGAGCGTATACATGCCTCCGTGTTCCGCCGTCGTCGGGGTCTTCAATTCGGCCCCCAGAGCCTTTGCCGCATCCTTTAAGGGCACGTTAATCAAGTTGCCGGACATCGTAGCAGGGAAGGAGGAAGAGAGCAGGCTTCCGTTGACCTTAACGGTGATCGGGATTTGCAGCCGCTTCGGCGCATATTCCATGCCGTCCTGCGAATTTCTGCGGACCCCGACCTCGTTCCATTGATTGGCTCCCCAGCCCCAGACCTGGCCCTGAGCATCGATAGCCAAAGCATGCCTCGATCCGGGGGAGAGGGCAACGATCCCTTTCAAGCCATTCACTTTGCCTTCCTTGCCGTCAGGTCCTTTGCCGTAAGTCCAAACCTCGCCTTGTTCGGTGAGGAGCATCGTTAAGCCGCTGCTGGCCGCCTGTTTAAACTTGAGGCCGGGATAGAGCTTTATTGGTTTCCCGGAAAGTTTATACGACGCGGCAGAAGGCGTTAACGACCATTTCCAGGCTGTGCCTGATCGATCGATCCCGTACATACCGGAGGAGAAATCCCCTGTGACCTGCTTTAGGGCAGGGAGGCCTGAAACGCGAACCGGCGGGAGTACGTTCAATCGATGATCTTGCCGTTCCGCCCGAATCACCCATAACGACCCGGCATCGTCGAGTGTATATGCGGTATCTCCCGCAACGCTCAAACTGACGTATTTGCCGGTGTGCTTAATCTCGAAGGGCTGACCTATTTTCCCGGTATCAACATCCTTCGTCCAAGCCCAAAGCGATCCGTCCTGCTTAAGGGCAAAGTTGACGGCATGCTGCGTCGCGACCTGGGCAACGCGCGTTAGCAAGGGGAACTGCCGCGGCGGCAGCGTCTCGGTCGAATTTCTTAGATGGGATCCCCATTCCCAGACGGTTCCGTCATCTTTGACGGCAAGCTGATACCCGGAACCGCTCGTCGCGATCGAACGGATTCCGGTGAGACCGACCAGCCGGACCGGAGCATTGACGCTTCCGACCGCGCTTGTGCCGGGCAGCCCCAATTCGCCGTATAAATTGCGGCCCCATGTCCATACCGATCCGTCCGCACGCAATCCGACGGAATAATAGGTACCTGCCAATACCTGCGTAAAGGCGGTTTCTGCTGCCGTTTTGGCGGGAGAAGAAGCTACCGGACCTGAAGAAACATGTGCAGCGGCATGAGCAGGCACGCTAACGCCGCGATGATTTTCGTCTGCCGCCAGGCTTGTACCGGCACCCGATGCCATTATTATTGCAGCGATGGCCAGAACGGCCGGCCGGCGAAGCGACGTTACGGGCTTTGCGCGGTTCATATACGACCCTCCTTGTTTTTTTACCGAACCGAACTAGTTCATACGGATGGCGATCCGTTCCTCGTTCGGCAGCCAGTTGACGGTGGCGCCCAGCTTTTCGCTGATCAGACGAAGCGGAAGGTATACCGTTCCGTCCACGGTAAACGGTTTGTTATCGAACCGGATCGGGTTGTTGTTCAGCGTGATGCTGCCCGTTTTGACGTTTACCGCGATTGAAATGGCAGGTTTTCCGGCTTCATTGCGCGTAACCTTAGCCGTCTTGCTTTTTTCGTCGTAGGAGACTTCGGCGCCCATTTTTTCGAACACGGAACGAAGCGGCACGAAATTTTGCTCATTGCGCGTGATGACGCCGCTGCCCAATGGCACGTTTTCCCCGTTCAAGGAAACGGAGATCGGTTTTTGCACGGGTACGGGCGTGTTATGCATGAACTCATAATCGCCATGGCCGAGTTCCGCCGCTTTATTGACGCCCCATCCCCAAAGGGTGCCGTCTTTTTTCTGCATGATGATGTGGCGGTCGCCGTTTTTGACCGAAACCACGTCCGAGGCGAGCAGCTTAAAGGAGACGTTGGACGGTACTTGATTCCGCTGGATCGAAGTCTCGTACACTTTGCCGTCGCCCGTGAAGGCCACAATCGAATTTTCTACGATATACGCCTCTTTCACGTTTTTTACGCCGGTTAACAGGACCGGTTTGGCATGGTCGGTATATACCGGGCCGTCCGAATATCCGGTTACGGTTGCACCCCAGAACCAAAGCCGGGATTGGTTGTCGATGGCCAGCGAGGATTTCTGGTTCTGCCAGATGCTTTTGATATGGCTTAAAGACTGGATTTTCGTCGCGCTCAGCGTGCCGGGAAGAGGGCCGGTGCCTTTTAAGGTTTTCGGCCAGGTCCATACGGTGCCGTCTTTTTTCAGCGCGATCGTGTCTTCGAGTTGAACGACGTTATCGAGATTTTTGACGGGGGTGAAGGTTTGGGCGGAATCCGAGTTCGTCCAGACCGTCCCGTCAGATTTCAAGAAAACGCGGCGTCCTTCGCCGGTTTTGTCGTTGCTGCGGTAAAAGCTTTCGACGTCCGTCACATGGTCGATGCCTTTAACGGGTTCGAAATGCGTCAGATCCCAGCCCTCATCCGTTTTTACCGAGCTGAAAACGTTCCCGTCCGCATCGATGGCGAGCATGGGCCCATAACCCTCGATTTTCGCAACGTTGCTGATCCCGCTGACAGGTTTGACGGTCACCGCTTTGCTCAGCACTTTGGTCTCCCAGAGCCATACCGTGTGGTCTTGTTTCTCGACCATTTTGTTGCCGAGCATGGACGTTACGCCGCTGAGTTCCGGGACTTGGGTCGGCACGGGCTGCTGAGGGCCCCAGATCCAGAACGTCCCGTCCGTTTTGACAAGGGAATCCGTTCCGTACGATGCGATGGTCGAAGCGGTATTCGTATTTGCTGCCGCTGCGGACGCCTGGGCCGAAACCGTTAGGCCGATTGCCAGCGACAAAAGTGTAATCGTTTTTTTCATGTTTGAAATTCTCCTTTCAAGATGTAACCAGATAATGATGCAGATTGCCGCGAAAAAATGAGACCGGTCGAAGCTTGGATCGGAAGATTCCAAATATTAGACGTGCATCATGATAAAATGTTACATTTTTGACCGCAAAAAAACACCCCTGGATGCATTCCGCAAATTTTGTCGCAAGTACTCGAAGTTTTTTTTATTTGAGAACATTCACCCTGGATTCGCGGCGCACATCGCGCATCATGTTGTCACATTTTCCAAGCCAAAGTTTCGATGAGAAAACAGGCCGGTCTGTGATACAATGAGTTGGTCCAATTTTAATAGAGAAGTTTCACATGCATGGGAGAAGGAGTCGGCTACATGGAAAAAAACACGCCTTTTATTGCCGTTGAGGGACCGATCGGGGCGGGCAAAACGACGTTGGCTGCGATGCTCGGAGAGCATTTCGCGCTTCCGGTCGTGAAGGAAATCGTCGAAGAAAACCCGTTTATCGATAAATTTTATCAAAATATGGACGATTGGAGCTTTCAGCTCGAAATGTTCTTTCTGTGCAACCGGTACAAGCAGCTGAAAGAAACGGTCCAAGAGTACGTCATGTCGGGAAAACCGGTGGTTTCGGACTACCATATTTTTAAGAACCTGATCTTCAGCCAGCGAACGTTAACCGGCGCGGAACGGGACAAATACGAGCAAATCTATCATATTCTGACGGATGATTTGCCTAAACCCAACATCATGATCTATATCAAAGCAAGTTTGGAAACCCTGCTGCACCGGATCGCCAAGAGGGGGCGGCCGTTCGAGCAGGACATGGATCCGGGATATCTCCAGCAGTTGATCGAGGATTACGAAGTGGCGATGTCGTCGCTTGCGGACCGCGAACCTTCAACGATCATCATGACCATCGACGCCAACCGGGTCGACTTCGTCCAAAACAAAAACCAATTCGAGGAAATTGCCTCTCAGTTAAAGGAGAACTT
>Ga0180220_1001343_pt1 | contig 18471 bp, 14 predicted proteins | sample eDN5th37CBELigBY_FD_151335 | JGI IMG/M metagenome (GOLD analysis project Ga0180220, IMG submission 151335) | Enriched backyard soil microbial communities from Emeryville, California, USA - eDNA 5th pass 37_C BE-Lig BY (version 2) (version 2) | ecosystem: Environmental > Terrestrial > Soil >...
CGACGCGATCGGGGCGGGAGCGGCGCGGTCGGCTCCGGTGCCGTCGCCGAGCTGGCCGAAGTGGTTGCGCCCCCAGCAGAGCACCTCCCCATCGGTCGTCACGCCGCAGGTGTGGTTCGCGCCCGCGCTGAGCTGGCGGAACCGATGGCCGCCGCTGACAGCCGTCGGTGTGCGCCGATCGGCAACGCTGCCGTCGCCGATCTGGCCATGGCTGTTGCCGCCCCAGCAGTAGGCGAAGCCCGCGGGCGTGACGGCGCAGGTGTGCGTCCACCCCGCCGTGATGTCGGAAAATGCAGTATTCGACGAGACCCGGGCCGGCCACTCCCAGTCTGTCGTGCTGTCGTCGCCGAGGCGGCCGTTCGCGTTGCTCCCCCAGCAATAGGCAAGGCCGTCCGCCGTGAGCGCGCACGTGTGCGCGAGCCCGGCGGTAACGCGCGTGAATCGCGTTGCGGCGTCCACGGGAACCGGCGATGACCGGTTGACACGGGTGCCGTCTCCGAGCTGTCCGTTGGCGTTCGAGCCCCAGCAGTACGCGCGGCCGTCTGCGCCGATACCGCAGGTGTGGGAGAACCCGGTGGCGATCGTCGAGAACCTCGTCTGCGACCGCACGGCGGCCGGGGCGGCGCGTCGCTGCGTGGTGCCGTCGCCGATCTGTCCGGCTTCGTTCGCGCCCCAGCACGCCACGGCTCCCGCCGCGTCGAGGGCGCACGAATACGTCCCGCCGGCGACAATGGTCGCCCGCGCCACGAACCGGTCCGCGGCCGTCACGACGATCGGCAGCACGAGTCCCGCGGAGGGCACGCTCGCCATTACGCTGTGCACGCCGGGCTCGGGGCCGAGTGTCCAGCTGGCGCGCGCGATCCCCGCGGTATCGGTCTGGACCTGGGCCGGCAGGACTACACCGTTCCCGGCCGTCACGGTGAATTCCACGACGACGCCGGCAACGCCCACACCGGTGTCGTCGACGACGCGCACGGCGATCCCGCCCGCCACCTCGGATCCCGGCTCGGCGCTGATGATATTGCTGCCGACGCGCACGAGGCTCGCCGGTCCCGACGCGAGGGCGGCGGCGAAGAAGGTGGCCGAATACACTGCCGACGCCGGTGCGGTGCCCTCGGCGGGCGGCTCGATCATCGCGGTCACGCGCTGCTCGCCGATTTCCCGGCCGAGCGTGAGCGACGCTGAAGCGACACCGTTCGCGTCCGTTACGGCCACGACCGGGTCGACGGCTCCGCCGCCCGCCACCGCCGAGAACCGTACGGGCACGCCCGGGACCGGGCGCCCCATCTCATCCTCGACGCGTACCTGCAACGGAATGGGTAGTGCACTCCCGGTCGTCCCGACCTGAGCATCGCCGCCGATGCGGACCACGCGAGCCGGCGAGCCGGCTGCGCCCTGCAGGAGGGCAGCGAGCGACGCTGAATCGACGGCCGCCAACGTTGCTCCCGGACTCTCCGGTACGCCCGAGCCCGTCTTGTCATCACCCGTCGACACCCCGGTGCTTCCGCCGGCCGGGATTCCGGTGGTGCCACCGGCGACGACGTCACCGGCAACGTCCTCCGTACCCTGGTCCGGGCCGAGCCGGCCCATGATCGTGGCCACGAACCCGGCGGCTATGACCATGAGCACGACTCCGACCGTGATCAGCACCCGCCGCCGCGATTGGTCGGCCGGTTTCCTCGTCGGCGGCGGCCGCCTGCCATATCCTCGCGTCCATGCCACGCCCGTCGGCGGAACGCCGGTCCCTCCCGGGAATGGGGCATCGACGCCCGGTGCCGTCGTTGCCGCGTTGACCGCGCCAGCGGCCGCGACGAATGCCTCGTCCACGATTGGTGGATCCACGACATCCGCCTGCACTGCCCCGCTGATGTCACCCCCGCCCACACCTGCCGTCGTCGCCCCAGACTGCGGCGACGGGTGAGACCCGGCCGCGTCCGGGACGAACTCGAGGGTCGGCTGATCTACCGGAGCTTCGGGCTCCGCGACTTCGCTCGCAGCCGCGACGGCCGGCCAGGCCGTGAGTGAAGCCTGCGCGGCGCGGGCGCCTTCCACCCCGCCGAGCTGGCTCAGAAACGCCGCGGCGCTCGACCAGCGCGCGGCGGGATCCTTCTGCAGCAAGCCGTCGATGACGAGAAGCAGGTCCTCGGGCGTGTCCGGACGCACCGTCCGGATCGGCGGAAGCTCTTCGTGTTTCTGCTTGTAGATGATGCTGTAGAGGTTCAGCCCAGCCCACGGCGGCTGTCCCGTCAGCATCTCGTACGCGACCAGTCCGAGGCTGTAGAGGTCGCTCCGGCCGTCCAGCTCCCCGCCGTCGATCTGCTCCGGCGACATGTAGGCGGGCGTGCCGAGCGTCGACCCGACGATCGTGATCTCCTGGTCTCCCGCCTGGTTCCTCGCAATCCCGAAATCGGCGAGGAGCGCGATGTGCTGGTCGGGATCGAGATAGATGTTGTCCGGCTTGATGTCGCGGTGCACGATCCCGTGCCGGCGGTGCGCGTAGTCCAGCGCCTTCCCGACATCCCACAGCACGAGCCGCACGACATCGAACGGGGCCGGTCCGGCATTCCGCAACGCCGTCTTGAGGTTTGGACCTGGAACGTATTCGATGATGAGGGCAAGGCTGCCGTCAGAAAGACGGCGTGTGGCCAGGAGCTTGACGATGTTGGGGTGCCGCAGTGCGGCGATGAGGCGGGCTTCCCGCTCGAGCCGCGCCACCGCCTGGGGGTCGTTCGCATAGCCGGGACGAACGACCTTGATCGCTACATCACGGTTCAGCTCGCGGTCGCGCGCCAGATAGACGACCGCAGTACCACCGCGACCGAGCTCCCGTACGATCTCGTAATCCCGCTCCAGCTCCGGAAAACGGGGAATGGATTGCATCTCAGATCAGCAGCCACAGGACCAGAATGCAGATCACGAGCGCGATCAGCACCACAACCTCGATCGAGTCGGAAAGCCGAACGAGGAGTGACTTGTTCCTGCCCGACGTACGGCGACCCTTCTTCTTCGAACGACGACGACGCCGTGTACCCGTGCCGTTCGCCGATTCCTTGTCGCCGTTGCGGTTTTCGACCTCCGGCAGGTCCACCGGCGGCAGACCGGGCCCGTCGCGCAACCAGTCAGCAAGGAGCGCGAGATTGGCGTTGGCGTCGTTCCCCGCGGTCACGCCCTCGAACCGGGCAACGATGACGCTGATGTTGTCCGTGCTGCCGCCGTCGAGAGCCTCGCGTGCGAGCCGCCAGACGGCGGCCGCGAGGTCGCCTGCCCCGTAAACGTGGTCGCGGATGCGCTGATTGCTCACGACGCGGTACAGGCCATCGCTGCACAGTACAACTGTGTGAGGTACCGTGCAGTCGAATGGACCGAAAACATCCACCTCGACGGCCGGCGCCGTGCCGATGGCCCGGGTAACCGCGTTGCGCCACGGCGACGCGGCGATCTCAGCCTGATCGGCGCCAGCCCGTGTCGCTTCCGCAGCCACGGAGTGATCCGAAGTGACCTGCCGTATTCCCGCGGTATCGATCCGGTACGCCCGGCTGTCGCCGACGCTCGCGATCTCGTACCGGGTTCCCGTCTGGAGGAGCGCCACGAGCGTGGTGCCCATTCCCTGCCAGTCCTCCCGATCCAGCGCCGCGCTGTGCACCGCGGCGTTCGCAGCTTTTACCGCAGCGTCCAGTGTTGCGCCAGCCGCCAGTGCGTCGCTGAGCGCCTCGAGCGCCTTGCGGCTCGCTACCTCACCGGCCTGATGGCCACCCATGCCGTCGGCGAGTGCGAGCAGCTTGCGCCCGCCCGGCAGGTCCTGTACGGCGACTGCGTCCTGATTGATGGGTCGGCGTCCGGCGAGGGTGTGGAATGCAGTCTGGATGTGGAGATCCGGCATGAATCAGCGCTCCCTGAATACGAAAACCACTTCGCCCATCTCCACGTAGTCCCCTTCCCGGAGCGGTACCGTGTTGCCTCCGACCACAGGCGTTCCGTTGACAAGCACGGCGTTCGTGGCGGACAGGTTGCCAATACGCCATTCGCCGTACACGTACTCCATGAAGGCGTGCATGCGGCTCACCGTCGGTGCCCGGATCTGCACGTGCTCGAACGACGGGCCGGGGCTACGACCGAAGGTGAAACGCGTCAACCCCGGGCGGTGCACGAAGCGGATCTCACGACCCGGAAATCCGCTGATCGCTTCGAGGCGTCCTGGAAGGAGCTGAAGCGTGGCATCGGCGCCGTATGGATCGACAGCCGTCATCGGCGCGGGGTCATAGGCGTGCCGCGATGGGGCGATGCCGGCGCGTCGATCGAGGGGGGCGGGGAACGGCACACCGTTCCCGCGAACAGGAAGACCGCCGTTGTCGACATGTGAATGCCCGCCATTCGATGACGCGCGGCCGTTGGCCATGAAACCATCGACGCGGATCTCACCATCGTCGGCGGCAGCGTCGACGCCGAGGAGCTCGGACACTGTGCGGTCGAAATCTGCGACCCACTCCTCCGGCGTGACTTCTCGAAATTGCGGAACCGGCGCCCGGGACACGGGCGGCTTGCGATCGCGCGCCAGGCGTACTCTCCGCACGACCTGGATGACTATCAGGAGTCCAACGCCAATCGCGATGGCGATCAGCAGCCATTTCTGCGTATCCGGAGACAGCGTCATCTGCACGGGCAGCACCCTTATCCTCGCTGGCGGATGATCCGGGCCGGATTGCCCACGACGGTGGCACCGTCGGGAACGTCGTGAATGACTACGGCACCCGCGCCCACAATGGAATCGGCTCCGATGGCGATCCCCTGGATCACCACGGATCCGGCCCCGACCCAGGCCCGTTCTCCCACCGAGACGCCACCACTGAGAACCGCGCCCGGGGAAACGTGAACGCCGTCACCGACCACGCAGTCGTGCTCGATGATCGCCCCTGTATTGACGATGGCCGCTTCGCCGATCCGGGCTCCGGAGTTTACCACGGCGCCCGCGAACACCACGGTTCCGCGGCCCAGTCTCGCCCCCGCGCTGACGACTGCGGCGGGATGCGCGAGCGGTGGCACCTCCCTCGAATGCAGCAGCTCCATGCGCCCGAGCCTGGTGCCATTGTTGCCAATGCCGAGCGCGATGGCGTCGAAGGGCTGGTCTCCCCCGCCACGGTTGGCCAGCACGGCGAGAAAATCGTCCTCCCGGATCTCGACGCACGCGCCGCCGGGGTCGACCTGCTCGCCAATCAGCGAGGGATTTCCATCCACGAATCCGTAGACCCGATGCCCCAGCGCCCGCACGAGATCAGCCACGACCCGCCCGTGTCCACCCGCACCCCAGATGAGGAACGAGGTCACACGTCATTCCCCCGGAACGGCGGCGCGGTGTCGTGTCCTTCGTGACGAATTCCGGCCCGAGCAATCACCAACTTCAACGTTGTAACGAGAATAATCAAGTCCAGCGACATCGTGCGGTTGTCCACGTACCACACGTCCAGCTCGAACTTGCGGGGCCACGAGAGTGCGTTGCGACCCTTGACCTGCGCCCAGCCGGTGATCCCCGGTCGGACTTCGTGACGCCGGGCCTGCTCCGGCGAGTAGAGCGGCCCGTATTCGAGGAGGAGCGGCCTGGGTCCCACGAGGCTCATATCGCCGCGGAGCACGTTCCACAGTTGCGGCAGCTCATCCAGGCTCGTCGCCCGCAGGAAACGGCCGAAGCGGGTGAGGCGTTCGCCGTCCGGAAGGAGATTGCCGGAAGCGTCGCGGAGGTCGCGCATCGTCCGGAACTTCACGAGCGTGAACGGCCGTTGGTGCAGACCCGCACGTGGCTGCCGGAACAGCACGGGTGTGCCCAGCATGAAGCGCACGGCAATGGCTACGATGAGCAGCAATGGCGCCAGCAGAAGGAGCCCGCCGGCGGCGCCGACCACGTCGAGCGCACGCTTGAGCACCGCCGATCGGTTCATGCGGTCGAGAATCGAGGTGCTCGCGCCGCCTCGCCCCAGCGGCGCTTCCCGCGCCGGCGCGATGGTTGGAGCGGTCATGGTATCGCCGTCAAAGGCATCCGGCCATCCGGGCGACGTCGACCATCGCCAGTGAACGCATGCCGAATCGCTTCCGCAGGGTTTCGAAATGCCGGAGCAGCTCGCGAACGAACGCCAGGTTCTCCTCCGGCAGCAGACCGAAGTTATGCGGGTGCCACCATATGTGGAAGATCTGGCGAGATCGCGCCGCCTCGGTCATCCCGTGCACGAGACGCTGCAACCGCAGCCGCTGAAGCGGATCTCGACTGCGGGTGATCGCGCGCAGCATGGTGGTAGCCGCCACATTGGCCAGTCCGCTCGGCTGGCGAACCGTCGCCCACGACTGCGGCTTCCCCACGCCGACGTCGATGTAGGCGTCGAGCAGACGCGCCGCGCGTCTGACCGGCGCCGCGCTCTCCCGCGCAGTGCGGAACCGCCACGCCCACGATGCCGGCAGTCCGCGGTAGGCGAGCAGGCCGGCGCCGGTCAGGAGGGCGTCGTAGTCGGGATTGTGCTGATTGCGCGGAAAGACGATGGAGCGCAGTTGCACGCCGCGCAGGGCGGCGATGGACACCGCCGCGCCGAGGTCGGCCGCGAACGCCGCGGCGTCCTGACCGGGCTCGTTGCAGTAGTAGTGAGAGAAGGTGTGAGTCGCGATCTCCTGGCGCGGCGTGGCCCGGATCCGGTCGACGAGGCTGGCGGCGAAGTGGAGCGGATCCGCAACCTCGTCTTCGCCGAGCGGCTCCCGGTAGGCGTCGAGCTCCGGGTTCAGATAGTTCGGTCGCGTCGCGGGTGCATGCCGCCGGGCTTCCTCCCGATCCGCGGCGAAGAGGAAACCTACGGTGGCCCAGGTCGCCGCGACTTCGAACTCCTCGAAGAGATCGAGGAGCATGGGCACTACCCGCCGTGCGCCTCCAACCCGCTCCCGCACGGCCGCTGCATCCAGCCCGCGCTCGCGCAGCCCCCAGTGCAGTTCGAAATCCAGGGAGATGACGAGAGCGCCAGGTAACGATTCACTCACCCCTGCAAACCCGCCTCCGGGTGCGGAGCCGGGAGCCCGCCATCAGGGCCATCGGAGTACGACGCCGGTGCTGCGCCGCCGCGACCGACGACCTGCTCTCGTCAAGCCTTCCCGGCCGGAGCGTTCTGGTCCTCGGGTTCGTCGCCGTAATACGAGTAATAGGCGTACCCGTAGCCGTAGTCGTCGAAGATCTCCAGCGCCGAATCGGGGTCGTTCAGCACCACGCCGAGCACTCGACCGCCCACGCGGGTGAGTTTTTCCACCGTGTGCTGCGCCGCTACCCGCTTCGTCTGATTCACGCGCGTGACGACAATGATCCCGTCCACCGCCACGCCCAGCACGATGGGGTCCGCCGCCGCGAGCACCGGGCAGGTGTCCAGGATCACCATCTCGAACTTGTCGCTCAGCGCCTGGAGCGCCGACCGCATGCGCTCGCCGCCGAGGAACTCGACAGGATTGGACGGCAGCGAGCCCGCCGGCAGGAACCACAGGTGCTCCGTGGCCGTCTTCCTCACGCACTCCGAGAAGAGATTCCTCGCCGTCACCCAGTCGGTAAGGCCGGGCCGGCGGTCCACCTCGAAGATCCGGTCCAGCGATGGGTGCCGTACGTCACAGTCCACGAGCAGCGTATTGACACCCTGCTGCGCGAACGTGACCGCCAGATTGGAGGCAATCGTGCTCTTCCCTTCCGACGGCGCCGCGCTGGTCACCAGGAGCGTCTTCATGCGCGATGCCGTCCGGTTGAGCACCAGATTCGTGCGCAGCGTACGGAATGCGTCCGCCCCCACCGACCGGCTGTCGTACAGCGTTACCAGACGTTCCTTCTGAGAGCCGTTGGACCTGGCGCCCTTGAGGAGCTTGAGCGTCCGGCGAGGCTTCCCATCCTTCGTGAGCGGCGGGATCACCGCGATGCCGGTCGTGTTGAGCGACTTCTCCAGATCCTTGCGGCCGCGGATCGTGTTGTTGATCCCTTCGCGCAACCCGGCCCCGGCGAGCCCGAGCAGGAGGCCGAACGCAACGCCAGCCGTCCGTGCCCGACGCGTATTCGTCGAGAGCGGCGTAGACGGCGGTCTCGCCTCATCCAGGATCTGGATCTGACCGACTTCGATTGCATCCGCCATCATCGCGGACTGGCGCGCAGACCGGAGCTGCTCGGCCTGCGAATTGAGCATTGAGACCTGCTGGATCAGGCGCTGCGCCTCGAGCTCGAGCTCCGGCGGAAGCTGTAGCCGTTCGGCCGTGCCGGCGCTCTGACGCCTGAGGAGCTCCAGCTGTTCGGCCTGCACTTCAAGCCCCTGGACGTAGTTGTTGAGCGAGTGGATGAGCTGACGGTGCGTCAATGCGATAAGCGAGTCCAGCCTGACGACCTCCGCAGCGGTCTCGCTTCGCCCCTCGCCGGTGATGAGGCGGCGACGCTCCGACACGTATCCGGTCAGTGCGCTGAACTGGCTGGACGCAATGGGGTGGTTCAGTATCCCGGGCGTAGTGATGATGATTTCCAGCTCTTCGGAAAGCCCCGGCTCCGACCCCTCCAGTTGCGCAAGCAGCCTGCGATAGAAGTCGAGATCGTTCTGGAGCTGGTATCGCTGGAGCTCGAACTGCACGACCTGGCTTTCGTACGCCTGCATGCGAGTCTGCAGGCGCTGCACCGGATTCGCGCGATAGAAGTCGCTCAGCTCCTTCTGAGCCTCGACGAGGAGGGAATCGGTACGCGCCAGTTGGTCCTCGATGAAATCCTTCTGCAGCTCGAGCTGCTGGCGCGACGTGGTCGCGTCGTACCGCTGGAATGCGTAGACCGCAGAGTTCACGACGCGGGCCGCCTCGACCGGGTGCGTGGATGTGAAGCGCACGTCGACGATGTCGGTCATCCCTCGCCGTCGGGCCTCGAGCCCCCGCGTGATGTAGCTCACCGCCGACTCGATGGACCGGACCTGCCAGCGTCCGTTGGAAAACGCCGGACGTTCCAGGACAGTGAACGCAATGCCGGGGAGCATGATGACCTCACCGTAACCGCCGGATGTGGTAGCGTTCCCGAGTCGCGCCGAGATCTGGCTGCCGAACTCGACGGTCAGGGTGTCGCCATCCCGTACGGTGCTGTCGACCGAGATCGTCGTGAACACGGCGGCCGCCGGCATGCTGACTTCACCCAGCGGGCGAAGGCGGAGTCCGGTCTCGGCGACCACCTGCCCGAGCACGGCCTGGCTGCGGAGCACCTCGAACTGGGAGCCGAAGAGATCGACACCCGATATGGCGGTGAGCTGCGGCGTCCTCAGGGCGGAGCCGACGCCGCGCTGTGGGTCCACGAGCTGTACGGCGGCACTGGCGCGGTACTGCGGAATCGCGCGACTTCCGACGAAGACCCCGCCTGCCAGACCGATCGCCGTCGAAATGAGGATCAGCCAGATGTTGCGCCGGAGGATCCCCAGGAGCGACCGGATATTGAACGCGGGCGCGCCCGACGCCTCAGGACTCTCGATCGGCCCGTAGCCGTAGTAGTAGTCCTGCCCGGTGGGATCGTATGCACCGGGCGGCGGCCCGCCAGCATACGGTGCAGGGTAGCGCTCGCTCATGGCGTGATTCTCTCGACGAATCGGAATATCGCGTAGACTGCCGAAATGAAGCTGCTGGTTGGAACGATGTAGTCCCGGAAGATCGACCTGCGGCGCCCGACGATGACCTCATCACCGGACCGTAGATAGAACTCCGTGGCCTGCGGGTTGGGATCGGTGAGGTCGATCACCGTTGCGACGCCGTTGCGAACCAGGCGCACCTGATCCAGGCGCCCCCGTTCTGTGGGGCCGCCCGCGTTCCAGATCGCCTGCGCCAGAGTCGTCTCCGGGGTGACCAGCACCGTCGAGGCCTGACGGACCTCTCCACCCAGGCGCACCCTGAAAAGCGGTTCCACGACGAACTGGGGACTGGTCAGGCTCTCAGACAGGAAATCCCGGAGTGATGCGATGAGCTGTTCGAAGGGCACCTCGGCGACCTGGATATTCTGGTACAAAGGGTGGAGGATCTTCCCGTCGACACCGATCTTGAAGTCGCCCGAATACTCCGGGAGGTTCCAGACCTGTATGCGGATGGCGTCACCCGGGTACAAGATGAGCGAGGCCGCCGCGCGCGATGCACCGGCGATGGTCTGGGCGTCGGCCGGTGACGCGTGGAACGGGGCGGCGATCAGGAGCGCTGCCAAGAGAAGCGAGCGACTGCGGATCATGTCTCATCCATTGGGTCGGGGTACGGTCATTGCGCGAGTGAAACCAGAAGATTCACGGTCTGTGGCCGGACGTCGCCACGCCAGCAGTTCCGAATAGATCTCGTGGATGCCCGCCCAAATGGCTTCCGGGCGAAAATCGCGCAACACGCGCTGGCGGCCTTCGAGACCGTGTCGATGGCGGCGTTCGCCGTCCTGGAGATAGCCCTGAATCGCCTCAGCCAGCCGGGCGGCGTCCCGAACGGGGACCAGCCGGCCGGTCTCTCCGTCGACCACCGCGTCCACGCAACCTGTTACACGAGTCGCGACGACCGGCAGCCCCATTGCCGCAGCTTCCAGCGGCACGTTCGGAAAGCCTTCACGATAGCTAGGAAACGCCACAATGTCCATAACGGAATAGAGCGGCGGCGTATCCCAGTTCTCGCCGGCAAGGTGGATGCGTGGATCCGATTTCAGTCTGTCGACGACATCTGCGGGGATCGGGTCGTGCGGCTCGAAGGGACCCACCAGGAGAAGGTGCAGCGACGGCCAGCGTTCGCGAAGCGTCAGCCAGGCCTCGGCCAGTTCCACGATCCCCTTCTCCCGCACGAGCCGTCCCACGAACCCGACCACCGTGGCTTCGCGGGGGATGCCGAGCCAGTCCCGGGTTCGCCCCCGGACGTCGGCGGGCAGGCGATCCGGGTTGAACCGGCCGGACGCATCGACGCCCTGTCCGCTGCCTTTGCCGATGACCACGAGTTTCGCCGGATGGCAGAGGCCGGCTTCGGTCGCCACAGCCGCCAGGGATTGCGAAACGCAGATGACTCGATGCGCCAGCGCGCACGACACCCGTTCTGCTGTCGCCAACAACCAGCGCCGTATACCGGAAGCGCCCATCATAGGGAGACCGCGCATGTGGTAGACGCGAACCGGTACGCCCGCCAGATACGCCCCGAGCATCCCGAGCAGTCCACCCTTGGGCGTGTGGGCGTGGACGATGTCGGGTCGTATCCGCCGGAAGATGCGGATCAGGCGGGCGAGCGCCATGACATCCCGGAACGGCGTGATCGCCCGCGTCATGGGCACGGCATGTATGCCGGCCCCCTCTTCGGCAATGACTGCCAACCGTTCACCGGGCGCCGTGACCACGTGAGGCTCCAACCCCCGCCGCTTCATGAAGGCGAGTTGCCCGCGCAGAAATGCAAGGGACATCGCCACGGTCATCACATGAACGACTGCGACCGGGCGCCCCGAATCATGCTCGAGTTTCACCGGTACTGAACCGGCCAGCGCGGCGGTGGTGGTTGTACCCGGCCCGGATACACCTCCGGGACAGGACGAACGTGGGGGCCGTACCGCGGGACGGCCGGTCGCGGCCGCCTGCGCGCCACTATGGGGATCGCCTCGAAAAGGATGAAGACGAACGGGAATATGAACAATCGCTGGCGCGCGATGATGCCGAGATTCGCCAGCAGCAGCCCGAGCATCACCGCGTAGAGCGGGATGAAAATCACCGCCAGGCGCAGCAGGCGGTCGGCGCGCCAATTCCTGAGTACGTATTTGAGATGCCGGCGTCGCCTGTAGGCGACCAACCAGAGGAACCCGATCTCGACCGCTGCAAACGCCATCATCAGGTTGTTCACGTCCCACGGGAACGGACGGACCAGGATGTTGACCAGCGCCATGGGCACGCCGGTGATGCTGGGTCCGACCGCTTCGATCTGGCTGCCACCTTCAGAAAGCGCCGTGTTGGCTTCCATGTAGTTCTGGATACCCCCCAGATCGAAGCCATCCACGCCCATCTGCTGAAATGACCCCTGTAGCCCGAAATAGCCGATTACGAGGATGACAATACCCTGGAGAACGGTCTTGGCCGTCCAACCGCCGGGAGCCGGGAGCCAGAACGCCAGCGTGACCGCGAAGAAGAGAACCGCCGCATAGGGTGGCCGGACCGCGAAGACGAGGAACGTCCCCAGCCCCAGGAGGAGCCAGTTGACCCGGCCGTTGCGCCCCACGAAGCCCCAAACCGCAAGCCCCGTCCCCATGAGGAGGAGCGATTCCTTGCCGATGCTCGAAGGCCAGAACCAGAGTGCCGGGAAGAACCAGACCCAGCGGGCGTAGCGCCACAGAGGGACGTGGGGGTACATGCGCCGGAACGCGATGACGAACCCGCACAGGCCCAGGAACGAGAACAGCGAGAAAAAGATGAAGGAGCCGAGATACGAGGGGCCTATGGCCCACACCACCAGCGAAGCGGGGTACGTGACGAACTGTGTGCCCCAGAGCGAGGTACGTGTCCACAGCATGGCGTCGTAGAACGGCGAGAAATCCCACTGGGCGAAACGGAGGGCATATTCCCGCGCGGTGTTGAAATAGAATCGCGCGTCGCCGACGCCACCGTAGAACTCCTCGATCACGGTATGCCGGGCGATCGCGCCGATCAGGCGAAGGAATATGGCGCCGACCAGGAGCGTCTTTACCGTGCGCGGCAGCCGCGAGGCGTGCGCGAGGCCGGCAAGCACCGCGACCAGTGCGATGGAAACGAGCAGGCCGAAAGTGCCGTCACTCACGCGCTTCAGCTCGCTTCCTGTCGGGCCGGAACCCGTTGATCGACGGGTTGCCGAGCGATCCTGTCATAGATTCCTTCGAGCGAACGCGCCATCGCGCGCATGTCGAAACTCTGCCGCACGATGTCGCGGGCGGCAGCGCCCATCGCTCTCCCCAGGTCGGGCATCGCCAGAACCCGGATCACCCCTTCCGCGAGATCCCCGGGACGACGAGGCGGCACGAGGTAACCGTTGCGTCCGTCGTGAACGGCCTGCGGAATGCCGCCGACGGCGGTGCAGACCGGAGTGCACTCCATGCTCATGGCTTCGAGGAGCGCCACTGGCAACCCTTCGAACTCTGATGACATCATGTAGACGTCCATGGCGGAGAGATACGGGCGGACGTCTTCGCGCAGACCAGCAAAGAATACGATGTCATCAAGACCCCTCGTCCTCGCCCGCGCCTCGATCTCGCTACGGAGCGGGCCGTCTCCCACCAGCACGAATCGAGCATCCGGAAGGCGTTCGCGTATCCTCGCCGCGGCCGCCAGCCAGTCCTCCAGCCGCTTCTGCGCGCGAAAAACGGCAACCGTCCCCACCACCGGCGAGTCCGGTTCGATACCCAGCTCCTCGCGGACCGCCGCGCCGGCGGCCGGATCGCGCCGGAACCTGTCCAGGTCGACGCCGTTGAGGACCACCTCCACCGGGACGTGCGAGCCCATGTGCTGCGCGATCGAGTTCGCCACATCATCCGATACGGCGATCACCAGCTCCTGCCAGCGCCAGGTGAGCCGGTTTAGCGCCCTGGTCCACGGGTGGTATCGCTCCTGCTTGTTGTGCTCCGTGTAAATGACCGGCACGCCCGTCATGCGTCCTGCCAGCCGACCGACGGCACCGGCGACCGGCAGATGGCAGTGGACCAGTTCGATTCCGTGCTCGCGAATGTATCGCGCCACCCGCCTCGCGGACATGAGGATGCGCGCGTTGCCGGACGCGGCCAGGCAGTCGACGGGCGCGCCCTGATCCACCAGCGCCGGCACGAGTGCATCCTTCCAGGGCAGGAAGTACGCATAACGGAATTCGAATCGGCTCCGGTCCGCGAAGCGCAGCCCTTCCGGCAACAGCATCTCGGCCCCGCCGCGCCCGAGACTCTTGATGAGGTGGAGCACCCTCATGCGCTCACGCGGGTCGAGAGCAACTTCGCGTATAGGGTTTCGTAATCGCTCACGATCGATTCGAGGTCGTACGCGGAGCGCGCCAGCGCGCGGGCACCGGCGCCGAGCGTGGAGCGGTACTCGGGACCGGAGAGTAACGCATCAACGGTCGCGACGAAACCCTCCATGTCTCCCGGCGGCACGACTCGCCCCGTTTTACCGTCGACGACCACCTCGCGGACTCCGCCCACGTCCGTCGCCACGGACGGCACTCCCTGCGCGGCGGCTTCCAGAATGACCCCGGGCAATCCTTCCACGAGGCTCGGGAGGACGAAGAGATCGGCGGCAGCCATCAGCTGCGCGGCGTCATCGCGAGAGCCGAGCAGATGGACGACGCCGCCGAGACCGAGCTCCCCGACACGCGCCTCGACCTGTGGGCGTAGCGCGCCATCCCCGAGGAGAACGAGGTGTGCCAGTGGCTGCCGCTCGCGGATCCGGCGGAACGCGTCCACCAGCCAGATGTGATTCTTTTCCGGGGAGAAGCTGCCCGCGTGGAACACGAGCACCGAATCGGACGGCGCGCCCGTCAGTTCCAGGAGGGCGCGTCGGGCGTCATTGCGGCGCACCTCAGCCGGTATGCGAACCGCCTGCGGAATGACCGTGAGCCGGTCTGGCGGGAGGTCATAGGTCTCCGCGAAGTCCCGCGCCGAAGCCCGGCTCACGGCAACCACGTGGTCCACCCGCCCGACAAGCCAGCGATTGAAGGATCGGTGAACCGGACCGCGAAGCCATCGGCTGGCGACGCTGATGTTGCGGTACACCAGCCGCCACGGCCGCCGCCCTGGCGAGTCCGCCAGCACCGAGTACTTCAATGTGTCGGATCCGTTGGCCTGGACTACATCGGGGCGGAACTCGCGGATCAGCGACGCTACCGCCTTTGCCGCCGACCGGCTGTAGAATCGCCGCTCGGCCGCGACGAGGTCCCGGAAAGTCGCGCGCTCCGGCGTCAGCAGTGTGCCACGCGGAGAATAGATTCCGGCGACCAGAACCTCATGCCCGCGGGCGGCGAGGACATCGGCCAGCTCCGTGGCGAAAATCTCGGCGCCTCGGCGCTGCCGCCTGTTGACGAGCTGGAGTACCCGCATCAATCCGGGACCTCGAGGACCGCGCCACTGCCGAGCACGCGCCGGTAAACCGACTCGAACCCGCGTACGCTGAGCCGGACGTCGAGGTGATCGCGCATCCGACGGCGGGAAGCCTCCGCGAGTGCGAGGCGGCGCCTGCCGTCGTTCAGGAGCGCCAGTACGTGGCCGGCGAGGACGGCCGCGTCCGACGATGGCTCGAGGATACCCGCGTCGCCAACCACATCCGCCACACCGCCCACGAGGGTCGATACGACCGGAACCCCCGCGGCCATGGCTTCAGCGATGGCCAGGCCAAAGCCCTCGTAACGCGAGGTGGAGAGGAAAACATCGGACGCGTGGTAAACGTCCGGCAGGTGTTCGACGAACCCCGGCATCAGGAGCCGCTCGCCGAGACCGAGGCGCATTGCTTCCTCCCGCGCCGATTCGACTCCGGCGCCCTGACCCACCAGGAGGAACCAGACATCGGGGCGTGCGTCGAGGACATGGCGCGCCGCCGCCAGGAACAGTTCCGGTCGCTTTTCCGGAACGATCCGCGCGACGTACGAGACCACCGGGGCGTCCGCAGGCACCCCGAGGGCCGCCCGGGTCGGAACCCGCCGATCGGGGTCAGGTGCGAAAGCCTCTGTGTCGACGCCCAGCGGAACCAGGCGGAATCGCCGCGGCTCTATGCGCCACGCGTCGGCTGTGGCCTCGAGCACCGCCCGGGAATGTACCATTGGCGTGAAGCCGAGGCGTTTCACCAGAATGCGCTCGAAGCGCCGGTTGACAGGGGACATGCGCCCGGCCTGCGGTGCGTCGTGGACTTCGAGCACGCCGCGGTGGCGGCCGGCCGCCGCGAGCGCAGCGTATGACGCAGTTCCGCTGTGGAGATGCAGTATGTCCGGCTGCACGCGACGAACCACCTCGCGGATACCGCGCATCGCCCGAAGGCGGAGTCCAGCCGACGGCTGCCCGCTGATGCCAAGGGCGTGGTAGGTGATGCCGTCGCCGAGCGATGCCGGTGCATCCTCGGTGTGTATGGGCCGCACCGTGCACACGTGCACGTCGAACGAACTGCGGTCGAAGTGGCGGAGGAACGCGCGCGTGACGATGGGCACGCCGCCGCCGCGGAAAAGCCGCCACAGCACGAAGAGGATGCGCGGGCGATTCACGAACGACCCATTGCGGCGGCCGCTTCGAGGACGCGCCGGGCCTCTGCCACCGTGCCGAGCTCCCGGGCCGCGAACTCGGCGGCGATCCGACCCGTAGCAGCGGTGCCCTCCGGATTTCTGGCCGCCTGGAGCAGCCGCTCGGCAAGCGCTGCGGCGTCGCCTGCCGGCACGAGCCAGCCCGCGCCACTCCGTGTGATCGTGCGGCGCACATCCCCCGCATCGACGCCGACCACCGGCACGCCGGCCGCCATGTACTCCCGCATCTTCATGGGAGAGTAATGGAAGGTCTCGGCCGACTGCGCCTGGAGAACCGCCACGTCGAACGCCGCGACGTAGGCACCGACCTGCGTGTGGGTCACGCTGCCCGTGAACGTGACCCGGTTCTCCAGACCGGCGGCACGCACGCGTTCCCTGACGTGAGTGGCCATGGGTCCGTCACCGACGAGAAGGAGATGGCATTGCGGTTCAGCGGACGCCACGGCCTCGAATGAATCGAGCAGCAGGTCCAGCGCGTGGAACGGGCGGAATGTGCCGACCCATCCGATGACGAAGGCGTCGCCGAGCCCCAGCGCGGCTCTGGTGTCATCACGCCTCCCACGGTCGAAGTACCGGAGATCGGCCGTACACTGCGTGACCATGACCCGTGACGGGTCGACGCCGAACTGTTTCACGGCCTCACCCACTTCTTCGCTCACCACCAGGACCAGGTCGGCGGCGCGCAGCGGGCCGCCGTCGCCGAAGCGCGCCATCAGCCATTCCCAGCCGGGGCGTCGGATCCCCCACCGGCGAGCTTCCCAGACGTACGGCGCATCGACGTACTGGACGAGCGGCACACCGAGGCGGTCAGCCAGCGCACGGCCACGGGTGTGGAACGGGTCGTGGTGCTGCCACACGATGGGTGTCCCGCGGTACCGCTCCGGCGAGGGCACGGCGTCGGGTCGCAGTCGCCCGCGGAGGAGCCAGCGACAGTCCTTGATCAGAGTTTCGGCCCGGATCGCCGGACGGGAAGTGCGCCAGGTCCGGGACCGACGCCGCGCGGCGGACCGCTCCAGCCCGCTCAGCTCTTCCCGAACCGCTTCCGCGGTGAGCACGCGATCTCCCGCCAGGACTTCGGCGGCGCCGACAATTTCCGCAAGCGCCTCGGCCCAGTTGGCCGCGGTGATCCAGAGGGCGCTGGCGCGAAGGAGGCGGGTTGAGGGAAAGAGCAGGGGTACGCGTGCGAACCGGCGCTCGGTCATGCCCGCGATCACGGCGTCCCCGTCCGGGCGAGATCGCCCAGGATCCGGCGTGCAACGCCTTCCGGTGGTTCCCTCGTCGTGTCGTATGAGAGGACCGGTACCCCGACGAGGGCCAGCATCGTGGTCAGTGTCCGGTCGAGGCGGTGAAGCATCGTGCCCAGTTGCGCGACGGGTCTGTCCGACAGGACCCCTGCCCTCCCCGCGATCCGATCCATCGCGACATCCTCGGGCACCGACAGTGCAACCACGACGTCGGGCTTGTTTAGAGATGCGAGCGCGCGCCGGAAATTCCACGGCCGACTGCGCGTGGCCGCCGCCAGGCAGAGAGCGTTCAGCGGGCCTTCCTCGAGAATGCGCAGACCCGGGCCGCGGCCTATTTCGGCTGCGGCCCGGTTGCGCCGACACAGATTGATCATCCAGCTCAACCCCTCACCACCACCCTCACGCATGGCACACGCGATGACTCCCAGAGCGAGCCCCGGCTGGCCGACTACCGACGCAATGCGATCCCACCGGATTTCGCGCCGCGTCAAGCGCTCACCTGCCGGGGAATAGTAGCCGATGAGGTTGTATCGCGACGTCGGGATTCCATCCGCGCTGGCGGCTTCGGACAGACATCTGGCGACCGTGCTCTTCCCCGCGCCCGGCAACCCCACGAACTCGACGAGCAGCGTGGAAATACCGTCCGGACTCCCGGTGGGCTCACGACCAGCGAACGTGCGTTGCTCCGCTGGAGCGCGCATGCGGTCGCTCACGATGTCGTCAGGCTTCACCAGGACGCGATCGGAGGATCGTCAGGGACAGACTACCCGGGCGCGTATCGACCCGGTGAGCCGGCCGGCGCGGTAGGCGATGCTCTGAATCCACCAGCGTCGCTGCCGGGTCGCCAGTCGGTAACTTCGAGCGGCCAGCGCCACGTAAGGCCGGAGCATGCCGACAGCGTCCATCCGCAGGCCGAGAATGTCCCGGTATTTCTTGTAGGCGATCACGTCGTAGTAGCCCCAATTGAAGCGCTGCCTGGCCATCTGCCGCAGCT
>Ga0180220_1001344_pt1 | contig 18465 bp, 20 predicted proteins | sample eDN5th37CBELigBY_FD_151335 | JGI IMG/M metagenome (GOLD analysis project Ga0180220, IMG submission 151335) | Enriched backyard soil microbial communities from Emeryville, California, USA - eDNA 5th pass 37_C BE-Lig BY (version 2) (version 2) | ecosystem: Environmental > Terrestrial > Soil >...
CAAAACTCGCAACGGCGGGCCAGTGGCCCGCCACCCTTGTTGCTCAAACAGTTGCGGGCTTGCACCCCTGAAAATGACAGGGTGCTCGGCTTGCTCGGACGGCGCCCAAACCCCACGCTGCCCGCACGCCTTGCAGCATCGACACCTGCACCGCTCGCAGTGGACGCAGTTAGACCTGTCCTCGCTCGGCCAGCGATACCGCGCCCTGCGCGGTGACGATGAGGTGGTCCAGCAGGCGGATGTCGACCAGGGCCAGGGCGTGCTTGAGGTGGCGGGTGAGGGCGAGGTCGGCCTGGCTGGGTTCCGAGACGCCGGATGGGTGATTGTGGGCCAGGATGAGGGCGGCGGCGTGGTGGCGCAGGCCGGCGCGCACGACTTCGCGCGGATATATCGATGCCTGGCTGAGCGTGCCGCGGGCCAGCTCTTCGGCGGCGACGAGGCGGTACTGGCTGTCGAGGTACAGCGCCATGCAGTGCTCGACGCGCAGGTGGCCCAGCATGGCGATGCAATAGTGCTTGACCCGCTGGGGCTGGTCGAGGTCGATGCCGGCTTGCAGGGTTTCGGCCAGGGCGCGCCGGTTCAGTTCGTTGATGGCGAGCAGTTCGCAGGTTTTGGCTGGGCCCAGGCCCGGCACCTTGAGCAGCGCCTGGGCATCGGCCGAGAGCAGCCCGCGCAAGCCCTTGAAACGGCTGATGAGACCGCGGGCAAGATCGACCGCGTCGCTGCCGCGCGGGCCGGTGCGCAGGACGATGGCCAGCAGTTCGGGCGTGGTGAGCACCCGGGCGCCGTGGGCGAGCAGGCGTTCGCGGGGGCGCTCGGCTTGGAGTGGAGGGCGATCGAAAGGCATAAAGGCTCTAAAATAGAGAAATATCAGACTTTCGTACGGTGACAGATTTTGACCTCGCAAGCCCATCCGGTGAACGTTTTTGTCCGCCCGGATTCCTACCTTACTTTGCACTACCGCATCGAGATCACCAGCGGCCCGGCCGCGGGCTCGGTCTTCGCGGACACGTTCAGCGATCGGCCGGCCACGCTGCAGATGGGCGTCGGCCAATGGGCGCCCGGCATGGAAGAGGCGCTGATCGGGCGCGAGGAGGGCAGCCGCTTTTCCGTCGACCTGCCGGCCTCGCAGGCCTACGGCGACCGCAATCCGGACCTCCTGCAGTGCGTGACGCAGGCCATGCTCGATGCCAACACCGAACCCGGCACGGTGTTTCAGCCGGGCGACATCGTCGAGTTCGCGGCGCCCAATGGGGGACGGTACTCGGGGGTCTTCAAAGAGCAAGGCGATGGCTGGGCGCTGTTCGATTTCAATCATCCGCTGGCCGGCGCGGACCTGCGCATCGACGTGTCGCTGCTTGGAGTACTGTAATGACTGACAACACGGCCGCGGCGAGCGGCATGGGGCCCGAGGTCGTGCTGGCGCAGCCGCGCGGCTTTTGTGCGGGGGTCGATCGCGCGATCGACATCGTCGAGCGGGCGATCGAGCTGCATGGCGCGCCGATCTACGTGCGGCACGAAATCGTGCACAACCGTTACGTGGTGCAGGATCTTCGCGCCAAGGGCGCGATTTTCATCGACGAGCTGGATCAGGCGCCCAGCGGCGCCATCGTGGTGTTTTCGGCCCACGGAGTTTCCAAGGACGTGCGGGCGCAGGCCGAGAGCATGGGCTTGCGGGTGTTCGACGCCACGTGCCCGCTGGTCACCAAAGTGCACGTCGAGGTGGCGCGGATGCGCGCGGCGGGCAAGGAAATCGTCATGATCGGGCACCGCGGCCACCCCGAGGTGGAAGGCACCCTCGGCCAGGCCCGCGAAGGCATGTATCTGGTCGAAACGCCGCAGGACGTCGCCGAGCTCGAGGTCGCCTCGCCGGACAACCTGGCGTTCGTCACCCAGACCACGCTGTCGGTGGACGACGCGGCGCAGGTGGCCGACGCGCTGCGCAAGCGCTTTCCCAACATCGTCGAACCCAAAAAGAGCGATATCTGCTATGCCACGCAGAACCGCCAGGACGCGGTCAAGATCATGGCGCCCGATTGCGATCTGGTGCTGGTGGTGGGCAGCGTCAACAGCTCGAACTCAAACCGCCTGCGCGAAGTGGCCGAGCGCCGCGGCGCCCGCGCCCATCTCATCGACGATCCCGACATGATCGATCCCGCATGGCTCGACGAAACGCGCCGGGTCGGCGTCACCGCGGGGGCGTCGGCGCCCGAGATACTGGTCGAGCAGGTCATCGAGCGGCTCAAGCAGCTGGGGGCGGTGTCGGTGCGCACGCTGCCCGGAACCGAAGAAAACATCGCTTTTCCACTGCCGCGCGAGCTTTCCCGCAAACGCGCCGTGTAGTATCAACAGGCCATAGGTCCGCACGGCGCCGGCGAAGCAGGGGTGCGCCGGCGTTGACGGACTCGATCAACCACGGGATCCACAATGAGAAAAACTGCAGGTATTCTGGCCGCCGTCGCGGTGGTGGCGGTCGCGTATGTAGCGACGACATGGTATGTGGGCAAGCAGGCCCATGCGACCATCGAGCAGGCCGTGGCCCAGGCGAACGAGCGCATGGCGCAGGCCATGGTCGCCCAGCCGGGCGCGGGCAAGGCAAAGCTGGCCGTGGCCGAGTACCGCCGCCGCGTCTTTTCATCCGACGTCGTCTATTCGCTGCAGTTGCAGGACGAATCCGGCCAGAAGCAGGAATTCCTGCTGAGCGACCATCTTCAGCACGGGCCGTTTCCGCTGGACGCGATCCGGACGGGGCGCTTGGCCCCCATGCTGGCGCTGAGCCAGGCGCGGCTGCTGCCGTCGGCTGCGACCCAGGCGTGGTTCGACAGCCTGGATGGCGACACGCCGGTCACCGGACGCACCGAAGTGAGGTTCGGCGGCAAGGCTGTGTCCGAATGGACGTTCAAGCCCTTGAATGTCGCCCAGGGCGGCGAGGTGCTGAAGTTCTCGGGCGGGACCATGCAGGCGTCGTTCGACAACGACTTTTCCGACAGCCGGGTATCGGGGGAATTCGATCTGCTCGATTACTCGATGGGAGCCGAAGCCGAGCGCATCGCCATCGACGGCGTGCGCTTCGAGTATGAAGCCTCCGGCGGCGAAGGGACGCGCATGCATTCGACCACCCGGGCGGCGCGACTCGATCTGGAAGTGCCCGACGAAGACACGGTCTCGCTGCGCGACGCGGTGATGGACGTTTCCAGCGAACAAAGCGGCGATCTGGCCAGCGGCGCCATACGCTACGATTTTGGCCAAGTCCAATTGGGCACCAGGAACCTGGGCCAGATGTCGATGGGCGCGCGGGGCCGGGACCTGAGCATGCCCGCCCTGTCGGAGCTGGCGCAGGTCTACGACGAGCTGAGCGCTCGTCACGGTCCGCGCGAAGAGGAGTGGCAGCTTTCGCCGGACGAGGCGGCGCTGCTGCAGGAAAAATTCCTTGCGCTGCTGGCCAGCAATCCGGTACTGATCTTCGATCCGCTCGTCTGGAAGAACGATCAGGGCGAGAGCAGCGCCGGCCTTACGGTGGAACTGACGCGGCCGGCCGGGTCCGCTGAGGCGGCGTCGATCGACGCGCTGCTGCAACAGGCCGTGCGCGGGCTCGAGCTGAACCTGCGCATCGAGAAAGCCATGTTCGTCCGGGCAATGGCCCAGTTGCAGGGCGCGGCCGACGATCCCGAGATCACCGCCTTGGCAGGATCTTTGTATGACGAGTATGCAAACCGTTTGCAGGCCGCCGGACTGGTCGCTTTCGCCGAGCAAGCCGCCACCGCGAAAATCGTGTATCGCGATGGCCGGATCGACGCCAACGGCAGGCAGATGCCGGTGGCCGAGTTCATGCAGCGCGCGCTGCTGGCGCTGCTGATGTAGAACGCCAGTGTAAAAAAAGGCGCAAATCCCCGTCAGTAGGGATTTGCGCCTTCGCCCAATAGGCCGGTTGCGGCGCGGCCTTTACCTGGCGATATTCTGTACGCGCTCCATCAGGGCCGGGTCTTGCTGGATGGCCTGGTTGATGCCGTTGAATTCCTCCACGGTCATGCCTTCCTTGCGAACCACGTCGACCATTTTCTCGTCAGCCTCGCGGTACACCTCCTGGCGCGTGGCTTCGTCGGTGGACGATTGCAGCTTGGGCGTGTATTCCTGCGAAATGACGGCGACCTTCTTGGATGCACTGACGAACTTCTCGAGTTGCGCATCAGAGTAGTTCACAGGGGCCTGCTGCGCGGCGGGCGCCTGTGCTTGTTGCGCCATCGAGGGGGCAGCGGCCGCGCCCATGGCGAGCAGCGCGGCCGAGCATGCGGTAGTGATCCATTTATTCATGCAGACTCCTATTCAGTTGCGGATGAGTACATCTCTATGGTGCCAATTCTGGCGGCCAGCACAAGGTTTTCGCTGTGAGGGGCATTGTCGAGGGGAAACCTTAGGTTACGGTTCCCTTGCGGCCTTGTGATATGGGGCAGAACTGGACAGGCTTGTTACCGGATGGAATCATTTCCATAAGGTATGTCGCGTTTCATGCCCATGGCGGCGGACGTGCCGGCAACCGCGCTTTCGGCGGGAGGCGCGGCGCTGGATTCGTCGGAAAGGCGCCCGCGATGCGAGCCGTAGTGGCGCGCATAGATCCATGTGAATTCCGCGCCCAGCAGGAACACCTGCGCGGCGTAATAGACCCAGATCAGCAGGATGATGAGCGAGCCCGCCGCGGCCAGCACCGAGATCGAGGTGCTTTTGCCGACGTACATTCCGATCAGCAGCTTGCCGATCTCGAAGAGCACCGCGGTCACCAAAGCGCCGATCCAGACGTCGCGCCAGGCGATCCTGGCCTGGGGCATGAATTTGAAGATCATGGCGAACAGCACGGTGGTGATGGCGAAGGTGATGACGGTATTGGCCAGTTGCAGCACAGTCTCCATGCCCGGAAAGAAACTGCCCGCCCAAGCGCCCAGGGCGGCCAGCCCGGTAGTGACCACCAGCGACACGAGCAGCAGGAATGCCAGCCCCAGGACCAGCCCGAACGACAGCAGCCGTGCCCGTATGGTGCGCCAGATGCCCTGGACGCGCTGGGTCTTGGGGACTTCCCATATCCGGTCCAGCGCGGTTTGCAGCTCGGCAAAGACGCGGGTCGAGCCCCAGATCAGCACGCCCGCGCTGATCAAAGTGGCGGTCAGCCCCTGGCTGGGCCGGTCGGCGTCGCGTATGAGGGCCTGGATGCCGGCGGCGGCGTCGTTGCCGACAATGTCGCCAAGCTGATGGATGAGTTGGCCGCGCACGGCATCCTCGCCCCAGACGAAGCCGGCGACGGCAATGATGATGATCATCAGCGGGGCGATGGAAAACGCGGTGTAGAAGGCAATGGCGGCCCCGAGGCTGGAGGCGTAATCGTCCTGCCAGGCCCGGATGGAGTTGCGCGTCAGGTCGTAATAGTCCCTTGGCCGCATGGAGTGGTCCTTCATACGCGCTCGGGCGGGTTTCCGGGCGGTACTTGAGGCGGTTCGCGCACGCCGGGCGGCGCTTCGCGGGGCGGCAGGTCGATGTCCGGCTCGGGCTCGTCCGGCGGGGGCGGGATTTCATTCGGATCGTCCGGCGGGATCTCGTCGGGTCCGGGCGGTTCGGTCTCGGGCGGGCGCTGCGGCGGGGTGCGCGGGGGCTGGTCCGGAGGTACTTCCGGCACGTGGGCGAATCGTATCGAGCGTGGATCGTATAGGAGCATGTTGGGTTCTCCTGTTGGGCGCCGAAGGCCGGCGGACATGCATCGGTGGCGGGCTCGGTGCAAGTTTCATGCCTGAATCGGGTACCATAGACGAATCTACGAGTATTGCGCGCCCATCGCGGCCGCGCCGCGACACCCAATTATTTCCCGGTTATTTCCATGAACATCGCTTCCCTAGAAGATGACGTGGATCAGGCAGAGCTGATCCGCCACATACTGGCCGAGGCAGGGCACGAGTGCACTTCGTTCGCCACGGGCAAGGCGCTGCTCGATGTATTGCGGAAACGCCAGCCTTTTGACCTGATGCTGATCGACTGGGAGATCCCGGACATCACGGGCATCGAGGTCGTGCGGTGGGTCAGGACGCACGTTGGCTATGACCTGCCCCTCATGTTCGTGACCAGCCGCACGCTCGAAAAGGATCTGGTCGCCGGTCTGCAGGCCGGCGCCGACGACTACGTCACCAAGCCCATTCGCATCGGCGAGCTCATCGCGCGCGTCGATGCCTTGCTGCGGCGGCGCGCGGTCGAGGCCATCAAAGAGCAGTCGGCGATCCAGGTCGGCCGCTACACGTTCGACGAGACCAACTATACGGCCCGCCTGGACGACGAGAACATCGTGCTGGCCCCCAAAGAGTTCGAGCTGGCGATGCTGTTCTTCCGCAACCCGGGCCGCCTGTTTTCGCGCGACGTGCTCAGCGCGGCGGTCTGGAACCGCGAGATTCCCGCCACCTCTCGCACCCTGGATACGCATTTGTCCAACATACGGCAGAAGCTGCGCCTGCGGCCGGAAAACGGGGTTCGACTGGCATCGTCATATGCCCTGGGCTACCGGCTCGAAATCATCAGCGAGGCGGACGACGGCAACGCGTGACGCGGGCCCTGTTCGCACTCATTCATTCCACATTCGGCTACAACCAAAAATCAAAGAGCTCCCATGCATCCGTTTCGCATACTCTGCACCGTGACTTTTCTTTGCGGCCTGTTGCTGCCCATGTCGGCAAACGCCCAGCCTGCCGGCGCCAAAGGAGACGATTTCCTCTACCGGGTGGTCCAGGGCGACACGCTGGGCGACCTGGCGCAGCGCTACACCATGAACTTTTCCAACTGGTCGGCGCTGCAGCGGATCAATGGCATCGACGATCCCTATCGCCTGCCTATCGCCAAGCTGCTCCGCATCCCGTTCTCGATGATTCCGCTGCGCGAGTCGGCGGCCCGCGTGCTTCATCTGACGGGACAGGCGTCGGCGGACGGCCGGGCCCTATCCTCCGGCTCCAGCGTCCAAGAGGGCCAGACGGTCGAGACCGGGCCGAACGGGTTCGTCACCTTGCAACTGTCCGACGAGAGCATCGTCAGCATCCCGCCGTCTACTTCCGTGGTGGTGAGGCGCTTGCGCGAATTCACGAGCGTCGGGCTCACGGATTCGGTGTTCGACATGAAGGCGGGCACGATCGAGACGCAGGTCGCGCCGAACGACACCGGGGTGGGCCGCTTCGAAGTGCGCACGCCCGTGAGCGTCACCGGTGTGCGCGGCACGCGCCTGCGCGTGCATGCGACGCCCGAAGGATCGCGCAGCGAAGTGGTCACCGGCATGGCGGGCGTCGACGGCTCGGCTGCATCCGAGGTGGTCCTGCGCCGGCAGCAGGGCGTGGCGGTGGACTCCCTGGGCAAGAGCCTGGGAGTCCGCAAGCTGTTGGCCGCTCCACGGCTTTCGCCTCCGGTTCGCGGGCCCGGCGGGTGGTCGGCGCAATTCGAACCCGTCGACGGGGCCGCATCCTACCTGGTAAGCGTGGCCCGAGACCCGGAAGGCGGCCGGTTGGTGTCGCGCCAGCGCATCGATGCGCCGCCGGCCCGCTTCGCGGCCTCGGGGCCCGGCACTCATTATGTATTCGTGCGTGCTTTGGACGCAGCGGGCATAGGCGGACTGGACGCCCATGAAGCATTCGAGGGCGCCTTCGTGTTGTCGGACCAATCCGGAACCCCCGTTCTCGCGGGCGACGGCAGCCTGATCATCGTCGCTGACTACTAGAGGGCGCGGCACCAAGGCCTGTTGACACTGAAAAGGGCAGCCATGCTGAAATCACGCAGGTCGGCGCGCGGGAAGCGGGACGGGCTCGAGCGGCGGCTTCGCATCGAATGGCTATGCACCGTGCCGGCTCTGATGGCGCTGACCTTTCTGCTGAGCTACTTTGGCCAGCATCTGGGCATGCATCGGCTGGACCATGTCCTGTACGGACGAACGATGGCGCTGACGACGCACGAACCGTCGGACGAGATCGTCATCGTGGCGCTGGACGACGCCAGCATCCGGGAAATGGGCTATTGGCCCTGGCGCAGGGCCGTCCATGCGCAACTGCTGGAGCGTCTGCAGGGAGCAAGGGCGGTGGGCCTCGACCTAGTCTTGAGCGATCCCAATCCTGCCTACCCGGACGACGATGAAACCCTGGCCAGCGCCATGCGCGAGCACGGCCGGGTGGCGCTGCCGTTGGTTATCGACCAGAATCGGGTTCAAGAGCCGCTGCCGGTGCTGGCCGATGCGGCCGCCGCCATGGGCTACATCAACGTCCTCCTCGATCCGGACAGCGTGGTGAGGTCCATGCGGCTGCATGAGCAGGTGGACGACATCAACGTCGAGCACTTCGTGCTGGCCATGCTGGAGGCGGGGGGAGAAAGAGAGCGGCTTGCGCCTTTGCGCGGTTCCGACGGCAGCGCCCGGCTGATCTCGTACGCCGGCGATCCGGGCAGCTTCGCGATGTATCCCTATGCCCGCGTGCTCGACGGGTCGGTCCCGCCCGCCGCGCTCGAAGGCAAGTACGTGCTGGTCGGGGCCTGGGCGGCGGCCTTGGGCGACACCATGTCCGTGCCCCTGTCCAAGGCGGGCGAGCCGATGGCCGGGGTGGAAATACTGGCCAACGGCCTGCAGAACGCGCTGGGAAACTACTGGATCCATACCCCGGACCGCTTGCAGTCGGCCCTGCTGTGCATGCTGCCCGTGCTGCTGGTATGCGTGGCCTTGCGCAGGCTGTCGCCCCGCAAATCGTTCTTCGTCATATTGATCATCGTCGCCCTGATCTTCATCGCCGTCTGGCTGATGATGCGCCACGCCGATGTCTGGGTGAGGCCTTCCGCGGCATTGATCGGCATCGTGCTGGCTTATCCGGTATGGAACTGGCGCATCCAGGAGGCGACCTTGCGGCAGGTGGACGCCGAGCTCGATCAGCTCTATGAACAGAACCTGATGCATACCCAGGCGCTTCCCGATTCCGAAGATACGCCTGGGGGCGCATCGCTGCCGGCCCGCATGGTCAGATTGCACCGCGCCATGGGCCTGTTGCGCCAGGCGATCGGCCAGCGCGAAGAGGCCTTGCGTTTTCTTTCCCATGACATGCGTTCGCCCCAGAACGCCATATTGGCACTGACCCAATTGCAGCGTTACGGCAAAAACCCCCTGGCCCAGCCTGAACTGCTCGAGCGCGTCGACCGGTGCGCTTCCCGTACTCTGGGCCTGGTGGATGGTTTTGTGCGATTGGCCCGCGCCGAGTCGACGGCCCTGGACTTCCAGGACATCGATCTGGGCGAGCTGCTGCATTCGGTGTGCGACGAGCGCTGGCCCATGGCGCGCCGGCGCCGGATCGTCGTCGCCGTGGATGCGTCCATGGGGCAGGCCATCGTGGCGGCCGATGGCGAGATGCTGGGTCGGGCGTTCGGCAATCTGGTGGACAATGCCATCCACTACAGCCCCGACGGGGCGCACGTGATGTGCCGCCTATACGCTCAAGGAAGCAATTGGGCCGTGTCGATCAAGGACAAGGGCCGCGGCATGACGGCCGATCAGCAGGCGCAGCTTTTCGAGCCTTTTCGGCGTTTCGACGTGGACTCGCCGGGCAATCCCGAGGGCAGCGGCCTGGGACTGGCATTGGTGCGCGCCGTCGTGCAGCGCCATGGCGGACGCGTGGAGGTCGAGAGCGCGCGCGGCAAGGGCAGCGTCTTTCGCGTCATTCTTCCGGCTCGTCCCGGTGACGGCGCAGCGCATCGATGGCGTCGGCCTGAGCGCCGATGATGGACTCCAGGCTGGCGATCTCGGAGCGCAGTTCGCTGGTCTCGTCGCGTAGGCAGGCGATGATCTGCAGGTAGCGGACCATTTGCAGGCGCCGACGGCGCAATGCGCTGCGGCCGGCTCCGGAATCGCCGCGGCGGCTGGTTTTGGCCACGGCGCAGCATTCTTTGGACGGCGGGCCGCTGGGAGGAGAGGAAGGGTCGTCCGGCAGATTCATGATGGTAGTAAGGGTATGTTTTAAGTGCCGCTACCTCATGAGCCTCTGTGGCTGCGACGCATAAGGGCCTGTAATGACTGCTTTTTCATTCATAATATAAGGATAATATGGCGAGCTATTTGTAAATGCAACTGGATGAAACCGCAAATCCGGCTCCGCAGGCCGGTAGAATCGAAACGACTCTTGGCCGCAGCCCTGGCCGTTTTGTCCGCCCCCCTTTAAACTTTCCTATCTTTCGTTTGCCTGCAGGAGCTTTGCCGCGCATGTCCTCTTCTGTACTGGATCCATCTCTTTGCCCTGAAAGCGCCGAATACGTCGATGCGGCGATCGAGTCGCGCCAATCGATCCGTGCCTTTACGAGCCGGCCTGTCGAAAGGGAAGTCCTGAACGGCATACTGGCCGTGGCCAGCCGGGCGCCCTCGGGCGCCAACGCTCAACCCTGGAAAACCTACGTGCTGCAAGGCCGGGCCCGCGATACGCTGGTCGAAAAAGTATGCGCTGCCCACGATGCGGTGTATGCCAACCCCGAAGAGGCCGCCCGCTATAAAGAGGCCTACGCCTATTACCCCCAGAAATGGATCAGTCCCTATCTCGAGCGCCGGCGCGAGAACGGCTGGGGCTTGTACGGCCTGCTCGGCATCGCCAAGGGCGAGAAGGACCGCATGCACGCCCAGCATCAGCGCAATTTCCGCTTTTTCGATGCGCCGGTGGGGCTGTTCTTTACCGTCAATACCATCATGGGACAGGGCGCGCTGCTCGACTGCGGCGCCTTCATGCAGAACATCATGATCGCGGCCAGGGCGCGCGGGCTCGACACCTGCCCGCAGGCCGCCTGGAACTCATACGCCAGCATCATCCTGCCTCACATCGGCGCCGGCGATGACGAAATGCTCGTATGCGGCATGGCGCTGGGCCATGCCGCCCCCGACGAACTGGTCAACACCTTCCGCACTCCCCGCGTGCCGCCGGAAGACTTCACGGTCTGGCTGGATTGACGCGCCGATGCGGGACGGCGCGCAATACCTGAGCCTGGATTCCATTGACGGTTCGGCACGGCTTATCGTGCGGGGCGAATGGGTCCTGGCCAATTATCAGGCGATCGAGCGCGCCATCCACGCGTTCCTGGCGCAGGCCGGCCATGCATCGAGCGCGAAGCAGCGCCGCTTGCCTTCCGCGCTGCAGGTCAGCGGAATCGACCTGAGCGGCCTGGCCGCGGTGGACACCGCGGGCGCGGCTCAATTGGCGCGGCTGATCGGCCCCGCGCACCTCAGCGAACTGCTTTCGCAGCAAGACGGGCTTCCGGCAGAGCGCCTGGCCCTGCTTGCCGCGGTGGCGGCCGCCGAGCCCGAGGCGGAACCGCCCGGGGCGCCCATCCCGGCCTGGCGCGAGTTGCTGGGCCGCATCGGCATGTCGGTGGAACACATCTGGCAACTGATCGTCGCGCTGCTGGGCTTCATGGGACTGACCCTCGAAGCCTTGGGCCGCAACCTGTTCCGGCCGGACCGCTGGCGCATCACCGCGGTAGTGGCCCAGGTCGAGCAGTCCGGACTCAATGCGGTGCCCATCGTGGCCCTGCTCACGTTCATGGTGGGCGCGGTCATTGCCTTCTTGGGCGCCACGGTGCTGGCCGACTTCGGCGCCACCATCTACACCGTCACGCTGGTGGGCTTTTCGTTTCTGCGCGAGTTCGCCGTGCTGCTCACCGCCATCCTCATTGCCGGCCGCACCGCCAGCGCCTATACCGCGCAACTGGGCTCCATGAAAGCCAACCAGGAGATCGACGCCATCCGCATGATGGGCCTGAGTCCGATCGACCTGCTGGTGGTGCCGCGCATCATCGCGCTGCTGATCGCCATGCCGGCCCTTACTTTCGTGGGCATGGTGTCCGGAATCGTCGGCGGCATGCTGGTCTGCGCGGTGGCGCTCGACATTTCGCCCAGCATGTTCCTGACGATCTTCCAGCGCGACATCGCCCTGCGGCATTTCTTCCTGGGCATGGCCAAGGCGCCCATCTTCGCCTACCTCATCGCCATCATCGGCTGCCTCGAGGGCTTCAAGGTGCGCGGCAGCGCGCAGTCGGTCGGCGAGCACACCACCTCGGCGGTCGTGCAGTCCATATTCGTAGTGATTCTCATCGATGCGCTGGCCGCGCTTTTCTACATGGAGATGGGATGGTAGAGGCCGGCACGCAGACTCCCATCGTCCAGGTGCGGGGCCTGGTCAATCGCTTCGGCAGCCATGTCGTGCACGACGGCCTGGATCTTGACATCCGCAAAGGCGAGATCCTGGGCGTGGTCGGCGGCTCGGGCACGGGCAAGTCGGTGCTGTTGCGTTCCATCGTCGGCCTGCAGCCTCCGGCGGCGGGCAGCATATTCATATTCGGGCAGGACCTGCTCGCGCTGCCGCCCGAGCGGCGTACCCATATCGAGCGCCGCTTCGGCGTGATGTTTCAGAGCGGCGCCTTGTTCTCGTCCCTGACCGTGATCGAGAATGTAGCGGTGCCGCTGATGGAGCAGGCAGGCCTGGCGCGACCCCAGGCCGAAGCGCTGGCCCGCAGCAAGATAGGCCTGGCGGGCCTGCCCGCCGAAGCCGGCAGCCAGTATCCCAGTTCACTTTCGGGCGGCATGGTCAAGCGCGCCGCGCTGGCGCGGGCGCTGGCCCTGGATCCGGACATCCTGTTTCTGGACGAGCCCACCGCAGGCCTGGACCCCATCGGCGCAGGAGCCTTCGATCGCCTGATCATGACCTTGCGCGATGCCCTGGGCCTGACGGTGTTCCTGGTCACACACGACCTGGACACCTTGTACGCCAGCTGCGACAGGGTGGCGGTGCTGTCCCGAAAAAAGGTGTTGGCGGCCGATACGCTCGAGCGTGTCGAAGCCATCGACGACCCATGGATACGCGAATATTTTCATGGACCCAGAGGCCGCGCGGCTTACCGCGCGGCAGAATCGCGGAGTGCGAAATAATGGAACCCAGGGCGCATCATGTAATGATCGGAGCCTTCACCGTGGTGGTCGCCGTCTTGGCCGTGCTGTTCTCGCTATGGCTCGGCAAGGCGGGACAGAACGCGGGCGACAGGCATTACGTCGTGATTTTCAACGAAGCCGTGCGCGGCCTGACCGTGGGCAGCGCGGTCCAGTACAACGGGATCAAGGTGGGCGAAGTGCAGGGCCTTTCGCTGGATCCGAACGATCCCGCGGTGGTGAGGGCGCGCATCGAGGTGCAGGACGACATCCCCATCAAGCAGGACACCCGCGCAAGACTGGTGCTGACCGGCATCACAGGCGCTTCGGTCATCGGCCTGAGCGGCGGGTCGCCCGACAGCCCTGAACTGCCCGAACCCGAATCCGGCGATCCCGTTATCATCGCTACGCCTTCGCCGATTACGCAACTGCTGGCCAACAGCGACAACCTCATGACCAATCTGACTTCGCTGATCATGAGCGCCCAGCAAGTCCTGTCGCCCGAAAATGCCGAGCGGATCAGCCGCTCGCTGGACAACCTGGAGCAGCTCACCGCCGCGCTATCGGGGCAGTCCGGCAATATGAACCAGCTTGTCGAGGCGGTGACCCAGGCAAGCCGGCAGGCGAATGATGCGCTGGCGCAGGCGACGGTGTTGATGGACCATGCGGACACCCTGCTCGACAAGCAGGGTACGGCCACTCTGCAAAGCGTTCAGCGCGCCATGGCGTCGCTCGAAAGCACCGGCAACAGCCTCGACCAGTTGATCGGCGAGAACCGCTCGGGCTTGAATTCCGGCGTCGACGGATTGCGTCAGTTGGGACCGGCCCTGCACGAGCTGCGCGGCACCCTGGCCAGCTTGCAGGAGGTCGTGCGCAAGCTCGGCGACAGCCCGACCAATTTCCTGCTTGGACGCACGAAGATCGAGGAGTTCGAACCATGAGGCATTCCCCCGCGCTTGCGCGCCACATTGCAAAGATGCTCAAGGCATGCGTGCCCGCCGTCCTGCTGGCATTGTCCGGCTGCGCGATGCTGCCCGCGTCTGAAACCCTGACTTTCTATCGCTTGCCCGATGCGGTCGAGGCGGCGGACGCCGCTGCGCCGCGCCCCCGCCTGCCGGCGGTGCTGCGGGTGGCCACCCCCTATGGCAATCGCGCGGTCGACAGCACCCGCATCCTGGTCGTTCCCGAAGCCGATCGAGTCAGCGCCTACAAGGGGGCCAGATGGAGCGACACCGCGCCGGTGCTGCTGCGCGATCGTCTGATCCAGTCGTTCCGCGACGCCGGGGTCTTTCGCTCGGTCGTGGCCGACAGCGGCAACCTGGGCGCCGATCTCGAACTGTCGAGCGACCTGTCCCAGTTCCATGTGATCTATCGCTCCGGTTCGCCGGTGGCGGTGGTGGCGCTGGACGCCACACTCGTCGAGCCGGCCTCGTCACGCATCCTGGCGTCGCGGCGCTTTCATGCCGAGCGGGCCGTGCAGGGCAAGGAAGTGCCCGAAGTCGTCCAGGCCTTCGGCTTCGCCGTCGACGAACTGACGGCTCAATTGCTTGCCTGGAGCCGAGAACAAGCGCCGACCAGCAAGGAGACGCACTAATGGCGGACAATCTCTTTCAGGGCAAGCTGATGGCCCACGTCAAAGCACTGGATCCCGCATGGCGCTCGGCCTTCGAAGCGGAGCCTGTGCGTCAGACCCTGCACGAACTCGACCGTTTTCTGCAGGACAGGCTCGATGCCGGGACGGTGATTTTCCCGGCCAGGCCCTTTCGCGCCTTGCACGAGGTCGCCCCGCGGGACGTGAAAGTGGTTCTTCTCGGCCAGGATCCTTACCATGGGCCCGGGCAGGCGCAGGGCCTGGCGTTCTCCGTGCCGGACGATTGCCGCGCGCCCCCGAGCCTGCGCAATATGTTCACCGAACTGAAGCGCGAGTACGCCGATCAGTATCAGGCCCAGCGCAACAGCCTGGTGCGCTGGGCCACGCAGGGAGTGCTGCTGCTCAACACCGCTCTTACTGTCGAAGCGCACCAGGCCGGTTCACATGCCCGTTGCGGCTGGACGACCGTGACCGACGCCATTCTGACGAGGGTGCTGCAAGAGGCGCAGCCCAAGGTCCTCATGTTGTGGGGCTCGCACGCCCAGGCGCGCGAAGCGCTGCTGAAAGAGCACCCGCCGCAGGGGCCGGTCCATGTGTTGAAGGCCAACCATCCCTCGCCCTTGTCGGCGCTTCGGCCGCCTCGGCCCTTCATCGGCTGCGGGCATTTCGCCATGGCCAATCGGTGGCTGGAAGCCGAGGGCGTGGGAGGCATCGATTGGCTGAGCAACGACGAGCCTCCCTTGCGCGCGGCATCGGCTTAGCCCGCGCAGGCCCTAGCCCGATGCACGGGCCGGCTGGACGCCGGACCGGGTATGCGGTGCCCGGGTCTCCGTGACGCGGGCCAGTACTTCCAGCCAGTCGTTCACGAAGCGCTCCATGTTGAAGCGGGCCATTGCCGTCCGGCGCGCCTGCTCGCCCCATCGGCGGGCCAGTTCGGGCTCATCGATGAGCTGGCGCATGACGTCGACGATTCTGTGCTTGTCCGTATGCACGAAGCCGTTCTTGCCGTTCTCGATGACGGTGGGAAGTTCCGTGGCCGCCACGCCCACCACCGGCATGCCCAGCAGCATGGCCTCGATCAACGCCAGGCCCAGGCTGGTATAGCGGATGGGCGTATAGAAAAAGCGGTAAGGGGCCATGGCGGCTGCCACATCGAGGTTGGGGACTTCGCCCAGGCCGCCCATTTCCTCGCTTTGCATGCCGATGAGATCTAGCGGCACCTGCTCGCGGCTCCATTCGAAGAGATCGGCCCCCATGCGGCGGCCGCGCTTCTTCAGGCCGTTGATGGCGGTGATGCCGGCGGCTTTCTCGCCCGTATGGCGCAGCGAAGGGTTGAAGGGCACGCCGTGTTCTATCACCTGCGCGGGCTGGTCGCCCGCATCCCAATTGAGCGCATTGTAGTGAGTGACGTGCACCAGGATGCCGTGATCGTGCTTGAAGGGGTGGGGGGTGTCCACGGGATAGGGCCGCGGAGGGTCATGTTCGATGTAGATGCTTGGCAACGCGCGCTGCGCCGCCGTCAGCAGCTCGGGCGCATCCTGTTCGTAGGCGGCTTGCGACTGGTAGACGATGCAATCGAATTGCTCGCGCGCGATGTCCTCGACGCTGATTTCATGCACATTGGCGCCCCACGGTATCTTGGTGCCGAGCGGCGCGTAGCCCGCGCGGCCGTCGGCCTGCACCGGGATGAAGAATTCGTGCGGCACCTGCGTCAGCGCGTACAGGTAATTGCCATGAACGTGCCAGGTCAGAATGCGCAATGCGCGCGCCGGCTCGAACGAAGCGGTGTCCATAAGCCTCTCTCAAGAAAACGGGATCGGCGGGCGAAATGCCGGGCCGCCGATGTCGCAGCAAGCCACATACCCGGCGCGGCCGCAGCGGCAATGCGCGCGGCGGCGCAGCGCCCGCTTTCCGGATGCTTTACTATTGCCGGAATTGGCGGCTGCTATCGTCGCCGGCAGCAAACTGATCTCAGGAGATATTCATGGCTTACGACAGCAACAATATTTTTGCCAAGATCCTGCGCGGCGAGGCGCCCTGCATCAAGGTCTACGAAGACGACCAGACTCTGGCCTTCATGGACCTCATGCCCCAGGCCGACGGCCATGTGCTCATCGTGCCGAAGGAGCCTGCGGAGACCTTGCTGGAACTGTCCGAAGCGGGCGCCATGGCGGCCATGCGCACCACGCGGCGCATCGCCATCGCGGTCAAGAAGGCCCTGGGCGTAGAGGGCCTGCACGTGATGCAGCTGAACGGCGCGGCGGCGGGCCAGACGGTGCCCCACATCCACTTTCACGTGATCCCGCATGCGGCCGGCAGTGTGCTGCGCGTGCATGCCGCCCAGCGGGCCGACGAAGAAGGCCTGAAGGCCATGGCCGAGCGCATCAAGGCCAGTCTTGATTGAGCATGATCAAAGTCAAGGGCGAAGCATGTCCTGGCTGATACATTGAGAATGTCGACTCACCATGAGGGGCTAATCATGAGGAATAGCGATTCCAACACCGGTCCGGCTTCCGACGGGCTTGCGCAGGCGCTGAATGAACTGGGCGCGCACTGGGGGTGGTTCATCGCCCTGGGAGCGGTGCTGCTCGCCCTGGGCTTCATCGGCTTCGCCTACGTTTTCGCGGCCACGCTGGTCAGCGTCATTTTCATCGGCACCCTGATGCTGATCGGCGGCGTGGGCCAGCTGATCCATGCCTGGCGCGTCAAGCATCTGGCGGGCTTCCTGTTCTGGACCGCCAGCGGCCTGCTCTATGCGGGCGCCGGCGTCCTGGCGCTGGTCAACCCCGTGGCGGGGGCATCGGTCCTGACCCTGCTGCTGGGCGCCACCTTGATCGCCGTGGGCGCTCTGCGCCTATGGATCTGGTTCAACAACCGGGGCCAGCGGGGTTGGCTGTGGCTGGCGCTTTCAGGAGCCATCACCCTGGCGACCGGCATCCTCATCGCCGCCTTGTGGCCGGGCAACAGCCTGTGGCTGCTGGGCCTGATCCTGTCCATCGACCTGCTGTTCCAGGGCTGGTCGACGCTGTTGCTGGGCCTGGCCTTGAGGCAGCGGCGCGGCTAGAGTCCGAAAAAAGTGTCTACGCGCCGTGCGGGCTCATGCTTGGTTGCTTGGAGTGCCTGGCCTTGCGGCGGCCCGGCGGCAAAAAACCGCCTGGCGACGGGCAAACAAAATGCGGCTTTGCAAGAACCTTGCAAAGCCGCATGAATACTGGTGCCGATGAAAGGAGTCGAACCCTCGACCTTCTCATTACGAATGAGCTGCTCTACCAACTGAGCTACATCGGCTAAGCCCGAAATTGTACCACTTTTTCCAAGCCGCCTGCTCGCTTTCTTTACCTGAAGCCGCGGTTGCGGGCCAGCGCTTCGCGCTCCAGCGCGGTGATGTAGCGCTGTACGCGTGCGGAGGCGGCGCCGCGCAAGCCTTCGAAAGCAAAGCCAAGATTGCGCAGTTGCTTGCCTGCGCGTTCGAACTCGCGAATGTGCACCAGCCTGAGGGTGACTTCGAGCGGCTCCGTGTCGGGCAGGTCGAGCCGGCAGCCGGGGAAAACCTGTCCGATGGTCCCCGGCACCGCGTGCGCGGCATCGGAGGCGCCGAGCCCGCCGGTGCTGAGGTCTTCCAGGGGCAGCGTCACCGGGCCGTCCTCGAGGGGAATGGTGCACAGCACGGGGCTGTTGACGGGAGTCGCGACGCGGAACGCATCCCTGCGCTGCACGCGGATCAGCTCGGCCGGAAACGGCAGGCGCAGGGCGGGACGCTCTTCGAACAGCAACGATTCGGCCGGCCCGCACTTGAAGCTGACATGCACGCCGTTTTGCGAAGCTTCAAAGTGCAGCCGCTCTGCGGCGAGGATGGGCCTCAGCACGCCGGGGTCGGCGGTGCCGTCGAAGGTCAGCGCGGACTTTTCCGGATCGATATGGAGAAGGGTGGTCA
>Ga0180220_1001345_pt1 | contig 18464 bp, 11 predicted proteins | sample eDN5th37CBELigBY_FD_151335 | JGI IMG/M metagenome (GOLD analysis project Ga0180220, IMG submission 151335) | Enriched backyard soil microbial communities from Emeryville, California, USA - eDNA 5th pass 37_C BE-Lig BY (version 2) (version 2) | ecosystem: Environmental > Terrestrial > Soil >...
GCCCAAGACGCGACCGACCCCAAACCACCTTGATGCGCTCATGGCCACTCCCCCCTCTCCAATCCGCCGGAGCCGCCGCGCCGGCCGCGAGCCCCGGGACCGAACCTTATTCCCAAGGATAGCCCCATCGCAACCCGAGGGGCAACGCGCGGGCCGCCGGTTTTTTCCAAAAGAAGGCCGAAACCATCGCGTCCCCAAGTCGTATGATTGGGTTATCGGCAAGTTTTCCCCGCCGCGCGACGATCGCGACCAAGCGGCCATGGATCATCGATTGCGATTCCCCCGGCGATCGGTGAAAATGAGAAGCGCTCGACGGCCTTTGCGGAGCCGTATGAAACGCCCTCCGGCGCCGACACGTCCGGGAAAGCCGCCTCGAAATGAAGTCGTTCGCCCCCACGGGGGCATGGATCGAAAAGTTATGGAACGGGCCGACGCGATGACCGCCAATCCCCAACGGGGCGACGCCGAGGAAACCGGAGCCATGCCCCAATCCACTTCGACGTCGACTCCCTCGCCGAAGGCGGCGCCCACGGCTCCGGCTCGGGACCTTACGGGGATCGTCCTGGGGGACTTCCGGGTCGAGCGCCTGATCGGCCGCGGGGGGATGGGCGAAGTCTACTTGGCCAAGCAGACCAGCCTCAACCGACCGGTCGCCCTGAAGGTCCTGCTCCCCGAATGGGTCTCCCGACCCGCCTATCAAAGCCGGTTCGAGATTGAGGCCACGGCGGTCGCCCGGCTGAATCATCCCAACATCGTCCAAGTGTACGCGCTCGGCGAGCAGGACGGCGTTCACTACATCGCGATGGAATACGTCGAGGGAATGAACCTGCGCGAATACCTGATTCGCAAGGGCTCGCTCGACCTTCCCCTGGCGCTTTCGATCATCCGACAGTCGGCGGGCGCGATCGGAGCGGCGGGCGAGATTGGTCTGATCCACCGCGACCTCAAGCCCGAGAACCTGCTTCTGACCCGCAAGGGGCGGATCAAGGTGGCCGACTTCGGCCTTTGCCGCGACCTGGACTCGGATCGTCACCACGTCACCCAACAGGGAACGACGATGGGGACGCCCCTGTACATGAGCCCCGAACAGGCCCAGGGGCACGCGATGGACCATCGCAGCGACCTGTACTCGTTGGGCGTCACCTACTACCACATGCTGACGGGGGAACCGCCGTTTCGGGCCGAGTCGGCCGTGGCCCTGGCCCTCAAACACGTCCGAGAGCCCCCCGTGAGCCCGCGCGTTCGCCGGCCCGAGATCCCCGAGCAGCTTGACCGCCTGGTGATGAAGCTCTTGGCGAAGCGGCCCGGGGATCGCTACCAATCGTCGGCCGAGATGCTCGCCGATCTGGCCAAGATTCGGAAGCTGGTCGCTCCGGTCGCCTCGGCGCATCTGAAGGAGATCAGCGGAATCGCCAACTCGGAAAACGAGTCGGCGGAGCGCCTGGCCGCCTTGGTCCCGGACGAGGCGCCGCCTCCGGTCGATTCGGCTCCGCTTTTGTCGAGGCTGATCTCCTCGTCGACGGTCGCCGCGGCGGTCGAATCGGGGTGGTTCGGTCCCCGGATCCTGGCGGCCTTCGCCGGCGCGGGGTTGGTAGCGGGCGTCTTTCTCGGCTGGCGCTCCGCGGCCCACGAGCGCGCGAGCCTCCAAAGACCGAGCGAGGCGGCGGCGCCGGCCCTCTGGCTCGGCCCGCGTTGGACCGCGATCCCAAAACGCGAGACCGCCGAGGAACAATACCGGCAGGCGCTGCTGCTGACTCCCCCCTCCGAGTTGGCCGCCGCCTGGCTGGCGGTTCCCGGCTACTTTCCCCGATCCTATGAGTGGTCGTCGGCGGCCTATCTTCAACTTGGCCGGATCTTGTATCGTGAACGGGACGGCAAGCGGATGAGGGCGCTGGCCGGCGACATCGCCCAATGGAAATCGAAGCAAACGCGGGACGAGGAGTTGGTGGAGATTCTGGAGGCCGCGGACGCCCTGTTGAAGCGCGACGTCGACGGCGTCATCGAGCGCGTCAGCCGCATCCTCGACCGAACCGATCGGCCGGTCTCGGATCCGGGCCTGATCGATTTCTGCGTCGAGATCGTCACCGACGCGCTCGAGACGGCCGCCCCCCCCGGCTTGACGGGCGCCGCGGTGCTGAAGCCCAAGCTGACGGCGCTGCGGAGTCGCCTGCTCATTCTGCGCAACCGCGTTCGCTCGCTTGACCTGGCGGTGCGATAGCGTCTCGAAGCCCCAATCCGGCCCCGGGCGGAGGTGGCCCGGATCGGCCGATCTTAGGATTCGTTGTTGAACTTTCGATTTCGGGACGCCGGAAAAACGCGGCGTCCGACGCCCCTCGGTCCCCCCGGATCGACCGCGTCGGGTTTCGGAGAACGGTCCATGGCTTTCCTGAAACGCACCAACGGCGAGTCCGCCGGCCAGATCATCGAGTTGACGCAGGATCGAACCATCATTGGCCGATCGCCCGACCACTGTCAGATCGTGCTGGACCCCAACGGGGTCAGCCGCCGGCACGCCGAGATCGACCGCCGAGGGAGCGAATTCTTCGTCAAGGACCTCCACTCCCGGAACATGACCCGGATCAACAACGTCAAACTCCTCCCCGGCGTCGATCAGCGGCTCTCCCCAGGCGACCGCATCAACATTTGCGACGTCGAATTCGTCTTTCACCTCAGTCCCCCAAGCGAGGACGGCTCGGCGGCGGGGGGCGAGGTGGTGATCGTCTCCGACGCCGAGTATGGCGGGTACGGCGAGTTCCCGCCGCTGCACACCCTCGACGCCTCGCGCTCCAGCGACATGGCCAGCCTGGTCAAGCCCGAGGCCAAGCTCAAGGCGATCCTGGAGATCACCCGCAACCTCTCGACCGAGCTGACGATCGATCACGTCGCGCCCCGAATTCTCGATTCGCTGATGGAGCTGTTCCCCCAGGCGGAGCGGTTGTTCCTGGTCCTGGTCGACCCGGAGACGAAGCGGCTGACCCGCAAGGCCTCGAAGGTGCGGCCAAGCCGGGGCCGAACCAACTTCAATCCGGTCGCCCCCGCCGATGAAACGCCGATGACGATGAGCCGGTCGCTCTTGAACCACGTGCTCGGTCAGAAAAAGGCCGTGCTCAGCCAAGACGCCGGCGTCGACAAGAACCTCCCCATCAGCGCCTCGATCGCCGACCTGAAGATCCGGTCGGTCATGTGCGCGCCGATGGTCACGCCCACCGGACAGGCCGTGGGGATCATCCAGCTCGACACCAGCGACCGCAAGCAGTTCCACCAAGAAGACCTCGACGTCTTGACGGCCGTCGCCGGCCAGGCGGCGATCTCGGTCCAGAACGCTCAGTTGCACGAATCGCTCCTGGAGCGGGATCGGCTCGACCGCGATCTGAAGATCGCCGAACAGGTGCAGAAGCGGTTCCTGCCCCAAGCCGTCCCGACGATTCCGGGGTTCGAGTTCTTCGCCCATTACGAGCCGGCCTACGAGGTGGGCGGCGATTACTACGATTTCGTCCCGCTGATGGACGACCGCCTCGCGATCGCCTTGGGAGACGTCTCGGGCAAGGGGGTGTCCGCCGCGCTGATGATGGCCAAGTTCTCCGGAGACACCCGCTACTGCATCCTGACCGAGAACTCGGCGGCCGCCGCGGCGGGCGTGCTCAATTCCCTGCTCTTCGAGACGGGCATCGAAGAGAAGTTCATCACCCTGAGCCTCAGCGTGCTGAACCCTCGAACGCGGGCGCTCTCGCTCGCCTCGGCCGGACACATGCCGATCTTGGTCCGCCGGGTCGACGGCCGGGTCGAGGAGGTGGGCGAGGAGATCGTTGGCTTCCCCCTGGGAATCACGGCCGACGCCGACTACAAGGAGATCGAAGTCACGCTCAACCCGGGCGACGTGGTGGTGATCTATTCCGACGGAGTCACCGACGCCCGCGACCCGAACGAGCAACTCTACGACAGCCGAGACAACCGCCGGCTGATTCGCCGGTTGGCCGAAACGAGCGGCGGCCCGAAGGCCGTGGGCAAGGCCATCCTGCAAAGCATCCGAGAGTTTTCCTCCGGCCACGACCAAACCGACGACATCACCCTCATTTGCCTGGGCCCCTCGGCCTGACGCCGCCTCCGACCGACGAGAATCCGGCCCCTTGGTCCGCGACCCCCGCCCTGGTCGCGGACTCGGCTCGCGGAGCGGACTCGTCCGTTTCCGCCAACGAGAATCCAACCGGGGGGCAATAGGGAGTCCGGCCCTGGATCGGCCAAACGGAGAGTGAACACGAAACGCCGAGGTCGGCGACGGAGGGATGGCGGCGTGAACGCCGGTGGGACCCGGCCGGCTCATCCCGGCGGGTGGTTGGGAAAGCGTGCCCGGCAGGATTTGAACCTGCAACCTTCGGCTCCGGAGGCCGACGCTCTATCCAATTGAGCCACGGGCACCTGACGTTCCCAATTTCAACGTCGCGGGCCCGCTTTGTCAAGGGGCTGGAGCGGCGGATTCCTCCGATTTCGGGGCGGCGGGCCGAAAGCTCTTGAGGGCCGACTCCGTGTTGTCGTATATGGCGAAGTAGGGATCGAACCGGCCGATCCGCAGCGCGTCCCTCAGCACCGGCCCAAGGCCGCAGAGCTTGACCTGGCCGCCGGACGCCTCGACGTCGCGGGCGAGGAGGGCGAGCTGGGCGAGCATGCCGCTGGAGAGGTACTGGACGTTGCGGAAGTCGAGCACGATCTTCGCGGGATCCCGACCCTGGAGAACGGACTTCAGCTCGTCGCCGACCTCCGTCACCACATCGGTTGAGTACATCAGTTGAGGACCCACGAAGTCGACCATCGCGACGTCGGCGGAGTCCTTGACGCGAACATGCTTCAACCGCGTTGCGCTCATGACGATGCCTCGCTCGCCCTTGGGCCGCTCGCGAACTCGAGCTCGATCCGGGACCGTTATCCCGGATCAGCAACTCTTGATTCATCCTACGCCCCTCGCGAATCCCAGACAAGCGTCAAACTCAGTCGCCTTCCGCTTTGACGGGCTCGGGCCGCGCCCCCTGGTCGTCGCCCCGTTCGATCCACTCCTCGTCAAAGATCGCCCGGTTGACGACCGACCTCCGGTCCGACGTGAAGACGACGTGGATCTTGCCATCACTGGCCTGAAAGGCGAACGGATAGCCGAAGTCGCCGTCTCCCTCAATGATGTTGCGCTTGATCGGCCACGAGCGGTCCAGGTCGGGCGACATGGCCACGGTCAGGGGCGTCCGCTTGTTCATGCTGTCGTTGTAGATCAGCAAGAGCCGGCCCGAGCGGGTCTTCAGCAGGTCGACCGCCGCGTTGGGGTTGGGGAACTCCGAATCCTTTCCCTCGGTCCAGGTCATGCCGCCGTCGTGGGACTCGGAGCGGATGATGTGGCCGATGGTCTCGGGTCGATAATCGCCCGCCCTTCGGCAATAGGCGACGAGGTTCCCGGGCGACAACTCCGCCGGCGCGGGCTGAAGGTTTCCCTTCGGCGAGCGGATCTCGCCGGTCCGGGTCCAGCTCTTGGCCTTGGGGTCGTACTTCAGGAAGAACGAGCGGGTGTCCGCCCCGGAGGCTTCCGTGTCGTCGCCGGTTTCGAGATAAAGCGGCAGCAGGTATTCGCCGCTCGAGAGAACCAACGGCCGATTTCGAACCAGGGTCCCCTCCTCGAACGTCAGCGGCGAGGCGTCCGACCAGGTCTCAGCGTGGTCGTCGGAGATTTTGGCCGTGACCCGCGAATGAGACCAGGTGTCGCCATGCCGAACGACGTAAAAGAGCCAGACCAGGCCGTCGGGCGCCTCCCAGACCACGGCGTTGCCGACCGAATGGAACGGGTCGTGGGCGATCCGCTTCGGCTCGGTCCAGACGTCCGAGCCCTTCTTGAGCCGCGAGCCGAAGACGCCGGTGTCGGTCGCGTACTCCCCTTCCCCACCGAAGTAGACCAAGTAAAAATCCCCGTTGCTCAGCTCGGTCATGCTGGCCGGATGCTTGTAGGGCCCGGTCTTCACCTCCGGCCCAAAAATCCGCTCGATCCGAAGCTCCCCGGCGCGGGCGACGGAGCCAAGGTCGAAGGCGAACGCCGACAACGCCGTGATCAGGACCAACAGGCCCCGGAAAAGGTCGCGACTCATGAGGGTGGATCCTAAAATGTCCGTGGTTCTGGATTAAGCGAACGCCATCGTGGCGGTGGACGGATCGGAATACAAGGATGAAGCGGCCCGAGCGGTCGGGGGTGGAACCATCCGGCCCCCTCGTGTTACATAGTGGCTTGAATTCCGTGAGCCGACGCGAGTTCGACCACCCCGTCGCGCGCCTTTTCTGGAAAGCGGAAAGCCATGACGACCACGCCCCTCCGCCTCGCGATTCTTGGACTTCTGGCCCTGGTCCTCCCGGTCTCCGCCGCGGAGCCTCCGAAGCCCGTGGACGACTTCCCTCGGTTTCTGGTCCCGGGCAAGGAGGCCGAGATGGCGAGGCTTCAAGAGTTGTTCCGGCTGCATTACGGCGGGGCCTTCAGCAATTGCGCGCTTTGGGACGCCTGGCTCCCCCTCTCCACCTTGTGGCCGGCGACGGGCGAAAAGCCGACGGCCGAGCGGTTCCTGAGCAGGTACCGCGACGTCTTTCTGAAGCGTCGGATCGACCCCGAGGGGTACGTTTCGATGCAGCAGCATCGGGGTCTGGCCCACAGCGAGGGCTGGCCGTTCCCAACCTACCAGCAGGCCGGGGGCGTCGGCTGGTTCTTCTCGGTTCGGAATGAGTCCTACGGCGTCGGCCTCTACAACATGAAGCCCCTGACGAACATCGACGGCTGGGAAGTCGAGGGGGCCGAGGTCGAGGGCTTCTCTCCCGAGCGCGGGCTGACCCTCCGCGCCACGGCCGACGTCGTCACCATCACGACGCCCCCGTTCGCCCGCTCCGCTCTGATCGCGCCCTTCATTCGCCTGGAATGGGGAGCAAAGGGGCTCGGCGAGGGCGCGAGCCCATCGCTTTCGTGGCTCTGGGGCGGCGAGACCGAATGGAGCCCCAACCGCCGCGCCGACTTCCCGGCGCTCTCCGAAGCCGACGGCCTCCAATACGCCAACATCCCCCTCTACAAGCAGGCCGGGTACGACGAAGCCAAGACGTTGACCCAGCTTCGGTTCACGTTCGACAAGGCCGCGGGGTCGGCGCTGAGCCTCAAGTCGCTCATCACGGCGATCGACACCCGCCACCCGATCACGAACCTCAACCTCATCCGCGGCTCCGCCGATTACTTCGCCTGGACGACCGACGTTGAGTTCCTGAAGGCCAACATCGACCGCCTGCGACGGTCCATCCAATTCGCCCTCGACGAGTTCGGGGTTCGCGAGAACCACCTGATCCGCGTCCCCTGGGTCGGGCACGAAGGGACCACCGGACTCGCCTTCGACGCCAACGGCAAGAAGACCCTGCTGGCGGGCCGAGGGGTGGGCAACAACTATTGGGATCTCCTCCCCTTCGGCGGCGACGACGGCCTGGCGACCGTCTATCTGTACGACGCCCTTGGCAAGCTGGCGATGATCGAGCAATCGATCGCCGAGCATCCCGAGTGGGGCATCCCCGAAGCCGCCGAAGACCTTCGCCCCGACGCGCTTCGGACGCTCGCCGAGCAGGTCAAGCAACGGTTCAACGAGACGTTTTGGAGCGAGGAGACCGGCCGATTCGTCGGCTGGCGCGACCAAGACGGCCGACCTTATGATTACGGCTTCGTGTTCGTCAACACCGAGGCCATCGCTTATGGAATCGCGGCCGACGACCACGCCCGAAGCGTCTACGATTGGCTCGACGGCCGCCGCGTCGTGGCCGGCGACACGTCGCAAGGCGCGGATATTTACCACTGGCGATTCGGCCCCCGATCGACGACGAAGCGGAACGTCGAAACCTACGTCTGGAGCTGGGCCGCGCCCGAGTCGCTCCCCTGGGGCGGTCAGGTTCAGGACGGCGGCGGGGTGCTCGGATTCACCTACTTCGACGTGATGGCCCGCCTCCAAACCCTCGGCCCCGACGACGCCTGGCGGCGGCTCCGCGAGGTGATCGACTGGTTCGGCGAGGTCCAATCCGAAGGCGGCTATCGCGCCTACTACGCCAAGCCAGGCCGGGGGACGCTCCAAGGGGGAGGCACGGCGGGAGGGCTCGGGTTCGACCACGAGTTCATGGAAAGCGTCCTCGTCCCCCAAGTGATGCTCTACGGCTTCCTCGGCGTCGAGCCCCTTCCCGGCGGCCTCCGCGTCGCCCCTCGCCTTCCCTCGGATTGGCCCTCGCTGACCATCACCCGCGTCCAGGCCCAGGGCCAAGTCTTCGACATCACCGCGCTCCCCGACGAAATCCGCCTGACCGTCCTCGACGGCGACGGCTCCGACTTCTCGATCCGGCTCCCCGAAGGCCGCTGGACCCAAATCACCGAAGGCCCCGACGAGGCAACCACCCCGGTCAAAGATTCCCACGCGCGAATCAAGCCGCGAACCGGCGAGACCCATCGTTTCCAACGCGCCGAGGACTGACAAGGAATCGCGGTCATGCCGATCATCCGACTTTCTCTTCTCGCCGCGATCGCCACGATCGCGGCCTGGTCCGCGCCCGCCCGCGGCGACGACGCGAAGACCCGCCCGATCCGGGTGATGACCTGGAACATCTGGAACGGCGGCGACGGGGCGAGGAACGACCCCTCGCCCGAGAAGAAGCTCGAAAAGCAAAAGCGGGTCGCCGAGGCGATCCGCGCCAGCGGGGCCGACGTCGTGGCGATGGTTGAGACCTACGGCAGCGGCGAGGTGATCGCCAAGGAGCTTGGCTTCCACTTCCATCCCCGAGGAACGAACGTCTCGATCCTCAGCCGATGGCCGATTAAAGCGGATCTCTCGGTCTACAAGCCCTTCCACTGCGTCGGCGCGCTGATCGAGCCCCCCGACGGCCCCCCGCTCGCGGTCTACTCGGTCTGGATCCACTACGTTGACGACATCTGGACCGACCCCCACTCGCGCGACGGCCGCTCGGCCGACGACCTGCTCGCCGCCGACGGCCCCAGCCGCGTCGTCGAAATCCGCGAGATCCTCCGCGGCGTCTCCGAAAAGACCGCCGACCTGAAGGACGCCGCGGTGATCGTGGCCGGCGACTTCAACAGCAACTCGCATCTCGACTACACCGAGGCGGCCAAGGACCAATACGGCCTGGTCGTCGAGTGGCCGGTGACCAAGGCCATGGCCGACGCCGGTTTCCTCGACGCCTACCGAGCGTGCAACCCCATCATCGACCGCCACAAGGATCGCACTTGGTCCCCCCGGTTCCCCGACCAGATCCAAGACCGCATCGACTTCATCTTCTGGGAGGGCGACGCCCTCGCCCCCCGCGCCGCCCAAATGCTCGACCCACCCCCCGACCCCGGCCCCTGGCCCTCGGACCACTCGGCCGTGCTGGTCGAGTTTGAGCGCCCTTGAACAATCGACCACCGAATCCGCCTCCCCCATCAAGGCCCAACACCCCGCCTCGTCCCGCGCCGGCTCGCCAAAATTGGCTTCGTTCGGCGCGGCGTATTTCCGAGGAAATTCGCCGCAACTTCTTCCCAATTCTCCTTTTGTGAGATTCACGACAAACGCGAATTGGCTTCGTTCGGACAAAATTTCGCGTCTCGCCGCGCGCTCCCTTCCCCGATTCGGCGAGAGGCCAGGCCGCGCGAGACCGTCCCACCTCATACGATCAACGCGGCGCGGTTCGAAATTTCAGGTTTCGGAAATTTTCCACCCGAGGAGGCGCGAATTGCGCTGGAGACGCCGGACGCAGCGGTAATTCCGATAGCGGAGGCCGAGCGTTGGGCGGCGGTCGTTCGACCAAGCCGCCTCGATCCAATTCGTGACGAGAGAAGGAGAGCATGACAACGGCCCCGCGTTTTTCCCTTCGGGGAAAGTGCCGCGACTCGAATCTTGAGTTGGTCGAGGCCTTCCCCCTCGCGTCGATCCGCTCGGAGGAGCGTCTGGCGGCGGCTCAAGCCGTTTTGGATCGGCTTATCGCTCGGGCGGGAACGGATAAGGGCGTCGACATGTGCCTCGACGCGCTGAGCGATCTTGTGATGGTCTATGAGGACGAGCGTCCCCCCATCCTCCCGTCCTCGGACGCCGACCTTCCGCGCCACTTTCTAGAGGCGAAGGGAGTTACTCAAGCGGACCTTTGCCGCGCGACGGGCGTCGCCAAATCCACCGTGTCCGAAGTGCTCAACGGAAAGAGGCCGTTCAGCCGCCTTATGATCCGGAAACTCGCGAACTACTTCCAAGTCGATCCGAACATCCCCGCGGCCAATTATTGATTGAATGTCGTGGAGATGCTCCTCTTGATGACGCGCCTCCAAAAATTTCGCGATCGCATCAACCACGACTTGGAGATGCTCTATCGCGAAGTCACCACCGGTCTGATCAAGGGAGACCTCTAAGCGGGTGGACCAGATATTCCCGTGCTTTTCGATCGAGGTCGAGGGGATGCCTATGGGCTCGTTGCGCCGGGGCGGCGGCATCGAGCCCTTGTAGGGGCGGTCCCCCGTTAACCGCCCTCGCGAGATGCGCGTCCCACACCGGCCGCCGCGAGACCGCCCCTACATCGATCGGGTATTCGCCGATCCGGCGGGGGCGAGAGACCTCTAGCCATTGCCGGGTTCGATTACAGGCCGTTCTTCCGCCGATAGTCGGGGATCTGGCGGTCGAGGGTCTCGTCGATGAGCTTGAGTTTCTCTTCGATCGTGTAGGGCGTGTAGATATAATCCTGCTCCCATTCGTAGCCGAGCCGCGAGTCGCGCCGGGCGGTTTCGAGGGACGAGACGGTTCGCTCGCGCTCTTCTTGGAGGGTCGCGGTCATCTTCTCCAGCAGATCGCGCTTTTCGGAGGGATCGGCGGTTCGTGAGAGCGCCAGCCTGTGTTGCTCGAAGTCGATGATGGCGTGTTCGCTTCGCATCATGCGCTGGAGTTGTTCGGCGAGAAGGACTTCGCGAAACGCGGTTTTCCGCTTCGACTCCGGGGCGCTCAGCGCGGCCCGGCGATAGCTTTGAAGCCCTTGCTCCATGCGATCGGCGGCGAGGTTGAGATACTTCTGGAACACGGGGACGGTGAAAAAGCGGATGTAGTCCTTCGCCCGGTCGCGGGTGTTGGTGAAGTCGGGCCAGAAGAACAGCCGGGCGGGCACATACGGCCAGTGCGGGTTCAATTGCGAACGCGCGCTCCACAGATTTTGATCCGACCAGGAATGGTTGAGCGTCATCGCCCGGGGCCGGGGCTTCTCGAAGAACAGCGGAGAAGCCAGGGCGTTGCAGCTTCCCCAGTTCGGCCCGGTGTCTGGATACACCTGGATGGCGTCGCTGAAGTGTTTCCAGGCCTCGAGCGCGGGCTCCACGCCGTCGGGGCCAAACTCCCGTCTGGCGATTTGTCGGAGCAGATCCTCAAGCGGCGGCGCGTCGGTCCAGGCGCTCCAGGCCCGCATTTCAGCGACCCAGTTGGGCTTGAAGCCGTAGCTCCAGCTCTCCAGCGCGCCATCGATCCCCCACTCCTCCATCGCCTTGTAGCGCGCGTGCCACTGATAAGGGAACGGCAGATAAGGGAACGTGCCGAACTGCCAACTGGCGAAGGTGTCGGCCTTTGAGTAGACGGCGCGGAAGTTTCGCTTGCGGGTCTCCAGCAACTGCGCCTGGGTGACTTCGGCCGGGCCAACTTGGCTGATCGCGTAATCGCGCAGGTATCCCTTTTGGCCGTCGAGCTCGAACGCCTTGCCGTTCTCGAAGGTCAAGAGGGGGATCGTGGACTCGGGAAGCTGGGTCATCACATAAGCCTTCGTCTCCACCTGATCGGGGCTGAAGGCGATGTTGTATTCCCAGGGGAGGATTTCGATTTTCGGGTTGATCTTGTGGGCCTCATCGGCGGCGACGCCAACGGCCTTGGCCCACTCGCTCGCCCAGGCGCGCAGGTCTTCGTCCCCCTGCCCTCCCGCGCCGAACCATTTCTTGTAGTAGAAGCCCTCGGTCAGAAGGACGTAGCCCCGGATCTCGGGAAACTCGGTGACGACGTCGCGGACCAGCTTGCGGAGGCCCTCGATGTTCTCGGGCTCGCCGGTGTAGTGGTAGAGCAAGGGCGCGTAGATGCCGATGCCGAAGCGCCCCGCGCGATTGATCAAATCCTTCATCGCGCCGGGCGGATGCTTGCGTTTTGTGGCGTCGCTCCAGTGGGGCTCGACGCCGGGGGCGTTGTTCGGGTTGCGATAGATCGAGCAATGGATCGCGTCGAATCCGTACAGCGGCAGAGTGGCCAAGTAGCGGTCGGGCCACTCCATCCAGCCGAGCCCCGAAAGCGTCATCCGGGCTTGGTACAAGCTATGCCGAACGGTGTTGAGATCCTTCGGCAGAAAGGGCGCCTCGCGGAGACTGAACCGCATGATGAGGTTGTAAAGCCCGTACATCGCCCCTCGATCGTCAAATCCAGAGACGGCGATGGTTTGATCGCCGACCGCGATTTGATAATCCTTCGAGCCCCTCAGCGCCTCGCCGATCCCGGGCGTTTGATCGCGGGGCGCGGCGACGATGGTGTTTCGCCGGTTTCGCCAATCATCGAGTTGGTCCGCGCGCGTCACCTCGACCGTCACGCCCATCGCGTCTTGAAGGTAGCGCTGAAGCTCGTCGGCGGCCGTGGCCAAGGGGGGCGAGGCGTCGGCGGGGATGACGATGCTCCAGCCCTCGCCGATCTCGATCTCATCGGCGTTGGGACGGGCGGCCGGGTCTCGCGGGCGCGGCGAAAGGCCCTCGGCGTGTTGCCGAAGGAAGTCGTACGGCTCTTCAACATCGAGCGCCGGCAGCGCCTGGTTCTCGAACTCCTTCGAGGAGACTTGTCCGTCGGCCGCGCCGGGGACGCCCAGACCCAAGAGGAGCCCAAGGCGGATCCAAATCGGCCGAAACGCCCACGTCCCGCGCGTTGCCAGGTCCATCATGCGTCTCCCAAACAACTGATCGCTGAGGCGAGGTTTCTCGAGATGAGGAAGAGCCGTTCGACGCTCCGTCCCGCCTCCTCGCGGTTGGTCGCGGAACGCATTGGAACCGACCCGGCAACGCTTCTCAAGGAAAATCGCGCGTGGAGGCAAGCCGGGGCGCGGGTCCCTTTATCGGACTTGGCGAATCTCGCCGAACTCCCGCAGCGCTTCCGTCATCCGCGTTGTTCCCCATCTCGGGCCGCGGTTACTCTGATTAAGGTGGAGATCAACGTTGGCGGCTCGCACCCCGGGGATCTGGATCCATGTCCGAACCAAAGCTCCACGCGGAATACGATTGCGACGAGGCCATCGCGATCTTCGGACGACCCGCCAAGGCCCGAAGTCTTTGCAACGGCCAATGGGTCGTCCTTCCCGGATTCGTGCTTGGCTTCGTTGAAGTGGGCGAGCCACCCCGCTCGTCCCATTTCGGGAGTGGCGGCGTGTTTCGTTGGGTCCCCGACAAGCTCGACCGCGACGTCCCCCCGGAGATCATCGGCGATCGCGCCTCGGGGCGATCGATTCGCCTCTTCGTCCGTTCGAGCGGTCGGACGAAATACCTCTATGTCGGGGAACTCGGCCCCCCTTGCTCCCATTGGAGCATGAACGCCGCTGGAGACGACCGGAGGCTCGTCGAAGCCTCCTTCGACCTTTCCTCAACCCTGCCCAGCGCGATCTGGGATGGTCTCGGCGGCTCGCGCCCCGGCGACCTCGACCACGAATCCGTCGACGCCGCGTTGGGTCGCCTGCGCGGTTCCACGACCGTGCAAGAGCGGCTCGAGATACTGCGGCGCGTCGTCGAATATTGGCACGGGCCGATCCGCCCCGAAGACGGTATCCCCGAAAAGGAATTGGCGGGTCTGGACATCCCGCGCCCCTTGCGCTGGTGGTATCAAACCGCGGGCCGGCGGCCGGAAATCATGAGCGGCCAGAACTTCCTGAAAGTCCCCCGAGATCTGTCGATCCTGGACGGAAAGCTGCTGTTTTACGTCGAAAATCAAGGCTGCCACCTGTGGGGAACCGAGTCGTCAGGGGACGACCCGCCCGTGTTTGGTTACTCGCCGGACCCGTGGGAGCCCGAAGGGATGAGGCTCTCGGAGCATCTGATCCTCGCCTGTCTCTTCGAGGCGATCATGCTCCACTCTCCCTATGGCGCGTCGACTTCGTGGCTGGGGGAGTCGGTTCTCAACGCAATTACCGAACATGTTCCTCCCATCGCCATTGGCCCGTGGAGGTGGTGCGGCTCGACTCGCTTTTACGCCGGGAACGGGGCCTTCATGTACACAATGGACTACGGAGAACTGAGCGGCGAGCACGGCTACTCGGTCTGGATCGGAGCCAAAACCGAGCATCCGCTCCAGTTCCTCAAGCCCTTCATCAATGAGCGTTGGGAATACTCCGTCGTGTAACTCACTAAGTTGCGATCCCGCGTGTTGGCGACGGCGCGCCGTCAGGCCCAAGAGCCGACAACTTTGCGACCTTTTCGTCCACGACTCGCCGGCATCTTGCCGTCGCCCCTCGGATAACCCAGACTGGAGCGACCGCGATCGTTCATCGCGGTTCCGAACTTCCAGGACTGATTCGAGGCGCGAGGGGGGCTGGTGATGGGACGCGTTGGCTGGATGTCGCGGGCGGGCTTTTTGGGGCTGTTTCTCCTTTCGGGTTGGGCCGTCGCGGCCGAGCCGTCGAAAGCCGGGGAGCGCTACTTGCGGTTTCGGGTCGGCGACTCCACCGCGTATGGCGTTCTGGAGGGGGAGCGCGTCCGCGAGTTGAAGGGCGATTTGTTCGGCGAGTTTTCGAAGACCGACCGAACCCACGCGCTGAAGGACGTGACGCCGCTCACGCCGACCGAGCCGACCCACGTTTTCTCTCTGGCTGGGAACTACCGGAGCCATCTGGGCGACAAGGAAGTTCCACCGCTCTTCCGCATCCCCCAGCCGTTCCTTAAGCCCGTCTCGTGCCTGATCGCCGACGGCGAGACGATCGTCATTCCCAAGGACTCCCCCGGGCCGGTCCACGCCGAGGGCGAGCTGGTGATCGTCATCGGCAAGCGAGCCAGCAAGGTGTCCAAGGAAGACGCGCTCGACTACGTTTTGGGCGTGACCTGCGGCAACGACGTCAGCGAGCGCTACTGGCAGAACGACGAGGGCGACAAGGACGTGCAATGGTGGCGGGCCAAGGGGGCCGACACCTTCGGACCCGTCGGGCCGTACATCGCCACGGGGCTCGACTACGACAATCTTCTCATGCGCGTGCGGATCAACGGCGAAGTGAAGCAGGAGGAGCGAACCGACGACATGATCCACAACGTCGCCGACACCGTCAGCTTCATCAGCCGATACGTCACCCTGCACCCCGGCGACCTGATCTTCACCGGCACCTCGGGCGAGACCTCGGCCCTCCACCCGGGAGACGTTGTCGAGGTCGAAATCGAAGGCGTCGGCACACTGAGCAATCCCGTGGCGGCCGAAGAGTAATCGGGGCGGGGTGGAGATTCGACGCCGCGTTCTTTGGAGGCCAACAATGTCCACCCGACGGATTCTGATCGCGATCACGGCCTTGCTCATCGCCTGGGGGAGCCGCGCGACGGCTCAAGAGGCGAACGCGGAGGCCGGCAAGGCGGACGGGGCCGAGCGCGCCCGTCAGGCCATCGAACAGCTTCGGCGGGCCCTGATCGACTGGCGCGAGGAACTGGGGCCCGACGGGAGAATCGACGCCGAAACCGCCGAGGACCTGCAATCGCGCCTGCGATCCCTCGGCCGTGAGATCGAGCCGATACTCTCCACCCGGCGCGCGGCGGAGCCGGCCCCCGCGCCGGCGCCGGTCGCGGCCGAGTTGCGGGACCAGTGGATCAAGGACCTGCGGTCTCTGGGCGAGGGCGCGGCCGAGCGCCGGGCCAAGGCGGTCGAGGCCCTGCGTGGCGCCCTCGCGGGGCCGGATCCCGTCATGCAACTGGCGGCCTTGCGGGTCCTGTCGCAGACCGGCGACATCCAGTTTGATCGCGCGCCGTTTCGACCTCTGATTCTGCCCTTGGTCGAAAACGCGCGCGGTGAAATGCTCGTCGCGGCCCTTTACGCGCTTTACCAGACCGCCCGTCAGCCGGGAGACCTGGCGATGGTCCAGGCCGCGCACACCCGGGATCCCAAGGCGCTGGGCGACTCCATCTCTCACTTGTTATTTCTATACGGCGATGGGGTGATTGAGGGCGAATCAGAGCGCATCGTGCTCGAAGCGCTGGCCTCGCCCCATTCCAACGCGCGGCGGGAGGCGCTCAGGGGACTCTGGGGCGCGAAGGTCTCGCCGGCGCTCGCCGCGCGGCTGATCGAGTTGGTGGACGACGCCGAGTCGCACGGCGACGCGATCTACTTCGGCCTCTCCACGCTGAAGGACAAGAACGAGGCCGTGGTCGACAAGCTCATCGCCACGCTTTCCGATCCCGATTGGACCAACAACGGCCAGCGGGCGCTTTGGGGCCTGGGCCATGGCGTTCCCGAAGCCCTTCAACCCAAGGTCGCGGCCGCGCTCGTCGAACTGCACAACACCCGCGTCGACCCCCGCGTCCGCGGCGAATGCGCGAAACTCGTTCACCACTACGGCGGCGCGGAGATGGAGGCCAAACTAAACAAGTGACGGGCCCTCCACGCCATCGGCGCCCACGAATCCACCGGTTGTGGGGGCCGCCCCTACATCATTCGGGTTCTCCTTGAGCGGTTTTCATATCGCTGTGGCATGGCGTCCGAAATGCGATGGAGACCATAGCTGGAACGCCTCGGGAAGTTGCGGCGCTCCCGGGGGGTGAACTCGCCGACGAGGCGGCCCGGCAGACGCCCACAGGCCCCCGAAATCGCGCTCGTCGGCCTTGCGGAGCAGCGCCTTGAGCTTGGAGAACGCCTGTTCGATCGGATTGAGGTCGGGGCTGTAGGGCGGCACGAACGACAGCCGGCGACCTCGACCAGGCGGACGCCGCCGGGAGCGCGACCGCGGAGGCGGGTCATGTTCGTCGTCGTCCAAGTCTCGTCGACAAAGACCAGCCGCGCCAGGTCGACCGCGGGCGCCTCCTCCCGCCACCGCCGTCTCCGTGCCGGCGATCCAGGCGCCGCGCGCCTACGACTCCGGTGGCTGGTCGGGGAGCCGTCCCGGGTCCGAGCGCGCGCCGGCGCGTGGCATCCAGATATAGGGCGCCATCCATCGGGCGACGTCCTGGTCGGCGATCGTGTCGAGCAGCGTGTGGGCCGGCCCGACCTCGTCAAGGATGTCCCGCTGCTCGATGCGGGCGGCCAGGGGCCCGAGGGCCTGGAAATCGGCCGCGGTCAGCCCCCGGCGACCGATCGAGGGGCGTTGGCCGCCTCGAAATAGCAGAGGATAGAGCTTCAGGGCCACGTCGCGGCTGTTGTGCAGGTTCAGCAGGCCCTCGCACGCGAACAAGGCCCGGTCGAACCGCTGTCCGGGGGCGAGCCAGTCGTGATCCGCCGCGGCGCCGATGATGATGGCGCGGAGACGCAGATCCGGCCGGGCCCCGGGCAAACGGACCGGCGGGTCGCCCGACTGGCTGTCGAGTTGCCCGCCGCCAAGCAGGTGCAGGGCCGAGAGAACGACCCGACCACCGTAGCTCTGGCCGATCAGGCAGACGCGCGTCCCCGGCGGGAAGGTCTGGATGAGCTGGGCCAGGTGCAGCCCGGCAATGTAGGCCCGGCGACCCTTCTCGTTGATGTCGCGGACGTCACTCTTGAAGACGCGCCAACTCGGCCAGTCGAAGTCGATGAACAAGGCGTTGGGCGGCATGGCGCCGCGGAGGGTCAGCCAGGCGTGCGCCCAGAGCCCGCCGGCCAGCGCCGCATCGAAGTAGGTCAGGCTCCCATGCACCTGGATGACCACAACTCGGTCGGGCATGGCGGCGTGGAGGTCGTCGAGCCGTCGGCGCTCGATGATCGCGTCGGCCGAGATGCCGCCGACCTCCAGATTCCGCCAGGAATCGAGGGTCATGAGCTGGACGTTGCTGTACGTGGCGACGATCCAGAAGTTCTCGGTCAGGGTCGGTCGGGGCTGGTAGTGGAAGCCGATGACAAAAGGCCAGCCGGCGCGTGGGTCGAACAGGCCCCCAAGGATCGGTTCGTCCTCGGAGGCGCTGACGCCCGGCCCCGAGGCGCCGGGGTTGAACAGGCTGCCCGGCGCCCGGATCGTGCCGACCCGCGGCGGGAGGACGTCGGTCGGGTCTTCGGTCAGGCTGATGTGGGTGGAGCCCAGGGGGTTGCCGGCCGGCCGTCGCCGCCTGACCCGATCGATCAGGCCCGTGAAGCGGCCCCGCGGGCTTTGCTCTCGGATCCGGGCATAGCGCTGCCAGCGGGCGATGAAGTCCGGCGACAGGTCCGGCGCGGCGGGAGTCCGGCCGTTGCCCCCAACGCTCGCCGAGTCGACGGAGACCGCCGGAGACTCACTGAACGGGAGCGGAGCAACGCCCGAACCAGACGCCCCGCCGATCA
>Ga0180220_1001346_pt1 | contig 18427 bp, 15 predicted proteins | sample eDN5th37CBELigBY_FD_151335 | JGI IMG/M metagenome (GOLD analysis project Ga0180220, IMG submission 151335) | Enriched backyard soil microbial communities from Emeryville, California, USA - eDNA 5th pass 37_C BE-Lig BY (version 2) (version 2) | ecosystem: Environmental > Terrestrial > Soil >...
GCCGTCGCGCAGGAGGGGGCCGTTCCCCACTGGATTTGGCACCCCGCGCCCGACGGCGGCAAGAGCTTCCCCGCCGAAACGCGCTATTTCCGCAAGGTCTTCACCGTCAAGGAGCCGTCTCGGCTGGCGCTCGACGTCACGGCCGACAACGAGTTCGCGCTGTACCTCGACGGCAAGCTGGTCGCCGAGGGGAACGAGTGGCGAACCCCGGTTCGCGCGGAGCTTGACATCGAGACGGGAACCCACGTCCTCGCGGCGTCGGCCTCCAACGAGGCCCCCGGCGCGGCTGGGTTTCTGGTCGGCGGCGGGGTGCTTCCGCTCGGACAAGGGGCCCCGATCCACACCCGAACCAACTGGAAGTCGAGCGATTCGGTTCCCCCCGGCGACGATTGGAAAACCCTCGCCTTCGACGACTCCGGATGGGTCCCCCCCGTCGACCTGGGCCAACTTGGCGTCGGTCCCTGGGGACACCTGGCGCTCGGCCTCAGCGACCCGGCCGAGCGGTTCACCACGCCGGAGGGTTTCAAGGTCGAATCGGTCGCCTCGCCGATGGTCAGCGGCTCGGCCGTGGCGTTCACCTTCGACCCCAACGGCGCTCCGTGCCTGTCCATCGAGCGCGGGCCGATCGTCCGGCTGCACGACGACGACGGCGACGGCCGCTACGAGCGCCGCGAGACGATCACCCCGCAGATGAGCAATTGCCAGGGGCTTTATTTCCACAAGGACGTGTTGTACGCCGTCGGCGTGGGCCCCGAGAAGGACGGCCTCTATCGCCTGACCGATCCCGACGGCGACGGCGTCTTCGAAAACGCCGAGCTGATCCGAGGCGTCAACGGCGGCATGGGCGAGCATGGGCCCCACGCGGTCGCCCTTGGGCCCGACGGTCGGCTCTACTACACCAACGGCAACCACTCGCATCTGAAGCCCCCGATCGATCCGGCGAGCCCCCTGAACGTCGCTTACGAGGGGGAGCTTCTTCCCCACTTCAACGACTCGCGCGGGCACGCCGCGGGAGTCATGGCGCCGGGTGGAGAGATCCTTCGGAGCGACGATTGGGGCAAGTCGTGGAAGCGGATCGTCGGCGGATTCCGCAATCAATACGACTTCGCCTTCAACAGCGAGGGAGAGCTGTTCACCTTCGACAGTGACATGGAGTGGGACATCGGCCTCCCCTGGTATCGTCCGGTCCGGGTCAACCACTGTCCACCGGGCGCGGAGTTCGGCTGGCGAAATGGTTCGGGCAAGTGGCCGAGCTACTACTTCGACAGCCTGCCGGCGATCCTCGACCTCGGCCGGGGCAGCCCCACGGGGGTGACGTTCTACCTCGGCGACCAGTTCCCAGAGGAATACCGGGATCAATTCCTGATCTGCGACTGGTCTCAGGGACGCATTCTCGCCGTGAAGCTGGAGCGCGCGGGGGCCTCGTACGAGTCCAAGGCGACCGAGCTGGTCAGCGGACAACCCCTCAACTGCACCGACATCGAAATCGGCCCCGACGGCTGCGTTTACTTCACGATTGGCGGCCGAGGCACGCAGGGGGGCTTCTTCCGGATCAAGTCGACCCGCGAGAACGAGCCCGCCAAGGCGTCCGACGACTTCCTGATCGCGGCCCTCGACATCGATTCTCCCCTCTCCAGCTTCTCCCAGCGCAAGCTCAACGAGCTTCGCGAGGCCAATCAGGAAGCGTGGGGTCGTCGGCTTGAGGAGACGGCCCGCGACGCCTCCGGGCAAAGCTCCGCCCATCACCGCGTCCGGGCCCTGGAGGTCATGAGCCAGGTCGGCCCCGCGCCGAGCGAGGAATTGCTCATCGCCCTGACGGCCGATCCCGTCACCGAGGTTCGCTCTCGGGCCGTGGTCCTTTTGGGTTTCCACGCGACCGAGGCGTCGCGCGAGGCCCTGGTCGCCACCCTGGGCGACCAAGACCCGTTTGTGAGGCGACGCGCCTGCGAGGCGCTGATGCAACAGCCCGCGGAGACGATCCCCGTTCTTTCGCTGCTTCCGCTTTTGGCCGATTCCGACCGCTTCATCCGGTTCGCCGCGCGGACGGCCATCGAGCACGCCCAACCCGAGCGATTCCGCGACGCGCTTCTCACGGTCGACGCCCCCCGCGCGAAGCTTGAGGCGATGCTGGCCCTGGTTCGCGGAAGCCAACTCGACGAGGCCGCGCAAAACGATCTCTTCGATCGCCAACTCGTCCTCTTGCGCGAGACCCTCGACGCCGATTTGCAACTGGACCTGCTTCGGCTCATCCAGTTGACCTATCTGCTCGGCCCCCAAAAGAACGAGGCGGCCGTTTCCAAGGACTTCCGGCCCCGGATGCTCGCGATGTTCTCCGAGTCGGTCGACACGCCGGTCAATCGCGAACTGGCGCGGCTCTTGGCCTTCCTCGACGAGCCCAAGGCCCCGGCCGCCATCCTGGCCCATCAAGCGGCCGTGGCCGACAACCGGCCGGCTCAGATCCTCGACGCCTACTGCCTTCGCGCGATTACCCAGGGCTGGGACGGCGATTCGAAGCAGCGCTACTGGGCCTGGTTCGAGACGGCGTGCCGCTGGGACGGTGGATTCAGCTATCTGGGCTACCTCGACATGATGATCCACGAGTTCCTTCCGCGCTTGAGCGACGAGGAACGGGCCGCCATGCTCGCCCAAGGGAACGTTTACCCCTTCCCGACGCGAGTGTTGGTCAGAGAGCTGGACGTGGATGGGAATCCCGAGGCCGTCGGGCGTCTGGCGTCGCTGTACGAGCGCCTCGGCGCCGAAGGGTCGGAGAGCCCCCGCGCCGACGATCTGAAGGCCACCATCGTTGAGCGGCTTGGCCGAAGCCCGAGCGCGGAAGCCCGTGAAGCCCTCCGCGCGCTGTACGCGGCCGATCCGGGCAATCGAGCCGGATTCGTCCGGGCGCTGGCCGAGCATCCCGCGGCCGTCGATTTGCCGGTCTTCGCGGCGGCTCTCGAATCGACCGATCAAAACATGCTCGGCGTCGCGCTCCACGCCCTCTCGGCGATCGACGCCGCTCCCGAAGGTCCCCAGGCCCAAGTCAACCTGATCCGGTTGGCTCACCGGGCCCCCCGGCCGCTTGTCGACCCAATTCGGAAGCTGGCCGCGCGCTGGTTTGGAACGCCCGCCGCGAAGGACCACCAGGCCGAGATCGCATTGTGGGAGGAGGTCTACAAGACCCGTTTCCCCGACGGTCCCTCGCTGGTCGCCGAGGTCGAGGCGGAGACTCGCAACTACGACCTCTCCCACCTCGTGAAGTACGTCCTCGAAAGCGAGGTGATGCAAACGGCCTCGCCGGCCCGGGGGACGGAGATCCTGGCGCGGGTCCGCTGTCTCGACTGCCACAAGTTCGGCGACAAGGGGCAGGGGCTTGGCCCCGACCTGACGACCGTCAACAGCCGCTTTCAGCCGGTCGACATCCTCGAATCGATCGTCTCGCCGTCGAAGGTCATCTCCGACCAGTACAATTCGGTCACCGTCGCCGTCGATGACGGCCGCGTCTTTGGCGGAATGCCGGTCGTCACCGACGGCCCCAACCTCGTGCTTTTGCTCTCCGACGGCGCGAGGGTCACCATCCCCAAGGACACGATCGAGGAAGAGCAACCGTCAACGATCTCGGTGATGCCCGAGGGGCTTCTCAACACCCTCAATTATCAGGAGATCGCCGACATGCTCGCCCTGTTCGAGTCGATGCCGCGCGTCGAGGTCAGCGAACAGCCGGACGCCGCGCAACCCTAAGCGAAGGTGGGGGAGCGTGGCTTTCGACGTGTGGCGCTCCGAGCGCCCCGGGGTCGTCTTGACCCCGGGGCGCTCGCCTCCGCGCCGCGCCGAAAGACCTCTCGTCCGCATCCCATCCAGCCCAACGGGAACGCACGGTTAAAGACCCGAATTCATCCACCAGATGGATCCGTTGAGCGCGGCCGCGAACGTGACCCACGCCAGATACGGGACGAACAGCCAGGCCGCCGGCGTCGAGACGCGACTGAACCCCCACAGCGTGGCGGCGATCGCCACCCACAGGATGACGATTTCCGCGAATGCGATTCCGGGACGGCGTAGGCCGAAGAACAGACCGGACCAGGCGACGTTCAGAACCAGTTGAATTGAGAAAAGGATCAACGCGGTTCGACGCTCCGGCCGTTCGGCGCGACGCCAGACCAGCCAGGCCGCCAAAGCTATGCACAGATAAAGGACCGTCCACACCGGAGCGAAGACCCAGGGGGGAGGCGTCCAGGTCGGCTTGCGAAGGTTTGGATACCAGCCCTCGAGCGCGCCGGCGTTGAACCAGGCCCCCAGCCCGGCCGCGGCGAAGCAAATCGCCAGGAAGGCCGGCAGCATGGCCGAATCCCGAGCGACGGCGGAAAAATACGACCCGCGCGGACTCATAAATCGGGGTCCTTGATTTTTCGGCTCGCCCGGGTTGGGAGCCGTGGGATCGGCGGAACCCGCTGGAAACGACTTCCGCCCACGGGGCCTCAAATTTACCCTTCTACTTGTCTCTCGGCCACGTCGACGGCAATCACCGTGCCGGGAACAACGTGGTAACCCGCGCGCTTCATCCCAGGCCGAAGTCGCCGCGTCGCGGCCGGCCGCCGAAGACGATGTGAGAACTCTCAATGCGCGAGCACACGCTCAAACGGGAGCAAGTGCTTCCCTTTCCGGTGGATGAGGTGTTCGCCTTCTTCGCCGAGCCGACCAACCTGGAGGCCATTACCCCGGGTTGGCTGCGCTTTCGCATTCTGACGCCCGAGCCGATCCGGATGGAGGCCGGCGCGCTGATTCGCTACACCCTGCGATGGCGCGGATTGCCGCTCTCATGGACGACCCGGATCGAAACATGGGACCCGCCAAACGGCTTCGTGGACGCGCAGCTACGCGGGCCATATCGTCTTTGGGAGCACGCGCACAGCTTCGAGCCCGTCGCGGGCGGAACCCTGGCGCGCGACGTGGTGAGGTATGCTCTCCCGTTCGGCGTCCTCGGCCAACTCGCGCGCGCCGGATGGGTGCGGGCCGATCTGGAGGCGATCTTCGACTACCGGGCGCTGAGAGTGGCCGAGCTTTTGGAGACGCGCGAGACGTAACGATCCGGCTCCGCTCAAATCAGCGTTTGGTCGACGCTCCGGCGCTGGCGGTCGCGGCTCGGCTGGAGAGATGAGGTCGGGGGATGGCGCCTTGGCGATCGATTCCCGTGGCCACGTCGGCCAGGTGGTCCAGCAACCGTCGACGAAAGACCGGCAGCGCGAACGCCTCGGCCCGGGCGCGGGCCCGCGTCGGGTCGTGGGGGCGTCCGTCGGCCTCCCAGGCTTCAATGGCCGCTCCCAAGGCCTCTTCGGTCGGCTCGTCGTAGAATCGGCCGCAGGCGGCGTCGACCGTCTCGGCCGCGCCCCCCCTCCGCAGCGCGATGACCGGCGCGCCGCAGGCCAGGGCCTCGACCGGGACGATGCCGAAATCCTCTTCGCCCGGAAAGAGCAGGGCCCGAGAGCGCCTGTAGTGGTCTCGGATCGCCTCGTCGGATTGCCAGCCGAGAAACGAGACCGAAGGGCCGGCCATCGCCTCAAGCCTCGCCCGTTCGGGCCCCGACCCGATGACGACGAGCCGCCGTCCGGTTCGGCCGCAGTACGAAACCGCCTGGTCGATCCGCTTGTAGGGGACCAGGGCCGAGGCGATCAGATAGAAGTCCTCGCGAGGCGTTTCCACGGGCGCCGGATGGTAAAACTTCGTGTCCACCGGTGGGTGGATGATCAGGCTGTCGCGCTGGTAGCAGGCGGCGATTCGGTCGCGGATCGTCTCGGAGATCGCCACGAAGTGACTGACGCGGCTTGAGGCGGCCTTGTCCCAATCCCTCAGCCGGTTCAGCGCCAGCCGCGCCGCGGCTTGCCGGATCGGCCGGTTCGACCAACTTTCCAGATAGGCGTCGCGCCCCTGCCACGCATAACGCATCGGCGTGAAGCAATAGCAGACGTGGGGAACGCCCGCCGGAACTCGCGCCGACTTGGCCACGCAATGGCTCAGACTGACGACCAGATCCACGTCGCGTATCCGCCACGCGCCGGCCGCCGCGGGCATGAGCGGCAGCAGGTGTCGGTAATGGCGGAACACCCCGGGAATCCGTTGCAGCGGCGACGGGTGGATCGCCATCGATTCAATCGCCGGGCTCGTCGACCCCTTGCGATGAATCAGCGTGTACAGTTTGGCTTGGGGAAAGGCCCGGCAAAGGACCTCCAGGCATTTCTCGCCCCCGCGCATGCCGGTCAGCCAGTCGTGAACCAAGGCGACGCGCAGCCCCCGAAGGGCCGGTGGAAGGGAATCGGCGGAAGCGGAGGCCGTGGTCTCGGTAATCTCCGCGCGTGATTCCGCTTCGCGAATGCTGGCGTCCATGCCGGCCTCCTCGTCTCCCGGTTGTGTGCAATCTCCGCGGCGAAAAGCCCCCGCTCATCATGGCGAGGCGCCAACGCTCGGCGCGTGGAGGGGGCCGGAACGTACCCGATTCACCCACCTTGGGCAAGCCGGCCTTGGAGAACCACCTCACGCGCGCTCTCCGCGAGCGGGTACAATTCCGTGGGGTGGATGCGGCGACAACGCCTAGAGCGCGAGGCGATCCATGACGCGAACTCAAGAAGAAGGCGACGGATTCGAAGAGCGCCGCGCTACCTACACGCTGGAGATGGACGGTCGATTCTACTTGATCGAGAACGTGCCCGTCCGCGTTGATCTCCGGACGGGAGAGGAACGCTATTCACCCCGCACGGTCGAGCGGCTTCGCCGTATGGTCCGCGAGGGAGAGAAGCCGGTTCGGGTCATCGAGACGCTTGTCTTTGAGTTCTCTGATTGACCCCCCGAGCGATGCCGGCGCTCGGCGATTTGGCGGGGTCATCCTTTGTCCGCTATGATGAGGGTGTTCCCCGAACCCAACGCGCGTCCATCCAGGAATCCCTCCCTCATGTCCACGACCGTTGACCAGACGACGGACTCCGGGCTCCTCGCCGATTTGAGGGCCATTCTCGGCGCCGACAACGTCCTTTGGCGTCGCGACGAGCTTTTGGTCTATGAGTGCGACGGCTATGTGATCGAGAAGAAGGTTCCCGACGTGGTCGTCTTTCCGACGTCCACCGAAGAGGTCGTCGAGATCGTCAAGGTCTGCAACAAGCACGACGTTCCCTTCGTGCCGCGAGGGGCGGGGACGAGTTTGGCGGGGGGAACGCTTCCCATTGGCGGTGGAGTGATCATCGCCCTCTCGCGGATGACTCGGATCATCGAAATCAACGCGCGCGACCGCTACGCGATCGTCGAGGCGGGCGTCGTCAACGTCTGGTTGACTCGGGCGCTGGCGGGGACCGGCGTCCACTTCGCGCCCGATCCGTCGAGCCAGACCGCCTGCACCATCGGCGGCAACGTGGCGACCAACGCGGGGGGACCGCACACGCTTAAGTACGGCGTGACGGTCAACCATGTTCGAGGGGTCGAACTCGTCCTCGCCGACGCCTCGGTCGTCCAGATTGGCGGCGTGGCCGAGGATGATCCCGGCTACGATTTGACCGGCTTGGTCGTCGGTGGCGAGGGGACTTTCGGGATCGTCACCAAGGTCATCGTCAACCTCTGCCGCGATCCCGACGCGGGGCGCACCTTATTGGCCGTCTTCAACGACGTGGAGTCGGCCACCGAGACGGTCAGCGACATCATCGCCGCCGGCATCGTGCCCGCCGCCTTGGAGATGCTCGACAAGCTGATGACCCGGACCGTCGAAGACGCCTTCCAGTTCGGCTTTCCGACCGACGCCGAGGCGGTCCTCATCATCGAGGTCGACGGCGTTGACGCGGGGCTCGATCACGAGGCGCGGGCCATCGCCGAAATCGTCCAGGCCCGGGGCGGAAAGATCGACAAGTCGATCGCCTGGAAGACCCGTGACGAGCCCGAGTACAAGGCCGTCTGGAAAAGTCGCAAGTCGGCCTTCGGCGCGATCGGGCGGGTTAGCCCCACGTTTTGCACCCAGGACGGCGTCGTCCCGCGCACCGCGCTTCCGGCCATCCTTCGGTTCATGGACGGCGCGTCGCAACGCCACGGCGTCCGAATCGCCAACGTCTTCCACGCCGGGGACGGCAATATTCATCCCATCATCATGTTCGACGAGCGCGACCCCGATCAGGTCAAGCGCGCGCTTCGGGCCAGTGTTGAGATTCTTGAGGAGTGCGTCCGCCTGGGCGGGAGCGTCACCGGCGAGCACGGCATCGGCGTCGAGAAACTGGCGATGATGTCGAAGCTGTTCAACCCCAAGGACCTCGACGCCATGAAGGCCGTTCGGGCCGTCTTCAATCCCGAGAACCGTTGCAGCCCCTCGAAACTCCTTCCCACCGGCGGCGCCTGCATCGAACCCACCCGCCCGCGTCGCCGCGCGCCGGCCTGACGGCTTGGTCCAACCGTCGGGACGGAGACCTTCGCCCCGCGGCGGTTCGGAGGTATGATTGGGGATGTGAAACCTGGACGGGCGTTCGTCGGCGTCGACCACGCCGACGGTGAACCCTTGGCCGTTGGGGAAAGGCGCGAGAAGGTGGCCGAGCGAAATCGATACTCGCGGTGGCGACGACTGCCCCCCGTCTTCCGCTCGGGCGAGCACAGAGTGCCAGGCTATGAGGATGAAGCTCAGCGCCTGACCCTCTATCTGCCCGGGGGCCTGCTCGACCTGGCCGAAGACTTGGCCGAACTCGCCGATGTTCCCACCATCCAGGAATACTGCGCGAGGCTGCTGGCGCTCGCCTTGGAGAACGAGCGGGCGCGGTGGCGGGTTGCCGACGAGGAGGCCAAGCGCGGGCCGCTCGAAGGTCTGCGGGCGATCGCCGGAGACCCGGCCTATTTGGCCGAGTGGCGAGCCCAGGACGGCGCCCGCGAGCGCGACCCCGACGACGCGAAGCAGAAGGAGGACGAGACGACCGGACCCGCGCTAACCGTCCCGGTCGCTCTGGAGCCTTCCTTCCTCGAACCGGAAGACATGGAGTCGACCGAGGAGTCGACGTCGGCCGAGGTCCGGGACCGCCCCACGGTGCGGGTCGAGACGAGCCGGAGCGCCGAGCCCGTCGTCACCCGGAGGATTACCCCCGAACTTATCGACGGACGGGCCATGGACACCCTTTGGAAACATGTTGGACCGGGCGATCAATCGGCCGGGGGCTTCCTGCCTCGGCTTCGAAGGGGCGAGTCGATCCCCGCCGACGAGGTCGCCGAGCTGCTCGACGCGCTTCGGCGCTTGGAGGACGAGAACCGAAACGCCGAAGGGCTCGATCGTCGATTCGCCTACGCCCTGTATCGCCTGGCGCTCGAATCCCAGGTCTTGATGACCGAGGTTTGGCCCCGCGCCTTCGACGAGCCGACCGTCGACGCCGTCCGCTCCGTGCAGGAGATGGTCGAGCGCATCCTTTCGGGCGAGGACGTTCGGTTCTACGCCGATCCCGAAAGCCAGGTTGGGGAGACCAGGTCGTGAACCGCGCCGAGGAAACCCAATGGCCCGAGGCGCCCGGCGCCGGCGCGCTGGGCGATGACCGCTGGGCGACGGCGATTCACCGTCCCAAGACCGTCGACGAGGTTTGCGAGGCGGTGCGCCGGCAAGCCGAATTGGGCGAGGCCGTTTATCCTCAAGGAGGAAGAACGGCGCTCCACTACGGCCGTCCCCCGGCGCGTCCCGGCGCGGCGATCGACTTGGCCGGGTTGAACCGGGTCGTCGATTACCCCCACGCGGACATGACGATCACCGTTGAGCCGGGGATCACCATCTCCGCGCTGGGGTCGATCCTGGCCGAACATCGGCAGCGGCTCTTGATTGACGTTCCCCAACCCCACCGGGCCACGATCGGCGGCGCGCAGGCGACCGCCGTTTGCGGCCCGCGACGCTTCGGCCTGGGCCGCGCGCGCGACCAGATCGTTGGAGTCTCGTTCGTGACCTCCGAGGGGATCGAGGTCAAGGGGGGAGGGCGGGTCGTCAAAAACGTCGCCGGGTACGACTTCCCCAAGCTCCTGACCGGCTCGATGGGAACGCTCGGCGTCATCACGCAAATGACGCTGAAGGTTCGGCCGATCGCGGACGCCTCCGGGCTCGTCTGGGTTCGCGTCCCAAGCGCCGAGACGCTTGAGGGATGGCTGGCCGGGCTCAACGCGTCGGCCACGCGGCCGGTCGCCGTGGACCTTCTCAACCCCTCCGCCGCGAAGGAGATCGGCGCGTCGGCGGGACTGGAGGCCGACGGCTCGTGGGTCTTGGTCGTGGGCTTCGAGGACAACGCGGATTCCGTCGCTTGGCAGATCGACGAGTTTGGGCGGGAGATCGGCCGCCGCGACTTCGAGGTTCTTCGCGACGCGAATTCGGAGGCCCTCTGGTCGGCCCTGACCGAGTTTCAGGCCGAGGAGTCGGGGGCGTTCACCTGCGTCGCCAACCTTCGGCCGTCGCGGGTCGTCGCCTATCTTAAGGGACTGGCGCCCGATCGCTGGTCGACCCAGGCTCACGCCGGCAACGGCGTCATTCACATGCGGGCGGTCGGCGAATGGACCGAGGAACGCGCCGGCGAGGAGGTCGACGCGCTCCGGGCCGCGGCCGTCCGAGACGGCGGCAACCTGATCGTCGACCGCTGCCCAACCAACTGGAAAGACCAGCTCCGCGTGTGGGGAGAACCCCGGGCCGACTGGGCCCTGGTGTTGGGAATCAAGCGGGCGCTCGACCCCAAGGGACTGATGAACCCCGGTCGGTTCGTGGTCGACCTCTAACCGAATACGGACGCGATCCACCGACGCGCGAGGGCTCAACCCATGACGGAAACGATGACGACGGAGACGCTCGACAAACGGGTCGAGAACCCCGGGGTCGACCTGGACTGGTTGACCGAACGGATCGATTACCGGCTCTTTCAAGAGTGCATCCACTGCGGCCTCTGTCTCGCGAGCTGTCCGACCTACATCATGGTCGGCGACGAGAACGACTCGCCCCGCGGCCGAATCTACCTGATGCGCGCCGTGACCGACGGCCGCCTGGCGGTGGGGCCCGACGTGCGCCGGCACTTGGAGCTGTGTCTGGACTGCCGGGCCTGCGAAACGGCCTGCCCATCGGGCGTTCAGTACGGCCGGCTGATCGAGCCGTTCAAGATCGCCCTGCAAAACGACGCTCCTCCCGAAGCGCGGCCGAGCCCGCTTCAGCGGTTGGTTCTCCATCACCTGTTCCCCCACGCCGGCCGCGTGAGGACCGCGCTCCGGCCGGCTCGGCTGCTCCAGAGGCTGGGGCTGTTGGACCTGATCGAGCGGAGCGGCGCGTTGAAGCTGTTGCCGCCGACGCTGAAGCGCATGGAGGCGATGCTTCCCCGCCTCTCCGGCTCGTCGAAGCGGCTTCCCGACGTTCTGCCTCCCATCGGTCCGAAGCGCGCCCGGGTGGCCTTGTTCCTCGGCTGCGTGGCCGACGCGATGTATCCCCAGACGACGGCCGCGACGGCTCGGGTGCTTCAACACAACGGTTGCGAGGTGGTCATCCCCCGGGGCCAGGCGTGTTGCGGAGCGATCCATTACCACTCTGCGGCCGAAGCCCCCGCGTTCGACCTGGCCCGGCGAAACTTGGACGCCATCGACCCCGACCAGTTCGACGCGATCATCATCAACGCGGCGGGCTGTGGGGCGATGTTCAAGGATTATCCCGAGGTCCTTCCGCCCGAAGAGCGCGAGCGGGCCCGACGGTTCTCCGCCAAGGTCAAGGACGTTTCCGAGTTCCTCGTGGAGTTGGGGCCGATTCAGCCGACGCGCCCGGTCAACATCAAGGCGACCTACCACGACGCCTGCCACCTTTGCCACGCGCAACAGATCCGCGAGCAGCCGCGACGGCTTTTGAAGATGATCCCGGGCCTTGAGTTGGTCCCGCTTGAGGAGAGCGAACTCTGCTGTGGCGCGGCGGGAACCTACAATCTGACCCACCCCGAGATGTCGGAGCGCCTGGGCCATCGCAAAATGGACAACCTGGAAGCCACCGGCGCGGCGGCCGTCGCGATGGGGAACGTCGGCTGCATCCTCCAGGTCGCCCGCAAAGTCAAGGAGCGCGGAAGCCCGATGGAGGTCGTCCACACCGTTGAGCTCCTCGATCGAGCCTACGAGGGCGATTGACATGGAGCGCGTGGCCATTTTGGGAGGGGGGGGCATGGGAACGGCCCTGGCGATGATCTTCGCCAGGTCGGCCGGGGACGTCCGCCTTTGGGGCCGCGACCCCGAACACGCGCGGGAAATTGCGGAGAGTCGCGTCAACCGCCGTCATTTGCCCGGCTTTCGCATCCCCGACTCCATCCGCGTCCTCGGCGACGCGGGCGAGGCGCTTCGGGAGGCGGAGTTGATCGTCGCGGCCGTCCCGACCCAGTACCTTCGGGGCTGCCTGGCGGCCCTGGCCGGTTCGGCTTCCGCGGGCGTCCCAGCGCTCAGCGTGGTCAAAGGGATCGAGTTCGGCACCTTCGCCCGCCCGAGTCGGATCATCCTCGAAACGCTGGGAACGCGCCCCGTCGCCATCCTCAGCGGACCGAGCCACGCCGAGGAGTTGGCCCGAGGCCTGCCGGCGTCCGTGGTGGTCGCGGGGGAGTCTCGGCCCCTTTGCGAGGCGGTCCAACAGGCGTTCTCCGACGAGACGTTTCGGATTTACACCAACGCCGATGCGGTGGGGGTCGAGGCGGCCGGAGCGCTCAAGAACATCTTGGGCGTCGCCGCGGGGGTCTGCGACGGCCTCGGCTTTGGCGACAACGCCAAGGCCGCCATGGTGACGCGCGGGTTGGTCGAGATGGCCCGGATGGGTGTTCATCTGGGCGGTCGGCCCGAGACCTTCCAGGGCTTGGCGGGAGTCGGCGACGTGGTGACAACCTGCTACAGCCCCTTCGGCCGCAACCGGGCCGTCGGCGAGCGGATCGGCCGCGGCGAGACCCTCGACCAAATCCTCGCGGGAATGGAGAACGTCGCCGAAGGAGTGCCGACCATCCGAAGCGTTCACGCCCTGGCGACCGAGCAGGGCGTCGAGATGCCAATCACCGGCGAACTGCATCAAGTGTTGTTCGAGGGGAAGAATCCCCGAACGGCCGTGATCGACCTGATGACGCGGGCGCCGAAGGACGAAGGAGCACCATGATTTTAGAGCGGCGGGCCTCCGCATGGCGCTGGCTTCGGCTTGAGTCGGGAGGGCGAGGCTCCCGCCGAGCCCCACGCCAAGCGTCGGCTTGGCGGGAGCCTCGCCCTCCCGAATAAGGTGTCTTCGCGCGTCGTGCGAACATTTGTTGCTCTGGACCGAGAATGACCGTCACGAGGTCTTCCGCATAGACATGAGTGAACTATCACGCGAAAACTTTGTCATGTTGGCGAGCAATATCAGGGTTGCTCGTGACAATGAGATGTCGGACGATCCATGGGTTGACCTCCTTCGCCTGTGCGTCAAAGATCCGGAGGCCGCCTCGCTCTGTGACACCGATCTCCCGGCGGAAACCATCGCCGACATCTGGTTGGATTGGGATCGCGCCCGGCGCGAATTGAGCCGCGCGGAACTCGTCGACTTGGTGCGGCGGATACTGGACCCGGGGGCCGACACGGAAGCGGAGAGCTACCTTATGACCTTTGCCTTCGAATTTAATTGTCCTCATCCCGCAAAGAGCGACCTGCTTTATTATCCCGAAGATTATTTTAATGGGCGAAACGATCCGACGCCCGATGAGATCGTGGACAAGGCGCTACGTGGTGAGTGAGTCCTCCCCGTCGCTCACGCCGGTTTGGGTCGGTCGGACAAGGTCCGGCCTTCGTTTAGAGCGCCGTGGTCCGGTTTCCATACAGCATAAGCGGTCTTCAGCATGACTAACCTTCCCCAAACCTGCGCCGTGGGCTTCAAGGAGTGGAGCGGAGTTTGCGACGCCCTAATCCGAGGCGAGCAGACGATCATCCTCCGAAAAGGCGGGATCGACGAAGGCCCCGGCGGCTTTAAGCCCGAGCACCCGTTGTTTTGGCTCTACCCAACTCGGATTCACGAGGCGCAGCAGGGGCTTCGGATTGAGCCCGAACCGCCGGCGGCCCTCTCGTCCCCGTCCCTCGCCGCGATGGTTCCGATCCGAGGACTCGCGGCGGTCGACTCGATTTATTACGTTGATCGCGAATCCGCGCTCGACGCGCTTGAGCCGTATCATATATGGACTTCGGAAACCGTCCACAAACGGTTCCACTACCGCCGCCCGGGGCTTTGGGTCCTCGGCGTAAGGGTCTGGAGCCGGGAACGGCCGACGGAGATCGCGACGACCTTGGAGCATCTCGGCTGCAAGACCTGGGTCGAATTCGACCCGCCGCTGGAGACTCTCGGCCTGACCCCGGCGCTCGACGATTCCGAGTGGGAGCGCCGGCGAGAGAGCTTGGCGGCGTTGCTTGGTTCGCCTCCCGACGCCGGGAAGGCGGGGGATCGATGACGATTCAACCGCGGAGACCCGAATGAGCTTCCGCGCCATCGTTCGCGAGATTCGCGAGTTTCCCGCGACCGCCGTCTTCTGCGCGAGTTGGATCATCGTGTTCGGCCTGATGGTCGCCGCCCGATTGCAAGATCCGTCGCCGCCGACGCTCTGGCGCGTGCTGGCGGTGGGGATGGGGGAGGCCCATCGGTTCGGCGACCTCACTCTGCGCGACCTCGCCAACGGTGAATACTGGCGGTTGGCCACCTGCAACTTCGTGCATTACAGCGTCCTGCACATCGGCTTGAACCTGTTCGCCTTCTATCTGCTGGGGACGCTGCTCGAGTCGTGGTACGGCTCGTGGCGCTTGGTCGCGATCTATGGCGTGACGGGGATCGGCGGCAATCTGCTTTCGGCGCTGGTTCGGTCTCGGATAGGCGGCAATCCGCTCTTGCATTCGGGTGGGGGTTCGGTGGTCATCATGGGGCTCATCGGCCTCTGCGCCACGGCCGGATGGCGGTCGAGAAAGTCGGGAGACCGGGAATTAACCTGGCAGATGCTCAAGGCGCTTGGGATCACCGGCGCGTTGGGAGTCGCCTTCCCTCGGTTCATCGACAACTGGGGACACGCGGGGGGGGCCGTCGTGGGGCTCCCCCTCGGCCTGGCGCACCATCGCTTCCTCGCCGGTCGCGACCGGCCCTCGACCTGGGGCCTCGGCGTCGTTACGGCCCTGCTTTTGATCGGCTGCGGACTCGCCCAGATCGGGGCCAATCGGTTGGACGAGGCCGCCCGATCTCATGACGAATTGCGACAACGGCTCGCCGCCGCCACCAACGCCTATCGCGTGCTTCAGGCCGTTGAGCTTCTGTCCCGACCGGGAGGAGACGCGCGGCAACTCGCCCGCCTGCTCGAATCCCAGGCGGAGATCTTCGGCGGAGGCGCCGCGCGTTTTTCGTACGAGCGGGCGCTCGCCCTGGCTCGGATCGCCGGAGAGCGCGAACTTACCGAGCCCGAGCTTCAAGCCTTTCGCGACGAGCTCTCGGTCATTCGGCGGAGACTTCGCGGGGAGTTGAACGGGATGTTGAACGAGTTTCGGTCCAGAGCGGCCTCTCAGCGGATGCATCGCTCGGCTCGCGAGGGCGACCCGTGGTTGAGGTGAACCCGAGTCTCCCATGAGATTCGGGTGACACGATCGCCAAGAGCCCCCCTTGCTAAGCGGTCGGACCAGGTTTCTCCGAACTCTCACATGGTTGAATCCTCGAAGAAACCCCGTCCACCTGCTTAGAGAGGCTCCCATTCGATGCCGGGGTTCAATGAGCGATAATACGCGCGCAACTCGGTTTGTTCGGCCTCTGGTAGATCCCAAATGGCTCCGGGGCCCAAGCCGTACTCGATCCAGTCGTAGCGCGCGAGGCGGGTTAGCCATTCGTCGAAGCTCGACGCCAACACCAGGCTTGGCTCCATGGCGTATTCTCCCGCGCCCCCCGGCCCGGCGACATCGGGGCCGAGGGCGAAAATGGATCCCTCCGGGCAACAGGGCGCCTTTCGGACCCAGAAGATTCGGTCGAGGAATGAGCTGACCCCGATGTAAAGGCCCCGAAAATCATCCCAGCCGGGATCGTCATCGGCCCCGAAGATCGGCACGTCGCGCCAGGCGTATTCCTTAACTTCGGAAAGCCGGCAGAGGCGGATGTCCCTCTCGTGGCTGCTCTCCAGGCCGACCCCCTCGTTGTGCCGGAAGAACCGGAGCAGGTCTGGCGGGAGATCAACCCGCGCCACGGCTCGCGGCCTCTCCAATGGCGTGAATGGCTTCGCGTCCATGTTCGGTCTCCATCTCCCAAAGCGGCTTTTCGCTCGGCGGTCGCTTATTCAACGGGACCCGAACTGAGATGGGCGCCCTCGCGGTGTCGCGGTCGAACGGCGCCCCGGCGGAGCGCGGTGACGAAGTCGGCGATGCTTTCGATCGGCGCGTCGAACTCGCTGTAGTAGCAGCCGAGATCCGGCGCGTCGTGGGCGTCGCTCGAACCCGTCGCGGGCATCGGCAGGGTCTTCAAGAGGGCGTCGGTCTGGGCGCGGGTTTCCGGGGTGACGTTGTTGCTGACGTACTCGACGCCGTGGAGGACGGGACCGTGTCGCGCCACGATGTCGTCAAACGGCTGTCCCCAGCGAAACGGATGCGCGGCGACAATCGCGGCGCCATGGCGCTCCACGACTGAAATCAGCTCGCTCAAGGGAACGCCCGGCCCGGCGTCGCGCAGATCCGGCAAGCCGTAGACCAGGAAGTGCCCCTCCCGGGCCGAAACCTCGACCCCGGAGAAGATCTTGAGCCGGCCGGCTTGGCTCGCCAGGTCGGCCAACTCGTCGGGTTCCCACTGATAATCGTGCTCGGTGATGACCACGCCGTCGAGGCCGACGGCCAGGGCCCGGTCGATCATCTCCAAGGGGTCCATGATGCTGTCGGGCGAGTGGCGGGATGTGTGCAGATGATGGTCAATCTTCATTTTCATAGATGATGGTCGATCTTTACTTTCATAAGGATGCGCGGCTTGATGGGCTGGAGGTGGGGCTGGATCGGCCTGGAGACGAGGAGTCGGCGTCCGGCTCATCTCCCTCAATGTGGAAGCTCGCGCCGGCCGCGTCGATCTTGAGGTAACTGGATCGGGCTTGCCAGCCTCCCAGCACGATCAGCCGGGGCGGCCCCGGTTCGTCGATCGCGCGGTGGACGTGGCCGAAGACCACGATGTCGGCCTCGTCGCGAAGCCCGGCGGCGTATTCGCGGTAGACGACGAGATGACGGCGCTCGTCGTCGGCCAACCCCCGCTCGTTCTTCTTCTCAAGAACAACATCGAGGAGCCGAGCCATCGGGTAAGGCGTCCGGCCGAACCCTTGGAAGAACTCGCGCGACTCCAGAAACGCCTTCCACTTTCGGCGGGCGCCCAAAAGGTGACCGTGAACCACATGAACGCGCTGGCCGTGGATGTCGAATTTGGCGGGTTCGGTCAGGATGGCCGCCCCCAGGGTCTTCTCGTAGAAGGGACAAAGCCAAAGGTCGTGGTTGCCGGGCAGGATCGACAGGTTTCCCCCCGCCTCGCGGAAAACGGTCAGGGCCCGGATTCCCTCGTCCCTCGAAAGCTCGTCGGCGGATTGGCGCGACGCCATCCAGAAGTCGCAGAGGTCGCCGGCGATCACTAGGCGGTCGTTCGAGTTGAGGCGGTTGAGGAACCGGGAGAGGCGTCGCGCCCGCTCGGGGCGATCGCCTCGAAGGTGGATGTCGCTGATGAAGTAGTCGCTCACAAACGATCTCCGATCGCCGCGCCGTCCCGCCCCGATTAAGCGCTCTCCAGGTTGAAGCCGGGCAGAAAGGCGAGGGGTTCCACCGGCCGTTTCGCCGGCTTCGGTCGCCGGAGTCCATTGGTCCGCCAAGGAAAGGTCGACCGCGACGGGCCGAACCTCAGATTCGGATGGGCCGGCGCCTGCCGAGCCGCGTGGATCAACACTTGCCGATCATTTTCGCGCGTCACGTCGCCCGCCGCTTGCAGGGCCAAGGCGGGGGTGTTGCACTGTTGACTCAGGTGGAGCAAAACCAGGTGGCCGACTCGGTCGCGCCGGGACCGCTCCAGGATCGAGGCGACGAGTTCGGCGCCCTGCTGGTTGGACAGATGGCCGCGATCCCCGAGGTTGCGCGCGATCAGGCGCGGGCTTCGGCCGGAGTGGCGCTGCATGGCGACGTCGTGGTTGAACTCAATGCCCAGGACGTCGACGTCGGCCAGGGCTTCGGCCATCGCGTCGCACCAGGTCCCGGTGTCGGCGAGGTAGCCCAAGGCCGCCCCGCGACGCTTTCGGCCCGCGCCGGCTTCGATCCGAAACCCGAAGGTCGGTCCGCCGTCGTGCCAGGCGGGGATCGGCTCGATCCGAAAGCCGTTCGGACCCATGAAGGGCCGCTCGTCGTAGTGCCGGACGAGCCCCGCGCGATCGAGGGCCGCGAAACCGGCGTTGGCCTCAAGGTTCTCGCGGTGTCCCTC
>Ga0180220_1001348_pt1 | contig 18411 bp, 22 predicted proteins | sample eDN5th37CBELigBY_FD_151335 | JGI IMG/M metagenome (GOLD analysis project Ga0180220, IMG submission 151335) | Enriched backyard soil microbial communities from Emeryville, California, USA - eDNA 5th pass 37_C BE-Lig BY (version 2) (version 2) | ecosystem: Environmental > Terrestrial > Soil >...
GCCAACCCGTCGAGCGTCGGATCGAGCGACGAGACGTTCTCGAACCCCTTGCGCAGGTCATCGCCGGTCGGCTTGCCGCCCCCTTTTGCCTTGATCGCATTCGCGATGCCCGCGACATGCACAGCGCCTTGATAAACGCCGCGATTGAACGTCACCGTGCTTTCGAACTCCTTGCCCGGCGCCTGCCCCTCCGCCTTCAGCATGGCGACAATGTCCTTGATCACTTTGAAGTCGGATCCGACGCCCGCGTACTGGATCGTGTGATAGCCCTCCGCAATCCCGAAGCCGCCCGCCGCGACGATGTCGGCCTCCGCGCCGGCCCACGTCAGGCCGATCACCTTCGACAATGGATAGCTCTTGGACTTGAAGGCCTTGATGGCAACGGCCGGCGCCCGCCCGAACAGGTGGGCGATCACGAAATCGGCGCGGAAGCGCGACGTGATGTCGAGCACCTGCGCGGCCATTTCGATGCCCGGCGACGGTACGCCGAAGGTACGCATTTCGAAGCCCTCGAGCTTGGCAAGCTCCTCGAGCAACGGGATCGGCTCGCGCCCCGCCGGATTGTCGAAGAAGATGTAGGCGATCTTCTTCCCCTTCAGGTTGCCGCCCAGGCGATCCTTGACGAACTTCAGCGCGCCGCCCGCCTGCGACCAGTAGGTTGCTGCGATCGGGAACACGAACGGATAGGCCTTGCCATCGGCCGCCGCCGAGGAGCCGATGCCCGGCGACGTCACCGGCATCTTGTCTTCCTCGTATTTCTTGAGCAGCGCAATGAGCTGCGGCGTGCCGAAGGCGCTCGTCATGATGGCGCCTTCCTTCTTGAACCGCTCGTGCGCCTCGATCGCCGGCGGGACCTTGTACTCGTGGTCGATCTCGATGAGCTTGATCTTGTAGCCTTCAACCCCGCCGCGCTTGTTCACGAGGTTCATGTAGTGATGATAGGCCGGGCAAAGCACTGTGCCGACGATCTGCGTCGGGCCGGTGCGGTCGCACTGCGCGCCGATCACGATCTCTTTGTCCTGTGCCTGCGCCACGGTGGTCAGGCCGAGCAGCCCGGCCAGGGCAATGGTCCCGATCCGTCGGGAATTCCGGAACTTCATGTCGTGCTTCCTCCACTCTTTCGCAGGCTTGTGCCAACGTTGGGCTGTTCGCATCTCACTCAATACGAGAACGGCCACACCCGGAAATAATTCCGGATATTCCGCCAGAGCCGGGCCAGACCCTCGGGCTCCACGACTAGGAAGAAAATGATGAGCGCGCCGAAGATCACGAGGCGCATGCTGGCCGCGATCGCCGAGAGCGCCGCCGCATCCCAGATGTAGCCGCCGAATGCCTCGACCACGAGGCGGATCACCACCGGCAGCGCGGTTACGAATGCTGCGCCGAGCACCGATCCGAGTACGGAGCCGAGACCGCCGATGATCACCATCGCCAGATAGTCGATCGACACGACGATCTGGAATGCCTCGTAGTTCGCGATGCCGAAATAGTAGGTGTAGAGCACGCCGCAGACGCCCGCATAGAACGACGAGATGGCAAAGGCGGTCAGCTTGTAGCGGAAGATGTTGATGCCGATGATCTCGGCAGCGATGTCCTGGTCGCGAATGGCGATGAACGCCCGGCCGATCCGGCTTCTCACGAGGTTCATCGTGGCCACGATCGCGATCACCGCGAAGAAGAACGTGAAGAAATAGAGATCGCGCTGCGTTTTGACCTCGTAGCCGAGGATCGTCGGCCGCGCGACTTCGATCGAGGCCGACGCGCCGCCCGAGATGGCAGGCGTGTGGTTGATGATCCACTCGATGATGAGCTGGCTCGCCAATGTCGCGATCGCCAGATAGGTCCCCTTGATGCGCAGCGACGGGATGCCGACGATGGCGCCGATCAACGCCGCCATCAGTCCTCCGGCCGGCAGCGTGATCCAGAACGGCAAGTCTAGCCGCGTCGCGAGATTGGCGGCCGTATAAGCCCCCACCGACATGAACGCCGCGTGCCCGATGGAGATCTGGCCGGTCCACCCGACGAGGATGTTCAGCCCCAAGGCGCCCACGATCGCAATGAAGATGAGATTGAAGATCGAAAGATAGTATTCGTGCAGGACGAGCGGCACAATCAAGGCGAACAGGATGAGCAGCACCATCGCCGCATACCGCGTGAGCGGCAGCGGGAAAAGCGCCATGTCGTCGGCGTACGTGGTCTTGAAGTTTCCGGCTTCGCGATAGAACACGGGCGCAATTTCCTCCGCTCGCCAAAGTCCTCAGATACGCTCGATCCGGCGCTTGCCGAAAAGGCCATAGGGCTTGAACATCAGCGCGACGATCATCAGCACGTAGGGCGCGAAGTCCTTCGTGCCGCCGCCGACGACCGGATCGAGGTATCCCGCCGCCACGCTCTCGACGACGCCCACGATAAGACCGCCGACGACAGCCCCCACGATCGAATCGAGACCACCAAGGATAACCACCGGGAACACCTTCAGTCCGACCAGCGCGAGCTGCGTATCGACGCCCAGCATCGACCCCCAGATGATGCCGCCGAGCGCGGCCACGACGCCGGCCATCGCCCAGGCGATGGCAAAGTAGCGCTCGACATTGATCCCCATCGCCATCGCGACCTGCTGGTTGTCCGCGACCGCGCGCATAGCGACGCCCATGCGGCTCTTCGTGAAGAACCACGTGAACGCCGCGAGGCAGAGAATAGTGACGACGATCCCGAGAATCTGGATTTGCGGCAGGGATGTCCCAAGAAACTCGACTGGCTCGTCTCCGATCGGCAGCGGGATGGTCTTGGTCTGCGCACCGATGGTGATCGGCGGCAGGCCCCGCAGCATCGCGGCGAGCCCGATCGTCGCCATGATCACCGCCACCACCGGCCGGCCGAGCAGGGGCCTGAGCACGATCCGCTCGAGTGCAAAGCTAAAGGCTACCATCAGGACGACCGTCGTCAGGAGCGCGAGCCAGAGCGGCAGCTCGTAGACGAGCGTGGTGGCGCAGATGAAGCCCGCGAGCATGACGAACTCGCCCTGCGCGAAGTTGATCGCATCCGTCGCCTTGTAGACGAGGACAAATCCGAGAGCGATCAGCGCATACATCATTCCGATCGAAAGACCACTCACCAGGAGCGAGAAAAGGAACCCGAGCTCTCCGTCCATTCCCACCCCCTCAGGCCGCCGACCGCGCCCGGCTGCCACCCGGCACGTCGTGAATTGCAATGATCGCGTCGAGTGTCGTCTTGCGGCCGTCCTCGAAGGTGATCTCCATCGTCACGGCGGCGCTGTCCTTGCCCCCGTAGAAGGCATCGATCACGGACTTGTATTTCTCGGCGACATAGCCGCGTCGCACCTTTCGTGTGCGCGTCACCTCGTTATCGTCGGCATCGAGTTCCTTGTTGAGCAGCAGCACCCGGCGCACGCGCGTCGCCTCGGGCAGCGTGGCGTTGATCTTCGCCACCTCCTCGATGATAAGGCCGGCGACCTCGGGCTTTCGCGCCAGATCCATGAAGCTCGTGTAGGCGAGGCCGTGTCGCTCGGCCCAATTGCCGACCGTTTCCATGTCGATTGCGATCATGGCCGAGACGAAGTCTCTCCCATCCCCGAATGCGACGGCCTCGCGGATGAAGGGCGAGAACTTCAGCTTGTTCTCGATGAACTGCGGCGCGAACGGTGTCCCGTCCGCAAGGCGCCCCACGTCCCTCGCCCGGTCGATGATCGAGAGCTGGCCCTGCGGAGAGATGACCGCGGCATCACCCGTCCGCAGCCACCCGTCGGGTGTCTTGGCCTCCGCTGTCGCCTCGTCCTGCTTGTAGTAGCCGACGAAGATGCCCGGCCCCTTGATCTGCAGCTCGCCGCCCTCCGCGATCCGGAACTCGAGGCCCGGCAGCGGCTCGCCGACCGTGTTCGGGTCGACATTGCCGTCACGCTGGAACGCGACCAGCGCCGACGCCTCGGTCTGCCCGTAGACCTGCTTCAGGTTGATGCCGATGGAGCGGAAGAAGCGGAACGTATCGGGTCCGAGCGGCGCCCCTCCCGTGACCGCCCACCGCGCCAGGCGCAACCCGAGCAGATCACGTACTGGACGGTAAACCATCCATTCGCCGAGGCCGTAGGCGAGCCTGAGGCTCGATGGGACCGGCTTTCCGTCCTGCTGCAGCAGCTCACGCCGCTCCGCGACATCCTTGAAATACTGGAACACGCGCCGCTTGAACGCGGACGAATCCGCCGCGCGCACCTGCACCTGCGTCAGCAGCGCCTCCCAGATGCGTGGCGGGGCCAGAACGATGGTCGGCCCGAGCTCACGCAGGTCGCGCTGCACCGTCTCCGGACTTTCGGGGCAATTGATCGTCGCCCCCGCGACGAGGGCGACCGCGAGCGAGTACATCGCATCGCCCACCCATGCCATCGGCAGGAACGCGAGCCAGTTGTCGCCCCGCTCGACGCGCTCGCCCTTGATGTAGTTCTCTGCCGTCGCGATCATATTGCGATGCGACAGCAGTGCCCCCTTGGGCTGCCCCGTCGTGCCGGAGGTGTAGGCGATCATGGCGACGTCGTCGGCCGCGCCTGCCGCAAGTTCGCGCTCGAATTCTTCCTGCGCATCCGACTTGGCGCCGAGCACCAGCACCTCTTCGAGCGATTTCAGCATCGGCTCGTCGGTGCCCGCAAGCCCGCGCGGATCGTCGTAGATGATCCATCTGAGGCTCGGGAGCTGGTCGCGCAGCGACAGGATCTTGTCGACCTGCTCCTGGTCCTCCGCAACGATCACCGACACTTCGGCGTGATTGAGCACATAGACGAGCTCGCTCGCGATGGCATCCTGGTAGACGGGGATCGCCACGCCACCCAGCGCCTGCGCAGCCAGTTGCGACAGATAGAGGTCCGGACGGTTGTCGCCGACAACAGAAAGCTTGTCGCCGCGGCGGAAGCCGAGCGCCCGCAGGCCCAGCGAGAGATTGCGCAGGTAGGCCGCCGCGTCACGCCATGAACGCGTCTTCCAGATCCCGCGGTCTTTCTCGCGCATGGCGGGTCCGGATCCGAAAGCGCGCGCGTTGCGAAAGACGAGCTTCGGCAGCGTCGAGGTATCCGCGGAGTCGAGAAGGCTCATCACTCCGTCTCCCGCTTCGTGCCGAGATAGGCCGCAATCACCGTCGGATCGCTCTGCACGTCGGCCGGCGTGCCTTCGGCGATCTTCCGGCCGCGATCGAGCACGACGACATGATCCGAAAGGTCCATCACGACCCCCATGTCGTGCTCGATCAGCACGACGGTGACGCCGCGCTCCCCGTTCACATCGAGGATGTAGCGGGCCATATCCTCCTTCTCTTCCTGATTCATGCCGCCCATCGGCTCGTCGAGCAGCAGCAGCTTGGGCTCGAGCGCAAGCGCGCGGCCAAGCTCGACCCGCTTCCTGAGGCCGTAGGCAAGAGCGGCAGTCTGCTGCTTGCGCAGATCCTCGAGCTTCAAGAACTCGATGATCTCCTCGCAAACCTCGCGGTTGGCGATCTCCTCGCGCTGCGCAGGCCCCCAGTAGCAAAGGCTCGAAAGCACGCCCGAGCGCATGCGCACGTGCCGGCCGAGCATCAGGTTGTCGAGTACCGTGAGACCGGAGAAGAGCGCGATGTTCTGGAAAGTCCGCGCCACGCCGAGCGCCGCGATCTCGTAAGGGCGCAGCGCAGTAATATCGCGGCCTTGAAAGACGATGCGGCCGGCATCGGGCTTATAGAAGCCCGAGATCATATTGATGAGCGATGTCTTCCCCGCACCATTGGGCCCGATCACCGAGACGATCTTGCCTTTCGGCACGTGCATCGAAACACCGGCGGAGGCAACGACACCGCCGAAGCGCTTTGCAACACCCTCGACCGCGAGATCGATGTTCGACGATGCGACTGCACCCGCCATCGCATCGTTCATGCGCCATGCCCCGGCGGAGTGGATGACGCGCAGGTCCAAACCTCGACAGATCGGGCAGGATAGCAATGTGCTACGGCCACGCGTGTACGGCCGCGCAGGCGGGTAAATACCTTCAAGACGTCTCCTCCCAAACGGGCCCGTTTCTTTTCTCGGGCTTCACCGTCTTTTTTGGCTCATAACCGGGAACTTGGCGTCATGTCCAATCGGCCACACGCCATTCCCCTCGTGACACGCCCGGCAGCAGTCATTTCCAACCGCGACCGAAAGCGTTCTCGTAGAGCGCCCAGCTCCACTCTCACTATGGGCAAAGAACTTTGTCAAGCCGTCGGCGCTGGCCTCGATCGCAAAACGGGCGGTTCGCTTCTCCGGTCAGATCGTCTGTCCAAGTGCTCTGCGCAGTGCCTGATGATAATGGATCATCGCAGGCTCGTTGCGTCCGAAAACGGTGTGCGTCTGCGCGCCCGAGGTGAATCCGATCTGCATCGTCCGGCCCGCGGGAAAGTCCTCTCCGAGAACGACATTCATGAGCAGATCCAGGTTGGCCTTCCAATGCCGCTCCTCGTCGGCATCGGCAACGGGCTTCGGGATGTAGAATGACGTCTCCATCACGGCGCGGTCGGGCCGGTTGTCAGCCGGAAAAATACGATGGATCTCGAGATGGTCGCCTTGAGCGACGAAGAGCGTGTTCGGAAACAGGCAATAGACCGTTGCCGAATTCCACATCAGATCCCATTCGCTTTCGGGCATCGACCGCAGCCGATCGATCTTTCGGCGCGGAAAGACGAGCCGGTGATTTTCGCCGAACGGTTCGAAATCCGAAACATTGGGAAGGAGAATGGGAGTCAGGCTGTCCTTATGGAGAAAGCCGACGTGATAGCCTTCATGGAAGGTATCAACGAGCAGTTTCCAATTCATCGTCTCGTGCGTGAGGCGCTTGTCGTAGAGATGATATTGACCGGCTCCGTACGAACCGATCTCCTCGCCGAGGCCGCCGAGCCAGGGATCGATATCGAGACTGGTCGCGCCGTCACCGGCGGGCGACGGCAACACCCAGACCAGGCCATAGCGCTCGGTCAGCGGCAGCGGCACGAGCCCGGGCCGCTCCGCCCTGACGCCCTCGAACGCCCGCTCGTCCGGAATGCCGCGTAGCTGCCCGTCGAGACCGTAGGTCCAGGCATGATAGGGGCATGAGAAAACGCTGCCGTGACCGCAGCCGTCCACCACTTTCGCTCCGCGATGGCGGCAGACGTTCATGAATGCGCGCAAAATGCCGTCTCGGCCGCGCGCAATCAGGATCGGGACGCCGGCGAGATCGTCGGTCCTCCAGTCCCCGGCTTTCGGCCAATCGCATGAAAGCCCCATGAGCAACGGGCGGCGTCGAAAAAGAGCGCTTGTTTCAGAGGCGAGCTGTTCGGGAGTCCAATAAACGGAAACATCGTTTTTCCATGGCCGCTCGGCCATGGCGGTCGTGCCATTGTCGATATGCGCCAGAATCCGTTTGATGACGGGTACGCCGATCGTCGAATCCATCCGCCGTTGCCTCCCTTCGACGCGCCGTCTTTTCTGCGACGCTCATCGAATGCTAACGAGGACGGCAGGCACATGCCAAGTCCCGACTTCCGGGCACTTGCAGAGGTATCGAGCTATTGGAGCGGCTTGCCAGCCTGCGCCAGGAATTTCACGACGATGTTGATCCCCGGATCCTCGGTCAGGCACGACGCCTCGTGAAGGGGAAGCTCGCCGTCATAAGCCTGCTCCTGCGCCACAGCCAGGAGGCTGGGCACGTTGACAAGCTCAGGAGCGGCGATCCCTTCGGCAGGCTTCGGCGCCGCCGGCCCCTTGGCGAACGCGTTCGAGAGGCACCAACGGTGTTCGAGCGTTGCTATGGCCGCCTCGTCGGCTGCCCGCCGCATGGGGAAAGGGGCGGCATCGAACGGATCAGGCTCGGGCTCAATCTGCGCCTCCGCGCTGCGATCCGGCTTCGCGACCGGAAGCGGCACCGGAGCCATGCTCGCGACCATGAATTTCGGGCGCGTTGCCGGGGCAATCGCATGAATAAGACGGGGCTCGCCGGCCGGCGCGACCTCGGACCGCGGCGTTGCCTTGTGCACGGCAACGGTCTTCGACCATGATTTCGAGCCTACCGATTTCGGTGGCGCGGCATGATCGTGCGCACGCTCCTGGGGCGGCCTTTGCGCAACGTCTTCGTCGCGCGCTGGCGGAGGCGGCACACCGAGCCCCGCCGCAGTCACGCCGTCGAACGCGGGCGGGCCCGGCTCGATCATGGCCGTTCCGCTCTGGCCCTCGTCGCTGCGCCAGTGGATCTTGTTGCCGTCTTGCCGAAGCGTCAGGCACGTCATGTCGCCGGACAGCCACTTGAACCACTTCTGGCAGAGCTTTCCATTGCGGACGTGCCATCGGCCGCGATCCTTGCCAGAACCGAGATAGACGGCGAGCGCCGTGCCCGCTGTGCCGGTCATCAGGCCGTTTGCGCCATAGCTAACGGTGATCGGCAGTCCAAGAGGTGTGTCGATCGTGACGGTCTTGCCCGATACGGCCGTCTTCAGGTCGCCGTTCTCGAGTTGCGTTGCCATCGCCGGAGCGCCGGCTCCAACGACAATAAGCGCGCCAATCAACGCCGGCTGCCGCATGTTACGCTCTACCCTGGTCCGATCGCATCCGGTGGTTCCCACGCTCTGTCGATACGAGCGGGGCAAGGCCGGATTGCGACGTGATTTTGGCGTCGGCTGGGCATTCACCCGGCCGCACCTCCTCACAATCCCTCAGAGTAGAGCGGAACGCTTAAGATACGGTAAATGGCAGCTTACGCCGTTTTACGATTTCAGGGTTCGATGCGCCTGCACGCTCCCTGGGTCGTCCGGCTCCTTATTCCTTGCCGAGAAGGCGATCGATGCTGAGCGGGCCAGCTCCCGCGGCTGCGATGTAGAGGAATACGAAGCAGTAGAGCACTGCCAGTTCGCCGCCGTTGAGGATCGGAAAGAAGCTCCTTGCCGCGTGAGCGTAGAAGTATGCGACCGCCGTCATGCCGGAGGCGATGAATGCCGAGAAGCGCGTGATCAGCCCCAGCACGATGAGGGTACCGAACACGAGCTCGATCAGTCCCGCCGCGCCCCCCATGGTCATGGGCGATGCGTTGTTCATCGGTCCGACCGGGAAGTTGAGATACTTCGTCGTTCCGTGCTGGAGCAGCAGGAGGCCGCTCATGATCCGAAGTACACTTAGAAGTATTCCACTATAGGGCTTGAGAAAGCTCATAGTTCCCACCTGTCGATTCGCTTTTGACGTTAGGCGGCTTATCTCAACACGCGGGCCAAGACGCCATCACAACACGGTGAGCGGGAACGCGGCTACGGCCGTTGGCCACCCGTCTCGGCGGCTCCGGCCTCGGCCTCCAAGCCTCCGGCGTAGCGCTTCAGCGCCTCGATCCGATCGTCGATCGACGGATGCGTCGCGAGTAGCCCCGTGAGACGGCTTGAGATCGGGTTCTCGATGAAGAACGCCTCCATGCGCGACGGAACATCCATGGCGGCGTGACCCTGGATCTTCTGCAAGGCGCCGACGAGGGCATCCGGGTTCTTAGTCAGCTCCACCGCGCCGGCATCGGCCAGGAACTCGCGCGAGCGCGACAGGGCAAAACGGATCAACGTGGAAATGCCCCAGCTTATGAGGATGACGGCAATGGCGATCGCTATCGCCAGCAGCGCCGCTCCGCCGCCGCCATCGCTGCGCCCGCCTCTGCGGTCCGATCCGCCGCCGTGATCGTCGCCGATCGTCCAGCCGCCGGAGGATTGATCCGACTGCGTCTCCCAGGGCCCGCGCTGGCGCTTCGGCGTCGGCGACCACCCGTAGGGGAAATCCCAGCCCCGGATGATCATATCGCCGAAGAACGCGAAGATGCCGGCGAAGATGATGGCGATGACGATAAGCTGGGTGTCGCGGTTGCGGATGTGCGTCAGCTCGTGGGCCAGCACGGCTTCGAGCTCGTCATCGGCAAGCGTGTCGACGAGGCCGCGCGTCACCGCGATCACATACTGTCCCTCGCGCAGGCCGGACGCGTAGGCATTGAGCGCCGGCGTCTCGATGATCTGCAGCGCCGGCATCGGCAATCCGCGCGAGATGCACAGGTTCTCGAGCGCATTATAGAGCTTCGGCGCGTCTTTCCGCGTCACCCCGCCCGCGCCGGTCGCCATCCGGATCAGTGTCTGATGCGTGAAGTAGGCAATCACGAACCAGATTGCGGCGGCAATCATCGCCACCGGCCACGCATAGCTGAACTGCGCCGTGGCCCCCGCAACGATCTCCTCGAAGGTGCCGCCGAGGAGCGCGCTCCAGATCAGCAGCACCGAGAACAAGACCGCGTGCAACAGCACCACGAACCCGGCGAGGAGAATGGCCGATCGGATGCGGTTGGCCCGGATGTGGGTGTAGAGGCCGTAGACTTGCAGCATCGCTCATCCTCTGGCCGGCCGGGAGGGTGAAAGGTCGGGTCCGCGCGCGGGGCGGTCGATCGGCTTCGCCACGGCACGGGCGCGCCACTCGCCGCTCGCACTTTCAGGTCGCGCGTCTCAGAACTTCACCTGCGGAGCTGTCCGAACGGCCGTCCTCTCGCTCTCGTCGAGATTGAAGAACTCTTGTGGCTCGAACCCCATCGAACGCGAGAACAGCACCGCCGGAAAGCTTTCGCGCTTGGCGTTGTACTCGGCTGAAGCATTGTTGAAGAAACGCCTCGACGCCGCGATCTTGTTCTCGAGGTCCGAGAGCTCGGCCTGCAGTTGCTGGAAGTTCTGGTTCGCCTTGAGATCGGGATAGGCTTCCGCGAGGGCGAAGAGCTGGCGCAGCGCCCCCTGCAGCATCCCCTCGGCTTGCGCCTGCGCCGCCGGCCCATGCGCACTCACGGCCGCATTGCGCGCCTGGACGACGGCCTCCAGCGTGCCCTTCTCATGCGCGGCGTACCCCTTCACCGTCTCGACCAGGTTCGGCACAAGATCGTGACGTTGCTTCAATTGCACATCGATGTCCGAGAACGCCTGACGACAGCGCTGCCGCAGCCCGACAAGACCATTGTATGTCGTCAAGAGCCAAAGTGCGGCCAGAACGACGATGCCCAGAATGACCCAGCCCGCTGTTCCCATTGGCTTTGTCTCCGTATCGATCCGGGCCAGTATGCCAAGCTGGAGCGGGTTTGCACATCGATAGTTCGATCACACCGGATGCACGCTATTCGTCCCAAGTCCGGTAGTGCGCACGCATATATGCTATCCCGTCCTTCACGATCTCGGCGAGCACGTCCATGTCGACATCGCTTAACCGCTTGATGTAGAGGCACGACTTGCCGCGCTTGTGCCGACCGAGCTGGGCAAGCTTCTGCTGCATGGCCTCGGACTCGTATCCCGGCAGGACGTAGATCACCAACTCGGCCTTGCGCGGCGAGAAGCCCGTGATCATTGCCTCGCCCTCGCGTCCGCTATCGTACCTGTAGTGATAGCGCCCAAAGCCGATCATGCTCGGTCCCCACATACGCGCCTCGAGACCGGTCACGCCCTGGAACCACGGCAGCAGTCTCTCGGCATCCTGCTTGCGCGGCCCCTTCTCGAGCGCCGCAATGTAGTCCTCTGGCCTGACGGCGGTCGGCCCGGTCTTGTTCACGGACTTGGCCATGCGGGCTCTGCCCCCTTGTCACGCGCTCCGGCAATGAAGCGGGCAGCCTCGTACCCGCGCGCTGGCGACGAGCCGCTCTGCTGGCGCCGGGTTACGCAGACCCGAAGGCCACCGAAACCCGCAAGCCACATGGCTCCCTGTTTTCTATGACGAGCGCAAGGCCGTAGACATCGCAGATCTCCTGCACGATCGAGAGGCCGAGCCCGGTCCCTGGCTCCTGCTCGTCATGGCGCACCCCGCGCCTCGTCATCGAGCTGATCTTGCCGGCATCCACACCGGGCCCGTCATCCTCGATGACCAGCGAGCCGCCCACACCGGCCGGCCGCCAACGAATGCGTATCGTGCTCCGCCCCCATTTGACGGCGTTCTCCACGAGATTTCCCGCCAGCTCCCGCAGATCGTGCGGATCGACCGGCAGCATCAGCGACCGAGGCAGATCGATACACCAGTCGAGCGCCTCCCCACCGGCCGTGCGCTTGAGGGTCCTGACAACCTCGGCAATGACCTTTGCAAGGTCGCCGTCCGACTGACGCATCTCCGCGCTCGCAGCGATGCGACTGCGAACGAGCTCGCGCTCCACATGGGTGCGCATTACCGAAACCAGATGATCGATCTCGTCGGCGATCTCGGCTTCGCCTGCCTCCCTGATCCTCAGCGCATCGTTTGCAAGGACCGTGAGCGGCGTCTTGAGACCATGGGCGAGATCGCCGGACCGCGTCCGCGCCTTGCCGATCGCCTGGGCCTGGCTGTCGAGCAGCCGGTTCAGTGCGGCTTCGACCGGTGTAAACTCCTTCGGCAGCACAGTGTCCAGCCGGCCGCCCCGGTGCTCGCGGATACGATCGAGCCCGTCCTTCAGCGTTGCCAACGGCCTCAGGCCCCACGTGACCTGCACGAGGGACGCGAGGATCAGGATCGCGGCGAGGCCGGCGATATAAGGCAGGATGTCGAGCACGAAGGCCCGGCCTGCATCGTCGAGCGGCTGGCGGTCGGCGGCTACGGCGATGCGCAGGCTGCGCTTGCCGGTCGGAGAATTGACGATGATGCGACGCTCTTGCGTGAGCAGCCGCGTGCCGCCGGGACCAGCAAGCTCATGGTGATGGACGGCGCCGTCTCCAGGTGGGCTGCCCGGCAACGCAAGCGCGACGTCCCAAAGCGATTCAGAGCGAAGCTGCGTCTGCATCGCTTCGTCGTCGATCTGCCAGTAGAGGCCGCCATAGGCCTTCGAAAAGCGATGATCGAGAGTGCTTGTCGGACGCGCGAGCCGTCCGTCCGGTTGAAAGTGGATCGACGCGGCAAGGTTGTTGATGTGGCCTGCGAGCTCGGCCTCGATCCGCCTTTGGAGGTTGGCGGTGAACAGAGAGGTGAAGAACAGCCCGGCCAGCGCCAGCGCCACCGGGACGATGGCCAGCGAAACGAGCAGGAAGCGGGCGCGGATCGAAAGCGGACGCCGCACCATCACGCGTCGATCCTGTATCCGAAGCCACGCTTCGTGGCGATGAACGCTCGGCCGAGCTTGCGGCGCAGGCGGCCGATCAGCACCTCGACCGAGTTGCTCTCGCGTTCGAAATCCTGCGCCCAAAGCTGCTCGGTCAGCTCGATCTGCGACACGTGGCGATCCCGGTTGAGCATCAGGTAATGCAGGCACCGGTATTCCAGCGGCGTCAGGTCTATCGGGAAGCCGTCCAGCGAGACCTGGCTTGTCCGCGTATCGACCCTCACCGGCCCGGCTGCGAGCACGGCGTTCGACTGCCCCTGGCTGCGGCGGATAAGGGCGCGCAGCCGCGCCAGAAGCTCGGCCATCTGGAAGGGCTTGCCGACATAGTCGTCGGCGCCGGCATCGATGCCTTCCACGCGCTCCTGCCAGTTGTCCCGTGCCGTCAGGATCAGGACGGGAAATGTGCGGCCCGCTTCGCGCCAGCGCTTCAGGACGGAAAGCCCGTCCATGCCGGGGAGGCCGAGATCCAACACCACCGCAGCGAAGTCTTCCTCTGCACCCCGATACCAGCCCGCCTCGCCGTCGCTCTCGCGCTCCACCACATAGCCGGCCCGCCCCAGGTGCGCCGCCACGTCGCGGGAGATCAGCGGATCGTCCTCGATCAGCAGAATGCGCATCAGTCGTTCTCGACCTCGAGCACCGCGGCGGTGGCGGCGTCCATCTCGATCTCCAGCAGCCGCCCGTTCGCTTGCAGCACCTTGAACTCGTAGATGAAGCGCCCTTTTTTGTCCTCGACCTCGATGCCGACGATCTCGCCCGGAAAGGCCTTGCTCAGGCGATCCTGGAGCGTCGACAGAGGCAGCGCCTCGCCGCGCGAGACCGCCCCGCGCAGCCGGTCCATGACCTTGCCGTCGTCATCGGCATGTCCCGGCAACGGTACCAGCGCGAGTGCGGAGAGGAGCAGGAATGTCCGGAGCCGATCCTTGATCATGGACCGACACTAGCAGCGGCAAGCTGAAATTTGGCTGACATTTGCCGTCAGTCATCGCTCAGCAGCGCTCGCTTAAGGATGCCGTCCAACGGGCCGGGCAATCACGTCCGCCTCGTTCTGCAATGGAGCATCCCATGAAGACAATCCTTCTCGCGGCCATGGTCGCCAGTGTTGCGGCGGTTTCCGGAGCACAGGCGGACGACGGCCACCGTTGCCCCGCGGTTCCGGTCGACCGCTGGATGAACGAGCAGCAGATCCGTGAGCGCGCGACCGCACTCGGTCTCCAGGTGCGCAAGGTCAAAATCGACGACGGCTGCTACGAGGTGAAGGCCCGCAACCGCGACGGCCGCTGGCAGGAGATCCGCTTCCACCCTGAGACGGGCGAGCAGGTATCCGTCGAGGACGACGACTGACGACCCGCCGGGCATACGTCCGATGGTTCGAGATCGAACCGACGCGGCGCCACGCTTGGCCTAATTGATTGTCCCGCACGATTTCGCGGGGCAATCAGTGTCTTTCAACCAGATCCTGGCCACTATGGCCACCTCGGACGCGGCGCGCGTAAAGCCAACCCTCGAAGACGTCGCACTGGAGCAGGGCCAGATCCTGTTCCACGTCGACGCGCCGATCAGCCACGTCTACTTCCCGCACAACGCGGTGGTCTCGCTGCAGGTTCTGGGCATCGATGGCGCGGTGGTCGAGGCAGCAACGATCGGCAGCGAAGGCATGGCCGGGCTGGGCGGGCTTCTGGCCACCGATGTTTCTTTTACGCGCCAGATCGTGCAGCTCCCGGGACGCGCGGCCAGGATCCCGCGCAGTGCGTTGCTCTCAGCCGTCAACAAGAGCGCGTCCTTGCGCAACCTCCTCTACAGCCACGCCGATGCTTTCACCTCGCAGGTCTTGCAGACATCTGCCTGCAATGCCCAGCATTCGACCGAGGAGCGCATGGCGCGGTGGCTGCTCATGGCCTTCGACCGCAGCGGCAGCGAGCGCATCAACCTTTCGCACGACGACCTGGCTGTGGCCTTCGGCGTCCGCCGCCCGACGGTAACGCTGATCCTGCACAGCCTTCAGGCCGCACGCATCCTGGAAACGACACGGCGCTCGATCGCCGTTGTCGACCGCGCCGACCTCGAGCAGATCTCGTGCGAATGCTATCAGGCGATCCGCAGGAACTATGCGCGTGTCTTCGCGCAGCGCCGTCCCTGACCCGGCCCTGCTATCCGCTGTCCGCCCCTGCCTTGAGCGCCGCATCGTAGGTCTTCCGGATGATCCCGTAGCATTCGCAGGCAGCGTCCATGAGGCTGGAGCTGTCCAGGATCATCAGCGTCCCGCGCCGGTAGTCGATCAGTCCCGCAGTCTGCAACATCCGCGCCGCCAGCGTCACCGTCGGACGCTGCACACCGAGCATTTCAGCGACCATGTGGTGCGTGAAGGGCAGTTCGGTCTTGCCGGACCGATCCGAAAGTGTCAGCAGCCAGCGCGCCAGCCGCTGCTCCACATCGTGACGGGCGTTGCAGGCCGCAGACTGCATCAGTTGCGCAGTGAAGGCATCCGCGTGTGCGGCCAGGAGCGCGCGCATGCGGATGCGCTGGTTCACTGCCTCGAGGAAGGGAGCCCGTGCGATGCGTATTCCGGTGCCGGCCATCTGCACGACCTGCCGCGAGAACGACACATCGCCGGACAGCAGGCCGCCGAGGCCCACGATGCCCTCGTTGCCGATGGTCGCGGCTTCCACATCGCCACCGTCCTCGCCCGCAACGATCAGGGACACGATCCCCGTCAGCGGAAAATAAACATGCGTGATGGGCGCACCCGGCTCGTAGAGGACGGTCGGCGGCTCAAGCGCAACGGCCTGCATCCCGGCCACCAGAGGGTTCAGGTCCCCTTCCGCCAGTAGGGCGAGCAAACGGTTCTGTTCAAAGGACGGTATGATCGGCGCCTCCCGGCATCCAGACTGCTCGCTAACGCATGCCGATCGGATCGCGATCCGCCTGGGGGCGATTTTTCCGTGTTGCTGCCGGACCTTGGCTGATGCCAGGGGCATGTTTTCAACAGGCTCTGATTGGTTCGATATCGAACGAAACCAGATTGTCGCGCCGATCGTTTCCCCACGGAATTCAGTCCGGTGAGGGAACAGCCAAAGGTGCGTTCAGCGCATCGGGAGTCAGACAATGATTACCGATCACCCACGATTGCGTGTCCTGGTCGTCGAGAATGAGCCGTTGCTGCGGCTTGATGCCGAAGACGCCCTCCAGGATCTCGGTCACGACGTCGTCGGATGGGCAGGCTGTGTCCGCATCGCCATCACGGAAGCGGAGCGCACCCACCCCGATGTCGTCCTCATGGACATCCAGCTCGACGGACCGGGCGACGGAATCGATGCCGCGCACGAGATCAGGAACAGGTTCGGCATCCCGTCGCTGTTCGTGACAGGCTCCAGCGGTGGCGAGACCTACCAGCGCGCGCTCGCGGCCCAGCCGCTTGGATACCTGCGCAAGCCTCTTGTCCTCTCCGATCTGCAGCGTGCCCTCGCCCCGCTGCTTGGCACGCGCGCTCCCGATGCAGGCGTCATTCCATCTCCGTCGGTGGCCAACGTCCGGTTCGTGTCCTTCAACATGTCCCGAAGGGGCACGTCGGAGTCGTTCGAGTAGCCGACCGACACGTCCTCGCGGCCGGCGGCGGTTCAGCAGATCCGTTGCCGCTGCACTGCATGCCCGAGTTGAGCCACAAGAAGCATTTATTGTCAGACAACTTTGCGAAACATGAGGTCGAACATGAAGGTTTGTCTCAAGGTTCCGTTGAATGAGTTTGAATGTGCCCGGCGCAATGCGCTTTCCGAAAAGCCACCCCATCTTGTCCTGCAGGAAGGCACGATGGGAACACTCGTCGAGATTTTCGACAACGGCGAAAGCTACATGGTCGAGTTCGACGATCAGGAGACGGGCCGATGCCTGTGGCTCGGTCTTTTGCGCCTCACCGAGATCAAGATCATGCCGGACGTCGCGCAGGCCGCCTGAGCCGCCTGCCGAGTTTGCTGGTCATAGAGTGGAGAGAATTATCGTGTGGAACAGACGCACACTGGACAGTTGCCTCGAGCAGCTCGGCAAGCAGCTCCTCGGCGCAGATGACGTCAAGGCGGTCATGATGTCCAAGGACGACAGCGGCGATGTGCTGATCACCCTGGTCGAGGGACGCGAGGATTCGCACAAGGTGCGATTTGGGCGCGTCGACTCCAAGACGAAGGCACTTGTGCGCAACGAGCGCAAAGGCCGTCGCGACCAGAACGGCCATGCGCTTGGGGCCGCGGACCAAACCGGCCGAGCCGCCGATCTGCAGGCGTAGCAGACGCGCATGGCTGACGATGCCCGTCTGCCTCGCCTGTGCGCATCGGATGGTCCACGCTTTGTGATGGACCACCTCGCATCGGATGCAGCAAGGCACCCCCGAAATTGATTCAAGTCCCAGCGTAAGCGTGGGACGGTTCCGCACCTTTGCTGTCGGCAACGGCCCAACCCGCTGCGGCACCTGCACCAATCTCGGACCGGCGTGCAATCATATCGCCAAGACGCCAAACGGCGCGTTCCGCCTCACGCTGCCGAACCGAGGGCGATTGCAGCCGATGCGGCGTCGTGCAGCAGATGTAGGGCACGTCCAGATCGCGCAACTCGCTGCACAGATCGAAGGCGGCATTGTGCAGACCCTGGTCGACCACCGCGCCATCAAATTGAACACGCTGCAACAAATTGAAGGCGGAGATGGCATTGCCGGTGAGATATAGCTGCGCTCCCGATTGCCGGAACGCAGTTTCGAGTTCCGCGCCTTCAAGCACCGATCCCTGAACGACGAGAATGGTCTTGCCCGAAAAGTCCTGTCTCATGTGAGTGATCCTGCGATTCATGGAACGATCCTGCGCCGAAGCCACGCGGTCACGCGCAAGCTTCCGTGTTCTGCCGTTTTCGGAGGTCCGTCGGAGGTCAACGCTCCGTTTCATTCTTCCCGGCTGCCGGCTCGAAATGCGCTCGCGTCCCGCACGGCTCCGTACGGCGGCCGCGGCCGTGGATGCGCGCAACCGGGCCTGGGATGATGATGCGGTAGTCATAGCCATGCAGGACGGCATGGTTGACCGCTGCTGCAAGCGTCGGGAACGTCACCCGTGGCGGCGGGTCAACGGGACCATTCCCCAGCAGCCACCCTCCAGTGGTTTCGAGCTGCAAGACCCACATCCTCCCAACCGGAAAGATCCGGCACCGCGGTCGTCCTGAAAGACCGCTTGCAGCCACCGGCATGAGCGGCGGCATGCCCGCCGGCTCGGCGGCGAGCCGGGGGCTTGGGAGACCCGCCTCGCGCAGCGTCAGGCGTTCAGCGGAATACATCGCTGTCCTCCTGTTGCTTGAGGGA
>Ga0180220_1001353_pt1 | contig 18377 bp, 11 predicted proteins | sample eDN5th37CBELigBY_FD_151335 | JGI IMG/M metagenome (GOLD analysis project Ga0180220, IMG submission 151335) | Enriched backyard soil microbial communities from Emeryville, California, USA - eDNA 5th pass 37_C BE-Lig BY (version 2) (version 2) | ecosystem: Environmental > Terrestrial > Soil >...
CATCGAAGGCACCGCGCTCGAACAGCACCCGCACGATCGGCACGGCGAGCGCCGCGAGCGCCGTTGCCGCCGGCATCGAAAGCAGCATCGCAACGAGCAGCGACTGCTCCTGGCTGGCACGCGCCTGTTCATGGCGCTCGCCTTTGAGGTGACGGGCAAGCTCGGGCAGCAGCACCGTGCCGATGGCGATGCCGATAATGCCGAGGGGGAGCTGATAGAGCCGGTCGGCATAATAGAGATAGGAAATGGCGCTCGCCGCGCCCGAGGCGATGATGGTGCCAACGAAGATGTTGATCTGGGTGATGCCCCCGGTCAGCACCGCCGGCACCGCCAGCAGCCAGAAGCGCCGCACTTCCGGATCGAGCCGCGGCAGCGCAAAGCGCGGCGCCATTCCGGCCCGGCGCGCGGCGCCAAATACCACCGCAAGTTGAGCGAGCCCGGCAATGATCGTGGCGAATGCCAGAATGACGGTGTTGCGTGCCGGGTCCTCGATCGTCCAGATCGTCATCGGGACAAGCGCGGCGATCGTCACGATATTGAGGAACACCGGGGCGAAGGCAGCGGCGAAATAGCGCCCGAGACTGTTGAGGATCGCCCCATAGGCCGCCGCCAGCGACATGCAGGCGAGATAGGGGAAAAGGATGCGGGTCAGCAGCACCGTCAGTTCGAACTTTTCCGGCTCGTCGGTAAAGCCTGGCACGAACGGTATCAGCACGAACGGCATGAAGATTTCCGCCAGCACGGTGATGATGGCGAGCGCTGCCACCAGCCACGCCATGATGCGTGCCGCCAGCGCCCGGGCTTGCTCGCGCCCGCGCGTCTCGAGTGCGCCCGAGAACATCGGCACGAACGCGGTGTTGAACGCGCCCTCGGCAAAGAGCCGCCGGAAAAGGTTGGGAAAGCGGAAAGCGGCAAAGAACGCATCCGCGGCCGGCCCGGTACCGAGAACGGCCGCCATCAGCGCATCGCGCACGAACCCGGCAACGCGCGAGAGCAGCGTCAGCCCGCCCACGGAAAGGAAATTACGATAAAGGCTCATGGGGCCGCAGTCCGGAGAGGTGCGGCAGACTCCCCCTCCCCAACCCTCCCCGCAAGGGGGAGGGTGTCAGATTGGAGTTGTGGCACCATCTTGCCAACCCACCGGCCCGGCATCTCCCCCAGGGGCCTGTCGCCAGGGTCCTCATCCTGAGGCGCGAGGCGCAGCCGAGCCTCGAAGGACGGCCTAGCCATTCACGACCTTTTGCAGCCGCTCCTCGCGTTCGCGCTGCGGCGGCGCGAGCACCCGCATCAGCGCGCTGTGAATCTTCTTCTGGCGCGGCTTGCCGATGATCTTTTGTCCAGTCAGATCAGTGACGTAGAAGACGTCGACGGCCTTTTCGCCATAGGTGCCGATATGGGCCGAACCAATGGTGAGATTGAGGTCCGAAATCTCGCGGGTGAGCTGGTGCAGCAGGCCCATGCGGTCGAGCCCGGAAACCTCGATCACCGTGAATTTCTCCGAAAGATTGTTGGAGACCATCACCTCGGCCGGCACGGTGAAGGGCTTGAGGCGCCGATTGTGGCGGCTTTCCTTGCCCAGATCGATGAGGATCTGTCTTTTGCCCTGCAGCAGCTGCTTGACGGTATCGATGATGCGGGTGGCGCGCACCTTCTCGTCCTCGTCCGAAGTAAAGGACCGGCGCAGCCGGAAGGTATCGAGCGCATGTCCGTCGCGGGTCGAGAAGATCTGCGCCCCGATGATCGAGGCATCCTGCATGGTGCAGGCGCCCGCGATCAACGACAGCAGGCGCGGATGGTCCGGCGTATAGAACGACACCTCGGTGATCGATTCGAACGCCTTGACCCGGATCGAGCCGGCGAAGGGCTCGCCGGTCTGGTCGGCATGGCGGATCATGCGTGCATGCTCGATCTGCAGTTCCGGCTCGGCCCGCAGCCAGTAATGGTCGTAATGCCGCGCGATATAGTCTTCGACCGCCTCGGACGGCCATGCCGTGAGTGCGGCGCGCAGTTCCTGCTTGGCGTCCTCGACCCGGTCTGCCTGGCGCACCTGGCTGTGCCCGCCCGAAAGCAGCGGTTCGGTGGCATAGTAGAGCGCGCGCAGCAGCGAGCCCTTCCAGCCGGTCCAGACCCCCGGGCCTACCGCCATGATGTCGCAAGCGGTCAGGATCATCAGCAGCGCCAGGCGCTGCGGCGACTGCACGACTTCGGCGAAGGCCTTTGCGGTTTCGGGATCCTGAATGTCGCGGGCCTGGGCAATCTCGCTCATCAACAGGTGATATTGCACGAGCCAGGCCACGGTGTCGGTCTCGGCGGCGGAAAGGCCAAGCCGCGGGCAGAACTTGCGGGCAATGCGCGCGCCCGCGATCGAGTGATCCTCCGGGCGCCCCTTGGCGATGTCGTGGAGAAAGAGCGCCACATAGAGGAGCCGCGTGTCGTTGAGTTGGGGCAGCAATTCATGGGTCAGCGGCAGCGCATCGGTGAGGCCCCCATTGGCGATCTCGCCCATGACGCCGACGGCGCGGATCAGGTGCTCGTCCACCGTGTAATGGTGATACATGTTGAACTGCATCAAGGCGACGATCTTGCCGAAGTCGGGCACGAATTTGCCAAGCACTCCGCTCTCGTTCATTGCCCGCAGGATGCGTTCGACATATTGCGGTGCGGTCAGGATGGTCAGGAAATAGCTGTTGGCCCTGGGGTCGGCGCGCAGCTCCGGCCCGATCAGGCGCAGCGAGCGACGCACGGCCTTCACCAGTTCCGGGTGCAGGTGCAGTTCCTCGCGTCCAGCAACCATGAAGAGCTTGATGATATTGACGCGGTTCTTCTCGAGCGCATCGGGCGAGGCGATGTTGAGCCGGCCGCTGTCGACGATGAAATCGGTCTCGCCCTTGATCTTGAACTTGCCGCTCCGGAACGGGGCCAACACGCGCCCGATAAGGTCCATGTCCTTGGCATGGGCGAATTCGAGGCTGGTGCAGAAGATGCGGGTCAGGTCCCCCACATCCTTGGCAACGAGGAAATAGCGCTTCATGAAGCGCTCGACGCCGAGCATTCCCAGCCGCTCGGAATAGCCCATGCGCCGGGCAAGTTCGGGCTGCACGTCGAAGGTCAGCTTCTCGTCGGCCCGTCCGGTCAGGAAGTGCAGATTGCAGCGTACCGCCCACAGGAAGTCCTCGGCGCGCTGGAACAGGCGGAATTCGGACTGGTCGAAAACGCCCTTGCCGATCAGCTCATGGGGGCTCTTGACCCGGTAGAAGTACTTGCCGATCCAGAAGAGCGTGTTGAGGTCGCGCAGTCCGCCCTTGCCGTCCTTGATGTTGGGCTCGACCACATAGCGGGTATTGCCCATCTGCCGGTGGCGTTCGTCGCGCTCGGCCATTTTGGCGGCGATGAATTCCGGTCCGGTCCTCGGCATGATCTCGGTTTCGAACCGCTCGAGCAACTGGTCGAACAGTGACTTCTCACCGGCCAGGTACCGCGCTTCAAGCGTTGCGGTGCGCACAGTCATGTCCGAGCGTGCCATGCGGATGCATTCGTCGACCGAGCGCACGGCGTGTCCGACCTTCTGGCCGAGATCCCAGAGCATGTAGAGGATATATTCGGTGACCTGCTCGCCCCAGGCGGTCTGCTTGTAGGGCAGGATGAACAGCAGGTCGATGTCCGACCCCGGCGCCAGCGTGCCGCGCCCATAGCCGCCTACGGCCGCGAGCGCGATGGTTTCAGCCCCGGACGGGTTGGTGATCGGATAGACGCGCCTGGTTGCAAACAGGTGAATGGCGCGGATGATCTCGTCCTGGGCTGTCGAAAGGTTCTGGGCGCAGCGCGTGCCCTTGCCGGTTTCGACCAGTTCCGCCTCGGCGCCCTTGCGCGCCTCGGCCAGCGTCGTGCGCATATGGGTCAGGACCTTGGTGCGTACCGCCGCGCTTTTGGGATCGCCATCGGCGATCAACTCATCGAGCTCGCCGATCAGGCGATCGGCGGTCTTGGGGGCAAAGCCCGGTTTTCGCGCTTTGAGGTCAGCTTCAGCGAGCGGCATCGCGTATGGTCTTCAACTCGTACAGGAACTCGATGGCGTCTTTCGGGGTGATGTCGTCGGGGCGGATCGTATCGAGAAGGTCGTGAACCGGATCGGTCCGGGGCATCGCCTTCTCCGGCGGCGGCTGATGCGCAAAAAGCGGCAAATCGTCTAGCACGGCGCCCGGCATTGCGGAAGAGCCTGCGCCTGCGGCCCTTTGTTCCAACAGAGTAAGCACGTGCCGGGCCCGGTTCAAGACCGGCTCGGGCAGGCCTGCCAGCCGCGCCACCTGGATGCCGTAGGAGCGGTCCGCCGCGCCGCGCACCACTTCGTGCAGGAAGACGACGTCGCCCTCCCACTCGCGGACCTTCATCGTTACGTTGGCAACGCGGCTCAGCGTCTTCTGCAGGCTGGTCAGTTCATGGAAATGGGTGGCGAAGAGAGTGCGGCACCCCGTCGTCTCATGCAGGCATTCGAGCGTCGCCCAGGCGATCGACAAGCCGTCGAAGGTGGCTGTGCCGCGACCGATCTCATCGAGAATGACCAGCGAGCGCCGCGTGGCGCGATTGAGAATGGCGGCGGTTTCGACCATCTCGACCATGAAGGTCGAGCGGCCATGGGCGATATCGTCGGAAGCCCCGACGCGCGAAAACACCCGGTCCACCACCCCGATATGGGCGCGCGTTGCCGGCACGAACGAGCCCATCTGCGCCAGGATGGCGATCAGCGCGTTCTGGCGCAGAAAGGTCGATTTGCCACCCATGTTCGGCCCGGTGACGAGCCACAACGCTCCGCCACCGGCCTCGTCGCCGGAAAGGTCGCAGTCATTGGCAACAAAGCTCTGCCCGGCCTCCGCCACCATTGGCTCAACCACCGGATGGCGTCCTGCTTCGATATCGAAGGCGAGGGATGTATCGACCTGCGGACGCGTATAGCCACGCGTTGCCGCCAGGTGCGCCAGCGCCGTCGCGACGTCCAGTTCGGCAAGCGCATCGGCAAGCGCGCGCAACGCGCCGGTGCGGGCCAGCACTTCTGCGCAGAGCCGCGCGAAAATGCGCCCTTCGATCTCGATTGCCGCCTCATGCGCCCGCGCGATGCGGCCTTCGAGCTCGGCCAGTTCCGTCGTCGTGAAGCGCATGGCGCTGGCCAGCGTCTGGCGATGGATGAATGTCGCCCGGTGCGGCTCCTCCAGCAGCTTGCCGCCATGCCCCGCCGGCACTTCGACGAAATAGCCGAGCACGCCATTGTGCTTTATTTTCAGGGATTTGACGTCGGTTTCGGCAATGAGCCGCGCCTGCAGCGCCGCAACCACGCCCCGTGTTTCGCTGCCAAGCGCCCGCTCCGCATCGAGGTCGGCGTCATAGCCCTTGCGGGTAAACCCGCCATCGCGCGCGATGAGCGGCGGATCGTCGTCGATTGCGAGCGAGAGTTCCGAGGCAAGAGACTGCGGCGCCCCCGAAAGCGTAGCGGCGATCTCTTTGAGGTCTTGGGGCAGGTCCCCCGCCTCGGTCAATCTCTGGCCGAGCGCCAGCGCCGCCGTGACGGCGGTGCCGATAGCGGCCAGATCACGCGGCCCGCCGCGCTCGAGCGCGATACGGGTCAGCGCTCGCGCCAGATCGGGTGCGGCCTTCAATTCGGCGCGCAGCCGTCCGGTCAGCATGGTATCGCCCGCCAACCGCTCGACGGCGTCCAGCCGAGAATTGATGGCTGCCGCGTCAGCCAGCGGTGCTGCCAGCCTTTGCGCAAAGAGCCGCCCGCCGGCAGCGGTGACGGTCAGGTCGATGGCGTGGCGCAGCGACCCCTTCTCGCCCCCGCGCTGGCTTTCAAGCAGTTCGAGAGAGGCGCGCGTCGCCTGGTCGATGGCCATCAGGCGCCCGGTGTTCTCGCTTGTGGGCGCGCGCAGCGCCACGGCGACCCCCTTCTGGCTCTCGCGCACATAGGCAAAGAGCGCCCCAAGCGCCGCACGTGCGGCCCGCGAGAATGCGGTCGGGTCGCCGCCCTCGCCGGCAAGCGCCTCTCGCAGCAGCCCCGTTGCTGCTTCGCTGTCGAAGCTTTCGGCCGGCACCAGAGAAAGGGTGGAGGCGAGCGCCGGCGGCAGCAGGTGCCGCTCGACCAGCACCGCCCTGGTCGTTTCTGTCAAAACCAGTTCGGCCGGTCCGATGCGGGCGAGTTCATCGCCAAGCGTTTCGGGCGAAAGGTCGCTCACATGCGTCTCGCCGGTCGAGACGTCCGCCCAGGCGAGCGCGAAATCGGCTTCGCCATGGCGCACCATCGCCAGGCTGGCAAGGAAGTTGGCGCCGCGCGCCGGAAGCAGGTCGTCCTCGGTCAGCGTGCCGGCTGTGACGAGCCGCACGACGTCGCGCTTGACCACGGACTTGCTGCCGCGCTTCCTGGCTTCGGCCGGGTCCTCCACCTGCTCGCAAACTGCCACGCGATGGCCGAGCGAAATCAGCTTTTTGAGATAGTCCTGCGCCGCATGGATCGGCACGCCGCACATGGCGATGTCTTGGCCCAGATGCTTGCCGCGCTTGGTCAGGACGATGCCGAGCGCCGCCGAGGCGATCTCGGCGTCCTCGAAGAACAGCTCGTAGAAATCGCCCATGCGGTAGAACAGCAGGTAGCCGGGATTGGCCGCCTTGATCTCGAAATACTGCGCCATCATCGGCGTCAGCGACGGTTGAGGCTCAGGGCTCGGGGGTGCGATGCGCGCCTCGTACATTCACTCGATGCTTGGATCGTGGGAAGAGCGGCAACGCTAGGACGAAAGCCCCGGCGGCACAACAGTGACGGCCGCGGTTTTAGCCAGGTTTTTGCCAGGTTCTTGCGGGGTGAGAGAAGGGGTGCTGCGGCCTGGAGGTGCCGCCGCAGCACCAGGCTGGTTCAGGCCGCCGCCCGGGACCTGCGCGCCGGCCGCCGCGCTCCGGCGGTGCCCGGCTCGACGGTCTTGCGGTAGAGGTGCCAGGTGGCATGGCCGAAGATCGGAATGACCACCGCCAGCCCGACAAAGATCGGCAGCGAGCCGATGATCAGGCCCGCGACGATGATCAGGCCCCAGGCTGCCATCGGAACCGGATTGGCCAGCACGACGCGCACCGATGTGTGCACGGCGCAATAGGCGCCGCAGTCGCGGTCGAGCATCAATGGAAAGGCGATGACGCTGGTCGCCAGCGTGATGATGGCAAAGATGAGCCCGATCAGGTTGCCAGCAATGATAAGCGTCCAGCCCTGCGACGTCGTCAGTACCTGTCCGATGAGCTCGGGAAAGGTCTGCGGCGGCAGGGCGCCGAAAAGGTTTTCGTAAAGCAGCTGCGCGCTCGCCAGCCACAGGGTGAAGATGGCAAAGAGCATCACCCCGACCGCCACGATCGAGGCGATGGCGGGCGAACCGAGCACGTTGAAGGCGTGGCGCCAGCTGACGTCCAGCCCCTGTTCGCGCCTGCGGCTGATCTCATAGAGACCGAGCGCGGCAATCGGGCCGATCAGGGCAAAGCCCCCGAGCAGCGGATAGAGCAGGGGCCATGTGTAATAGCCCGACATCCAGATGGTCAGGACGATGCCGACGATCGGGTAGATGAGCCCGAGCAGGGCATAGTGGGAGGGCTTTTCCCAGAAATCCTCGACGCCCAGCCGGAGGCAGTCGAAGAGGTCGCCGACACTGATCTTGCGTACGGCCGGATATTCGACCCTGTCGCTGGCGCCTGCGATCACATGGAAATTTGCCATGACCAGTTCTCCTCAGCTTCGAGGCCGCTGGCCGGTTCCCGCCCCCTCGGGTCCACGCAGCCGCGCGCCACCGATTACGAGGAGTATAGGCGAGGTGCGAAATTTTGTCGCGCACCCGCCCGAAATTGTGAACGAGGACTGTAATTTGCCGCCCTAGACTTCGTAGCGGTCCGAAGCGTCGTGCACTGGCCGATAGACGAAATAGGAGAAATCCGCCGGCCTTGCCGTGCCGTTGAGATCGTTGGCGGCCATGCCGACAAAGGCGCCGGTGAAGCTGCCATGCTCGGCATGTCCGCCGCATTCGTCCGAGAGCAGCGAGGCATCGAGCACCGGACCGATCGGCGCAAGTGTCTCGTCCTGCAGTGCATAATAGAACTGCAGTCTGGGCCCGCGAATGGTCAGCGCCAGGCGCACCGGATTGTTGTTGGGGATTTTTACCGCCTCGGCCGGGAATTTCAGCTTTCCGTCGGGAAAGCTCATTTCCGAGCTCATGAGCAGCAATTCGCGCTGCCCGTCCGAATGGGCGGTGACCGCCAGAAAGAAGAAGTTGTAGCGGCTGTAATAGGCCGTCAGTCCCGCCATCTGCCGCTCGTCGACCGGCGAGAAATCGACTTCGGTTTCGGCATCATAGGAGAAATGCGTCTGCCGGCGCGCCACCAGCGCCTGCTCGAACCACGAACCGATGGATTCGCGCCCGTAAAGCCGCAGCTTGCCGCCGGAAAAACCGAAAATGCGCTCGGTTTGCGGCGTGCGCAACCACTGGAAGTCCTTGTCCAGCGCGCCCGAGGTGAACTCATAGCGCTTCTCGGCCCAATAGGCGGTCTCGTCGCGCGTGCCCGGCACGTCCACATGCAGCGCAGGCACATTGGTGCCGTGCTTGAGCCAGAGCCAGTCGTCGTCGCGCCATTCCGCTTCCTGGATTGCGGTCTCACGTCCCAGCACGCAGCGGCGCTTCTGCGTCGTGGGTCGACCGGTCAAATGCACGATATAGGTGCGCCCATCCGGCGTCTCGACCCAGTCGCCATGCCCGGCCCGCTGCAGCGGATTGAGCGGCTTGTCCTTGGCCGTCACCACGTATTTTTCCGGGTGCGTCTCATAGGGCCCGTCGATTGTGCGCGAGCGCGCAAACGTCACCGCATGGTCGTATCCCGTGCCGCCCTCGGCGGTCATCAGATAGTACCAGGGCTTCCCGTCCTTGCCGGCGCGCTTGTAGAGATGCGGTCCCTCGACGAGCTCCAAATCCGTGCCCTGATAGATGTTCCTGATCGGGCCGACGAGCTTCTTCTGGGCATGGTCGTATTCCTGCAGCGCGATGCCGGCGAAGAGCAGCGGGCGGGCGCGATGATCCCAGAGCATGTTGACGAACCATTTGCGCCCATCGTCGTCGTGAAACAGCGACGGGTCGAACCCGGAGGAATTCATGTAGATCGGGTCCGACCACGGCCCCTCGATCGAGGGCGCCGTGACGAGATAGTTGTGCGCGTCCTTGAATGAGCCGTCCTTGCGCTTGACGTCGGTATAGATCAGCCAGAACTGCCCGTCGGCATGGGTAAGGCAGGGCGCCCAGATGCCGCAGCTATCGGGATCGCCGCGCATGTCGAGTTGGCTCTTGCGATCGAGCGGCCGGGTGACGAGTTCCCAATTGGCCAGATCGCGCGAGTGGTGAATCTGCACGCCCGGATACCACTCGAAGGTGGAGGTGGCGATATAATAGTCCTCGCCGACGCGGCAGATGGACGGGTCCGGATTGAAACCGGGCAGAATTGGGTTGGTAAGCTGGGGCATCAGACGAACCGGTTGATGAGGTTTTCGAGATATTCCTGCCGGCCCGAACGCGGCTGCGGATTGATGTTCTCGGCCTCCACCCACGCGGCGATCTGCTCCAGCGTACGTTCGCCATTGAGCATCGCCTCTGCCCCCTTCTGCTGCCAGCCGGCATAGCGCTCCTCGAGCAGCCGGTCGAACTCGCCGTCCTCGATCAGCGCTGCCGCGGCCTTGAGGCCGCGGGCCAGCGTATCGAGCCCGCCGACGTGACCATAGAGCAGATCGGCCGGGTCGAGCGATTGCCGGCGCACCTTGGCGTCGAAATTGAAGCCGCCATTGCCGAGCCCGCCTTGCTTGAGGATATAGTAGAAGGCCAGCGCCATCTCGCCGGGATTATTGGGGAACTGGTCGGTATCCCAGCCCGACTGCAGATCGTTGCGATTGGCATCGACCGAGCCCAGCATGCCGAGCGAGGATGCGAGCGCCAGCTCGTGCTCGAAGGAATGGCCGGCAAGGAAGGCGTGGCCGACCTCGATATTGCATTTCACCTCTTTTTCGAGGCCATAGCGCTGCAGGAAGCCGTAAACCGTGGCGACATCGTAGTCATATTGGTGCTTGGAGGGTTCCTGGGGCTTGGGCTCGATCAGGATGGTGCCGGTAAAGCCGATCTTCTTGGCATGGTCGATGACGAGATGCAGGAAGCGCGCCATCTGGTCGGCTTCGTGCTTGAGATTGGTGTTGAGCAGGGTTTCATAGCCCTCGCGCCCGCCCCAGAGCACATAGTTCTGGCCGCCCAGCTCATGGGTCAGCTCGAGGACGTTCTTCACCTGCCCTGCGGCATAGGCGAAGACCTCCGGGTCCGGATTGGTCGCCGCACCCGCCATGTAGCGGCGGTTGGAAAAGAGATTGGCCGTACCCCAGAGCAGCTTGGTGCGGCTGGTCTCCATCTTGCGCGCGAAGATTTCGCCGATCTCGCGCACATTCCTGTTGCTCTCGGCCAGCGTTGCGCCTTCCGGCGCGATATCGACGTCGTGGAAGCAGAAGAAGGGGATGTCCAAGAGGTCGAAGAACTCGAACGCCACGTCCGCCTTGAGCTTTGCGCCCTCCATGCCCTTGTCGTACCAGGGGCGATCGAAGGTGCGCCCGCCGAACGGGTCGCCGCCCTCGGCCGCAAATGTGTGCCAATAGGCGACGGCCGGGCGGATATGCTCTTCCATGGTCTTGCCCATCACCACTTCGTTCTTGTCGTAATGGCGGTAGGCGAGCGGATTGGCGCTTTGCGGGCCTTCGAATTTGACGGGCGAAAGCCCCTTGAAGAAGTCGGTCACGAACGGGTCTCCTCGATTGCAGGGTAAAGCGCGCGGTAGCGCTGATAGTGGTCCTCGTATGCGCGCGACAGGCTCGCATCCGGGATGATGACGGTCTTGATCTTTGGGCTCACCATCACCGTGTCGGGATCGGCTCCCGTCGCGGCGCAAAGTCCGAGCCGGGCGGCGCCCAGCGCACCGCCGAAATCGCCGTCTTCGGGCAGCGCGATCTCGGTGCCGAGATTGGTTGCAATGATCTTGAGCCAAAGCGCCGAGCGCGAGCCGCCGCCGACGGCGAGCAGGCGTCTGATCGTCGTACCTGCATCGCTCAGCACGCGCTGGCAGTCGCGCACGGCAAAGGCGACGCCTTCCATCACCGCCTGCGCCAGCCGCGCCGGATCGGAAAGATGCGAAAGCCCGGTAAAGCTGGCGCGCGCATTGGCGTTGTTGTGCGGCGTGCGCTCGCCCGAAAGATAGGGCAGGAATATTTCCTCGCCCGGCCCGGTGAACTGCGCCTCGGCCGCCTGCGAGAGCTCAGCCGGCGTCCTGCCGGTGATCTTGCCCAGCCAGTTGAGACTGTCGGTCGCCGAAAGGATGACGCCCATCTGGTGCCAGGTGTCGGGCACCGCATGGCAGAAGGCGTGCACGGCGCCTTGCGTATTGGGCCGGAACTTGTCGTTGGAAACGAAGAGAACCCCAGAGGTGCCGAGCGAGACGAACCCCTCGCCCGGTCTTATGGCGCCGATGCCGCAGGCCGAAGCGGCATTGTCGCCGGCCCCGCCCGCGACCACCACCTCGCCGCTCATGCCCCAGCGCTCGGCCAGATCGCGTTTGAGCACGCCCGAAGGTGCCGAGCCCTCGACGAGACGCGGCATGTGCGAGCGGCTGAGCCCGGTCACCGCCAGCAGTTCGTCCGACCAGTCGCGCCGGGCGACGTCCAGCCAGAGCGTCCCGGCAGCGTCCGACATGTCCTCGGCATATTCCCCGGTCAACAGCAGGCGCACATAGGCCTTGGGCAGCAGCACCTTGGCGGCCTTTTCGAAGATTTCCGGCTCGTGCTTTCGCACCCAGGCGAGCTTGGGCGCGGTAAAGCCCGGCATGGCGATATTGCCGGCAATATCGCGCAGGCTCGGCAGCGCCGCTTCCATTTCGGCGCATTCGGCTGCCGAACGTCCGTCATTCCAGAGGATCGCCGGGCGCAGCACCGTGTCGTCGGACCCGAGCAGTGTCGCGCCATGCATATGGCCGGAAAGACCGATGCCGCGCACTTTCCTGGTCTCGTCAGGATGGAGCTTTGCCAATCCGTCGACGGCGGCAAGCGTTGCGCGCCACCAGTCGGCCGGGTCCTGCTCCGACCAGCCCGGCTTTGGCCGCCCCGGCTCATTGCTGGCAGAGGTCGCTTCGCCCAGTATCTTGCCTGCCTCGTCGATCAGCAGCGCCTTGACCCCGGAGGTGCCGATATCGACGCCCAGAAACGCGGCACCTGTCGTCATGAGGTACGTACCTCATCTGGCCGCAACGTCACCTGCATTTTTTGTTTCTCCTCCCTCAGGCTGCCGTGAACGGCGCTTATCTAGCCTAGATTGTCGCGCAGGAAAATATCGATTTCAATGGGCTCCACCCGCCGCGCCATGTGACCGCCAATGGCAAGCGTGCGGGCCGCCTCGAGCGCGGCGCGAATTTCTCCATCGGGGTTCTGGTCCAGCACGACATCTATGGTGCCGCTCATCAGCCCCTCGCGCGTCGGGCCGCTGAGTTCATGGGCAACGACATGGACGGCCCCGCCGCGTCCGGAATTTTCCAGCGCCGTCACCAGCCCGCCATTACCCGCGCCCAGATTATAGAGCCCGGCAAGATCGGCGTTCCCGGCCAGCAGGGTCGTCGCCCGTGCGCGGGTCTGCTCATGCGAATCATGACCCTCGACGGGATCGAGCACCCGGATATCGGGAAAATTCTCCGCCATCACCGCTCGGAAGCCATCGAGCCGTTCACGGTGATCGCGCAGATGCATCGATCCGGCGATGACGCCGACTGTACCACGTCCGCCGCAAAAGCGCCCGAGCAACGAGGCGGCGGTGCGCCCGGCCGCGACATTATTGATGCCCACAAATACGCTGCGCGCCGAACCCGGCAGGTCCGACACCAGGGTCATCACCGCGATGCTACGCCGGTGAGCGCGCTCGACGGCGGCAAACACCGGCTCGTCCTCACTGGCAACGATCACCGCACAATCGCAGCGCCTGGGTTCGAGAGCATCGAGCGCATCGGCAAGCGCCCGCGGATCGAGCGCCGGCAGGCGCCGGATTTCGATCTGCATGCGCTCGGCGCGCGCGGCGATGGCCCGCTGGCTCGCCGCCGCGGCAAGGCTCTCCATGAATTCGTTGGCGCCATCGGGAATGAGGAAGACGAGGTTGAGATCGCGCGCCCGCGCCAGCAGGGAGGCGGAAAGATCGCGCTCGAAACCGAGTTCGGCCACCGCCGCCGCCACCTTCTCGGCGGTTGCCGGACGCACGCCGGGGCGCCCGTTCAACACCCGATCGACGGTGGCCAATGATACTCCGGCGGCACGGGCCACATCGTGGACCGTTGCGCGGCGTTTGATGTCGAGTTCGCTCACGCGGCTCTCCTCCCTGGCCATTTTTAGAATCGGCCATTGCTGTCGGCAAAGGTCAAGCCACGATTGCGGCGCGCATATGAAGCGGGCTAAGCCTTTGCCCAAACGGAGGGATGCTATGGCGATCGCGGTTTCGACATTCGGTGAGTATCAGGGCAAGCGGGTCGACCAGTTCCATCTGGTGAGCGACACTGGTGTTGAGGTCGATATCATCGGCTATGGCGTGACGGTGCGCGACTGGCGCGTGCCCGTCGCCGGCGGCCTGCGCAGTGTCGTGCTCGGCTTCGAAACGTTCGAGCCCTACCCGGTGCACAGCCCGCATCTGGGCTCGCTCGCCGGGCGCGTCGCCAACCGCATCAAGGGCGCATCCTTTAAACTCGAGCGCACCACCTACACCTTGCCGGCCAATGAGGGCGGCGTTCACCTGCATGGCGGGTCCGAGGGCTTGGGCCGGCAGGTCTGGCAGGGCGAAACCGACGAAGCCAACAACAGCGTGCGCTTCACCCATTTCAGCCCCGCCGGTGCCATGGGCTATCCCGGCAATGTCAATTTCGAGGCTTTCTACCGGCTCTCCGGCAACAGATTGCGGCTCGAACTGCGCGCAACCACGGATACGGCGACCCCAATCAGCCTGGTGCAGCATCAATATTTCAATCTCGGCACCGGCGCGGACGTGCTCGATCACACGGTTCAGGTCAATTCCAGCGCTTATATAGAGCTTGGCGACGATCTCTGCCCAACCGGCGCCATCCTGCCTTCGGCGGGTACGCAATACGACCTGCGCTCCGGCCGTACCATGCGCGATGCCGACGGTGCTCCGATCGCCTACGATATCGGCATGGTCCTCGACAGCGGGCGCCGCTTCAGCGATCCGGTCGCGACCGTTAGCGGCCCCGACGCAGCCCTGACGCTGAAGCTCTGGACCGATCGGCCGGGCGTCCAGGTCTATAATGGCGTATCGACCGATATAGCCGTGCCCGGCCTCGGCGGCAGGCGCTATGGCAAGCATTCCGGCCTTTGCCTCGAGGACCAGGCGTTTCCCGATGCCGTGCACAATCCGCACTTCCCCAACATCATCCATTCGCCCGAGCGGCCCTACAGCCACTGGTGCGAATTCGAGATCGGCTAACGGGCATGGCCGGCGCCCTCTATATCGGTCTCATCCGCGCCATCGGACCCATGACGCACGCCAAAATGCCCATGGCCGCGCTGCGTGAGGCCTGCGTCAACGCCGGCTTCACCGACGTGGCAACGGTGCTGGCGACCGGCAACGTTCTCTTTCGCGCCGAAGGCGGGCGGGCGGCTGCGCTGAGAAAACTGCAGGGCGTCGTCAACGGCTTCGGGCTCGATAACGCCGTTATCCTGCGCACCCCGGCCGAACTGGCCAGGATAGTGGCTGGCAACCCCTTCGCCGATGCCGCCGCCGACCACCCGAGCGCGCTGGTGGTGTTCTTCCTCGCCGACCCGCCGAGGGACACCGATTGGCTCGCTGACCATCCCGGCCCCGAACGGCTATCGCTTTCCGGCCTCGATCTTTATGTCGACTATCCCGGCCCGATCGCCACGACCAAACTGCCGCCGGCAAAGGTCGAAAAGCGCCTCGGCGTCACCACAACGTTCCGCAGCTGGAATACGGTGGTAAAGCTCGCCGCAGCGGCTTTTTCACTCGAAAAGAAGGGCTGATCAGCCCAATGGACAAGACCGAACGCCTCTTTTCCATCATGGACGCGCTGCGCCGCCACCGCCGCCCGGTGACGGCCGCCCAGCTTGCCGAGGAGCAGGGCGTTTCCGTGCGCACCCTTTATCGCGACGTGCAGACGCTGATCGGCCTCGGCGCGCCGATCGATGGGGAGGCCGGCATCGGCTATATGCTGCGCCCCGGCTTCTTCATGCCGCCGCTGATGTTCACGCCCGAAGAGCTCGAAGCGCTGGTTCTCGGCGCGCGCTGGGTCGAGGCGCAGCCTGATGACGACCTTGGCGCGGCCGCCCGCAACGCGCTCGCCAAGATCGCCACCGCCTCACCGCAAGACCTGCGCGACCGCATCAGCGACACGGGCCTGTGGCCGGTGCTGGTGCGCGGTTCCGCCGAGCCGGTGCCGGTGCTTGGCGAACTGCGCCGGGCCATGCGCGCCGAAAAGGCCGTCCACATCACCTATGCCGATGAATCCGGCCGCACCTCGCAGCGCGACATCTGGCCGGTGCAGCTCGCCTATTACGAAGGCAAGCAGATCATCGCCGCCTGGTGCTGCCTGCGCCAGGCCTTCCGCCATTTCCGCACCGACCGCATCCTCGAGCTCACGCCCACCGAAAACCGCTTCGGCAAGCGCCGGGCCGTGTTGGCACGCGAATGGGAAATGCAATGGGCGCAACGGCGCCGCGACTGGGACGAGAAGGGCAACCCTCTCAGCCAATGATATCCTGCTGACGCGCCCTGTCAGCAGGGGTGGGCGAGGCTCTGCTCACACCGCCTGCAACAGGAGCCCTGAAAATGTCCGCATTCCCCGATTCGCAAGGCAGCATAATCCCGTTCCGCATCGACATCCCCGAGGCCGACATCACCGACCTCAAGGAACGCCTCGCCATGACCCGCTTCCCGCCGGCGCTGGAAGGCGTCGGCTGGGACTATGGCATGAACGATGCGTTCCTGCGCCAGCTCGTCGACTATTGGCGCAACCAATACGACTGGCGCGCCAGCGAAACCCGCCTCAACGGCTTCAGCCACTATCTTGCCGAGATCGACGGCGAGACCGTCCACTTCGTCCATGAACGCGGCGGCGAGGGCGCCATTCCCCTGCTGCTGACCAATGGCTGGCCCTCGAACTTCGTCGAACTGCTGCCGCTCGTTTCGCGCCTTACGAGGCCCGTCGACGGCATCTCTTTCGACATCGTCATCCCCTCACTGCAGGGCTACGGCTTTTCCAGCCAGCCGACACGCCCTGGCATGAACCTTTCGGCCATGGCGCCGCGTTGGGCGGAGTTGATGTCGCGCCTCGGCTACGAGAAATTCCTCATCAGCGGCTCGGACCTCGGCTCCGGCGTCGAGATGGCTCTGGTGCGCGATTATCCGCACCGGCTGATCGGCGCGCACTACATCAACGTCTATTACGGCTACAAGCGGCCCGAAAATCCGACGCCAGAAGAGGAAGCCTATTTCAAGACCATCGACGCCTGGGGTTTCACCGAAGCCGCCTACGCCATGCTCCACATGACCAAGCCCGCGACCGTGGCGGTCGGCCTCAACGATTCGCCCGCCGGCCTCGCGGCCTGGATCGTCGAGAAATACCACAAATGGGGCGACACGGGCGGAGACGTTACCAGCGTTTTCTCGCTTGATGACCTCTGCACCATTCTCTCGGTCTATTGGTTTACCCAAACGATCGGCTCTTCGGTGCGGCTCTACAAGGAAGCATCCGCAGACACCGATCTCTTCCTGCCGCCGCGCGAGCATGACGTTCCCCATGCCGTTCTGGCACTGCCCGCCGACATGCCGGCCCCGCGTGCCTGGGGCGAGCGCAATCTGCGCAACCTGGTGCGCTGGACCGAGCTCGACAAGGGCGGCCACTTCCCGGCTCTCGAAATCCCCGATGCCATGGCCGACGACATCCGGAGTTTCTATCGCGAGATCGCCTGAGATCAGCGTTTGCCGCAGATAGAGGGAGCCCCTTCAGGCCATGCGCGCGTAAAGACTCTCGGGCCGCACATGCTCGTCGAGCCGGAAGCGGTGATCGGCCGGCGGATGCGCCCGCTGGCCGCATTCCATGCGCGGGCAGATGCGGCACCCGACCCCGATCTGCACCACCTGGTTGTCCGAGGTCAGGTCGATGCCGTCCGAATAGATCATCTCGCGCGCATGCAAGATCGAGCACCCGAGCCCGATCGAGAGATAGCGCCGTGGCGCGTTATAGCGATAGTCGCCCTTGGCGACGGTACGCGCCAGGCAGAAATAGCGCTGCCCGTCCGGCATTTCCGAGATCTGGATATTGATGCGCTCGGGGCTCAAAAATGCCGAATAGACGTTCCAGCGCGGGCAGGCGCCGGAATGGCGCGGAATATGGATACCCGAAAGCGAAAAGCGCTTGGAGATGTTGCCGGCAATGTCAGTGCGGATGAGGTGCAGCGGAATGCCCTGCGCGCCCTTTCGCTGCAGCGTCGTCATGCGGTGGCAGACCTGCTCGAAGCTGGCGCCGAACCGACGCCCGATCCGCTCGATGTCATAGCGGTGATCGCGGCAGGCCTTGAGGAAAGGCGCATAGGGCATGATCAGGGCCGCCGCGAAATAGGCCGAGAGCACATTGCGCGCCAGCATCGGCGCATCGCCCTCGGGCAGGCCGGCATTTTCGATGATGGCGTCGATCTCGCTGCCCGCCGCCATCTGCCCGAGCTGGTGCGCGACGAGGAAGGTCGCCGTTTCCTGCGGCAGGATGTCGGAAACGATGAGCTGGTGCCGCACCGGATCGCGCTGGCGGGCAATGCCATGCGGCAGCGAGCCCAGCCGGCAATCGAGGCCGAAAACGTTGAAGAGATAGGTCTTGAGGCCGTATTCGAAATTGTCCGAAGTGTTGTCGATATCGGCGCGCACGCGCTCGGCCGCGTCCTCCAGCGCCGGGAAGTGGTTGGCATTCTCCTGCAGGAAATCGGAGATCGCGTCGGTCGCCAGATGAAATTCCGGCGGCTCCTGCGGATCGCTTGCCACGGGACCCGTTCGGGCCACATGCCGATAGCGGTCATAGAGCTTGAGGATGGCGCGCGCCGCTGCCGGATTGGTATGCGCCAGATCGCGGATTTCGAGATTGGTGAGATCGCTGTCGGCAAAGATATCGTCGCCAAGGGCTTCCATCAGGTCGCCGACCAGCCGCCCTTCGTCGCTGTCGACCAGTTCCCCTGGCTCCACCCCGAAATAGCCGGCCAGCGAAAACAGCAGCGGCACCGTTACCTTGCGCCGGTTGTGTTCGAT
>Ga0180220_1001356_pt1 | contig 18354 bp, 13 predicted proteins | sample eDN5th37CBELigBY_FD_151335 | JGI IMG/M metagenome (GOLD analysis project Ga0180220, IMG submission 151335) | Enriched backyard soil microbial communities from Emeryville, California, USA - eDNA 5th pass 37_C BE-Lig BY (version 2) (version 2) | ecosystem: Environmental > Terrestrial > Soil >...
CTCCGCAGCAGCGTGGCGATGGTGAGCAAAAGGATCGGACCGAGCGATCGCCCGGCGGAGGAATCCGCGCGCGAAACCCCGTACTCTCCCAGAATCAAAAGCGCCACGAACAGGCCCATGTGCGCGAGATAGATTCGGCTCGGCCTCCTCCTTCGAAGAAGCTCCACGTAGGGAGGCAGCGCGCCGATGCTCATCATCGTCACCACGCCCCACGGCGTGGCCGCCGCGAACGTCGCCAGCAAGACCGCCTCGGACAGCAGGGTCCAAGAGATCGAGAACTCGCCCGCCTTCGTGCGAAGCGTGGAGAGGATGGTCAAATAATACACCAGCGATCCCATCGCCAGCAGAGGAGCGTTCAGCCCGTCGATGGCCAGAAGATCGTGCTCCCAGAGCAGCGAGAATGGATCCCAGAGGTCGCGGGCCTCGTGGGCTCCCAACAGCTTGAAGTCGACCCAAGCCCCGATCATGCAGCCGAGAGTCAGGGCCGAGACAATCAAGCCGTGCCGGCGCTCCACGTCGGGGTCGCGGCGGGTTCGCGTCCAGATCGCGCCCAGCAACGGCAGAAGAATCCCGACCTGAAGCCAGGGAAAGTGGAGCCGTTCCATCATGTCTCCTCGCGAGGGGATGACGCGGGAGCCACCTGATCCGACTCGCGCGATCGCCGCCCCGCCAGAAAGTCGGTCCATCGCCGCTCCATGCGATCGCACCACCGGAAGCAACCGACGAAGGGGCGCGAGAGGAACCGGTCGATGGTCTCGTCGAGCCACCCCCGATTTATGCCGACCCGATAAAGCCACCGTCGCGATCCGGGGGAAAGCCAGCGCTTCGCCAACCTGTCCTCATGTTGAAGACGCGCGCCGATGGCGTTCTCCAGCATGTGGTAATCGTGGAGCAACGACGGGGAACGGAGCAGTTGAAGCGTGCGCAGACTGGCGTGGCCGATGATGTGAATCAAGGGGATGTAGCGGAAGCCCAAGCCGATCTCCGCGGTGATCAGCCCCACTTGGGTCAGCGAGGCGTAGGCCAGGGCCGATTTCACGTCGGTCTGCACACGGCCCACAATCGCGCCAAACACCGCCGATGTCAGACCAATAATCACGACCGCCGCGCACAAGAGGGTCGACAGCTCCAAAATGGGACTGACCCGCAGCAGCAGATACGCTCCCAAGTGCACCGAAAGGGCTCCGTAAAAGACGGCGCTCGAAGGGGTCGGCCCCTCCATCGCGCGCGGCAGCCAACCAGAGAACGGGATCAGGGCCGACTTCCCCGACGCCGCGATCAACAACAAGAGCCCCACCCCAAGCGCCTGGGCCGAGGTCAGCGGAGACTCGCCCAGCGGCCAGGCGTCCGAGCCGGCCAGAATGGCGAAATCGCCGGCGCCCGCCACGCGATGAAGCGTCAGCGCGGCGATCAGGAAGGCCGCGTCGGCGATGCGATACACCGACCAGATTCGCTGGGCGTTGAAAACCGGCGCGGATCGTTCATGGAAGAACGCCACGAGAAGGGCCGAGGACAACCCGACCAACTCCCAGCCCAGAAAAAGCGTCTCGATCGTGCCCGCGAGGGACGCGACGACCATCCCCAGCAGAAAGACCGCGAAGTACACGAAGAACCGCCCATAACCGGGCTCGCGATGTAGGTAGCGACTGGCGAACGCGCCAACCGCCCCGGTCAGCACGAACGTCAAAGCGGCGAATGGGACTGAGAGCGGATCGAAGACGAACTTCAGATGGAAATGGAAGTCCTCCTCCGGCAGCGAAACCCAGTCGCCAATTTCCACGGGAACGTGCCGAAGCCCCGTCGCCAGCATGATCGCGGCGATGATCGACAACGAAAACAGGCCGGTCGAAACGCACGCCGCGGTCCATCGGGCCATGGCCCGTTCGCTCAAGGGCCAAGGCGCGAGGGCCGACAGACCGAAAACGGTCAACAACAAGACCGGCGCCCCGATCGTTCCAAGCCCGAGCAAGTCGAAAATCCAGGGACTCATCGTTCGGGCTCCCGATCGTCCGAGTTCGCCGGTTCCGCGGTTGGAACGATCGAGGCGAATCCCAGATCGCCTCGCCAACCCCGATACCAGGCGATCGACGAGGGAACCTCCGGCGGCGCCTCGCCGGTTGGCTCGAAAGGCTCGAAGCGCCCGTTTCGGTGGACGTGCAGACGCGGCCGAACCGGATCAAGCGCCGCCAGATGGACCCAGCCGTTGCGAACCAGCCGGGCGACGCCGTTCTCGGCCTCCAGCACGGCGCTCAAGACCTCGGGCCGCGCCTCCACGATGATCAACAGCCGAAGCGGTTCGTGCAGTTCGATCATCTGACGGGGAAGTCCGGGACGAAGGTCGCTCGCCGCGCCGTCCATAACTCCCAAAAGCGAGGCGATGTTGTGCGGCGGCTTCGTCCCACAACCGTAGCCGGTGTTATCGACCCGCGAAAAATAGTACTCCAGGTTGATCCCGGCGCAAACCGGGACCGCGGCCCGCAAGAGTCCGGCTAGGATCGTCCCGCTGTCATCGTCGAGCATCGGGTCGTAGGAGGTGAGAAACGCCCGCCGATCCATGAACAGGTTTCGGGTCCGCGACCGCCGGCCGAAGACGCAGACCGCGTTGGTCGCGTGGCCCAGTTCCGGACGCGTCTCGGAGAGATCGGCGATTCGCGCTTCAACGTGCCGTAGCGCCTCCTCCGTCGTCATCGTGAGCGGCGCCGAGCCGAACCGACGGCATCGCTCGTGAGCGTTGCGTTTCCGAACTTCGAGCAAGGCGTCCGAGATGCGGCCGAGGAGTTCCTCATACGAGTCCGGCAGATCATCGAGATCGAAGAACGAGACGTCGTCGTCGCCCGTGTTGTGATAGGCCCCCAAGAAACGCGCCTCGTCGGGAATCGTCAACCCTCTCGACTCCAGAACGCGGCGGACGCGCGGGTCGTTGGCCATCCGCGCGAAGGCCCTGGCGTTCGGCCCTCCCTTCGCGCCGCCGCAAGCGCCGCAATCGTAGGCGGCCTTCTGCGGGTTGTTGAGGCTCGCGGAGCCGTGCCCCATCAGAATCACCAGCCGGGCGAAGCCGCTGGTCAGCCCCATGGAGCGAAGCAGGTTCTCCACGATGTCGGCCATCTCGATGATCGTGAAGCCCAGGTGGCCATTCCCGGGTCCCGGTTGGGCTCGGCCCCGCTCCAGGGTGAGTTGGGTCATCGGCGGCGTCGTGATCTTGCCCAGGAGCCTCCTCAATCGAGCGGTTCGGCGCGGGATGAGAACCCGGGTCAGCAAGGGGATCGTCGCCAAGCCGCCGAGCATCGCCATGAGGAATCCGCCGAGGATCGTCCGAGAGCCGAGGTGAAGCCGGTGAAAGAGGTGGCCTGAAATCCGACGCGCCGCGCGTTGCAAGCGGCTGGCGTTTTCAAGCGAACGCGGCGGCGTCTCCCGCACGTAGTGCCTCGGCTTGATGTTGACCGGGCAGAGGGGGCGGAAATGAGCTTCCGCCACGCCCCGGTAATACATCGCCACGCCGAAGAAGCCGGCGACGCCAAACGTCTCGCACTCCGGAACCGTCTCTTCGAGGTGGCGGCGGAACGATTCCTCCCGCTCGTCCAAACAACAGACGACCTGAAACGCGGGACGGCCCGCCTCTTCCTCCCCCTCGCCGGGGTTGACGCTCCTCCAGGGTTCGCCGGCGGCCGGACGATCGGCGACCAGAGCGTTGAAGACCTGATTGTAATAGTGGCGCTCGAAGGCCATTTGATAGATCCGTCGGCGCTCAACGCCCCCGAACGACTCGATCTCCTCCACCAAACGCGCCCATTCGTCCTTCGAGAGCCGCGCCAGATCGGCCGGCCCCCATCCTCGGATCTGCGCCAGTTGAAAGACGAGGTACGCGCGCTGCTGGATGCTGGCGCTGGGCTGTCGAGGGTATTGACGCCCCAAGACGATCTTCAACCGCCGAAGCTCCTCGCTTCGGCCCAAGAAGACCTTGGCGGACCACGAAAGCGCCAGCCTCTCCAGCAACAGGCGAATCGCCAGGTACTCGACCAGCGTCCCTCGGGGCGCGGGGCGGGCCGCCCACTCCGCGTTCGTCTCCATCTGCCACAAGATCCCGGCCCACCCCCGCAGCGCCAGCAGGGATTGCGAGAGGTATTCCCCGCGATCCGACTCGGCGACCCCAAGAATCCGCAGCGATTCGGCGATCGATTGCAACGGAGAGAGCCCGGCCTCTTCGATCCTCCGAATCTCCTCGGGCAAGGGGCGCAACCACTCTTCGACCGGGCGGGAGTCTCGGTATAGATTGAAAAACGCCCGAAAGAAGCCGTCGTCCCGATCGGGCAGGGTCCACGCCGCGAACCCTTGGTCGAGAAACGCGCCGCAGAAGCGGATCAATTCGCCGTGGACCAGCAGATCCGAGTCGCGGCCCGAGACCGTCAGCAGGAGATTTCGATGCCGGAGCGGCGGAACGATGGGCGCGGGGCGTTCCGCGGCGCGAACCCCCTTGTGGCAGATTCGCCAAAGCAGAGTCAACGTGAAGCTTTCCCATGCCTCATCCGTCCATCGCTCCACGCCTGGGCCGCGAAAGATCGACAACAAGGTCGTCACGGCGTCTTCGGCGCGCGGCTTCGCGTCGGCTCCCCGAGCCACATAGTCCCGCATGATCCAGCGCCGGGTTTGGTCCAGGATCTGATTCCTGACCTCGACCGGAGTTTCCGCGCGGAAGCGCCTCAAGGCGTCGGTTTCGGCGATCAGCCAGCGCAATTCCGCGTCGCCGCCGAGCCTCAAGGGATGCTCGAGCATCGCCAGCCGCAAATGATGGCGCGTTCCCATGTGGCCGATCAGGTGATCGGCGTCCTCTCCGAGGTCCTCCAGAAGCGCCGCGGAGAGGTCCTCCGGAAGGATTCGGCCCCGCGCCAACTCTCCGCGGAAGACCTCTTCCGTGAGGTAGGGTTGGCAACCATAGATCGCCGCCCCTTTGAGAACCGCCTCGTCGAACGGGAGGTCCTCAAGCGAGCGCAGCGTGTTGTGATGCACGAAGACCGTAATCGGCCCCTGCGACGGCAGGTGGCGGGCGGCCTGCTCGATCAAGGTCTTCAAGTTGTCGAGAGAGGCGGCTTCCAGGGAGGCGGGACGACCACGCGGATCGCCAAGACGAAGGTCACTCACGGACGGCCCGCCCCAACTCCCCGATTGCGAGTTGTCGTCATTCCAATCCAAAACCCGAAAAATGACGCGGCTCACCGGCGGGACGAACCCGTTCCCGCGCTGGGCCGCGCCCGCCAACAGGTCGATGATAACGGATGACCAGCGATCCGATCAATCACCGCATTCAATTGGTTCGGGATGCGCGCCATTCGGATCGAGACGAAATCCGGATCCGAATGATCTCTGGACGAGCGAGCCGCTTCCGCGGCGAGGCGGCCGCGTCTCGGAACGCGGAGCGCGGGGGCCAAAGCCCCCGCCCCCAAAAGATCTTGAGACGTCGATTCTCTGGGCCGGCCGTCAAGCCGCTCAATCAAACGCCGCGGCCGTCTTGGCTCCGGCGGGCGGGGGCGGATGAACCGCCTCGATCACGCCGATCTGATGCATGGCTCCAGAGGCGCCGCCAACGGCCAGGATCGTGTTGTTCGGGCCGGGAAGCAGTCGGTGGGTTAGACGGGGAAGGGCCCACGCGCCAACGGCCTCCCATGCGTCGTTCGCGGCGTTGAGACGGAAGATCCGCCCCGACGACCCGCTGTAGTACAACCGGCCGTCGATATCGAACGCCGACGTTCCAAAGCCTTCGGTTCGCCCCTCCCCGGCCAGGTCGGGGCCCTTGGACCACTCGCCCGAGGCCGGATCGTAGATGTCCACCGAGCGATCCACCGTCATCCCATCGCCAACAAGCCCCCCAAGCACATAGAGTTTGCCGTCGTGGGGGATGATCGAGAGGGCTCGACGCTGGAACGGCTGCGGGAAGGTCCGCCATCCTTCTTCGGGCTTGTCGAGGTCGAAGGCCGCGGCGGTGTCGAAGAAGACCGAGTCTTCGATCGCGCCGCTCATTTTCCAACCGCCGATCACATAGAGCGTCCGCCCCAACACGAAGGCGTCGTGAGTCGATCGAGGCTCGGGAAGCGGGGTCAGAGTTGTCCAGGTCTTGGTCTCGGGGTCGAACCTGGCGAATTCGGCCGTCGAATGCAGATCGTTCGGTTCGCCGGGTTCGTTCTTGGCGACCATCCCGCCGACTCGATAGAGGGCCTTGCCGTCGGAGACAAGCGACAGTCCTTGAAGGTCCGGGCCCATCGGCAGGTCCTCCCAGGTCTTCTTGTCCTCCAGGTTCAACCGACGGAAGTGATTGGCGGTGGTGTTGACGTCATATCGATGGGTTTCGCCGACATGACCGCCATAGACGTAGAGCCATTTTCCAAGCACGGCGCCGCCGAAGCTGTTGACGGCCGGCTCGGGGAAGGTGGCGAAGGTGGTCGCCTCAAGCGCGGTCTTGCCGCCGAGAGCGACTTCGGCCGGGGTGTAGGTGAGCGTCGCGTAGTAGCGGGTCTCGGAGTAGGTTTTGCCGTCGCGCTCTCCCTCGGTCTGGTCGATGTGATTAACCCAGAGGCCCAGGATTTTGTCGCCGAAGCCCACGATCTCGGCGCGGCCCCGCTTGTCGGTGAGCAACTCGGACGTATCGCCGTCGTCGTGGTACATCTTGACGCGGGCCTCGGCGACGGGTTCGCCGTTGAAGCGCGCTTCGATCGTCGGCTTGTCGCCCCGCGTGATGAGCCGGACTCGGAGCTTGTCTCCAGTCTCCTTGGTTCTTCCGGCGACCGGTTCGGTTTGGGCCCGAGCCGTGTAGTAAAGCCGGTGGGACTCGCCTCCCCTGGTCATAACGCCGAGGTCGCGCTCGGCGTCGACGATGACGGGAGGTCGGCCGAGCCATCGACCCTCCCTCGCGTCGTCGGTCATTTCCGAGGGAACCACCCGACCGCCAACGGTCAAAGGAATGTCGCGAACATACTTGACGAAGCTCGCGTCGGGCTCGGGTTCTTCATTGAAGAACGCCTGGACGGTCGATTCCCCGGCCTCTTCGCTCTCCTCGACCTTGAGCCAGATGAAATGGGCCGAGGCGACCCGGGGCGAGGCCAAGACGACGGCCGAGGCTACGGCAATCCAAAGAATTCCACGAAAACGGACGAATTTCATGAGACGCGCTCGCTGAGAAAAGTGGACAAAGTAACGTGGGAAACAGGGAGGACGACGCGACGATCAACCCTCATCGGGAAGTTGGAGGCCGCGCTTTCGCGATACCGCCTTGGCTTCCTGTCGACGCAGCAACTGGCGATGAGCCTCGTCGTCGGCCTGGGCCTTTTTGCCCTCCTCCGAGTCGGCCTCGACGATTTTGCTCATGGAGGCGCTGGGGGCGCCGCCCCCGCATCCCGGAGCCGCGACCGCAACGATCAAGGCCGGAAAGATCGCCAGAAAGCCCGGCGAAAACCTGGGAAAGATCAACGCTCCGCTCCTGGCTGGTGGGTTCGATTGCTCAGAAGGCATCGGAGGAAATCACCTCGCCGCCACCCATCGTCGAGAGGGCCTGATAAACGGTCGGCGATATCGTGTCCTTGATGACTCGGACGGTCCCATCGCCGAAGAGGAAGTTCGTCGTCCCGGGGTGGGACGATCGGAAGTTCGGGAATTTCTGCGCGCTGGCGGGGAAGGCCACGCCTGGAGGAGGATCGAAGACGGCCGTGTCCGACTCGGCGGCGCAGTCGTTGACCGCGTAGGCGGCGCCAACCGAATCCACCGTTCGGGCCAGAAGGCCGCCGATAATGCGGGCCGAAGTCGATCCGACGGCCCAGTTGCGCGAACGGCCATAGGCCATGAACATCAAATTGTCGTAGTACACCGGCACGCCCGGCGAGTGCGACGCCAGAGGCAGGCAGACTCGGCTCGTGGCGCCAGCGGCGTAAAACCGGTTCCGCGCGTTGCCCCCCGCCGCTTCGCCCATCAGAAACGTGCCGCTTAGCCCGTCGCGAAACTCCGCGAGCCGAGTCGCCGTGTCGAAGCCGAACGGCCCCATGCGGTCGACTTCACCATACCCCTTGATGGCGTAGCGACCGGCTCCTCCGTTGAACAGATAGTCGGTAACGGCCGCCCGCTCAACCGTCCAACCGTCGCTGGCCGTGGCGCCGACCTCGCCGGCCGCGCGGTTGGATGGACAGAGGAACGTCCCGACTTGCAGGCTGAACGCCGTGCTGTTGCCCCACTGCGACCACCCCTGCATCGGAATCGGCGGCTCCGACGCGAGGCTGAAATTGAACACGTTGTAGCTGTTTCCCTGCTCAAGGTACGGCAACAGAAAGCTGTACCCCGTGTAATTCAAGTAAACATATCCAAATCCCCCTTGCGCGGCCGGCGGCAGGGCGTTGTTCGCGTCGGCGTAATTGTGCAGCGCCAGTCCGAGTTGCTTGAGGTTGTTTGAGCACTGCATGCGGCGGGCCGCCTCCCGGGCCGATTGCACGGCTGGAAGCAGCAGCGCGATCAGGACCGCGATGATCGCGATGACCACCAGAAGCTCGATCAGGGTGAAGCCCCCGCGGATGCGTCGTTCACGATTCACTGGAATTCTCCCCGAAGGAAAGTTGGCCCCCAAAGCCGCCGGCCGGAAGCGACGGTCCAAGTCGGCGGGCCGCCGGGGGTGGTCCCACGCGCCCCGGCATGCCGAGACGCGCCCTCCCGACGGCCGCGCCGCGCCCGACGAAGCGGGCGTGGAAGATTTGATCCAAGGCGAACTCGACATCCCCATCCCCCCCTTTCGGACGCCTTCGGAAACGATTGAGTCTCAGTCTCAACTTCACTCCATACCGAAGGCCGAAGGGACCGACGATCCCGGAGCGCCGAGCGCGCTCCGCGAGGGTTGATCCGACTGATCGACGCTTCGCGACGGTCTGACGACGGGGGGGCCAACTCGGAAGCGAGGCCGAGTCTTGGCGAAGCCCCGAAGCAACTGAGATTCAATCTCAACGGCAGAGAATAGACTCGCCTCGCCCGCTTGTCAATCACCTGGATTGACGGAATCCGAAAAAATTTGGGCGCGGGGGGCGCGTCGGTTCGGGACGGCTCGGGAGCGGCCCCAATCATGGGTTCGCGTTCGCGCGGTTCTTCCTCGCGCCAACTCTCGCCCCGAGGCGCGCGGGCAAGATTGGATTGGGAGCGAGGCGCGCGTGGCGTGGGCGCCTAGGTTCTTAGCGCTTGGCCGGGACGGCGCGCAGGTGTTCGGCGAGGGTCGACATCGTGGGCCAACGGTCGCGTTTGTCGACCGCCACGAGTCTCAAAAGGATGTCGCCAAGCTCCTTGGAGAGTTTCGGTTGCAGCTTCAGGGGGTCGTTGGGCGGCTGGCTGAACCGCTGGAGCAGGCTGTTGGGCGAGGTGTGGGAATCGTACGGCAATCGATGGGTTAGAAACTCGAAGGCGACGGCGCCGAAGCCGAAGATGTCGATCCGCTCGTCGATTGGTTCGCGGCGCAGCAGCTCCGGAGCCATATAGAGCAGGCATCCGGTTCGATTCCCGGGCTTGCGGAAGGCGGGGGTGTTGGGGACGGTCAGGCCGAAATCAATGATCTTGACTTGATGGTCGCGATTAACCAGAAAATTGCGGGGGTTGACGTCGTGGTGGATGAAGCCGGCCTCGTGAATGGCGGCGAGGCCCTCGGCGGCTTGAGCCAGCCACTCGACCTTCTGCGCGGTGCGGCCGAGCCGCTGTTGTTGGATGCGCTCGAAGCTCTTGCCGTTGACGTACTCCATGGCGAGATACTGCTCGCCCTTGGAGCCCGTTCCAAACTCATAAGTCCGAACGATGCTGGGGTGCCTGAGCTGGAACGCGACGGCGCCCTCGGAGGGGCGTTCCTCGTATCGCGAGGCCCGCGCGACGGCCGCTTCGTTCTTCTCTCGATCCTGAACCTTCACGCAAACGGTCTTGCCGGTCTCAACGTCCGTCGCCTTGTATACGCGCGACATGCTTCCCTGAGAGGAGACGTCGGACAAGAGAAGGAACCGCTTCTGAAGATTGACGCCCACGCGCCCGTTCTCGGCGTCCGAAGGCGCGGCGAAGAATTCCATGAGCTTGCCAATCATTTCGCCCCTCCTCGTGGATCAAAACGAGGCTCATGCCAAGCTCGCGGCGCTCTGGAAGACCGCTTGGAGACGCGCCCCACGCGATCCTCCGCTCTAATGGCATAATACGAAATTCGGATGGTCGGCCTAGTCTCAAGATCATAGCTCGCAAAATCGCCACCCAGATACGCGAGGCTCGGAAAATCGTGACGTCGTTCCAGAATCCGAACGGCGACTTCACGATTCGGGAAAGCCTCTTGCAAGGATCGCGCGCGTTCACTATAGCAACCGGACGGCGCGGTCGTCAAACGCGCTCGGCCGGCGCGCGGAGGGAATCCGCGCGCCGACCCGATTGAACCCGTCCCAGCCATCCCGCTCGTTCGATCCGGGCCAGACCGAACAAGCGGGACTCGATCGCGGATCACTCCGCCCTGGTTGGTCCCTTCATCTCTCGACCGTCGGACGAGAGGAGAGCGCCCTCGGTTCGCGCGAGGACGCGACGACTTCCGTAAGGGGCCTCGAAGCTCGCCACCTTGATGAGCTTCGGCGCGCTTTCCGGCCAGTTCTCAAACTCCGACTCAAGAAGAAGCACGTGCTTGCTTTCGGAGGTGGCGGGATAGTCCAAATGGCGCGGGCCGTTGATCTGCCGGATGGGCCTGCCGATCGTCCAGGCGAGCTCCTCGGACCACTCGTGAGTCGTATACAGCGTCCAATTCGGCATGAGCCACTGGCTAATCGCCCTTCCCCAGGGGCCCTGGCCGTAACGGTAGTTCCACTCGGGAGTGTAATACCCCCAGTGGACCAGCTTCAGGCAGGCCGTTAGAAGAAGCATCGCGACAACCGATCGCCGCCCGTTGCGCGTCTCGAACGACCACCAGACGCAGCCGATCGCCACGACGCTTAGGATCGACGCGGCGATGCCGACCGAACGATAATACGGGAAGGCGATCGTCATGAGATAGCCGCCGTAAACCGACACAAAGACCCAGCAAGCGGTCAGCGCGACCACCACTCCCATAAACGCGCGACGCGCCCGGGTGGACAGGATTCCCGACCACGCGGCGTCCAGCGCCGCCGCCGCGGCGACCAGAATTCCCATCAAGGCGACGCACCGCGCGGAGGTCGCCAGACCTGGGATCATGGAGCCGCCAATCGCGGCGGCGACCCCGATCTGAAGCCAATCGATAACCATCCCCCGACCCGAGTCGCGCAGGGTCTTGCGCAGCGGGCCGCTCACCAGCAGTAGCGCGAAGGGGGAAAGCGGCAGCCCGAGCGAGAGGACCTGAAGGCCCAACGTCCAGGCGGGCTTCTGGGTTAACGGCCAGGCCAAGGCGGCCGCGGCGGCCTCGATCGAAGCCGACTGAACGGCCCACGCCATCCAAAGGACCGAGACCACAACCGGAGGCGCGATCAGTTTGAGCGAGAAGTCGGCGTTGCGACGCCCCAGAACGATGACCGCCAAAGCCACGACGATCAACGGAGGCCAGCCCCCCGACAGAAACGCCAACGACGCCCAAAGCCCCGCGACCCAATCCGAACCACGACCGATCAGCCGATCCAGCGCCGCGATCGTCGCCATGCCGGTTAGGAAGTCGAAGCCCAGACTGCTCGAATGATCCAGCAAAGCCACGGAGCCAAACCAGGCGAACCCGAAAAGCAGGCTCATCCGGGTCGCCTCCAGGCTCAGCAAGCGACGGGCGACCAGCCAGCCGGCGACCAGGCCGGCGATGGCGGAGGGCCAAAGCACCGTGCCGCTCAACGGACGCCCCGGCTCCTCCAAGAGCAGAGCCAAGCGGCTCGCGGCGACCCGAAGCGGCCAGACGTCGGGCTTCCATTGTCCGTAAACCTGCCCCAGCGGCCCAAGGCCCGCCTTCGCCGCGAGCCCCACCCGGGCGTCCGCGGTTCTCAGATCCGAATCGGCCCCGCCGACCATGACGAAGATGAGGCCGATCAGCACCAGCGCCGGACCTCGCCAGAGCCGAGCGGAGGGGAGGTGGAACTGGACTTTTCCTTCGTCGGCTCGAAGCCTTCGAGAGCCGTTGACCCTCGTGGTCTGGATCTCATCAAAGCTCATCGTCCACCTCCTCGACGGCCGGAAGCGCGGGCGGATTTTGATTCCCCGCCCCGCGAAGCTGGCGCGGGATCCAGTCCGGCTTGTTCTTGGACATCGCGAAGACGTAGCCGGGCAGCCAGCCGTCGCGGTAGGATTGCCGGCGCATCTCCGCGGCGACATCGTCGATCGTCCAACCGTCGCGCTCGTATCGATACAAAGCCACGGCGGCCCCCGTCCGGCAGGTCCCCCGGGCGCAATGGACGAGCACCGGCCGGCGCTCCGGATCGTCAACCGCCTCCAGGACCTCCCGGAACTGATGCTCCCGACCGAAACCATCGCCGGACATCGGGAGATTCAGAAACCCGACCCCAAGCCGCTCGGTCAAGTCGCGCTCGGCGCGCAGCTCCTCGTCGGGAAGCTGGAAATTGACCACCGTCTTGATCCCGTAACGCTTGACCGCTTCGGTGAGTTGGTCGCCGGTAAGCTGGCCGCTGCGATAGAGGATCCCCGGCTTGACCACGTCCCAATGGTCCCATTGAAGGCGGTTCTGGCGATCGAGCGCGATCATCCACGCGGCCACGCCGGCGCTGGTCAGGATGATCGCGCCGAGGAGGACTCTGCTCATACGGCGTTACCCCGTGTCGAAGGTGGGAACCGTTCCTGATTCGTCGCGCCGTCGGGACGGGCGTTGGCGAGGTGAATCGGCGAGCGGCTGCAGGGCGTCCCGTGGCGGCCGGGCATGGTAGGCGACATCGCGACGGTGGTCAATCCGAACCAATCCGGGCATCGGAGTTGGCCGTTCGGCTCGAACTCGACGCGAGCCGACAGCGGCTCGACTCCAACCACCTTTTCCTCCGGACCGCCATCTTTGGCCGAACTCGGCTGATGACCGTGGCCGTGAAGCGGTTCCTGGTCCAGATCAGGCGGCGCGACGCCGCCCATGGCGGAGCGTCCCTGGTATCGTGGTCGGAATTCCCATCGCTCCCATCGACGAACCCTTTCGTATCGGATTTCCCTCCTACTTTCGAGATGCTCGGTCCCGCCGCGGCGCTCCGCGCTCTTGGGGTTTTGCTCGACCCCGATCTTCCCTACAATCTCATCCCTTGATTCAACCGGCCCACGGCGACGGCCTGGAAGCCCCGCTCGGAACGGGCTGGGAACGAGGTTTGCCGCCCGCTCATCTCCAACTCGACGCGACCGCCGATCCGCCGCGCCTTAATTTCCGTTCGACTTGGTCCGTTCACCTGGCCTCGACGCCGACATCGTTGAAATCCCGTTTCTCCAAACGCCTCAGATGCATGCCCGAAAGATTGGACCCAGCCCGGTGCGGCTCGTCCATCGACACCACGGCCCCGGAGCGCTTCACTTTGAGAATTCTCCAGAACACAGCGCCGAAAGGTTGGGTGGCGCTGACGGCGCTTTTGCTCATCGCAATCGCGTTGCCGGCCCCGGCCCTGGTTCGGTCTCTGGTTCGTTCGGTTCCTCCGAGCGAAACGCCAACCAGCGCATCGGGCTCGGTCGCGAAGGCGGAGCCGGCGCGGCCGGCGAAGCTGGTTCATCTTCCCGCCGGATCACGGTTCGACGATGGGCATCCACCGGCGGGCTGGAGCCACCTCGTGATCAAATCCACGCCATTCCTGGCCTCGGGAGACCTCGACACGCTCTCGGAAGCCTCCTTCAAGACGGCCCGCCGAATCCGCCTAACGATCGTGGCGAACGTGGTTCGGGCGTCGAGCGGCCGCGGCCACCGACTCGATCGCGTGGGGGTTGGCCTCTCCACGCCCGCGGCGGGCGGGGGCGACGTGATCGTAACTCCCAGAGATATCGAAGGATCCAAAGACTCCTGGTCGGTCGCCGATCGGATCGTCCTCGCGGCCGGCGAATTTGAGCTTTCAAGGGCGGATCTAAGCGCGGCCACGCCGACGTTGGCCGTTCTGAGGATGCCGACCACGGCGGTTGTCGAGGGCGTCCACAAGAAGGTTCGCCTGATCTACGCCTTTCTGATCGCCCCCGACTCGGACTCGCTTCGGACCTTCCACTGGTGGGAGATCGACGACCGCCCCGCGCGCCGCTTCACCGAATTCAAGCACCCGGACGTGTTCGACAGCCCGCTCGACGTTCAGGCGAAGCGGCTTGCCGGAATCCCGGTGGGCTGGTCGTTCGCCATGCTCCACGCGCCCAAAGGGATCGAGCGGGAGGTCACGCCCGAGCTTGAGCGTTTGATCGCTCCCGACTCGATCGATTCCAACGATCCGGGGGCGCTCGAGGCGGCTCTGATCAACGCCGCGTCGCGGCCCCCGTCGCCGGAATCCGCTCCGTAACGGTCAACGATCGTTTGGCGAGGCGGTCTTGTCGAGGAACCCCTGACGCTTGAGCCAGGTCTCGCAGAGCTTCGGCCAGGCCTGGAACGCCGGGTCGGGATCGACGTTGAACGCCTTCTCGCCGGTTCCCAAACCCAGGCCGTGCCGGCCCTTCTCGAAAACGTGCAATTCCAAGGGCACCTTCGCTTTGCGCAGGGCCATCGCGAAAAGAAGGCTGTTTTCGACGGGGACGGCCGCGTCTTCGTTGGTGTGGACGAGGAACGTCGGCGGGGTCTCCGGCGTCACCTGGGTCTCGTTGGAGAGAGAGCGGACGAGCTCCTCGGGAGGGTTCTCGCCCAAGAGATTCCGATTCGACCCTTGGTGCGTGTACGGCGTCGCCATCGCGACGACCGGGTAAGCCAGGATAAGCCGGTCGGGCCGCGAGCTGACGCGCTCGATCGGGTCCGGGTCGTCGGGCTTGCCGGCGTCGAAATGCGTTCCAGCCGTTGAGGCCAGATGTCCCCCCGCGGAGAAGCCCATGACGGCGATCCGGTTCGGGTCGACTCCCCACTTCGAGCCGTCATGGCGAACCACCCGCACGGCGCGGTTGACGTCGTGGAGCATGGCCGGATGTTGATAGCGCGGGCCGAGCCGGTACTTCAGCACGAAGGCCGCGACGCCGATGGAATTGAGCCACTCGGCGACCTGCCTCCCCTCGTGGTTGACCGCCAACATGCCGTAACCACCGCCCGGACAAACGACCACGGCCGCCCCCGTGGCGATCTCCGGTTTGGGGAGAAAGACCGAAAGCGTGGGAACGTCCTTCTCGGGATCGTCTCCCTTGGCGTCGGGCGCGCCGTTGGGCCAGACCTTGACGACCTCGTCGGCCGAGGCGAGCGCGTCGTCGGCCCGGACGGGGCGATCCGTCCAACCTCCGAGAATCACCGCGAGGACCAAAACCCCAAAAACCGTTCGCGTCGGCGTCGAGCGGTTCACCATGTGAGCGCCTCCTCGTCTCGTCGATTCGATTTCCAGACCGAACCGTGAAGATAAACCGAGGATCGCTCCAACGCCACAACGCCCCGCGGGAAAGCCGGCGCTTAACGGCTCATATTCCGACGGATGGTTCCCATCGCTGACCGAGTTTCAGACAACCCGCCGCGCCTGCTTGCCGGCTCGCCGCCTGTTCGAATACCAGGCCCCCAACGCCGCGATGGAGAAGATCGCCCAAGTTGAAGGTTCGGGGGTATTGATGGCGACGAGTTGGGTGGTTAGCGGGATCTCCAGTTTTGATGAGAAGGACAACTCGCCGGAGAGCCCCTCGGGGGCGATGACGATCTTGTAAGCGAGATCCTCGCCAGGAAACGTCAAAGGCGGGACGGGGAGAGGGATCTCCAGACTATCGATGCTAAATTTCAGGCTCGAAGTCCCGTCCGCCCTCAACACGCCTTCCATATGGCCACGCGCGCTGGCGGAGATTGTCCGGTCGTATTCGACGCCGTTGATCGCATGGATCCCAATCATGAAATCGAACGAGTCGCCTCCCTGCCGGACGCCCTCCGATGGCAGTTCGACGAGCAACTTCCCCAGCGAGAACTCGGCCGCCGAGCCATCGAACGGCCCGGTTGGGAATGAATCTTGAGGAATCGGCGCCGCCGCTTGAACCGTCTGATGATCGACGCCCAGGAGAGACACCTCGCGAAGGTTCCAAGGAATGCCGCCGAGGGGCTGGAAGTGCATGGCCGTGCTGTAGGTGATGGTGGGCCGAATGGCGTCGGCCTTGCCCTCAGCGCCGATCACCAACAGCGCCAAACCCGCGAGACCGACTCGGAGACCGACCGAGAACCTCGAATCGCCGCTCATTTCATCCTCCTTGTGGTCGTCTCAAATAGCGGGGGCATCCCGTCCAGCGGCCCGCGCCAATGCACTCATGCGCGAATCACTTCCCTGGATATCCTCGGTGGCTATACACGAAAGGGTCGGCGCGGTCAACGGGACTCGAATGGATTCCGGACGGCGAAGCCCGCCTCCGAATGGAGTCTCCACTCGGGCTCGTCTCCCTTGCGTGACAGAAGGCGATCGGCCCTGTCAAAACGGCAGGCCAAGGACACGAGCGAAACCGGGTGATTATTCTTAACTCACCTATATTCAATAGGTTGCGACCCAACAAAACCCCTGGCACGCGAGTTGCTTCTAAGAGAGGCGAAAGCATTACGCGAGGCGTTTTTGGCACGCCTTCCGCGTTGCGCGGCGCTGTCGGTCTTTGGCCGACGGGATTGAATCGTCGAAGGAGAAAACCACGTGGCGAAGATCTTGGCGTACGATGAAGAGGCCCGCCAGAAGTTGGCCAGCGGGATCGGCAAGCTGGCCCGGGCGGTTCGCAGCACGCTCGGCCCGCGGGGGCGCAACGCCGTCCTCGACAAGGGGTGGGGCGCCCCGACGGTCACCAAGGACGGCGTGTCGGTCGCCGAGGAGATCGAGCTGACCGATCCTTACGAAAACATGGGCGCGCAGCTCGTCAAGGAGGCGGCCTCGAAGACCTCCGACGCCGCGGGCGACGGCACCACCACCGCCACCGTCCTGGCCGAGGCGATCTTCAAGGAGGGGCTTCGGGCCCTGGCCGCCGGCGCCGACCCGATGGCGCTGAAGCGGGGGATCGACAAGGCGGTCGCCGCCGTCGTTGAGAACGTCAAGTCGCAGGCCAAGAAGATCGACGGCAAGAAGGAGATCGCCGAAGTCGCCTCGATCGCCGCCAACAACGACAAGTCGATCGGCGAGCGCCTGGCCGACGCCTTCGAGAAGGTCGGTATCGACGGCGTCATCACCGTCGAGGAGGCCAAGGGCTTCGAGACGACCGTCGACGTCGTCGAGGGCATGCAGTTCGACCGCGGCTACCTCAGCCCCCATTTCGTCACCGATCAGGACCGGATGGAGGTCGTTCTCGAAGACGCCTACATCCTGATCCACGAAGAGAAGATCAGCTCCCCGGCCAAGCTGATCCCCCTGCTTGAGAAGATCGCCAAGGCCAACAAGCCCCTGTTCATCATCGCCGAGGACATCGAGGGCGAGGCGCTGGCGACCCTGGTGGTCAACAAGCTCCGCGGGATCCTCAAGGTCGCCGCGGTGAAGGCCCCCGGCTACGGCGACCGCCGCAAGGCCATGCTGGAGGACATCGCCGTCCTGACCGGCGGCAAGGCGATCTTCAAGGACCTGGGCATCGACCTGGATGGCGTTCAGCTCTCCGACCTCGGACGGGCCCGCAAGCTCACCGTCACCAGCGAGGAGACGACGATCGTCGAGGGCGCCGGCACGGCCGAGGCCATCAAGGGCCGCGCCGACTCGATCCGCCGCGAGATCGGCACGACCGACAGCGAGTACGACAAGGAGAAGCTCCAGGAGCGGCTCGCCAAGCTCGCCGGCGGCATCGCCCAGATCAACGTCGGCGCCGCGACCGAGACCGAGATGAAGGAGCGCAAGGCGCTGGTCGAGGACGCCCTGCACGCCACCCGCGCGGCCATCGAGGAGGGAGTCGTCGCCGGCGGCGGCAGCGCCCTGATCCGAGCCGCCAAGGCGCTTGAGAACCTGAAGCTCGAAGGCGACGAGCAGTTCGGCGTCGACATCGTCCGACGCGCCGCCGAACGACCGGCCCTTCACATCGCCGAGAACGCCGGTATCGACGGCGCGGTCGTCGTCAACCGGATCAAGAAGAGCGACCAGCCGAACCACGGCTACAACGCCGACACCGGCGAGTGGGGCGACCTGCTCGCCGCCGGCATCGTCGACCCCGCCAAGGTCACCCGCACCGCCATCCAAAACGCCGCGTCGGTCGCCAGCCTGCTGCTGACCACCGAGGCCATCATCGCCGAGCCCCCGAAGAAGCCGGAAGCTCCCGGCGGCCACGACCACCACGACCACGGCATGGGTGGCATGGGCGGAATGGGCGGAA
>Ga0180220_1001357_pt1 | contig 18347 bp, 14 predicted proteins | sample eDN5th37CBELigBY_FD_151335 | JGI IMG/M metagenome (GOLD analysis project Ga0180220, IMG submission 151335) | Enriched backyard soil microbial communities from Emeryville, California, USA - eDNA 5th pass 37_C BE-Lig BY (version 2) (version 2) | ecosystem: Environmental > Terrestrial > Soil >...
TGGCAACTACCGTTTTCATGACGGATTGCGCCATTTGCGACTTGAGCCCAAATTGGGTGCGAAGTTCTTGATAATACAGGTTGTTGAGCGCTATTTGGTTCAGATTCTTTGTTTCAAAGACTTTCTTAGACAACCAGTTGCACGCTTTTTGGTACGTACTTGTAGTTAACAAAAGAGATGTAATCTGTTCCTGCTGAACGTAAATCTGAATTTTAGATGTGATTGTTGACATCGTGGTTCACCCCCTTTCAATAGATATATTATTCCATAGTAACCGCGCTAAAACAAGAACAAATGTTTGCTTTTGATGACGAATTTAAAAGGAGAATCGGAGTGGGTTGGTTGGCTTTTCAAGCCAATGTTTTCTCCTCCCATGGCTAAAGTCACGGGTGTCCGAAAACTAAATGTATGAAAAAAGCGGCTATATTATTGGTGTATATAACCCTGCTCATTTGCGCAAGGATGTTCTGGTCGGACGTATTCGGTACGGAAGAACAGCCCAAAGTGGAGCAAGGCGTGTTAGACTTGCGAGGCATTCCATTGGATGACCGGCATTCCATCGTGCTGGACGGAGAATGGGAATTTTACCCGGACATGTTGATCTCCGGCGGTCAGCAGGCCGATCAGGCCAAGAATCAACGCCGTCACATTCAGGTTCCCGGTGATTGGAGCACGGCCTGGCAGGATAAAAACGGTTCGTCGTTCGGCTACGGAACGTACAGGCTCCGAATCCTCGTGGACCAGCCGCTGAATCAGCCTTACGAATTGTGGGTCAAGGAAATAAAGGCCGCTTCAACCGTGATCGTGAACGGAAAAACCGTAGGCGGGTTCGGGAAACCGGCAGCGTCCGCCAAGGAGTATACGCCGCAGCTCGTTTCGTTCACCAACACCTTTGTCCCGGACAAGCAAAACGTGATCGACATCATGATCCAATCCGCCAATTACAACGATCCCACCGCCGGCGGAATTATCGAGTCCATGCGGTTCGGCACGCAGGCGGCGATCGATTTTCAGTGGTGGTATTCGATCGGCTTTCAGCTTGTCGTCTTCATGATCCTGCTGCTGCATGCGTTATACGCCGGCATCATGTATGTTATCAACCCGAGGGAGAAGCTGCTGCTGGCCTTTGTTTTGCTGCTCGTATTCGCGGGACTGACGGTCGTCTCGGATCATGAATACGTGCTTTTGCGCTGGTTCCCACTCAATTACACGTGGATGCTGAAAATACGGATTCTTTCCTACTTGGGCATTACGTTCTGCATGCTGCTCATGGGCAGAAACTTTGCCGGGCAAACCCGGAGGGGGCCTCTGTTTACCGGGTACGCAGGCGCCGTCGCCCTGTACGTCTTATTCGTGCTCGTCGCTCCCGCCAACCTGGTTCATCTATCCAGGGCTTATCATGTCTTTGGCCTGTTGTACATGCTGCCGAGTTTCTGGTTTTTCTATCTGCTCGGCAAAATGGTGCGCCGGAAGCAGAAGGATGCTTTTATCATCCTGCTTGCGGCAATCAACGTCATGTCCAACATTTTGTGGGGATTCGTGAATTTCGATTGGAACTTTACGCCAATCTATTATCCGGTCGATATTCTGGCTGCCATCGTCGGGTTCTCCATCTATTGGTTTAAACGATATTTCCGGAATGCGGCGGAAAACGCCAAGCTGAACGAGCAGCTTCGAAAGGCCGACGAACGGAAGGACCAATTCCTGGCGAACACCTCGCATGAGCTGCGGACGCCGCTGCACGGCATCATCAACATCGCCCAATCGGTACTGTCGCGAGAGCAGCAAGCGATGACGGAAGAAAGCCATAAAAATATGGAGCTCCTCGTCACGATCAGCCGCCGGATGGCATTTTTGCTTAGCGACCTGCTCGATGCCGTCCGATTAAAGGACCAAAGGATCGTGCTTCGCCGGCAGGCGCTGCAGGTCGAACCCGTCGTATCCGGCGTCGTCAGCATGCTCGCCCATATGACGGAAGGCAAACCCGTCCGTGTGAACATCGCGATGCCGGAGGCTCTTCCTGCGGTGCATGCCGATGAACAGAGATTAACCCAGATTTTATTCAATTTGCTTCACAATGCCATCAAGTTTACCGACGAAGGCGTGATCGAAATTTCGGCCAAGAGGAGCGGCGATCAAGTTATGATTCAAGTAGCCGATACCGGTCGGGGAATCGAAAAAGATGCGCTCGAACGGATTTTCCTTCCGTACGAGCAGGGACCCGGCGATGACGAAAACGGCGGAATCGGACTGGGGCTCAGCATCACCAACCAGCTCGTCCAACTGCATGGCGGAAGCCTGACGGCGGAGTCCGTCCCCGAAAAGGGGACAACGTTCAGCTTTATCCTTCCGATCGCGGAAAGCCGCACGGAACCCGCCACCGAAATGGTACATAAAGATCGCGCCGAACCGTTCGCGGATGAAATCGGGCGGGACAACGCGCTGATTTTGGAAGCCGCCGCGGCCGCGGAACCGGGCCTGGTGAGCGAAACGGACGATATGAGAGACCGTTTCTCCAAGGGACTCAAAATATTGATCGTGGAAGACGATCCCGTGAATTTGCGGGTGCTTACGGGCATTTTTGCAGAGGAACATTATGAAATCCAAACGGCCTTATCGGGGAAGGAAGCGCTGAATCTGCTCGAATCCTCCTCCTGGGACTTGCTCGTTTCCGACGTCATGATGCCGCATATGTCCGGTTACGAGCTGACGCGTATCGTCCGGGAGCGTTACAGCAGCTTTGAGCTGCCGATCCTGCTGCTGACGGCCAGAAGCCGGCCGGAAGACATCTATGCCGGATTTATCGCCGGCGCCAACGATTACGTGGCTAAACCGGTGGATGCCCTGGAACTGAAATACCGGGTGCTTTCCTTGGGGACGTTAAAAAAATCCGCTGAAGAAAGACTGAGGATCGAAGCGGCTTATTTGCAGGCGCAAATCTCGCCTCATTTCCTGTTTAATACGATCAATTCGATCATGTCCTTGAGCGAAATCGATTTGGACAAAATGCGCGATTTGGCCGATGCGTTCACTTCGTATTTGCGGATCAGCATCGATTTCCTGAATTCGGAACAAGTCGTTCCCCTGACCCATGAACTGGATCTTGTGGAAGCGTATCTCTACATCGAACAAGAACGTTTCGGGGAGCGGCTGGAGGTGATTTGGGATATCGATCCGGACATATCGCTGTTTATTCCTCCGCTGACGCTGCAGCCCCTGGTGGAAAATGCGGTGAAGCATGGATTGCTGAGCAGGCTGCAGGGCGGCACCCTCGAAATTCGAATCCGCCGCCAAGAGGACGGAACGAGGTTTGAAGTCAGGGATAACGGAAAGGGCATGTCCGAAAAGGAAGTCGAGCGGCTGCTTCATATTGATTCCGGCAGCGTTCATGCCTCCAGGGGAATCGGACTGCTGAATACGAACCGCAGGCTGATGCAGCATTACGGCAAAGGATTGCATATCGAGAGCAAGCTTGGACAAGGTACGGTCATGTCGTTCATCGTGCCGAATTCAAACTTCGAGCCGAATCTAAACCCGGCGGTTTCTTGCGAATAGAAAAAAAGCAGCCTGATGTTCAGGCTGCTTTTTTGTTCACCATTCCTATGCTCCGGTCGAAACCCCCTGCTCCCATTCCAGGTACCATGCCGTAATGTCCGCGCTCGGCGTCATGGCGTATTCGCCTTCAAACACGTCGCTCAGCTGTTGATACAGCCTTCGTACCTCCGCGTAATTATGCAGATCGGCATACATTTTCATCAAGCCGGCATAACCGTCTTCCAAAAAAGGCAGTCTCCCGATCATCTGCTGATAAAGCTTGGCGGCTTCGGCATACTGCCCCAGCCGAACTTGGCATTCGGCAACGGGTTTGGCATAATTGAGCCACAACAGCCGGATTCGTTCCTGTTCCGGCTCCGCCCATATATACCGATGCTCCTCGAGAAAATCGCCGGTGTACAAGCCCAGTGTCGCAAGATGGTGGTGCAGCGTCTCGGGAGCGACCGGCGGCGCGCCCTGCAGGCTCCTCTCCCATGCCTCGACGTCCAGCTCCACCTCGCCCCAAACGAGGCGATATCCCTCGTCATGATATTTGATTTGGAGGTCCAGCCCGCTCGTTTTGATCATTTGCCTAATCTGATAGATTGCCGTATGTAACTGCGTTGTTGCTTTTTTAATGTCTTGCTCCGGCCACAACAAATCGATCAGGGCTTGCTTGCTCACCATCTTGTCTCGATAGTAAATAAGGTACGAAAACAATTCCGGCGCCTTCAACGTTTTCCATTGAAAGTGTTTCGGGTGGCCGTACTCATCGCGGTAATGCAAACTTTGCAGGCAGCAAAGCATTGTCTTTGCAGCTTGATCATGTTTTGGGCCCCCTGCGTTCATATGCGAAAAACGGACGACCCTGTTCAGCGTCACGTTCAGCCGCGACGGATGCACAGGCTTCAGTAAATAATCGAGCGCGTTCACCTCAAAAGCTTTAATCGCAAAATCCTGATAAGCCGTCACAAAAACGATCTGCATCTGCGGATGAAGCTCCAACAATTTTTCCGCCAGCTCAAAGCCGGAAACCTCCGGCATTTCGATATCCAAAAAAGCGGCGTCCGGCGGTGCCTCCCGGGCTGCGGCAAGCGCCGCATATGGATCCTGATAAGCACCGATCAGCTCAACATGACAATCGGGCCCGATCTGCGAATGCAGAAGTTTTTCCAATTTCAATAAAGCCAGTTTTTCATCGTCGACGATTATGACCTTCAAGGCTTCTCTCCTCCTGGGCAGCGCTGCATTCTCTTACTAACATTTTAACAGCAAAACATGCCCAGTTGAACCGAGAAACCCGACTCTTCTATGATTCTTTTTGCCTTAATTCATTCGCCGTTTCCTCATGTATGACCGAACAATGTTCCCAATCGTCCATCGCCATATAGCCGCGCCGGACGAGCGCGAAAATCGTGTTTGTCGTGCAATACCACTCCAGATCGGAAAGGTTCGGCGAGAGATCCCTTAATTTCGCTACGGCTTCTTCATACGTCCAATATCCGCCCTGCCTCCAGCGGACCAATTTTCCTCCATGCTGCTGCGCTTTAGTCAGCGCCTCCTGCTGTATTTCAGATAACATTATTGATCACCACACAAATCTTTTAGGTAATTTGCTGCCAAGACGACTGCCGGAAATAATCCCATACCCCCATTTCAGCATGTATATAGCCATTTAAGCATAAGGCTCTGAATATATTCTGAAAAAGGAACGGCAAGCTGGAGGGACCAAGTCCCGACGACCGCCAAAAAATGCCTACTTCATGTTCTTCTAAAGCGGCATGTCCATGCCAAATTGTAAAAAGGCTTGATCGGTGCAAACACCGATCAAGCCTTTTGCATTGCGCGGAACGTTTCTGCCGCTTTATTCTTGTTTTCGGGATTTTGCTCCGGCCCGGGTATCTTCCGCCCGACCCCGGCGCCCGGTGAGCAGAAGCATCAGGAACGAAATGGCGACGATCGCCGCGGTCCATGCCCATGCCATCGGCGTATTGCCTGCGTCTACCGCGACATAGATCGCCGTCGGAATCGTTTGGGTTTTGCCCGGAATGTTGCCCGCGATCATCAGCGTCGCTCCGAATTCACCGAGTCCGCGGGCGAAGCCGAGGATAAAGGCTGTACCTACCGAATGAACGGCCAGCGGCAGCGTAATGTAGCGGAACACCTGCCACTCGTTTGCCCCGCTTGCCCGCCCTGCGTTCTCCAGCTCCGGATCGACGGCGGCAAAACCGTTTTTCATCGTCTGGTAAACCAGTGGAAACGACACGACCACCGCTGCAATGACGGCTGCCCACCAGGAAAAAATGACAGGAGCGTCAAACAGCCATTCGACGGCCTGTCCGATCCAGCTTTTCCGTCCGAGCATTACCAGGAGCAAAAAGCCGACGACCGTTGGAGGAAGCACCAGCGGCAGCATCAGCGCGGTTTCCAGCACGATTTTGCCTTTGAACCTTTTTCGGGCCATCCACCAGGCCGCCGCAGTGCCCAGAATAAGAACGATCACGCTCGACAGCGCCGCCACCTGAAGGGAAATGCGGACGGGTGGCCAAAAATCATACCAGGTCATATCGACACATCCTCTTACTCCGGAACGGAAAAGCCGTATTTGATGAAGACGTCAAGCGAAGCTTGGGACTGCAAATATTCATAAAATTCTTCCGCTTCCTTGGCATGTTTGGTGGCTTTGACGATGCCGACCGGATATTCGACCGGCGAATAGGAGGACGAATCCACCGTAAACGCGATCTTGACTTTCGAAGAGGACAAGGCGTCGGTCTTGTAAACGAATCCGGCGTCGGCATTGCCCGTTTCAACGTATTGGAGCACCTGCCGCACGTCTTTGGCCTGGACCAGTTTCGGCTGAAGCGGCTCCCACAGCTTCGAATTCGTCAGCGCTTCCTTGGCGTAATTGCCTGCCGGCACGCTTTCCGGTATGCCGACCGCTACTCTTTTGACCTCCGCTTTGCCCAAGTCACCGATGCTTCCGGCCGGATTTTCGGAATCCGCCGGCACGACGGCAACCAGCTCATTTTTCAGAAGGGTCTTTTCCTTGCCTTCCGCCATGAGGCCCTGGTTGACAAGCGGCTTCATATTTTTGGCCGCAGCGGAGAGGAACAGGTCCGCAGGGGCTCCCTGCTCGATCTGCTTTTGCAGCGCGCCTGAGCCGCCGAAATTGAAATTCAGTTCCACGTTGGGATGGGCCTTCTCGTAGGCGGCCTTGATTTCCTCAAGCGCATCGGTCATGCTGGCGGCGGCGGAGATCGTCAGATCCACCTTCGGCGCTTGCTTCGCATCCGAAACCGATTGATCCGCCCCCGTCCCGGCCTTGGCATCCGCTTTGGTTTCAGACGCGTTTCCGCAACCCGCCGCAAGTACAAGGACCAGCATAAAAACGAATAAAACCATACTGTTTTGATGCATTTTTCGCATGTCAGCTCTCCAAATCGTTATAATTAGTTATAAATAGTTATATTTGATACAAATTATACCGGGACTTCACTCGCATTGTAAACCTGCTTCAGAAAGGTTTCACATTCCGGCTAAGGGAGCATGTCGGGGCGTCTCGCCGGTTCGCCAAATGCTGCATGTTCTTTGGCTTTTTTCAAAATCGGCATGTTACAATGGAAGAAGCGAAAAAAAGGCATTCCTGCCTTAGAAGTGTTTGTTTTGAATTGAGGAGGATTTCCATGTCCAGCGATATTTCCTATACAACCGAAGAAATTGCCAAAATGCTGAAAATATCCAAGCTCACCGTGTACGATCTGATCAAAAAGGGAGAACTTCCGTCCTACCGGGTCGGCAAGCAGATGCGTGTGGATGCGGCGGATCTTGAAGCGTACAAGCAGCGGGCAAAAGGCATCAAGACGGCTCCCGCCTCCGCCCAAACGGCAGACAATCACCCCGTTTCCGCTGCCCCCGCCATCAACGGCATTCGCCCTTTGGTGGTGACGGGACAGGATATCAGCCTCGACATTTTGGTCAAATATATGGAAAAAGGCATCTCCGGCGTCCGTCCGCTCCGCGCCTACGTCGGCAGCCTGGACAGCCTGATCGCCATGTATCGCGGGGAGTCGGACATCGTCAGCACCCATTTGCTGGACGGAGATACCGGCGAATACAACATTCCGTACATCCGCAAGCTGCTGGTCGGCTCCTCCTTCATGGTCGTGAACCTGCTGTCGCGACAAGCCGGGCTGTACGTGCAGAAGGGCAATCCGCTCGGGCTCTCCGGCTGGTCCGACCTGAGTCGCCCCGGCCTCCGGCTGATGAACCGCGAAAAAGGCTCGGGCGCCCGCGTCCTTCTGGACGAGCAGCTCCGCCTGCACGGCATCCGGCCGCAGCAGATCGAGGGATACGAGGAAGAGCAAACCAACCATCTCGGGGTGGCGGGCAAGGTCGCATCCGGCGAAGCCGACGTCGGCGTCGGGATCGAAAAAGCCGCGGCGATCGTCGGACAGGTGGATTTTGTGCCGCTCATCCAGGAGCGGTATGATCTCGTCATGCTGAAAAAGGCGGAAAATACAGGATGGATCGGAGCACTTCTGGACATTTTGCGTTCGGAGGAGTTCCGGAAGGAGCTGCAAATGATTGCGGGGTACGACTTGTCGCAAACGGGAGAAATTTTGTTCGAGACGTGAGGCGGCGAAATGCGCGAACCTTCCAATTGATGCGCACAAGCGCAAACGGGTTCGCCGTTTCTGACAAGCGAAGTTTACGTTTCGCGGATGAAATCGTCTGGTATTGATATTATGAAAAAACCCGCCGGGGATGGCGGGCTTTTTTCGTTAACCTTTCAGCAGCAACAGCAGCGTCCCCGCCGTCAACAGCACGAGTCCGGCCGTCGATTTCAGCGACAGCTTTTCCTTCAGGAAAGCAAGTGCGAACAGCACCGTAATCAAAATGCTGAGCTTGTCGATCGGCACCACGACGCTTGCCGGACCGTCCTGCAGCGCTCTGTAAAAGCACAACCACGACAGCCCCGTCGCCAGTCCGGACAAAATGATGAACAGCCAGCTTTTCCGGTCGATCCCTTTGACTTCCCCCTGCTTTTTCTGGATAAACACGATCATCCAAGCCATGATGAGCACAACGACGGTCCGGATCGCCGTCCCCAAGTTGGACTCGACGTCTTCGATCCCGATTTTGCCCAAAATCGAAGTCAAGGCCGCAAACAGCGCCGATAAACAGGCGTAAACCAGCCAGCTTTTGCTGACGGCGGACGCGGCTTTTTCCGATTTGCTTTTCTGGATCATCATGTACGTGCCGACCGCAATGACGACCATCCCGATCGCATTCACCCATGTCAGCCGCTCGCCCAGGAAGATGAACGCCAACATCATCGTCAGCACGTTGCTCGATTTATCCACCGGAACGACCTTGTTCACGTCTCCGAGCTGCAAAGCCCGGAAATAGCAAATCCATGAAGCGCCGGTCGTCAGTCCCGACAAAACGAGAAACAGCAAGCTTTTCCCGCTTAAATTCGCGATCGTGCCCTGCGACCCGACGACAAAAACCATCAGCCAGGAGAAAAATAATACGACCCACGTCCGAAGCGCCGTAGCTAAATTGGAATCCACGTTCCGAATCCCGACTTTGGCCAAAATCGAAGTGATGCCCGCAAACAGCGCCGCACCAAACGCAAAGGCAATCCACATTGCCGATCCTTCCCCCTCCTCATGTCGGCCTTTCGTTCGCCAATCCTTATGTATATGGATGATTCCATGCATAGCATATGGATTTGCGTTCCTTTTACTCGCCGGAACTTCAACTTTCCTGCCTTACCACCATATCAGAAATGCGCTCCACGCAGAAGGTCTCCCCGAAAATATGCTTTCTTTTTTCCACCGGGGTCCATAGGAAAGAAGATTTTCCCAAAGCGCGCAAAACGACTCATGCACCTGCCGGCGGAATGCCGAACGGAACGCGGATATCGTCAATCGATCGTACTTGAAGCCGAAGGAGGTCGAACGCCGCCGTACGCTGAAGCCATGCATGGCCTTAATAGGATAAAGTATCTACACATATATCCGTAAGCGCAATAGTCTTTTGTGCCCTGTTCAACCGCGTGAATCTCCAGTATGCTCTTGCTGCATCCCCAAAAGAGCGGGATCAAGGCCGGCGGATCCGCAAGCATTCGTCCAAGATGGGCTTTCGTTCGAAACGGAGAGTGCTTTTCCGGCATAAAAGTTTAAGCGCTTAAACTTATTATTCGAACCCGAGGGGTGAAAAAATTATCTACGTATTAAAAGTTAAAGCGGTTTTATTTCTAATGCCAAAAAACATGTGCAATCTATATTGCTTTGGAGGGATAATCGATGAATAACGCCAACAAACAAGACGCAATAAGAAGAAAGCTAACCGCATTTTTGCTTAGTTTTGCGCTGCTCGGTTCCATCACGGCCGTGTCCGGCCCCGTTCCCGCGAAGGTTTTTGCCGACGAGGACCTTCCGGCTGCGGAGCAGCCTGATGTGACGGTGACGGACCCCGCAAACGGGACGGATGCGCAGATTCAGGCCGTCCCTTCGGACGGGTCCTCCGAGGCGGAAGTTCAAGCCTTCGCCGCTGCGGCAGGAAGCCATGACGCCAATTTTTCCCCGGAAACGCTGCAGTTCCTGAAGGCCAATACCGGGCTGGACGGAGAGCAGTGGGACAACATTATGAAGCTCGTGAACAAACCCGAGCAGGACGACCTCAACTGGACGAAATATTACGGATACTGCGAGGATATCGGGGATGACCGCGGATATACGATCGGCATTTTCGGCGCGACGACCGGCGGACCGAACGACGAAGGGCCGGATGCTCCCGACCTTTTCAAAGAATACGACCGCGCCAAAGGCGCAAGCAATCCGAGCGTCGAAGGGGCGTTGAAGCGCCTCGGGATCAACGGCAAAATGAAAAACGGCATTCTGGTCATCTCGGACAGCGAAAGCAAATTCGTCAAAAAGATCAACAGCCTGCAAAACGATCCGGCCTGGAGGGAAGCGATGTGGCGCACCTTCTATAACGTATATATCAAATACAGCGTCGAGCAAGCGAAAAAACGCGGCTTCACGTCGGCGCTGACCATCGGCTCGTTCGTTGACACCGCCCTCAACCAGGGAGCTACGGGCGATTCCGGCAGCCTTCAAGGGATTCTTTCCCGCTCGGGAAGCAGCAAGGACGAAAAAACGTTCATGACGAAATTTTACGCCGAACGCACCAAAATCGTGGACACGAACGACTACAATCAGCCGCCGAACGGCAAAAACCGCGTCAAACAATGGAGCGCGCTTTTGAACATGGGCGAAACCGATTTGAAAAATGCCGATGCGGCAATCAAAAAGGTGACCGATTGGGAGCTGCAATAGCGGACATAAAAAGCAGGGGCATCGCAAAGGATGCTCCCTGCTTTCTTGTCCCGTTTTCCGATCAACGGTTTTGAACCACGGCTTCCTCGTACCAGTATCCCTTAATCCCCTTCGACATCCGGACCAGTGCCTCCAGGTAATAATAATCTCCCCAAATCATGTAGTCGTCGGGGCCGTTCTCGCCGCGGACATGATAGGAGCCATGCTGCAGCAGCCCCTCCGCGTCCTGCATGCCGATCGTGGAGTAGTTTTCGACGAGCGACGCCATCATCCGCTGCAAAGCGTCCGCGAAGTATTCGCGCTGCGGATCGCGTTCGTCCATCAGTTCAAGCAGCTCCAGCAGGCCGCAGGCCACGATCGCCGAAGCGGAGCTGTCCCGGGACGTTCCCGGTTCGATCGGCACGTCGAAGTCCCAATAGGCGACGTCGTCCTCCGGCAAATGCTCGATAAAGTAACGGGCCATGTCTTTGGACGTATCCAGGAAACGCTCATCCCGGGTGTAACGGTAGGACAAGGCGAACCCGTAAATCCCCCATGCTTGCCCGCGCGTCCACGTCGAGCCGTCCTGATAGCCTTGATGCGTTCCGCCGCGGATGGCGTTGCCGTTCTCCGGGTTGAAATAAAACGTATGGTACGACGAGCCGTCGCCGCGAACGAGGAAACGCCGGCTGAGAAGCGCGTGGCGGTACGCGATATCGTAATATTTTTCATTGCCGGTCTGCTGATGGGCCCAATACAAAAGCGGCAGGTTCAGCAGGCAGTCGATGATGATCCGCCCCCCGTTTTCCGGATCGCCTTCGGGGCCCCAGGCTTGAATCGCCCCCATCCGGGGCCGCCAGCGCAAAAGCAGCTTATCCGCCGCCTGCAGCGCCAGCTCCCGGGCTTTTTCGTCCTTCAGGACCCGCCACTGGGCAACCGCGGAAAGGGAATACAAAAAGCCGATGTCATGGTGGTCGAGACTAATATGCTTTTCCAAACGGTTGCGGTAATCGTTCAGCTGCGCCGCGGCCGATTCGCGGAAAAAATCGTCCCCGCCGTATTCGTAGCAAAGCCACATCATGCCGGTATAAAAGCCTTCGATCCAGTCTACGTTCGCGCCCCACTCGTAACGCTTCTCCCCCATGGCGTCTTTCCCGACAATATGGGGAAACAGCCCGGGATGACGAACCACATTTTGTTTTAATTTTCCCGCTGCATCTTCAATCGCCTTTTGCCACATCGCAAGTTTCTCCTTTTCAGTTTCATTCATGATTTGAAGCAAACCTTGACGGTTTTCGGCCTCATCCTCCTGAAAAAACCATGGCCATTTCCTCCGGCGGAAACAAAAGCCGTCCGTATGCGCTTACAATCGTTCGCTGGCGAAGGGCGGAGAAGCACTGCCCGGGCTTTCGCCTTCTTGATGCTTTAGCGCGCGAACAGACCGCCGTTTGCCGGAATGCAAAAAGAAGCGGATGCATCTTTAAGCAGGTAAAAATAGCGCCGCTGTCGTCGCCGAAATGTTCTGACTTCAGGATTTTGCAACATCCTTACTAAGATAATAGGCACCGGTCCACAGGTTTGTCCACATCTTTTCTTCCGCCAAAACCGGCTCAACCCCGTTACCTTTTTCTTCGCATTCGCTTTTTCCCTAGCGGTTTTGCAGTTCCATCCACACCTTTTTGTTGCTGTATTGTTTGTCCGAACTGATATCCTTGCCGAACCACGCCGGGGGAACGAAGCTTTCCGCCTCCGCTACGGATGCGAATTCCACTTCGAGCACCAGCAATTCGATCTGGTTGTACTCGTCGATTTCGATCCGCCGGTCTCCCCATGCGGCCGTCGTGCGCTTTTTCATCAGCGGAACGGCCTGGTGCGTAGCGATCATTTGCTCATAAAGTCCTTCGGAGATGGCGTATTCCACTTCCTCGCGCGCGATGCCGTGTCCTTTTTTGAACGTATGCGTGTATTCCGCCTCGCCGCTTGTCGGGTCGACGATTTTCCGGACCCTCAGCTCCTGGTCTCCATGGATCGCCAGGTATGTCTGCTCGATCCACTGCTCCTTTTCAATCCTTAACTCTTTTTCATCGATCAAAGCCGCCGGAAATTCCGGCAGCAGAAATTTGCGTTCAATCTCCAGCGCCATCCGTTTTGCCTCCCGTTATCTTTCAAGATGCTTTCTGCATGCTTGTACTAACATTATACGGGCCGGACCGGCACGGGACAATGAACGGCTTGAACTGAAGCGGCGCGGTCGAACGGCGTCCAGGCGGAATCCAGGCGGATATATGCCCGGGTCCTGAGGCAAAAAAAAGCGAAACCCGGAAGTTCGGGCCTCGCCTTGTTTTATTTATTTTCGAACAAACCGAGCCGGTTCCGGAACGAACCTTGAAGCCGGGCTCTCTGTTTGCCTTGCTCTTCTTCGCTGCTTACGTTGTTCAAACGGCCGGTCAGTTCATCGAACCAAGCTTCATCCCATGTGGACAAGGCAAGGTCGATCAAGCTTTCGAGGTTCTGCCGGTCTTGAAGGGGGGCTGCCGGAAGCTGCTTCAGCCATGAGCTGCGCACGGCTACCGTTCTGCCGACCGCTTCTTCATGATCCGATTGCACGACGCGTACGCGGACGATCTCCTGCTGGGCATCCACCGTCTCGATATATCCGTGAATAAACTCTCCGTCTACCGTTTTCCCTTGAACCCAATCGCCAATTTCGAATTTCATCCTTCCACCGCCTTACCTTAAATTGGTATACAAACTGTAACTTCATCTATAACAAAATCGAGATTACTGTAATAATACTAAACACAGTTAGCAATGTCAAATTCGGGAGTCGCGAAAAAAAGACATCAAGCAGCGGTTTGCTTCATGTCTTCATTGTATTCATTGCCCGGCTCGCGGTTCACGTTTTTCTTCCTTAAAATAACCTGGCATCAAAAGCCTTGTACGGAGGGTCTGAAAAACAGCGGCAAAGCGCCGCGTACCTGGACATGCGTATTGTCCCGGAAGCCGCCCGTATCCTATTATTGACAGCGCTCACATCAAATCCGGATTCCCCACTCGAAACATCCGGTTCCGCCGGCATTGCGACCGCGATTTGAACAAAGGAGGATCTACAATAAATACACGCAAAAATCGATCGACGGCATCCTCTCCAAAATCACTGACGACGGCACCGTCACCGGCGTTTCCTCCGGCACAGCCGTCATGAAAGACGCCGCAGGATACAAAGGCGTGCCCGACAAGCGGATTCAAGGCTGGGGACAGGGGCTTGCGCCGGCGTTTTTATCGAGCTGCCTTAAAAAGAATCCGTATTGAGGGGGGGCATACGAAAATTCCAGCATGCTTGCGGCGACGTGACATTACGAAACAGGTGGAATCTAGAACTGTAAATCTCTATGCAATGAAGTCACTTAAAACGTAAAAAGAGTCTCTACCGCTGCAACGGTAAAGGCTTAGGACTTTATAGGCTGTGGACCACCACGGCGTGAAGAAATTGAATGCTCAAGCGAAAACCACCGTTTAGGCCCTCAACCTATTTAGCGGTGGTTTATCGCTTATTCCGAAGCTTTTTGCACTGATACAAAAACACTTATAACAGCTGCAGTCCTTGCATCCTTATAGGATGCGACATAACTTCGATGCGCGCGGACACCCTGTACTGCTTGCCCGCAAGGTGCGACGGCCAGGCCCGCTACGATTACCGTTTCGATAGAAATCTTTCAATCCACGCACCCACATAGGGTGCGACAGAGAATTGCACAACCTGGAGAGGCCGTATTGGATTTCAATCCACGCACCCACATAGGGTGCGACCAAATTCAGACATCATTTATCTCCAACGCAACAACATTTCAATCCACGCACCCGCATAGGGTGCGACGGATAACGAGCTCTTGAATACCTTGGAAGATATAAATTTCAATCCACGCACCCGCATAGGGTGCGACGGCATGCGTCCTGAATATCCCCTTCCAGCTCATAATTTCAATCCACGCACCCGCATAGGGTGCGACCTAATTTCGTTTTTTACCTCTTGTTTAATATCTTATTTCAATCCACGCACCCGCATAGGGTGCGACAATATATTGACATTTATAAACTGACCTGATTTAATTTCAATCCACGCACCCGCATAGGGTGCGACGACGCTGAACGGTCCGTTAGGTTGTTAAAATACTTATTTCAATCCACGCACCCGCATAGGGTGCGACCGAGTACTCTTTGTACTGCTCACACTTAGTACAATTTCAATCCACGCACCCGCATAGGGTGCGACCGATAACTGGGTTAGTCGCTGGCCCCCGATAATATTTCAATCCACGCACCCGCATAGGGTGCGACTACCTTTGCTTGTTTCTCACTGTTGGCCACAAGAATTTCAATCCACGCACCCGCATAGGGTGCGACAGTCTCTCTAAACTTACTAACTACTTTGTACATCTATTTCAATCCACGCACCCGCATAGGGTGCGACACTATGACGGTAATCCGGGTATGGGAATTCACGTTATTTCAATCCACGCACCCGCATAGGGTGCGACAAGAAGCTTGGCCGTTTTGTTCCGGGCTTTAGGGATTTCAATCCACGCACCCGCATAGGGTGCGACCAGACAAGGCGACCAGTGATGATCAGCGAATGTGATTTCAATCCACGCACCCGCATAGGGTGCGACGGATACGCAAAACCAAACCGTTATTTTAACGGATATTTCAATCCACGCACCCGCATAGGGTGCGACCAATGAGTCCGGCTTCGTCAATGAGTATAACGGGGATTTCAATCCACGCACCCGCATAGGGTGCGACAAATACTACGAAATTGCGGTCACCCTGTTTTGAGATTTCAATCCACGCACCCGCATAGGGTGCGACCTGCTTTTAGCTTTAGCATCTCCTGAGCAAGCATAATTTCAATCCACGCACCCGCATAGGGTGCGACCGTCACGAAAAAATGCAGTACCTCATCAATGATTTATTTCAATCCACGCACCCGCATAGGGTGCGACCGTCAACCTTCTCCCAATGGCGGTTCGTTTGTCCATTTCAATCCACGCACCCGCATAGGGTGCGACAAGACCGTTGCAAATAAATATGATTCGTTCGCGATTTCAATCCACGCACCCGCATAGGGTGCGACTCCGATTTTTAAGCCAAAATGCCTTAAAAACGGTATTTTTATAATCAAAAATATATTTTCACAAAAATAACTTTCAATTATTTTACATTAATGGGCTTTAATCAAGGAATTCATGGTGCGAACCTCCCTGGCAAATCATGTTCACTTGGCATTCGCACTATAAAATAAGGGGGCCTTCAAGATCAAGTGACTCTTTTACGCCAATATGTTCAACTTTGTTTTTGTAATTATTACCGAGTTGATAGAACCGGAGGCTGTCCTGATTTTGATCGATTTCATCTGCAAGCTTCATCTTTAGAACCGCAAACTGCGTAGCATCTACAATGCATTCAAACACAGAGTTTTGGACGCGTTGACCGTAGTTCTGACATATTTTAGATACGTTACGCAATCTCCGCTGCCCCTCTGCATCCATCGTGCTTACATCATACGTCACCAATACAAGGATAAGGTCCACCTACTTCCATAAAATAGGAGGGTATTCATCTAGATCGCCACGCAGATATCTCGCTAGTAACAATGATTGTACGTGTGGAACTAACCCCCATGATATTTTCTCGCCTAAAAACGGATGGGTGATCTTATCTTGTTTTTTATTCTGCCATGCTGTTAGAAATTTTTTTCTGGCATCATCCGTCATGATTACGGCTCCGTTTTCCTTAAACACGAAATCGCCGGGATTGACCACTTTAGTATTAATTAACGACAGAACAAACCTATCCGCATAAATGCCACGTAACTCCTCCATTACATCCAATGCAAGGGAAGCTCTGCCAGGACGGTCCCGATGCAAAAATCCGATATAAGCATCAAGCCCGACTCCCTCCAGAGCTGACATCATATCATTCGAGAGCAGAGTATATGCAAGCGAAAGCATCGCGTTGACACGATCTAGCGGAGGTCTGCGGGAACGGGAGCGGAAAAAGAAATGCTCTTTTTGCTGCAAAATCATTTGATCAAAGCGCTGATTATAAATTAAAGCAGCTTGTCCTTCCAGCCCCCTAAGCCGTTCCAGGCTTTCACATGCTCTGATCTCTACCATGATGGATGACAATTGCCGAGAAGCTTCCTTAAATTCATCAACATTTATACGCAGTGGGTAGTCTCGGGTCATTCTTTCTAGCATCCACTTATGGTTATATATTTTACCAATGATAAAATTCCGGGCAATTCTCGCCGAAAGCACGTCATCTTCGGATATCAGAGATTGCTTCCTTCTGAGGACGACGTTCCCTTTACTCGAACCGATTACTCTTGCAAGAAATCTGCCACTCATCGTTAAGAAAACTATCGATATATTTCTTTCCGCACAATAACCCATGAGCGCCGGACTTGCTCCCGTATAACCGAATGTTACAATGGATTCCAAATTATGCAGAGGCAATCTTCCCAGCTTTTCCTGTTCTTTGAGAAGAACCACATTATCTCCGTCAAGCGACAAGTATACATCCGGTTGCGTAACAAACAATGTGTTCAATAGTTTCTTCATTCGCCGATTTTCCCTTCAATATAGCTTTTGACGCTGCGTTTATTCATCAGCTCAGGCATACAAACGGAATGAAGGGAGCAACTCTTGCAAAAGGAACCTGTCTTCACTTTTGGCGTGTATTTTCGCCCGTAGTAATCCTGCATCTCTAAAAATATGCTTCTTACTTTCTCCTTGATATCTGAAGTCAATAACACTTCAACCCGGTGTTTTATTTCATGATAATACATATACCCTGTATCGATTTCACACAACAACATCTCTTCCAAACATAAGGCTTGTGCGGTTAACTGCAGCAAATCTGCGTCATCCTTCTTCGGTTTCCCACGCTTGTATTCGACTGGATAAGGCTTAAATTTTCCATCTGAACCATGGATTTCAATGCCGTTATCATCTTTAATAAACTCTACTACATCACAAATGCCCGTCACTTTCATCTGGTTGGATTTGACGGGCATCGCACGTACGATAAGCTTTTCGCCCCGCTTTTCCCTAGTAAACGGCTGGTCTGCCCTCCGATGCAGATATTGCCCTTCCACCGTTCGAACATTTTCCTCCCATTGCTGTTCTACATGGATTAATGCCCATTGTCGCTTGCAAAACTGAAAATGCTGAATTCCAGACAACATAAGGAAGTCATCTTCGTCATTAAAGGCCATCTACAATCTCAACCTTTAATCCTTCTAGTTCAGTTAATTCAATCGCGTAGTCTTCAAAAGTTTTAGGTTCGTCTACCCGTGGTTTAACCGATAATGAACGATGTACCTTGGCCGAAGAATATTGCCCCAGCTTTGATTGATGCTCCCACCAATACACCTTATGAACTTCCATGCTGCCTTCCGGTCTGGCAGAGGAAGCATCATTT
>Ga0180220_1001358_pt1 | contig 18343 bp, 16 predicted proteins | sample eDN5th37CBELigBY_FD_151335 | JGI IMG/M metagenome (GOLD analysis project Ga0180220, IMG submission 151335) | Enriched backyard soil microbial communities from Emeryville, California, USA - eDNA 5th pass 37_C BE-Lig BY (version 2) (version 2) | ecosystem: Environmental > Terrestrial > Soil >...
AACACTGGCGGTGGCAGCACCGGTGGCGGTAACTCGGGTACAGAAAATCCTACAACCCCACCAACGACAGACAACACCGTGAAACCGGGGAACATCGTAACAATCGATAACGGTTCGAATGTATCGTTCGCTTCGGGCACGGTAAATGGAGACCAAGCGACGGTTACGATCGATAAGGACAAGCTGTCGGGCATTCTGGCGGACGGTAAAGGACATAAACTGGGCATCCGCGTACCGGGTAAAGGCGACGCCGAAGTTCGGGGATTGACGCTTGGAGATCTGAAAAAGCTTGCGGATAACGGCTCCAGTCTGGAAATCGAAGACGTGCTGGCCATTTATCCGATTCCTGCAGGGCAGCTCGATGTGAACGCCATTAGCAAACAGTTCGGCAACGCGCCGATCAGCGATATTGCCGCTAACATCAAAATCAAACGTTCTGCGGACGATCTGGCTAAAGTGGCCCGTGAAAAGGCAACTCAAGGCGGTTATGAACTGCTTGTGCATCCGGTCGATCTCGATTTGACCTTTATGCATGACGGGAAAACAGATAGAGCAGGGTTATTGAACGGCTATGCGCCGAAATACATCGCGCTTCCGGAAGGCATTGATCCGAACCGGATTACGACAGGCGTCATTATTAACCCGGACGGCAGCGTATTCCACGTACCGACGGTCGTAACGAAGATTGATAACCGGTACTTCGCACTTATTAATGATCTGCGCAGCAGCGGAACCTATTCGGTTATCTGGAATCCGCAAGATTTCGAAGATGTGCAGTACCATTGGGGCAGAGCTGACGTGAACAATATTGCCGCCAGACTCGATCTAAAAGGCAATGGCGACAACACATTCTCGCCGAATCGTTATGTTACACGCTCCGAATTTGCTGAAATTATCGTGTTGGGCCTGGGCCTGATGCGTCAGGATGCACCGCAAAACATCTTCCCGGATGTGCCTGCTTCTGCATGGTATCGGAATGCCGTAGCGCTTGCGGATGAGTTTGGCATCGTTCAGGGTTATACAGACGGCGACTTCAAAGGCGGACAGGAAATTACGAGAGAACAAGGCTTCGCGATGATTGCCCGCGCGTACCGCTTGATTCAATCCGAAGGCATGCCTAATCAGGAGCGGATCGCTTCTACCCTGGCGCCATATGCGGATGGGGAAAACGTAGCGGCTTGGGCAAAAGCGGATGTTGCCCAGCTGATCGCAGCGGGAATTATCCAAGGCAACGGACCTAAGCTCCTTAGCCCGAAAGCGGAAATGACGCGTGCGGAAGTCACCGCACTGATTGCAAGAATGCTGAAAGTGACCCATCTGATCGACAAGTAAGGAATGATTCAAAAAACCATTGGCGGCTCTGTGCTGTCAGTGGTTTTTTACTTTTGGAAACCTATAAGGCACCCCTTCGAACATTCCAAGCAACAAACGCAATCGGGAAATTCTAAAAGCGGTAGTATGTTTCGCCGATTGTCCTGTTAAGCAGCAAAACCCTATCGCGAGTACGGCAAGTTTTGATCCATCCTAATGCAAACCTGAGACACTTATGCCAAAATAAGATAAAAAAGATGGGTGTGAATAGGCAGTGAAAACAATAGGACTAATAGGCGGCATGAGTTGGGAGTCATCCATGCTCTATTACCAAATCATCAATGAGCGGGTAAAAGAAAGGAAAGGTGGGCACCACTCGGCTAAAAGTCTTCTCTATTCCGTAGATTTTCAAGAAATCAAGGATCTCCAGCATCAAGGAAATTGGACAGAGGCTGCGAAGGTCATGATTGAATCGGCGCAAAAACTTGAGGCAGGCGGAGCCGATGTCATCGTCATATGCACGAATACGATGCACAAGATGGCGCCCGAAGTGATGAACTCGATATCGATTCCTTTACTTCATATTGCAGATGCAACAGCAAATAAAATTGTTGACGATAAAATAAAAAAGGTGGGTTTGTTAGGGACCGCTTTTACGATGGAGCAAGAATTTTACAAGGGCAGACTTATCGATCAGTTTGGGCTTGAGATTATTGTTCCGGATGAAGCAGATCGCGTGGACATTCACGATATCATTTATCACGAGCTTTGTCTTGGAATTATCAATGAACATTCTAAGAAAAGATATCTGGACGTCATTGATAGTCTTATCCGTAAGGGGGCGGAAGCTGTTATTCTCGGATGCACGGAAATCACACTGCTCATCTCGCAAGAAGACTGTAATATCCCGGTTTATGATACAACACGACTTCATGCTGAGGCTGCCGTTGATTTTGCGTTAGGAGACGAGGAATGAAATGAAAGCGATCCTTTAGGGATAGCGCCGAGAGCCGCACCGCAAGCAGGGCGAAATTTGTGAACCATGAGTGCCTTTGATATACGGAATATACGCCAGCAAGGGCATCTTAGGCATTTTAAATATCCGTAATCAAACTTAATGATGGTGAATGCTTCCCTGGTATGATACCATCGGATTATTAGCATATGTTGGCCTGCTCTAAAGGGCGGCAAAAAGGTGATTGTATCAATCGAGAGGAGCACTTCTATGCGATCGATCGAGCACGAATACTAAGTCCTATCTCCTTATGCGCGCGGCCCTCCGGATGTATCTGTAAATGGAGTCATATTCGATTTGCAGATCACGATATTGGAGGGACTTTTAGATGAGAAGAGAAGACAAGCCATTTGAACATTGGATCAAGCAAGCGAATCAGCCATTTTCGGGATGGGATTTTTCTTATATTGTGGAATCGGGGCGAATGAATAGCGACTGCTTGGCGTGGTCATACGGAAGCATGGCCATTCCCCTCATGCAGAATGCCGAGTCAATGCTGAATATGGGAACCGGCGGCGGTGAGCTGTTGTCGATGTTGAGGCCGTGGCCGAAATCCGTTTGCGCCACCGAAGGCTATCAGCCGAATTTGTCCGTCGCCAAGGAACGATTGGAGCCGCTGGGTGTAACGGTCCTTTCTGTGGACGATGACGAGCAGCTTCCCTTTGAGACCGGCCAGTTTGATCTGGTGCTGAACAAGCATGAATCGTATTCGCCGCGGGAGGTTCGGCGGGTGCTCACCGATGGTGGTTATTTCCTCGCTCAACAGTCGGGAGGTACCGATTGCTTCGAGATCAACGAAAAATTCGGCGTGCCGTTGAATACAGCATTTGCGGAATGGAAACTCGATGCTGCCATTCAGGGAGTGCGGGAGAATGGCTTTGAAGTCGTGAAACAGTCTGAGCAATTTCTTAGTCAGCGATTCTATGATGTCGGCGCACTGGTCTATTATTTGAAGGCCATTCCGTGGCAGGTTCCGGATTTCGAAGTCGATAAATACAGAGAAGAGCTGTACGACGTTCACCTGCTTATCGAACAGCAAGGTTATTTTGAGGTGACACAGCACCGGTTTTACTTGCTGGCCAAAGCGTTGTCTTAGGATCAAGCTTCATTTAGAAAAATTGAAAAAGGCCTATAAATTGCAAGCTGGCACCGGAACTTTACCGGTGCCAGCTTGTTTAGCTTTCTTTGAATCTTTTCATGATATGAAGTGAGCTGTCACGTGGGGCGTGGGCCAATAGCGTCTCTCATTTCCCGGACCGGCACACCTGTACATGGCGCCCTGCCTTTCTGCACGTTATACATTTTCTACTGTACTAAAGCTTCCAAATCCGGCTGCAATTTGTTCCGCAGAACATACATCATGATGGCCCCAACCAAGAACGCGACGGCATCCGCAATGACAAGCGACCAGACCACCCCGTGGAAGCCGTTCATTCGATTGGCGATATAAAGTACCGGAATCAAAGTAATTCCTTGAATAACGGACATAATAAACGCGGCGGTTCCTTGCGCCGTCGCTTGGAAGATCCCCGTAAACAACGTGGTCATTCCTGTAATGAACAAGGATAAGAACGTCACATGCAGAATGTAGCTGCCCATTTCAATTAATTGCGGGTCATTCGTAAATAAACCGATTAAGTGGTCGGAAATCAGATAGACGATGACGCCGAATAAAACAGCTAACGCCACAATCGCTTTGACCGTGAACCCAATGGTTTGCTTCATTCTTAATTTGTTCGCGGTAAAAGTGAAGGCAAGAAGCGGCACGACTCCCTCGCATAACCCCATCAGAATAAACTCAGGAAACTGCAATAAACGTGATGAAATTCCGTAAGCCGCTACGGCCTGATCTCCGTATTCGACGAGAAAACGGTTAAAGATGAGCGACATTCCCCCCAAAAAGATACTCATAATAAAGACGGGCACTCCGATTTTGAATACATTGCCGAGGATGTCTTTGTTAGCCTTGAACCATTTTATGGAGACGGTTAAAAATTGGCTCTTATATCCCATATGGAAGGCGTAAAATGCACTCGCGACCAAGTTTGAAATGACCGTAGCAGACGCAACGCCGATGACGCCCCAATGGAACACAAAGATGACTACCGCATCGAGAATAATATTCACGACGACACTGAGAATCATACCGACCATCGACGTGATGGCCGCGCCCTCCGAGCGCACGATATTCTCCAGCGTGAAGAATAATATGACGAATGGCGATCCTATAATCATCATCGTGACATAGTCCTTCGTGAAGCCGAAGGAATCGGGCGTTGCCCCCAGGCCATTGACGATGGAATCGATCAGCGGGAGGCCTACGGCAATCACGATAAGACCGAGAGCTAGACTGCTGTAAAAAGCGAATGAAGACACATGCTTTACATCATCGAATTTTTTCTCTCCCAGCAAACGGGAGATGAAGGTGCCGCTGCCTATGCCGATCAAGTTGCCTAGCGCCATAATGATCGCGAATAACGGCAGGGTTAGCGCGAGTGCGGTTAACATGGCGGTATTGTGAAGCGTGCCAAGGAAATAAGCATTCAAGATGGAATAGATGACGCTCATTGAAGTACCTAACATCATCGGTACGGCGAAGTGAGCTACGGCTTTAGCGATCGGTGCTTTTTCAAAGTAATGGAGGTTTTCTGCATCCATGCGGGTCACCACTTTCTGTATAGTTTTTATTCCAATCTTACAGTGTTAGTTTGAATCTTACAGTGTTAGATGATATCATGATCTTATAGATCTGTAAAGAGAATAACTTACACTGTTAGATAAAAGGGCGGATATCGATGAAAAAGCAGCAGCCTCAGATTTCGGAGGATAAGATCTTGGAAGCCTCATGGGAGCTTTTGGGTGAGGAGGGCATCGAAAAGTTCAGTATGAGGCGGTTGGCCGATCGGTTGGGGATTCAAGCTCCCTCTTTGTACTGGTACTTCAAGAGCAAGCAGAATCTCTATCAGCGCCTGGCCAACCACGTATCGAAAATCATCCTGGAGGAGTTTTGCTCCGAGGGGGATTGGAAGGAGCAGCTGGCAGGGCTTGCGGTTACGATGCGGAATGTACTCAGCCGGTATCCCTGCTCTACGCAGCTGATGATGATGACGCTGCCCCACGAACCGGACATCATCCGCTTCACCAACCGCATGCTGCTCTGCGTGGAAGCGACGCCACTTGACCAAGAGCAGAAAATCCAAGTCGTTCTCACTCTTACGAACTATATCTACTACTTTGTTTTGGATGATTATCAGCATCAGCGCAATGTCTCCGCGATTGTTAAGGAGCATGGAGAAGGAGCACTTCCGGGCGAGGAGATGATCCAGCTCCTGGACTCCATGAGCCAGACGGAAGCGGGTCTGTTCCGGAGGATGTTCAAGAGCGGGTTATTCGAGTTGATGGGGACCGACAGAGCGTTTGAGTTCGGCTTGAAGGTGATCCTGTTAGGGATTGAGCAGGTGATCAAGGAGCAGGAGAAGTAAAAAAGTCTATTTGGTTGCGGTTGAATGTGAAAGATCACAACGACAGTGACAATATAACTGGTAAATTGCGCATCTTACCGCCACGTCAGAACATTTTCAAGAGGCGGGTTTAAGATACGAAAAGGAGAACGACGATTACGCGTTCTCCTTTGCTATTAGTGGCTTCAGCCAGTTCAGCTCGCGAAGCGTGCGAAACAAAAAACCACCCGCTATGCGGGTGGAGGGATCGACGGTTTGACCAACAAGACCATTCCGATAAAATTGAGATGTTCGTGGTTATGATTTTATCGCTTTATCGCCGATCGCCCCATTAAACTGGACCACAAAGAAGTAACGGCGAAAAATCTAGTGTAGGTAAGGCGAAAATGGAAGTCCCCAACAGAAAGATCACGTCGGCTTAAAAACGACAGATGGCAACAGATACAGCCAATGCGAAGAACACAATGTTCACGCCGATATCCCGGTACTCCTTGCGTTTAATATGGAACAAGGCGCCCAAAAGAACGACGACGGCAAGCCCGGTCGCGGCAACGGGCGTCAATACAGGCGCAATATTCAACGCTTGAGGCAGAATGACTCCCAGTGCCCCGACCAATTCGGCTAACCCGATAAAAACGATGAATCCTTTGGAAACGTCCTTTACCCAGCCCCATGACTTTTTGGCTTTTTCATATTGAAATGCTTTCAGCCACCCTGAGTAGATAAAACCTAAGGCTACAAGCCCTTGAATGATCCATACCATTAAATTCATGAACGGTGCCAACCTCCTGATTGCTTTTTCGATATCCTCTGAAGGTATAATAGATCATGGTATTCGACTTCGGAAGTAGGCACTTTATCTAAACATAGTAAACAAAAAGTTACCTTATATAAGCAAAGGAAAGTGAGGTGGGATTCAATGAAAGAATATTGTAAATTCGAATCGGCACTGGATATTTTAGTGGGGAAATGGAAGCCCGTCATTCTGCTTCAGCTGATTTCAAACGGTACAATGAGGTTCAGCGAGCTTCAAAAAGCGATACCGAATATAAACAAAAAGATGCTCACCCAACAATTAAGGGAACTTGAGTATAACGATATTGTACATCGCGAGGTTTATAACCAAATCCCTCCGAAAGTGGAATATTCGATTTCGGAATACGGCAAAGGTTTAAGTGTGGTATTACAGGCATTAAACGATTGGGGAGCGGCTCATATCGAGCACATGAATATGCTCTACGGAGCGGATCGTCCAGGGAATAAACCAAGCTGAACCGCATCACAAGCAACGGCGAAAGGGTTAGCGCAAGAGCGGTTAACATGGCCGTATTATGGAGTGTGCCTAGGAAATAGGCATCCAAGATGGAATAGATGACGCTCATTGACGTACCTAACATCATAGGCATAGCGAAGTGAGCTACTGTTCAAGAGCGGGTTATTCGAGCTGATGGGGACCGACAGAGCGTTTAAGTTCGGTTTGAAGGTGATCCTGTCAGGGATTGAGCAGGTGATCAAGGAGCAGGAGAAGTAGAGTGTAAAATCCGTTTTTTTTGCAAAATCCTGAAGTATGTGTCGATTCAAGATCATGTCATTCGTCGTCTATTTGAAGGTGATGTGAATATAGTGATATTTGGAGAGAGGGGTAAAAAATGAAACGCGTCATTTCGAAGGATGGCACATCCATTGCCTATACGAAAATCGGACGAGGCCCCGCTTTGATCCTGGTCGACGGCGCACTCTGCTACCGGGCGTCCGGCCCAAACGGGCCGCTCGCCGAGCAGTTGTCGCCTTATTTTACCGTATACACCTATGACCGACGCGGCCGGGGAGACAGCAACGAGACAAAGCCTTATGCCATTGAACGTGAAGTGGAAGATATCGCAGCGCTGATTGAGGAAGCGGGAGGATCTGCGTACTTGTACGGCATTTCTTCCGGCGCCGCATTGGCTCTAGAGGCGGCCAAACGGCTCTCATCGGTCACGAAGCTCGCGGTGTACGAAGCGCCGTTCGTCGTCGACGAAAGCCGGCTTCCGGTGCCGGGTGATTACGCAGCTACATTCGATGAACTGCTGGCTGCCAATCGACGTGGCGCGGCGGTCAAGCATTTTATGGGAAAAGGGGTAGGACTTCCCGCGATCGCCTTGTTTATGATGCCGCTTATGCCCGCTTGGTCGAAGCTTAAAGCGGTGGCGCACACGCTTCCATACGATACGCTGCTAACGGAGCGTTTCCAGCAAGGAAAGCCGCTTCCGTCCGACTACTGGTTGTCTGCGAAGCTTCCGACCCTTGTGATCTATGGCGGCAAAAGCCCGGCTTGGATGCAGAACGGGATGAAGGCGCTTTCTGAGGTGCTGCCTAAAGCAACTCTGCACGTTCTGCCAGGGGAAACTCACCTCGTAAAGCCGCGGTCGCTTGCGCCGCTTCTGATGGATTTTTATCGAAGTGAAAAATAATGAAATCGAGGAGGACAGCTTCATGAAATTTAAAACGACGCTTCAGCTCAGTAAGAAAACGGCAACCGGCATTCACGTCCCGGACGAAATCATGGAGGCGCTTGGAGGAGGCAGGAAGCCGGCTGTTGAAGTGACGATCGGCGCTTATACCTATCGCAGCACGATCGGGTCGATGGGCGGTAAATTCATGCTGCCGGTCAGCAAGGAGAATCGCGAAGGGGCAGGCATTCAGGCAGGAGATGAAATCGAAGTCGAACTTAAACTTGATACCGCGCCGCGAGAGTTAAGCGTGCCGGATGATTTTGCGGAGGCGCTCAATCGCGATGAAGAGGCTAGGCAGTTTTTCGAAGGTTTGTCATACAGCAACAAGCGCCGGTTCGTATTGAATATCGAGGGTGCCAAAAGTGCCGAGACGAGGCAACGGCGCATTGAGAAGTCCGTCGAGCTGCTGCGTGAAGGCAAGCTTCAGTAATGATGCCGGATGGGGGGCCTCCAATGGACGGCAATAATTTAACAACAAATTCAAAAGCCTTAACCCTGATTCCAGGGCTAAGGCTTTGTTATTCATTAAGCTAATCTCATCTTAAAATCCTGATAGCCGAACTCGCGCACGATGCGGCAATTTCCGTCTTTCTCCTGCACGGCGATGGCCGGCAGAGGCATGCCGTTGAAGGTGTTGGTTTTGACCATGGAGTAGATCGCCATGTCTTCGAACACCAATCTGTCGCCGCTCTTCAGGGGTTGATCGAAGGAATAGTCTCCGATGACGTCGCCCGTAAGGCAGGTCGGACCGCCAAGGCGGTAGGTATATGCCTTCTCCCCGGCTTCGCCCGAACCGATCAGCGGCGGACGATAAGGCATTTCCAGAACGTCCGGCATATGGCATGTAGCCGACGTGTCCACGATCGCAATCTCGATGCCGTTCTTATGGATATCCAGCACGGAAGTGACCATATAACCGGCATTCAGCGCGATGGCTTCTCCCGGTTCGAGGTAGACCTCCAAACCGTATTTCTCCTGCATTCTCTTAATGCAGGCTTCCAATCTCGGGATATCATAATCTTCCCGCGTGATATGGTGACCGCCGCCGAAGTTGATCCATTCCATTTGCGGCAGCCATGGTCCGAATTTATCTTCGACCGCATTCAGCGTGGTCTCCAGATCGTCCGAGTTCTGTTGGCATAGCGTATGGAAATGCAGTCCCGTCACGCCTTCAAGCAGCTCCGGCTGAAAATCGTCACGCTTCACGCCAAATCTTGAACCCGGCGAACAAGGATCATAGATTTCATGTCCTACTTGCGTCGAGCATTCCGGATTGATGCGAAGGCCGATTTTTTTGCCGGCTGCAAGAGCTTTCCCTTTGAACTTTTCCAGCTGGGAGAAGGAGTTGAAGATGATATGGTCGCAAATGGAAACAATCTCGTCGATTTCATCTTCACGGTAGGCAGGGGCAAAGACGTGGTTTTCCTTGCCCATTTCCTCGTGGCCCAGCCGTGCTTCGAATAAGCCGCTCGCGGTCGTGCCGCTTAAATATTGTCCGATGAGCGGGTACATCTCGGTCATGGAAAAAGCTTTTTGCGCCAGCACGATTTTGGCTCCCGTACGCTGCATGACGCCGTTCAGGATTTTCAAGTTTTTTTCGATGAGCGCTTCATCGACGACGAAACAGGGTGTCGGCAACTCCTCGAACCGCATCTTAACGAACGAGCTCCGGTTCTTTCGTTTCTTCAGGCAAGGCGTCGACCAGCACCGGATTGAAGTCTTCTACCCAAGGAAGTCCCCATTTGTTCAACTCTTCCATGAACGGATCCGGATCGAATTCTTCGACATTGTATACGCCCGGCTTGTTCCATTTGCCGGTGAGGACCATCGCCGCGCCGATCATGGCAGGAACGCCGGTCGTGTAAGAGATGGCTTGGGAGCCCACTTCTTTATAGCACTCTTGATGGTCGCAAACGTTGTAGACGTAATACGTCTTGTCTTGGCCGTCTTTTTTCCCTTTGAAGATACAGCCGATGTTCGTTTTGCCCACCGTGCGAGGCCCGAGGGAAGCCGGGTCCGGAAGCACAGCCTTCAGGAATTGAAGCGGAATGATTTGTTTGCCTTCGAATTCGATCGGTTCGATGGAAGTCATTCCTACGTTTTCAAGTGCCTTCAAGTGCATGAGATAGCTTTGGCCGAACGTCATGAAGAAACGGATGCGTTTCAGTCCAGGGATGTTTTGCGCGAGAGACTCGAGCTCCTCGTGGTACAGCAGGTACATGTCCTTTTTGCCGACTTCGGCGAAGTTGTACTCGCGTTTGATTTCCATCGGCTTCGTTTCGATCCATTCCCCGTTTTCCCAGTAGCGGCCGTTGGCGGACACTTCACGGATATTGATTTCCGGGTTGAAGTTGGTTGCGAAAGGATAGCCATGATCCCCGCCGTTGCAATCCAAAATATCGATATATTCGATTTCGTCAAAATAGTGTTTCAATGCATAAGCGGAGAATACGCCGGTGACGCCTGGGTCGAACCCGCTGCCCAGAAGTGCCGTAATTCCTGCTTTTTCAAAGCGTTCCCGGTACTCCCATTGCCATTTGTATTCGAATTTCGCCGTATCTTCCGGCTCGTAGTTTGCGGTATCCATGTAGTGCGTTTTGGTAGCCAGGCAAGCATCCATGATCGTCAAGTCTTGGTAAGGCAGGGCCAGGTTCATGACGATGTCCGGTTTGACTTCGTTGATCAGGGCGATCAGTTCGTCCACGTTGTTGGCATCGACCTGAGCGGTCGTAATTTTCGTTTTGCCGCCGTCCAATTTGGCTTTCAGTTCGTCGCATTTGGACTTCGTACGGCTGGCGATGCAGATTTCCTCAAAAACCTCGCTGTTTTGAACGCATTTATGAACGGCTACAGATGCGACGCCGCCGGCGCCGATGATTAGTGCTTTTCCCATTTTTCAATCTCCTTACCCAAATAAATTTTTTTCACTGTAAAACGGCAACAAAAAAAGCAAGCGAAACACGCACCATGCGCATCACACTTGCTTGATATAGTCAAATAATAAGATAATTCCATGAAGCATGACAGGACAAACCCCTAGCGCGCTCGCCAGTCAGCCATAAAACGCATCGTTTTCATGGAAGGCACTTAATATTCAAATATATTACTTTAGGATCAGAGTCTATATAGCAAATAATTACTTTTACCACTCTTATTGACCGTTTCACAAGTTGTGTGCGTATGCACTGGTTATAAAGTTACCAACTTATAAAATTTGAGCTTTTAACTCAATCAATAAGGCAACGAAAGTTGCCAATCGGCATTTGACCCGGCTGTCCGTATGGCCTTAACTACCCGAAGGAAGTGGTCAAAGATTATCTGCTTGGAAAGATCCTACATATATCGAATATTCGCTTTCCAAAAATTATGCTTCTCCATAATAGCAGGATAGGCAGTATTGAGCAAGAGGAAATTTGAAACAAGCGTTTTTGGCGGTGTCGAAAACCAATGAAGTATCCGATTTAAAGATATTGAACATGCCGTGACCTAACGCCTAAACTGGAATGGCGAGATGAAACGGAGAAGACGACACGTAGCATGGTATGCACTTGAGCCGCTCTCTGTGCGTTAATACCCCAAACTTCCGTCCAAGCAAAATTCCTCCGTGCTCCAAGTCTTGCTTCTGCATACTGAGGTTGAATGGCCCACTTTCCGTCTTTGTCCAAATAACCCCATAGTTCCCCGTCATCATTGCTGACGCTCCGCATCTCCCTTGTATCCTGAATGGCCGCCGCTGCATATCCATCCTGAAAATTGTCAAATTTCACTATATTACTGGTCGGTGCCATAACCCATTGAAAATCGCTATTTACAATGCCGAAATATTTTTCGCTATCCCCGTCTTTTTTCAATTCAATGATGGTTGTGCCATTGTTCTGAGGCGTTGTATATTCTATGGAAAATCCTTCCCGAGCCAATGTCATTTGTTTCTCTTCGACTTGGTTTGTACTCATTTCACTATTGTCGTTGCTCTCTGAAGAAACCGAGGGTTTTCTGAAGGTCATATAGAAATGTGTCGGTAAAGACAGAACTCTCTTACAAAAAAATGCCCGTCAGGAAACATTGCGATGAAGCTGCGTATAGCAAGACCGAGGAGCCGCTTCCTGCAGAAGCAGCCCGGCTGGAACGCATGGTGTCCATGCTCCTCATGACCGTGCTGTTAGCCAGCGCATCCTCGGTCTGTACGTCGCTCATTATCTCTTCGCAGGAGATAACTTTAGTCTATCGTCATGCGATTTCCTTGTTCCCTGCCCTTGCCATGTGGCTAGAACGACCCCGCAAATGATGAGAAAGGATCCTGCCACTTGCGTTAAGGAAATCGGGGTTCCAAGCGTGATATAACCTAAAACCATGGCAACAAACGGCTGTAAATTCAGAAACAGGGATGCTTTAGCCGCCCCTGCTTTTCGAATCTGTCCATTCCAGATGACCGCGCATAAGCCCTGAATAAGCAGCGCCGATCCGATCAAGAGAACCCACCACCAGAAGCTGGGCTGGGCCTGTACGTGAGGCTCGCTCCAGACCGCTACCGGGTATACCGAAATGCAGCCCAGCACCGTCGTATACACGGTTGCGACCAACGCGTCCATACGTTCCGTCAGCTTTCTCATTAGGATCATAGATCCTGATAATGCCAGCATACAGACAAACATGATCGAGATGCCTGGAGTGACGATAATGTTTAAGCTTCCGCCATGTCCAACGACGAAGAAGACGCCGGCGAAGGCGGCAATCGAGCCCGCGGCCATGCGGATCGTAAATGGTTCCTTCAAAAATAAGCGGGCAAACAGCGCTGTAAAAATCGGAGCCAACGACAAGATGAGCGAAGCCGTCGTTGCGTCCGTTGTCCGAAGCCCCGTAAAGAAAGAAACTTGATGCAGCAGCATCCCGATCAGAACGAATGGCACCAAATAAACGGAGTCACGTAACGTAATCTTCGTTAAGCGACGGGTTGCAACCAAATAAATAAGCAGGAACACCGATGAAACCATAAGCCGGTATGCCGACAGGTGCAATGCGGGAAATGCTTGCAGCAGCAGCGAGCCTAAGACGAAATTGCTACCGTAAAGGGTTGCACAAAATAAGAGAAGCAAATAAGATCGCAAGCAGATGCGCCTTCTTTCAAAGAAATACGGATGATGGAGCGGGTTTAACTGCGTTTGACTGCGATCAGCTCTATTTCAATCCTGGCGTCTCTTGGAAGTTTAGACACTTCTACGGTTGTTCTGGCAGGGTGAGGGTCGCTGAAATATTGGCTGTACACTTCATTCATCTGTTGAAATTGCCCTAAATCCGTCAAGAAAACGGATGTTTTGACAACATCTTCGAAAGATAATCCGGCTTCAGCCAAGACGGCCTGCAGATTCTGTAAGGTTTGATGGGTTTGGTCAATGATGCCTTCCCTCAGATTCCCTTCGCCATCAATTGGCAGCATGCCCGAAGTATAGACGGTGTTTCCCAAAGCGATGGCTTGCGAATAAGGGCCGATGGCTGACGGTGCTTTTGTTGTTGTTATGGCGGTATGGCTCATCGTATGAAATTCCTCTCTGTCTTTCATAAATTCGTAATAAAAGGCCCGAGGCGACAATGCCGCGGGCCTCTCTAATTAGGCAAAAGATATCATTAAAATCCGCTCTTGCAGCGGCATCTTTATTTCGCAGGTGCGTACGCTTCATCCAAGAAACCGCGGATGGCTTGAAAAGCCTGGAGTCTGTTTTTCTCCAGCAAAACCATGTGCGTCCCTTCTCCGATTTCGACCCAGCGGCGATAGGCAGCTCCTGTCAGGGAAGTGAAGAAATTTTGGGCCAACTCAAGGGGCACATCAATATCCCACTCGGCATGAACAAGAAGGACGGGAACGGTGATCTCCTTGGGATCATAGAAAGCCTTGCCAGCCGTCCAGTATTCGCGGATATCCAGGATAGGGCCGTTAGTCGCCCGAATATGCTCAGGATGATCGGTTAGGCTTCCTGGATCGGAAGCAAGGGTGGCTTTGACCCATTGTTCAAACCAGCCCTCCGGAATCAAATCTCCGCGTTTATGTTCCGGCGCAGCGCTTAGCCAGCGTTCCTTCGTGCTGCCAACGGCAACAAGGCGATACGAACCAAGCGGACCTCCGGTATCGATCGGAACCGGTTTGGAGCTCAGCCATTGCGGAGCGACAAGCGTAAGCTTGGTTACCTTATCGTTGTTTTGACTGGTATAAGCCCCCGCAACCGTTCCTCCCCAAGACATGCCCAGCACATTAACCTTCGTTAAATTCCGGTGTTTCAGAACATAGTCCACGGCTGTGCCGAAATCCCGGACTCCTGTTTCCGTACGGACAAGCGGTGGATTAAGGTCGGCAGGCTGCTCCATCTCAGGCGGTCTTGTCGAGCCGCCGTAGCCGCGAACGTCCACGGCGTACACGTCATAGCCATGGCTGGCAAGATAGTCCAGAAAAGTGAAGCCGTCCAGCTCCACATCATACAGACTGCCAATTGGATAGGTAGCGCCATGAACCATCACGATCGTTTTTTCGTTGGAGAAGGTATTCATGGAAGCTGGCCGTTTATTCCGCACATAAAGTTCGATTCCGGGCGTATCGCTAGGGATGCGAAGGTCTTCGGTCACGATATTTACATCATTAAGAAAATCATGGGTTGTCATAAGCTCAGCGCCTTTCGTATTGTGTTTGTATCAGGTCGTATTAAATAAATTCCCACTTGTATCCGTCCCCGCTTCGAGTCACGTACCCCGCCGCGCTTTCCGGAAAATGCGTGCTGAAATAAATGACTGGGCGATCCGCGATGTTCTCCAGCACCCGGAGCCGTGAAACCCGGGCTTGGTCGGTAAATTCGCAGTACATGGAATTCCATTCGGGGTTAAAAACCTGGAACGGATGGTGCATCACATCGGCGCCGAATAAGGCTTCTTCTCCGCCGGTTTTAAGACGGATGGACATTTGGCCGATACTGTGGCCGGGCGTCGGAATGAATGTAAAAATATCAAGAAATTCCCCGCCCTCAGGGCTAATGGTTTGCGTTAAGCCGGCTTCAACGACAGGCAATACGCTTTCTTCGTAAACGTTAAAGTTGGCTTCGTTCGCTTTGTTGTGGCTGGCCTCGCTCGAGTAATATTGTTGTTCCGCGAGGGGAAATACGTATTTGGCATTTGGGAACGTCGGTACCCATTTTCCGTCAACGAGCTTCGTATTCCAACCGACATGGTCCACGTGCAGATGCGTCAGCAGAACGTAATCGACTTCCTCCGGTGTAACTCCCGCCTCTTTCAACCGCTCGAGATAGGGGAGCTGAAGATTGGCGAGATCCGGATTTAAAGGCAGGTTTTTATCGTTTCCTGTAGCCGTATCGATAAGGATCGTATGCTTCGGGGTTTTCACTACCCATGTTCCAATGCTGACGATAAGCTGAGAATTGCCATCGATCAGGCCGGCCGGGAGAGAGTCCCGATTTTCCTCCAGAAATTTGGGGTCCCACGATCCCGCGAAATACACTTCCGGTGGAACGCCGTCAAGCATCATCTCCGTGACTCGTGTAACGGTAACGTCACCTACTTGATAGACCTTGGGAATTTTATTCGTCATCCTTTATGCCCCTTTCGTCCTTCTGACACGTATATAAATCCGAAAAATTTCGCTGTAAATGAAAATTATTCTGTTGAGACTGAACGACCTGCCATACCCGGGTAAAATTCGTTCGTCAACCCTAATAAAATAGTAGTCCAATAAAATTGACAAATCAACGTTTTTGCACCGTAATTCCGTCCTGTTAAAAGGGCTTGATATTGCTCATGTTTACCCCTATTATAAAATTATAAATTTCGCTATCAGCGAAATTATTTCCGGAATTTAGGAGGCTTGCAAATGAACTCGATCGGTGAAACCATTCGAAGCACGCGAAAAAAACAGAAATTAACGCTCAAGAGGGTAGCCGAAGCGGCCTCTGTATCCTTGTCTTTTCTCAGTGAAATTGAACGGGATAAGGCGAATCCCTCCATCAGCGTACTTAAGCGCATAGCGAACGCATTAAACGTGAATTTTACCGATTTATTCGGCGAGGAGAAGCGAAGCATTGTCGTTAGAAAAAACGAGCGCAAGCCTCTGGTGCATTCCGAGGGTTCCCGCATTACCTGGTACGCGCTCAGCCAAGGAAGCAGCAACAAAATGGGCCCGATATGGGGAGTACTGGAAGAAGGAGCAGCTTACGGCGACGTCAGCGTCGGCCATAGCGATGGCGAGGAGTTTCTCTTTGTTCACTCCGGGCGTTTGGAGTTTGTGCTTGGCAACGAACGTTATACGCTCGAAGAAGGGGACAGCATCTATTATGATGCCAGAACCCCCCATAGTTATAAGAATATCTGGGACGGTGAAACGCTGCTTTTAGCGGTTTCCACTCCGCCTACATTTTGACGGCCAACACGAAATTAAAATGATAATCCGCATGACCCTGTAGCTCATTGGCCAAATAAAAAAGCGTGAACCGTAAAACAATACGTTTTAGATTACTCTTGACACCACCGCATTGGTTATATAACATTAATCCTAATAATTAAAATACGTTGAAAAGGAATAGTACGGTTTTTGAAGCGAACAGAGAGCTGTTGGATGGTGCGAAACAGCCGTGGAGAAGATCGGAACTCGCCTTGGAGTTGCTCGCTGAACCCATAAAGTGAGAGTTCAAACAGTCGGTTTTTCAGCACCGAAGAGTATGCTTCCGAAGTGCGTTTTTTCAAAACGCCTTAGGTTGGATGAAGCTAGGGACTGAGGAGCGGAGCGTACGTTTTGGGTACGTAAGCCTCGGAAGGCCCGGATGAATTCAAGATTCGATGCCGAGTTACTTCTTGATTCACTTCGTGATCAAAGGACGACTTTTTGAACAACCCTTAAAGTAGGTGGAGCCGGAGCCTGACCGTTATGATCAGGAGGATGCCAGGTTTGTCCGTTTTTGCAAACCCGTATCCATAGAGTGCATGCCGTTGAAGGCGTGAATTCGGAGTGGTACCGCGTAAGATGTCAAAGTCTTTCGTCTCTGTTGGTGGAGATGAAAGGCTTTTTTTGTGCATTCGATCTTTGGCAGATCAGCAAAGGAAATCGACGAAGGGAAGGATATCCATGAAAAATGTAAACAAATACGCCAGAGGATATTTTATGCCTCAGCAGACCAGCTTGAAGTGGGCCCAAAAGGAATATATTACGGAGGCGCCGATTTGGTGCAGCGTTGACCTTCGCGACGGCAATCAGGCGTTGATCGTTCCGATGAATCTGGAGGAGAAGCTGGAATACTTCAAGATGCTCGTGGATATCGGGTTCAAGGAGATCGAAGTCGGATTCCCCGCAGCATCGGAGACGGAATTTGCCTTTTTGCGCACATTGATCGAGCAGGATCTGATTCCGGATGACGTTACGATCCAGGTGCTGACCCAATCGAGAGAGCATATTATCCGCAAAACCTTCGAATCGCTGAAGGGCGCGAAAAAAGCCGTCGTCCATTTGTACAACTCGACCTCCGTGGCCCAGCGGGAGCAGGTATTCCGCAAATCCAAGGAAGAGATCATCGACATCGCCGTGAGCGGCGCCAAACTGCTCAAGGAATGCGCGGCGGAGACGGAAGGGAACTTCCAGTTCCAATATTCGCCGGAGAGCTTTACCGGGACGGAGATCGAGTTTGCGCTGGACATCTGCAACAGCGTGCTGGACGTATGGCAGCCGACGGCGGAGAACCCGGTTATCATCAATCTCCCTGCCACGGTATCGATGTCGATGCCTCACGTGTACGCCAGCCAGATCGAGTATATGAGCGAGCACCTGAACTTCCGGGAGCATGTCATTTTGTCGGTGCATCCGCATAACGACAGAGGAACGGGCGTGGCGGACGCCGAGCTGGGGATGCTGGCCGGAGCCCAGCGCGTCGAAGGGACGTTGTTCGGCAACGGGGAGAGAACGGGGAACGTCGACATCGTGACGCTGGCGCTCAACATGTACTCGCACGGGGTCGATCCCAAGCTGAACTTCGAGAACATTCCTGCGATCATCTCCGTCTATGAACGGCTGACCAAAATGA
>Ga0180220_1001360_pt1 | contig 18334 bp, 11 predicted proteins | sample eDN5th37CBELigBY_FD_151335 | JGI IMG/M metagenome (GOLD analysis project Ga0180220, IMG submission 151335) | Enriched backyard soil microbial communities from Emeryville, California, USA - eDNA 5th pass 37_C BE-Lig BY (version 2) (version 2) | ecosystem: Environmental > Terrestrial > Soil >...
ACGCCGGGGCGCCGGGTCGCGAGCCAGCCCACCCGCAGGCCGCCGGCGGCGAACTCCTTCGACAGTCCGCCGAAGATCAGGACCCGCTCCTGGATCCCCGGGACCTCTCCTTCCAGCGACGCGGGGCTGAGGACGTCGGCGGCGTCGGGCCTGGCGAGGTCCACGAGGCCGAAGATCTCGTCGGAGAAGACGAGCGCGTCGTGGCGCACCGCGAACTCCGCGAGCCGCCGCAGCTCGTCGCGGGAGAGGTAGCGGCCCTCGGGGTTCGACGGCTGGGAGATCACCACCGCGTCGGGCGACTCGCGATCCGGGCCGTAGAGGCGCTCCAGCGGCGCCGCGACGATCTCGCAGCCCGCCGCCTCGAGGGTGGGCGGCAGGACGCCGTAGCAGGGGGCCGCCACGAAGACCCGCGGCGCCCGGCCCAGCCTCGCTCGGAGCACCGCCGCGGCGTCGTGGATCAGGGGCCACACCCCTTGCGCCAGGGCGACGTCGGCGGGGGAGAAGGCGAGCCCGCGGGTCTCGGCGAGGAATGCGCAGATCGCCTCCTCCAAGCCGTGCACCTTGGGGACCTCGAAGGGCGCGGCGCAGGCGGCGATCAGCCCCTCCGCCAGGGGCCTGGGGATCTCGAGCTCGTTCTCCCCGTAGTCCAGGCGGATGAGCTCCGGATCGTCCTCCCGGAAGATCTTCGGCGCGAAGGCCGGATGCGCGGCGACCCGGGCCATCCGGCGCGAGCGGGGCAGCGGCGCCGACGCCATCCGCCTCCGGGGCGGCGCCTCGGTGGTGAAGGAGATCCGGAAGGAGAGCAGCGACGCGAAGAGGCGCTCGTAGAACCACTGCACCGGCGTCGAGATCCGCGAATAGGTGACCTCGGCGGCGACCTCGAGCTCCGCGTGCAGGGCGGGGGGGACGGGGAGGAGGAAGGTGAGCTCGAAGTCGGGCTGCACCGCGTTCTTCACCAGCCCGTAGAGCACCACCAGGTTGTCGGGCTGCGGCTCCTGCGCCAGGAACTCGAAGAGGGTCCGGGGCGCCACGCCGCTGGTGATGGTGAAGAACGCGCTCTCGTCGATCACCACCAGGATCCCGCGGGACGCCGCCTCCTGCACGATGGCCCGCAGCACCGACAGGTTGGTGCGCTCCTCGGGCTCCACGGCCAGCAGCACCACCTTGACGTCGAAGGCCCCCAGCAGCCGGCGCACGTCGCGCAGGGTGTCGTTGGTGACGGTGGCTTTCACGCCGGACGCCTCGAGGGCGCCCGCGTATTCGTCGAGGAGGTTGCGGGTGACGAGGACGCCGTCGCCGGGATCGCAGGTGGCGAGCAGCAGCGAGCGCACCGTCTGCTTGCGCTCGGGACCCACGAAGATCTCGCCCTCGTCCAGGCGGAGCTCGTAGAACCGCTCCAGGTACCGGGCGATCAGCGAGCGGAACCGCCGATCGCCCGCCTCGTGCGCGTACGGGATGCGGGGATCGTCGGCCAGGCGTCCTGCCAATGCGGCCACGTAGTCGAGCTGCTCCTGGGAGGCGGCGCCGAGGTCGAGGTCGGCGAGGAGCCGATCGCTCCCCAGCTTCCGCAGCGCGCCGCGGAGGGCGAGGATCTCCCGGGGGTGGCGCAGCTCCGCCCGCCACACCGCCACCTCGTGCCAGATGGGGTTGCCCTGGGCGAGCCAGCCGAGGGCGGTCTCGGCGCGGATGGGCTCGGCGCTGTGCTGCTCGAGGAAGAACTCGAACTCGCGGCCGGTGCTCCGCTCCAGCGACACCAGCGGGCCGATGTCCGTGTCCGCGGCCTGTCGCACCCGCCGTGAGACGAGGACCTCGGTACGGAAGCCGCGCCGGGAGAACATCCGCTCGATGATGGCCCGGCCCGGCCTGCCGGCGAGGTTGAGGAGGAGCTTGCCCCCCGGCGCCAGCCGCTCCGGGCTCTCGTCGAGGAGCCTGGCGATGAGGCCGAGGCCGAAGTGATCCTCGTAGACGTTCTGGATCGCGCAGTAGTTGGAGAGGTCGTAGAGCGCCCGCTCGTCGGCGTCCTCCGCCGGCGCCGCGGGCTGATCCTCCCGGAGCACCTGGGGGATGCAGCCCGCCACGAAGTCCCACTGCTGCTCCGGGACCGAGCGGAGGAGGTCCCCCTGGGAGAAGGAAAGCCGCTCGAGCTCCTCCTCGCTGCAGTTCAGCCAGGCGTTGCAGGTGGCGACCAGCGGCGCGTGGGGGTTCAGGTCCACGCCGTGGATCGCATTCAGGTCGGTGAACTTCGCCAGGGCGATCGGGATCCAGCCCGAGCCGGTGCCGACCTCGACGAGCCGCTTGCCGGCGTACTCGTCGTGCGGGACCGCCAGGAGCCCCTCGAGGAAGGTGAAGGCCCACGCCTCCGGGGCGAAGATCGAAGGGAGCAGGAGGAGGCGCAGGCAGGCGCTGGCGTTGCCCACCGCCGCGTCCACCTCCACCAGGCGCAGCGGCGCGCCCCCGGGCCGCCCCCGGGCGGCGTCCGCCAGGTCGCGCAGCTCCAGGAGCGACGCCTCGCGCGTGGCGGGATCCTGGAGGCCGCGGCGGAGGCGCTCGAGGAGCAGGACCGCTTCGCGCGGGTTCTCGGGGTAGGTGCCCATCGCGGCGGATGCTCCTTCTCGCCGCCGTCCAAGTCAACGCACAGGTCGCGCTCGCGAGGCCGCTACTGGGCGACCACCCCTGGGGAGGGCTCGAGGTCGCCGTGCTTCAGGAAGGAGGTGCGGCGCACCCGCCCCGGGGTCGTCTCTCCCGGTGGCGGCGAGTCGTCCTCGATCCAGACCGCCTCGAACGCGACGATTCGATCGTTGGGATCGCCGGTGCGCTCGTGGTGGCGGAGGATCCAGTCCTTCAGCACGTGGCGCAGGCTGCCGTGGCCCTTGATGCGGTTCACGTAGTCGCACCAGAACTGATCCTGCCCGAGGCGCCCCGGGATCCGATCCCACGGGCCCGGGGGGCCGTCGAACCTCGAGGCCACCAGGTTCAGCGGATCGATCCGCCTCCCGTCCACGGTGCGGGCGTCGACCACCACCATGCCGTCGCGGGTGGGGCCGTCGGGCGCGAACATCGACCAGCCCTGGAAGAAGCGGCCGTAGGAGATCAGGGCCCGCAGCGCCGTGGGCTGGGGGAGCTTCAGCCACTTCGGGATCGCGCGGTTCTCCACGAGCACCTGGCTCGTGGTCGCGATCAGGAAGACGATCACCGCCGCCTCCCGCAGGGTGGCGCCGGCCCGGCGCAGATCGGCGCGGGCGGGCGCCTCCACCGTCGCCGCCGCGGGCGGGGCGTCGGGGGCGGGGAGGCCGCAGGCCGCGAGCCCCAGCCACGACGAGATCGAGGTCCGGTTGCGGGCGACCGCGTCGTAGACGGCGTCCGCGAGGTGGGAGATCCCGGGGATCGACAGCGGCCAGGAGACGAGGAACCCGCCGGGGATCGCCCTGAAGATGGCGGCGAAGGCGGCGGCGCGGGTGAAGGTCCGCCCCCGCCCGTCCACGACGACGATCGTCTTCTGGACCAGCTCCCGGTCGACGCCCTCGGGCAGCGCTCCGCCGTTGCCGCGGAGGTCGAGGAGGCGGCAGGTGTCGAGGCGGGCCAGCAAGCGTGCGGTCTGGAAGCAGAAGCCGCAGTCGGTGTCGAAGAAGACCGTCAGGGGCGCGCGCCGGCGTCGGAAGAAGGCGGCCGCCCACTCCCAGTCCCTCGCCGAGGGCAGGAGCAGGAAGAAGGTGCACATCACCGGCGAGAAGAAGCCGACGTTCAGGAAGAGCGCGAAGCCGAGGTGCATCGCCGGCAGCGCCAGCATGGCGAGCCGGCGGGCCTGCACGGTCGCCATCGGCGTGAGGATCAGCACCGGCGCCACCGCCTCGGTGGCGAGGCTCGCCCAGGCGAGGAACTTCCCCAGCCACAGCGGCATGGAGTCGCGAACGGCGGCGCCGAGCCAGGTGACGATCCGATCCTGGTGGAGCGCGTAGTGGACCACCGTGCCGGCGCGCCAGGTCTCGCCGCTCTTGTGGACGGCGTTGAAGTAGTAGATCACCGCGAGCTGCAGCAGCACGCCCAGCACCGCGAGGGACACGACGGGGCGGAGGTCGCCGGGCGCGCGATCGGCGAGATCCGCGGGCGTGCCCTCCCGGCGGCGGCGCAGCGACGCCAGGAGCGCGTCCACCGAGAAGCGCCGGCCCAGGGGGAGGAAGAGCGTCCACGCGACGAGGAGGTTCATCACCACGTCGCCGCCGTTCTCGAGGATCACGGCGCGGCTGTGGAGGCTCACCACCGCCACCAGGCTCAGGGCCTGGAACAGCTTCGTCTTCCACCCCACCAGAAGCCCGAGGAAGACGAGGCCGCAGAGCACGAAGCCCACCGCCGCCTCGGCGGGGGTCGAGGCCATGAAGAAGACGGAGAACATCCAGCGGGCGGCCGGGCGCCAGAGCTGGTTGTGGTTGGGGAGCAGCCCCTCGTTGGAGTACCAGGTCTCCAGGCCGGGGACCCGCCGGAGCAGGTCACCGAGGAGGAGGAGGGCCAGGCCGATCCGGAACAGGCCCAGGCTCCTCGGGTCGAGGCTCAGCCACGTGGAGCGCGCCACCTCCGCCGCACGGGCGAGCGCGCCCCTCTCGTCCTTGGTCACCATCGTCAGCACCCCCGGTGGGCCCCCGTGGGGAAGGCGCAAGCTAACATCTCGTGGTTGTTGGGAGAAGCGGCGAGATGCCGGCCGGTCTCCTCGACGGTCGCCTTGACCCCGGCCCGGCGACCTGATACTTCGGGCCGACATTTTTCGAGTCTCCTTCGGAAAGTGGGCGCGGTTCGGCCCGCTTTTTTGTTTTTCGAGGGCCATGAGCGGCATCCACAAGGACATCGCGGAGCGCGTTCGCGAACTCGCCGAGCCGGTGGTCGAGGCCGAGGGGATGGAGCTCGTCGACGTCGAGTACCAGCGCGAGGGACCGAGGTGGGTGCTGCGGCTGTACATCGACAAGCCGAGCGGCGTGGGGCTCGACGACTGCCAGACCGTCTCCCGGCAGATCGACAAGCTCCTGGACGTCGAGGATCCGATCGCGCCGTCCTACTCGCTGGAGGTCAGCAGCCCGGGCCTCGAGCGACCGCTGAAGAAGCGGGAGCACTTCGAGAGGTTCGCCGGCCGGCAGGTGGAGATCCGCACCTTCGGCCCGATCGGCGATCCGCCTCGCAGGAACTTCAAGGGCCGATTGTTGGGGATCGGAGAAGGCGACGCGATCCGGGTGGAGATCGACGGCACCATGTTCGAGGTGCCGCTCGACGAGGTGGCCAAGGCCCACCTCGCCCTGGATCTCGAAGCGCTCGCGCAGGAGCTGAAGGGAAGTTAGCGGCTCCTCGCGCGAAGGAAATTCGAAGAAGAACGGAGAAGAGCCATGCAGACCGGATTGACCCCCAGCTTGAACCTGAACCTGATCATCGATCAGGTCGCCAAGGACAAGGGGATCGACCGCAGCGTGATCATCGACCTGCTTGAGCAGGCGATCCTCACGGCCGCGAAGAAGACCTTCGGGATGGAGCGGAACCTCGAGGCCCACTACAACGAGGAGAAGGGCGTCGTCGAGGTCTTCCAGGCGCTCACCATCGTCGACGAGATCACCGATCCCCTCGAGGAGATCAACCAGCTCACGGTCGCCGAGGCCCAGGCCAAGGGGATCGAGGCCGAGCCCGGCGACGAGCTGGTCTTCCAGATCTTCTACCGGGACGAGGACGCCGCGGAGGCCAAGGCCCAGGACGATCGCTACGGCGACATCCTCAAGCTGCGCACCTTCCGCCGCGGCTTCGGCCGCATCGCGGCGCAGACCGCCAAGCAGGTGATCCTGCAGCGCACCCGCGACGCGGAGCGCGAGAACGTCTACAACGAGTTCAAGGACCGCAAGGGCGACCTGGCCACCGGCACGGTGCGCAGGTTCGAGCGCGGCAACATCATCGTGGACCTCGTCCGCGCCGAGGCGGTGCTGCCGCTGCGCGAGCAGGTCCCCCGCGAGACCTACCGCGCCGGCGACCGCATCCAGGCCTACGTCTCCGACGTGCTCCGCGAGTCCAAGGGCCCCCAGATCATCCTCTCCCGCGCCTCGGTGCACTTCCTCGCGAAGCTCTTCGAGATGGAGGTCCCCGAGATCGCGGAGGGCGTGGTGGTGATCGAGGCGGCGGCGCGGGAGCCGGGCGGGCGCGCGAAGATCGCGGTCTCGTCCCGGGACCAGGACGTCGACCCGGTGGGCGCGTGCGTGGGCATGAAGGGATCCCGCGTGCAGGCGGTGGTGCAGGAGCTCCGCGGCGAGAAGATCGACATCGTCCCCTACGATCCCGATCCGGCCCGCTTCGTCTGCTCCGCCCTGGCGCCGGCGGAGGTGTCCCGGGTGCTGATCGACGAGGCGAACCACGCCATGGAGATCATCGTCCCCGACGACCAGCTCTCGCTCGCCATCGGGCGGCGCGGGCAGAACGTGCGGCTGGCCGCCCAGCTCACCGGCTGGAAGCTCGACATCAACTCGGAGAGCCGGGTGAAGGAGATGCGCGAGTTCGCGTTCCACTCGCTCTCGCAGCTCCCCGGGATGACCGACACGCTCGTGGAGGTTCTCTATGCTCACGGGTTCCGCAAGGCGAAGGACATCGCGGACGTGCAGCCCGAGGTCCTCGCGCAGATCCCGGGGATCACCGCGGACATGATCGCGCCGATGCAGGAGAAGGCGCGCTCGCAGATGTACGACGACGCCGCCGAGCTCGCCCGTCTGGAGCAGGAGCGCGAGGCCGCCCGCATCGCGGAGGCCCGCCGGCACCCGGACGAGCTCTCCCAGCACGAGCGGCTGATGCGCGTGCGCGGTCTCGGCGAGAAGGGCATCGAGCAGCTCGCCAAGGGCGGCTACAACACGGTCGAGGACATCGTCGCAGAGCAGGACCCGGTCAAGCTCGGCGAGAATACCGACCTCGGCCCGAAGAAGGCCCGGCAGATCAAGCACGCCGCCGAGCAGTACCTCGCCGAGGAGGCCCGGCTGCGGGCCGAGCTCGACGCCGAGCGCGAGAAGCTCGAGGCGGCGCGGGCGCTGGACGCCGCGCGGGCGAAGGAGTCCACGGCGGAGGAGCCCACGGCGGAGGAGCCCAAGGAGCCCGCCGCAGAGGAGGCGAAGGAGCCCGCCGTGGAAGAGACGTGACGCGGGCCGGCGAGGCGCGGGGAACCGCCCCGACCCGCACCTGCACGGGCTGTGGCCGAAAGGAGACGAAGGACGCGCTCCTTCGCATGGTCTGCGGAAGCGATGGCGTCGTCCGCATCGATGGACGGCGAAGGATGGAAGGGCGAGGCGCGTGGGTGCACCCCACGCGTGAATGCCTCGCCAGGGCCGAGAGCCCGCGCGCGATCGGCAGGGCGTTCCGGGGTCGAGCCCGGCGCCCCGGCGAAGGTGAGCTGATCGCGATGGCGACCGAGGTCGTCGGGAGGCTTTCGGATGAGTCGGGGACCCCAGGCGATGGTTGACCTGGGATTCCCGGCGGACTACTAACGGCGCTCCCGTTGTTGCCCCCGGACGGCGTGACGCGGGAGTCGAAAACGCCCGGGGAAGACAGAGGATTATGGCGAAGAAGCGCGTGTACGAGCTCGCGAAGGAGCTCGGAATGCAGAACAGGGAGCTGGTCGACTGGCTCCAGGCCAACGGCTACGACGACGTCAAGTCGCACTCGAGCTCGCTCGACGAGGACGTCGCCCAGGCCGTGATGGAGAAGGTGCAGGCGGAGCGCAACCCGCCCCCTTCGCCCGCTTCGATGCCGAAGGGCTTCGTGGTGCGCCGGCGGCGCGCGGACATCGCCGCCCGCGCGGACGCCGCGGAGGCGCCCGCCGAGCCGGCGCCCGCTGCGGCGCAGCCGGCGGCCGAGGCGCCGCAGGCGGAGGAGCCCGCGACCGCCGCCGAGGAGGAGGCACCCAGCGTCGCCGCGGAGGCGGCGGAGGCCGCCGAGGCCGAGGCGGGAGCAGAGCCGGAGCCCGCCGCGGAGCCGGAGGCGCCGGCCCTCGAGGCGACCGGGACCGCGGCCCCGGCCCAGCGCGCCGAGCCGGCGCGCCCGGCGCAGGAGCCCCGCGCGCTCTCCCCCAGCCAGATGGCGGCGGCCCACCAGGTCACCACCCCGAACCTGCCGGGCATGCGCGGCCCGAACGTCCCCGCTCAGGTGGGCGTCGATCCGTCCACCCTGCGCCCCACGGCCACCCAGGCCGTCGTCATCTCCCGCCCGCTGATCCCGGTGCGGCGGGTGACGCCGCCCTCGTCCCAGTTCCGGGCGCCCCCCGCGGCGCCGGGCAAGCGCGCCATCGGGGAGGTCCGCGAGTTCAAGGTCGTCCCCGACTCCATGGGGCGCGGCCGCGACTTCATCGACGTCTCCCGGGGCCCCGCCCGCGGCCGCCGCGGCAGGCCCTCGACCATCACGCCGAGCGGTCCGCCGTCGAAGCAGGATCTGCTCGACATGGCCGCCGGGCGCGCGGCGCTCCCCATCCGGGCGCGCAAGCGCAAGCCCACCAAGAAGGGCGCCAAGACCCTCATCACCACGCCGAAGGAGTCGAAGCGCGTGATCCGCGTCGAGGAGGCGATCAGCCTATCCGACCTGTCGCAGCGCCTCGGCGTCAAGGCGAACGATCTCATCCGCAAGCTGATGCGGATGGGCGCCCCGGCCCACATCAACCAGATGCTCGACGTGGACACGGCGCAGCTCCTCGCCGCCGACTACGACTACACCGTCGAGAAGTCGGGCTACATCGAGTCGGAGTTCATCTCCACCGCCGAGGATCGCCCCGAGGATCTGGTGGCGCGGCCGCCCGTGGTCACCATCATGGGCCACGTCGATCACGGCAAGACGTCGCTGCTGGACGCCATCCGCCACGCCGACGTCGCCAAGGGCGAGGCCGGCGGCATCACCCAGCACATCGGCGCCTACTCGGTGCAGACGGCCAAGGGCCCCGTCACCTTCCTGGACACCCCGGGCCACGAGGCGTTCACCGCCATGCGCGCGCGCGGCGTGCAGGCCACCGACGTGGCCGTGCTGGTGGTGGCGGCGGACGACGGCGTGATGCCGCAGACGGTGGAGTCCATCAACCACGCCAAGGCGGCGGACGTCCCCATCGTCGTCGCCATCAACAAGATCGACAAGCCGGAGGCCAACCCGGATCGCGTCAAGCAGATGCTGGCCGAGCACGGCCTCGTCCCCGAGGAGTGGGGCGGCGAGACGATCATGATCCCGGTCTCCGCCAAGGCGGGCACCAACCTCGACCAGCTCCTCGAGTACATCGCGCTGCAGTCCGAGGTGCTGGAGCTCCAGGCGAACCCGAAGCGACCCGCCGGCGGGGTGGTGATCGAGGCGAAGCTCGAGAAGGGCCGCGGCCCCGTCGCCACCGTGCTGGTCCAGGAGGGCACGCTGAAGGTCGGCCAGGCGGTGGTGATCGGCACCCACTACGGCCGGCTGCGGGCCATGACCGACGACAAGGGCCGCAGCGTCAAGGAGGTCAAGCCCGGCTATCCCGTCGAGCTCATCGGCCTCTCCGGCGTCCCCACGGCCGGCGACGAGTTCCACGTGGTCAAGGACGTGCGCGCCGCGGAGGAGGTCGCCAAGAACCGCGAGGCCCAGGAGCGGAAGAAGGATCTCGCCAAGACCTCCAAGCTCACCCTCGAGGAGATCTTCTCGAAGGCCGCCAAGGGCGAGCAGAAGGAGCTCAAGGTCGTCCTCAAGGCCGACGTGCAGGGCTCCGCCGAAGCGGTGGCGCAGGCCCTCGACAAGCTCTCCACCTCCAAGGTCCGCGTCCACATCATCAGCAAGGGCGTCGGCGCGGTGACCGAGTCGGACGTGAACCTGGCCAAGGCCTCCGGCGCCGTGGTGATCGGCTTCAACACGAAGCCCGAGAGCAAGGCGACGGACGTCGCGAACCGCCTCGGCATCGACGTGCGCCTCTACTCCGTCATCTACGAGGCGGTGGACGACGTCCGCCTGGCGATGGAGGGGCTGCTCGACGTCATCACCAAGGAGCGCACCATCGGCAAGGCCGAGGTCCGCACGCTCTTCAGCGTGCCGAAGTTCGGCGTCATCGCCGGCTCCGCGGTGCTCGACGGCAAGGTCACCCGGTCGGCCCACGCGCGGGTCCTCCGCGACGGCAAGCAGATCTTCCAGGGAAAGATCGCCTCGCTCCGCCGGTTCAAGGACGACGTCAAGGAGGTCCTCCAGGGCTTCGAGTGCGGCATCGCGCTCGAGGGCTTCACCGAGTTCGAAGCGGGCGACGTGATCGAGGCCTTCGAGATCGAGCAGATCCGCCAGAAGCTCTAGGCGGCGCGCCTCGTTCGAGGCGCGTCCACCCCAGGAGAGAGAGACGGCGCGTGCCCGGGCTCCGGTCGCGCGCCTTCGCGCGATGATCGTCGGAGCCCTACGCCTCACCCTGCAGATCCCGGGCGCGGGATCCCTCAAGGCCAAGCGACACACCCTGCGAAAGGTGATCGACCGGATCCGCGCGCGCTTCGACGTGTCGGTGGCCGAGGTCGCGGACAACGAGCTCTGGCAGAAGGCGACCATCGGCGTCGCCGCCGTGGGCAACGACCGGGCCTTCGTCTCCGAGGTCCTCCAGAAGGTCCTGCGCTCGGTCGACGAGAGCGGGGTGGAGGCCTGGGTGGTCGCCCACCGCGTCGAACTCTTCCCGGTGGGTGACGGATTCAGCTTGGGTGAAGGGATCGGAGGGGGCGAGCGCACCCTCGCCGAGGCCGAGGCCGCCGGGGGCGGCGTGGACCTCGAGCTCTTCGTCGGCGAGGAGCTCCCGACGCTGGAGGAGCTGGAGGCCGCCGCCGAGGCGGAGCTCTCGGCCCCCCCGCCGCCGCCGGGGCGCAAGCGGCGACGATAGGAGTCCACGGAACATGGCACACGACAGACCTCAGCGCGTCGGGCACCTCATCCAGCAGGAGCTGGGCCGCCTCTTCGCCAAGGGCTTTCGCGATCCCCGCATCAGCCGGATCGTCACCATCACCGGCGTGAAGGTCCCGCCGGATCTCAAGCAGGCCATCGTCTACTACTCGGTGCTCGGCACCGAGGAGGAGCGTCGGGAGACCGCCCAGGGCCTGGCGGCCGCCCGGGGCTACATGCGCCGGGAGATCGGCCACGTGATCGGCCTGCGGTACACGCCCGAGCTCCGCTTCGTGTTCGACGAGGCCATCGAGCGCGGCGACCGGATCGACCGCCTGCTCAAGGAGGTGTCGAGCGAGGCGCGCCCGGACCGCGCCGACGACGCGGCCGACGACGGGGCCGACGACCCATGACGGCCATCCCCGCGGAGTCGGCGGCGCCCCGGGGCGTCGACGGCGTCGTCGTCGTGGACAAGCCCGCGGGGCCCACGTCGTTCGACGTGGTGCGCCGCCTGCGGCGCTTCGGCCGGGATCGGAAGGCGGGCCACACCGGCACCCTCGATCCGATGGCCACCGGCGTGCTCCCCATCTGCCTGGGCGACGCCACCAAGATCGCCTCCTTCATCACCGACGGCGACAAGGAGTACGAGGGGGTCGTCGCCCTGGGCGTGGAGACCGACACCTACGACGCCACCGGGACCGTGGTGGCGGAGGCGCGGGCCGAAGGCCTCGAGCGGGAGAGGGTCGAGGACGCCGTCGCCGCCATGGCGGGCGTGTACTGGCAGACGCCGCCGATGTTCTCCGCGGTGAAGGTGCAGGGCCGTCGGCTCTACGAGCTGGCCCGCAAGGGCGAGGAGATCGAGCGGCGGCCGCGCAAGGTGCGGATCGAGCGGATCGAGCTGCGCGCATGGGATCCCGGCGCCGCCAGGGCCACGATCTTCGTCCGCTGCGGCAAGGGCACCTACGTGCGCTCGATCGCCCACGAGCTGGGGGTCGCCCTGGGCGTGGGGGGGCACCTCGCCTCCCTCCGCCGCCTGAGGAGCGGTCCCTTCGGGATCGAGCGGGCCGTCCCCCTCGCCGCCCTGCTGGAGGGCGGCCTGGAGGCCGTGCGAGGCAGCCTGGTTCCCTTGCGCGACGCGCTGCCGGAGCTGCGGGAGATCGTTCTCGACGAGGCCCGGACCCGCAAGGTCGCCCACGGGATGTCCCTGGGCGGCCGGGATCTGGCGGAGTGCCGGGCGCCCCGGCTCGCGCCGGGGGAGCGGGTCCGGCTCACGGACGCGAGCGGGAGGCTCCTCGCGGTGGCGGAGGCCGACGCGGGGGCGCTGCGGTACCTGCGGGTCCTCGCCGCTGCCGGCGCCCGGGGCGGCGTCTGACGGAAGCCCCCACCTCGCCCGGGTGTTCCGAAGGGGCGAAAGCGTTGACCTTGGGGGGCATTCACCCTAAGTTGCGCGGCCTGCCGGCCCTTCGGCCGGCGGACACTTCGGGCCACCCCCTCTGCACCGCTCCGCGGATGGGGATCGACGGGCCCGACGGCCTCCGGAGGAGGCCGCAGCGGAGCGGAGGGAAGAACGATGGCACTCCTCAAGGATCGGAAGCAGGAGCTCGTGGAGAAGTTCGCCCGCAAGGAGGGCGACACGGGCTCGCCCGAAGTGCAGGTGGCGCTCCTCACCGAGCGCATCCACTACCTCACCGAGCACTTCAAGACCCACGCCAAGGACCACCACTCGCGGCGTGGACTGCTCAAGCTCGTCGGACAGCGGCGGCGCCTCCTCGACTACCTGAAGAGGAAGGATCTCGCCCGCTACAAGACGCTGATCGAGCAGCTCGGCCTCCGCAAGTAGGAGGTCCGAAGGGGAGGGCGCTCCGCGGTGGAGCTCCCTCCCCGCGACATCGCCCGACGAGGCGCCCGCGGCGGGCTTTTGGTTTCCGATCGGGACGGCCGAGGTGCTCGGCCGTCGCGATCAGAGATCAAGAGCCTCCTGACGGTCTTCCTCCCGGGCTTCATCACGGCCGGGCGCCGCGCGGATCCTCCGCGCGATGCGCACGTCCACGCGCCGGCCCCTGCTCGACGGGGCGCCGGGAGGAATCGAAATGAAGCACATCGTCAAGACCGCATCGATCGGCGGCAAGGAGATCACGATCGAGACCGGCCGGATCGCCAAACAGGCCGACGGCTCGGCCTGGGTGCGCATGGGCGAGACCGTAGTCCTCGTCACCGCGGTCAGCGCCAGGGAGAAGAAGGAGGGGCTCGACTTCTTCCCCCTCACCGTCGACTACATCGAGAAGCTCGCGTCGGCCGGCCGGATCCCCGGCTCGTTCTTCCGCCGCGAGGGCCGCCCCACCGAGAAGGAGACCCTCACCTCCCGGGTGATCGATCGCTCGCTGCGTCCGCTCTTCCCGGAGGGGTACCAGAACGAGACGCAGATCATCGCCACGGTCTTCTCGTCGGATCCCCAGGTGGACGCCGACGTCGTCGCCCTCACCGCGGCCTCCACGGCGATCTCCTGCTCGGACATCCCCTTCGACGGGCCGATCGCCGGCGTCCGCGTGGGCCGGGTGGACGGCGAGTTCGTGGCCAACCCCACCAATGACGAGCGCGAGCGCAGCGACCTCGACCTCGTGATGGCGGCGTCCAAGGACGCCATCGTCATGGTCGAGGGCGGCGCCAACGAGCTCTCCGAGTCGGTCATGGTGGACGCGCTGCTCTTCGGGCAGGCCGCGGTGCAGGAGGTCCTGAAGGTCCAGGAGGAGCTCGCCCGCGAGCTGGAGAAGACCGAGAAGCGCGCCTTCGAGCCGCCCAGGGTCGACGAGGCCCTCAAGGAGGAGTTCAAGGCGATCGCCTGGGAGCCCATCCGCGAGGCCTACGCCATCGGCGAGAAGCTGGATCGCTACGCCGCCCTCTCCGCCGCCAGCAAGGCCGCCCTCGCCGCGATGAAGGAGAAGCTCGGCGACGCCTTCGCGGAGCGGGAGAGGGAGCTCAAGGGCTTCTTCGAGGACTTCAAGTACGACTACATGCGGCAGATGATCGTGAACGACGGGGTCCGCATCGCCGGCCGCAAGCACGACGAGATCCGCTCCATCTGGGCGGAGGTCGGCGCGCTGCCCCGCAGCCACGGCTCGGCCATCTTCACCCGCGGCGAGACCCAGTCCATCTGCAGCGCCACCCTGGGCACCGGCGACGACGAGCAGCGCATCGAGATGCTCACGGGCATGCACTTCAAGAAGTTCATGCTCCACTACAACTTCCCGCCGTACTCCGTCGGCGAGGTGAAGTTCCTGCGCTCGCCTGGCCGCCGCGAGATCGGCCACGGCGCTCTCGCCGAGCGGGCCCTTCGCTACGTGATGCCCACGCCGGAGCAGTTCCAGTACGTGGTCCGGGTCACCTCCGACATCACCGAGTCGAACGGCTCCTCCTCCATGGCCACCGTCTGCGGCGGCTGCCTCGCCCTCATGGACGCGGGCGTGCCCATCAAGGCGCCGGTCGCCGGGATCGCCATGGGCCTCATCAAGGAGGGCGACAAGATCGCCATCCTCTCCGACATCCTGGGCGACGAGGATCACCTCGGCGACATGGACTTCAAGGTCTGCGGCACCGAGGCCGGCATCACGTCCATCCAGATGGACATCAAGATCGCCGGCGTGACCAAGGAGATCCTGGAGAAGGCCCTCGACCAGGCCCGCGTGGGCCGGCACCATATCCTCGGCAAGATGCTCGAGGTGCTGCCCGCGCCGCGGCCGGAGATCTCCCAGTACGCGCCCCGGATCACCACCATCAAGATCCGGCCGGAGCGCATCAAGGACGTCATCGGGCCCGGCGGCAAGGTGGTGAAGGACATCATCGCCCGCACCGGCTGCTCGGTGGACATCAACGACGACGGCACCATCAACATCGCCTCGTCCGACTCCGCCAAGGTCGACGCCGCCATCCAGATGATCCGCAACCTCACCCAGGAGGCGGAGATCGGAAAGACCTACCTGGGCACGGTGCGCCGGGTGGTCGAGTTCGGGGCCTTCGTGGAGATCTTCCCGGGCACCGACGGCCTCGTGCACATCTCCGAGCTCGCCGACCAGCGCGTCAAGCAGGTCACCGACGTGCTCAACGAGGGCGACGAGGTGCTGGTGAAGGTCGTCTCCATCGACCGCCAGGGCAAGATCCGGCTGTCGCGCAAGGAGGCCCTCAAGGAGGCCGGCGGCGGCGACGCCGCCTGATCCCCGGGCGCCGTGCCGCCGCGCTTGACGAAGGCGGCGGCAGCGGGTTGAGCTTCGCGGCATGGAGCTGCGGATCAAGCGGGTGGGGCAGCGAGGCGAGCCCCTGCCCCTGCCCACCTACGCGACGGAGGGCAGCGCCGGCCTCGACCTCCGCGCCGACGAGGCCGTCACCCTCGCGCCGGGCGAGCGCCGCCTCGTCCCCACCGGCATCGCCATCCAGCTCCCCGAAGGGTGCGAGGGGCAGGTGCGCCCCCGCTCCGGCCTCGCCCTGCGCCACGGCATCGGCATGGTCAACGCCCCCGGCACCATCGACCGCGACTACACCGGCGAGATCGGCGTGATCCTCGTCAACCACGGGCGGGAGAGCGTCCGCTTCGAGCGCGGCGAGCGCATCGCCCAGCTCGTCGTCGCCCGCTACGAGCGGGTGACGCCCGTCGAGGTCGACGCCCTCGACTCCACCGCCCGCGGCGCCGGCGGCTTCGGCCACACCGGCGGCCGCTGAGCCGATCCGACCGCGGCGCCGGTCCGTCGGGCCTGCCCGCGCCCTCACCGAGGGAGGTCGGGGATCGGCTCCTCCCGCGGATCTCCTCCCGCGTGGGCTTGCCTCGCTCGGCGGCGGCCTTCGCCTATCGGCCGGCGAGCCAGGCCGCGAGGCGGGGGCCTTCGCGGCGGCGCAGCTCGTCGCGGAGCGCCATCTCCTCCAGGGCCTGGGAGAGGGCGCGGCGGGCCTCCTCCACCGGGTGCGCGGCGAAGAAGGTCTCGACCTCGCGCTTGCGGGAGAGGGGGAGGGAGCCGAGGCTCTCCACCAGGCGGGAGAGCTGCATCAGGCCGGCGCGGGAGAGCACCTCGCTCCAGCGTTCCTGCAGGAAGCGCCAGGTGAGCTCGGCGGTGGCGGGGCGGGCGAGCAGCTGGCGCAGCAGCGACACCATGGACTCCTGGGGAACGGTGTCGCCCAGGCAGAGGTCGAGCACGGTCTGGGTGAGGCTCCGCTTCTCGAAGGCGGCCAGCGCCCCCAGGTAGCGGAGCTGCTCCTCCGGCGGCGCCCGTCGCTCGCGGCGGCGGCGGTACTCGGTGACGAAGTCGTCCAGGGTCTGCGGCCTGCCCCGCAGCGCGGCGAGGCGCAGAACGACCGCCGCAAGGTTGGGATCCACCGCCGAAGGATCCTTGCGCTCCTGCTCGGCGACCTCCGAGGCCCGGCGCAGCGTCGCCTCGTCCCGCGCCAGGTCGCCCAGGCCGGAGATGACGGCGGCGCGGGCGACGGCGGTGGCGGGGTCGGGCTCGGCCCCGTCGCTCCAGCCCAGCTCCTCGTGGGCCGGCCGCAGCAGCTCCGCCACGAACCGGCGCAGCGCGGGCAGCGCTTCCTTCGGCGCCACCCGGTGGACGAGCACGTCCAGGCGGCCCACCAGCGCCTCGAGCACCACGTAGTCGCGTTCGCCCTCGAACGCGGCGATCAGCTCGAGGAAGGAGTCGATCGGGGCGCGGCCGCAGAGCACCAGGGCCCACTGGTCGTCGAGCACCACCTGCCGCTCCACGGGGTCCAGCCCCTCGAGCCCTGACGCGGCCAGCTTCGACAGCAGCGCGGGCGACAGCTCGGTCCGGTAGAAGCCGACGCCCTCCGCGTTGCCGTGCACCCACTTCGCGCGGCCCGGCAGCTCGTGCGCCTGCTCGTCGCCGTCCAGCAGCAGCGCCTCGGTGCGGATCTTCTCTCCGTCGGACCAGCGCAGCCGCAGGGGGATCGCCCAGCGCTGCGCGCTGCCCGCCGCCATCGCCTCGGGGCGGGAGAAGAAGCGCCGCTGCGACAGCCGCAGCACGGTGCGTCCCTCTCGTTCGTCGGCCTCGATCGTCACCAGGGGGAAGCCGGCCTGGGAGATCCAGCTCGCGGCGAAGGTCGCCACGTCGACGCCCGAGGCCGTCCCGATCGCCTCCCAGAGATCCCGGCCGGCGGCGTTGCGATCCTTGAACCGGCGCACGTAGGCGCGCAGGCCCTCGCGGAACGCGTCGGCGCCGACCCAGGTCTCGAGCTGTCGGAGGACGCAGCACCCCTTGTAGTAGGTGATGGCATCGAACATCTCGGTGGCCTGGGCGGGGCTCTCCACCTTCGTGTAGATGGGGTGGGTGGTCCCCAGCGCGTCCAGCCCAATGGCGTGGCGGCGCATGGTCTGGAAGTCGTCCCAGATCCGCCACTGCGGCTTCCACTGGTCCACCGCCTTGTGGCTGATCCACGTGGCGAAGGCCTCGTTGAGCCACAGGTCGTCCCACCACTCCATGGTGACGCGGTTGCCGAACCACTGGTGGGCGATCTCGTGGGCGATCGCCTCCGCGATCGCCTTCTTCCCCGCCCACGAGGTGGTGGCCTCGTCCATGAGGAGGAGCTGCTGCCGGTAGAAGATGGCGCCGGCGTTCTCCATCGCCCCGGCGTCGAAGGCGGGGAGCGCCACCTGGTCGAGCTTCCCGTAGTGGTAGCGCTGCCGAAAGTAGGAGGTGAACCACGGGAGCACCTGCTCCGTGACCTCCTCGGCGAAGGCCGCCTGCTCGACCTTGCCCTCCATGGTGAGCACGCGGCAGGGGGTCCCGCCGATGACCCGCACCTCGGTCGACTCGTACCGGCCCACCGTGACCGCGGCGAGGTAGGTGGGGAGCACCGGCGTGGGCTCGAAGCGGTGCACCACCATGCCGGTGCTCGGATCCCGGCGGGAGGAGCGGGGCACACCGTTGGTCACCACCACCAGGCCGGGATCCGTGCGCACCGTCCACTGCAGCGTCGCCTTCCGATCCGGCTCGTCCCAGCAGGGGAAGATCGCCCGGGCCTCCACCGCCTCGCACTGGCTAGCGATCGCGCGCTCCGGGCCGTTCTTCGCCAGGTAGAGGCCGTTGAGCCCCTCGTCGAGCTTGCCCGCGTAGTGGAGGGTGATCTTCGCCTCTCCCTTCGGGAGGGGCTCGTCGAAGCAGAGGCGGATCGTCTGCGCCTCCGCGTCGAGCCGCACCTTGGCGGGGAGCCGGCGGCGGCCCCTCTGGGTAAAGGCCTCGCGCACGCGAAGGCCCCTGCCGTGGAGCACCACCTCGGCCGTCGGGCGCTCGACGGTGACGACGGCGACCAGCGTCCCGGAGAAGGACTTGCGGCGGGGGGAGGTGGTGAGGTCGATCTCGTACGAGGCCGGGACGACGTCCCGGGGGAGGCGGTAGACGGCAGCGCTCATGGCGGGCAACGCTACCGCGCTCCGCCGGTCGCGTCTCGCTGTTTTCCGGCGGGTGGGCGACACCCGGCGAGGCGCCGATCCGAG
>Ga0180220_1001361_pt1 | contig 18333 bp, 16 predicted proteins | sample eDN5th37CBELigBY_FD_151335 | JGI IMG/M metagenome (GOLD analysis project Ga0180220, IMG submission 151335) | Enriched backyard soil microbial communities from Emeryville, California, USA - eDNA 5th pass 37_C BE-Lig BY (version 2) (version 2) | ecosystem: Environmental > Terrestrial > Soil >...
TCGGTCAGGTCGGGGCGTGTCATGATGCGCTGGATCAGGTGGAACCGGGAGCCAGGCGGCCTCGCCCCGGAACGGCCGGCCAGCTTCTGGTCCCGGTCAGCTCGTCGGCCAGTCCGGCATCGATGAGGAGCGCCTGCGCTGCATCCGCCGCCGACGCAGGCACCAGCACGCGGCGAGGAAAGATGGCGATGGACCCTTCGACAGCACTCGTATTGACGTCGGCCACGTGATAGTCGATGCCCTGCTCGCGCAACAGCGCCTCGACGAAGCTGACCAGTACGGGGTCGCTGGTGCGCAGCAGCTCGTGCATCGGCTTTCCTTCCGATTCCGACCAATTGCCGCGACGGGAAAGTGGCTTGACCGGTCTGCGGTGATCGGGAGTATAGGCGCAAAGGCGTGTAAACGGCGATAGGGGAACGGGAATTTGGGCGCGGTTGTGCAATTCGGCGAGGCTCGGCATGCCGGTACTGGGCTCAAAGGCATCCTCGACCTCGTCGCCGAGGACATGAGCGCCGTCAATCGCATCATCCTCGACAAGGCGATCTCGGACGTCGATCTGATCCCGACGCTGGCGCACCATCTGATCGATTCCGGCGGCAAGCGGCTCAGGCCGATGCTGACGATCGCGACGGCCAAGCTCGTCGATGCCAAGGGCGAAGGGCCCGTCCGAATGGCGGCGGCCGTCGAGTTCATGCACACCGCCACGCTGCTGCACGACGATGTCGTCGACGAAAGCGACGTGCGCCGCGGCAAGAAGTCTGCGCGGATCCTCTGGGGCAACCAGGCGAGCGTCCTGGTCGGCGATTTCCTGCTGGGGCAGGCCTTTCGCATGATGGTCGACGTCGGCTCGCTAGCGGGTCTGAGGATCCTCTCGCACGCCGCCGCGGTGATCGCCGAGGGCGAGGTGATGCAGCTTGCCGCAGCCAAGAACATGGCGACGACCGAGGACGCGTATCTGGCGATCATCAATGCCAAGACAGCGGCGCTTTTCGCGGCGGCGGCGGAAGTGAGCCCGGCTCTCGCGGAGCGGCCCACCGAGGAGCAGGCGGCCTTGCGATCCTACGGCCGCAATCTCGGCGTGGCCTTCCAGCTCGTCGATGACGCCTTGGACTATGCCGGCGACAGCGAGCGCCTCGGCAAGTCGGTCGGAGACGATTTCCGCGAAGGCAAGATCACGCTGCCGGTGATCCTGGCTTTCCGGCGCGGCAACGATGCCGAGCGCACATTCTGGCAGACGGCGCTGGTCGAGGGGCAGAGCGACGACGAGCATCTGGCCCAGGCGCTGGCGCTGATCAAGCGGCACCGGACCATCGAGGCGACGCTCGAGCGCGCGCGTACCTATGGCGCGATGGCGAAGGATGCGCTGGTGATCTTTCCGGATAGCGTCGCGCGCCGCGCGCTGCTCGATGTCGTCGACTTCTGCGTCAGCCGGGCGCATTGAGGCACCCTGAAAAGAAAAGCCCCGGCCATCCGTGGGAGGCTGGGGCGGAAGGGCGAGATTGCGACGACCCTGATCGTCGATCAGCTCGTCGGAATCGATGCCGTTTAGGCGGCTTTCTTGACCGCCTTCTTGATGATTTTCTTCGGAGCCTTGGCCTTCTTCACCTTGGCTTTGGCCTTCGCCTTCTTTACGGCCTTGGCCTTCTTGGGAGCCTTGGCCTTCTTGACGGCCACCTTCTTCTTGGCCGCCTTCTTCGCCGGGGTAGCGACCTTTGCTGTTTCAGAGGCCTTCGGCTGCTGAGCGCTGACGATCCCCGCGCTCAGAGCAAGTGCGAGAGCGGCGGCACAAGCGCTGGCGCTCCAATGTGCGATCTTCATAACGGCCACCATTTCTACAAGTTGATGCCGACGCATTTCTTATCATTGAAACAAACGGTCCAGAAACGGAAATATGATGAACAAATATTCAGAAATAATCCATTTTCAACAACTTGATTAACGCAGCACAACTCTTGATTTCCTGCCGACTGCTTCTTGCGTCCGCACATCGTGCAGGACCGCAGGGCGCGCCTGATGCGGCTCAGGCCTTGCTTGCCCGCTTGGCGCGGGCCTCGATGCGCTCGGCCGCGGCCAGGATGCGCTCGGCTTTGACGACGATCGGGATGTCGATCATCTTGCCGTCGAGTTGCACGGATGCCCGGCCCTGGCTCTTCGCGTCGTCGTAGACCTCGATGACGCGGCGGGCCCAGGTCAGCTCTTGCGGCTTGATGCCGAACTCCTCGTTGAGGATGGCGACGTGGTTCGGGTGGATGCAGGACGAGCCCCGGAAGCCCATGCGCCGGGCGAGGCGCGCCGACGCGCGATAGCCGTCGAGGTCGCGGAAATCGGCCACCGAGCCGATGATGCCCATGGGCATCAGGCCGTTGGCGATGGCGGCGATGGCGACGCGCTGCTTCGGAAAATGCAGGATGTCGGTTGCTGCCTCGCCACCGATCTCCATGGCGAAGTCCTCGGAGCCGAGCCCGACCGAGACCAACCGAGGATGCGCTGCGGCGATCTCGTCGGCGCGGCCGAAGGCGGACGGCGTCTCGATCAGCGCCATGAAGCGCGTGTGCCCGACACGCATCCCCTTGGACGCCTCGATGCGATCGGCGAGCTCGGCCAGCAGGCGGACGTGACTGGCACCGTCGATCTTGGGAAGGATCAGCGCTGAGATCGCCGGCGAGATCGCCGCTTCCATGTCGCGCACGCACAGCTCGAGCGGCTGGTTCACGCGGACGACGACGTCGGCCCCACTCCTGGCGACCTTCGGCGCGGCGGCATCGATCAATGTCCGTGCCGTCGCCTTCTCTGCCGGTGGGACGCTGTCCTCGAGGTCCAGGATGATCGCGTCGGCGCCGCGCGTATGTGCCGTCTCCACGAACTTCTGCACGTTGACCGGGACGAACAGCATCGAGCGCCAGACCGGGAGATCGTCGGCTGAGGAAAGGGTCGGCATGGGGGCTCCGCTTGGAAGGTGGAAGTCTGATGCTGGGCGGCCGGACCGTGTGCCTCGTGTGGGGCGTGATCCGGCCGCATCCGGCCGCAGTGTCGGTCCTACGTCGCTGGCTTCGTCACTTGGTGATCCGCGTCTTGGCGCGCTGCTCGAAGTCCTTGACGATGATGTTCGAGCAGGACTGTGGGCCGTGGTTGTTCATGGCGACGTTGTGCAGCTCCTCCACGACGCGGCCGATGATCATGGGGACGCCCGTGTCGCGGCCGAGCTGGTTGGCGAGGCGCACGTCCTTGGTCATGAGGCCGAGCGCAAACGAGTTCGGGAAGTTGCCGTCGACGATGTCGCCAAGGACACGCTCGGTGGTGCCGTTGCGGCCCGAGCTCTTGTTGAGGACGTCCGTCGCGAGCTTGGGATCGAGACCGTTCTTCACGGCGAGTGCCATGGCTTCGAACGTGATGGCGCGGCCGGCGGCGAGCATCAGGTTGTTGACCAGCTTCATGGTCTGGCCAGCGCCAAGCTCGCCGAGCCGGAAGACGTTGGGGCCGACCTTCTCGAAGACCGGCTTGATCTTCTCGAAGACGTCGACCGGGCCGCCGACCATGATGGCGAGCGTGCCCGCGTGGGCGCCGGCCGGTCCGCCGGAGACAGGCGCGTCGATCAGCGTCACGCCCTGCTTGGCGAGCTCGGCCGCCATGGCCTTTGTCTGCAGCGGATCGCCGGTCGTCATGTCGGCAATAATGGTGCCGGGCTTCACGCCCTTCGCCAGGCCGTTCTCGCCGAAGATCGCGGTGCGGACATGCTCCGATGTCGGCAGGCAGAGGCACACGATGTCCGATTGCTCGGCGAGGGAGGCAAGGCTTTGCGCCGGCTGTCCGCCCGCCTCGGCGATTTCCGACACCTTCTTCGGGTCGAGGTCGAAGACGCGCAGGGGCTGCTTGTTGACCAGCATGCGCTTGGCGATGGCGCCACCCATGCTGCCGAGGCCGACGTAGCCGACATTCATAGAGATTGTCCTCTCGAGGTGCTGAAGGAGCGTGATCCTTGGGATCGAAACGGCAGGGTCGCGCCCGGAATGCAATGGCGTCAATCCTGTGTCGCGTGCGGCGATTGCGCCTGCGGGCGCCGCCCCCCGCCGTGCCGAAGCGCAGCGCGGGGCCTGCGTGTCTTATGCGCTGTCAGGCGGCTTGCTGCTCGACGGTGGGGGCATCGCCCATCAGGGTCGTGCGGCGGACGTCGCGTGGCTGATCGTGAGGGAACGGCCGTGCCCGGTGCATCGTCACGCGGTTGTCCCACACCACGAGGTCGCCGACGCGCCACCTGTGGGCGTAGGTGAACTCGCGCTGCGTCGCCATCTCGTTGAGGTCCATGAGGAACGCCTTCGCCTCCGGCTCCGGCCAGCCGACGATCTTGCCGGCGTGCGAGGAGAGATAGAGCGACTTGCGGCCCGTCGTCGGGTGGGTGCGGACGAGCCGTTGCAGCACCGGCTTGAAGCGCTCGCGCTCCTCGGGCGTGAAGTCGGTGAAGCCATGCTTGGCGCGCGAATACATCTGCGAATGCTCGCAGATCAGATTCTCGACCAGGTCTTTCGTCTCCTGGTCGAGCGCGTCGTAGGCCTGGCGCATGTCGGCGAACTCGGTGTTGCCGCCCTTCGAGACGACCTTGCGGGCGTGCAGCAGCGAGTACTTGGCCGGGATGCGCTTGAACGAGCTGTCGGAATGCCAGAGCTGGTTGCCGAGCGCGTAGAGCCGGCGCCGGTCGTCGCGCGCGAAGGGCCTGCCCTCCTTGTCGAGGTTCGAGACATCAGCAAACGTGTCGGGCAGGCGCTGCTCCTCGGGCTTGCGCAGGCTGACGCCGATTGCCTGCTCGATGGGGCCCAGCGACTGGGTGAAGGCGAGCTGCTGCTCGTCCGTGAAGGGTTGATCGTGGAAGATGAGCACCGCGTGCTCGTCCATGGCCGCGTGAATGGCGGCGATGTCCTCGGGCGGGAGGGGCTTGGTCAGGTCGAGGCCGCTGACCTCGCCGACGAAGCCGGGACCGAGCTGGCGTACGTGCATGGGCATGGGAATCTCCGTTGAATCCCGCAAGGTTGATTCAGGCGGCCTGCTGCTCGACGGTTGGCGCATCGCCCATCAGGGTCGTGCGGCGGACGTCGCGCGGCTGATCGTGGGGGAAGGGCCGCGCCCGGTGCATGGTGGCGCGGTTGTCCCACATCACGAGATCGCCTACGGACCACCTGTGGCTGTAGGTGAACTCGCGCTGGGTGGCCTTCTCGGTGAGGTCCATCAGGAAGGCCTTCGCTTCGGGCTCGGGCCAGCCGACGATCTTGCCGGCGTGCGAGGACAGGTAGATCGACTTGCGGCCGGTCGAAGGATGGGTGCGGACCAGCCGCTGGAGCACCGGCTTGAAGCGCTCGCGCTCCTCCGGCGTGAACTCGGTGAAGCCGAGCTTGGCGCGCGAGTACATCTGCGAGTGCTCGCAGATCAGCGGCTCGCAGATCGCCTTGGTCTCCTCGTCGAACGAATCCCAGGCCTGGCGCATGTCGGCGAACTCGGTGTTGCCGCCCTTGGACGGGATGGCGCGGGCGTGCAGCAGCGAGTACTTGGCCGGGATGCGCTTGAACGAGCTGTCCGAATGCCAGAGCCGGTTGCCGATGGCGAACTGCCACATGCGGCTGTCGCGGGCGACGACCTTGCCGTCCTTGTCGAGGTTCGAGACATCGGCGAAGTGCGGGGACGCGAGGCGATCCCGATCGCGCAGGCTCGTGCCGCGGGCCGTCTCCAGGGGGCCGAGGCTCTGCGTGAAGGCAAGCTGCTGCTCGTCGGTGAAGGACTGGTTGTGGAAGACGAGGACGGCGTACCGGTCCATGCCGGCGTTGATAGCGGCGACGTCCTCCGGAGACAGCGGCTTGGTGAGGTCGAGGCCCGAGGCTTCGCCGACGAAACCCGGGCCGAGCTGGCGGATCGAAAGTGCCATGAGGCGCTCCATTCCCTGCGGATTGTCTTGTTATCGAGCCATCCTAGAACCGTGAAACGAGCGCTGTCACCTGGGTAGCGTTGCGGCTGTCGCCAGCGGCCCGCGGACAGGGCTCGGCAGCTTGCCGCGCGCCATCGCCGCGCGGCCTCTCGCGCAGCATTCAGCTTGCCAAGTGCCGGTGAGATGAGAGTATCGCTGGAGGTCACAATCGAGGCGTCGATGCCATGGTGACGAATGCCAGGGACGAGCTGCGCGCCATCGCCTTCTGGGCGGACGCGCTGACCGCGGACGAGGCCGAGCGGGCGCGGCGCGGCATCACCGAGCGGCAGTACCCTGCCGGCGCCTATATCTGCCACAAGGGCGACAAGCTCGATCCGTGGACCGGGGTCGTCACGGGGCTCGTCAAGATCAGCGCCATCTCCGCGTCGGGCAAGGCGATCACGTTCGCCGGCATCGGTGCCGGCGGATGGTTCGGGGAGGGCTCGGTCATCAAGGGGGAGCGGCGGAAATACGATCTCGTCGCCTTGCGCACGACGCGGCTCGCCATGATGAACCGGCCGACGTTCATGTGGCTCTTCGACAATAGCGTCGGCTTCAACAAGTTCCTGGTGACCCAGCTCAACGAGCGGATGGGGCAGTTCATCGCGACGATCGAGCACGACCGGCTGCACGACCCGACCGCGCGCGTGGCGCGCAACATCGCATGGCTGTTCAATCCCGTGCTCTACCCGAGGCTGCACGATCATATCGAGATCACGCAGGAGGAGCTGGCGCTGCTCGCCGCCGTCTCGCGGCAGATCGTGAGCCGTGCCCTCAAGGTGCTGGAGGAGAAGAGATTGCTGCGGGCGGAGAGAGGCGGCCTCACCGTCATCGACGTCGATGGGCTCGCGACCTACGAAGGGGACTGATGTGGTGTGAAGCCGGCCGCGTACGTAGCCCTCTCGACGCCGAAAGTGGCCGAGACTTAAATATTACTCTTCAGTGTAACATAGTTTTGTCTTTCGGTCTGTCCAGCCGAATCTTGAGTCGCGTTTGAATTCATGAGCATCTGATCGTTGTCCGCCCGCGGGGCCTGCATCTGCCACCGGCCGGCGGACGGTGGTCCTGGGTGTGCCGTTCTTCGACGCGACGGCGGGTGTGGCCGACACGCGATCTCCACGCTGGAGTGCACGCGCCCAGGTCGAACGAGAGTGCAGACGAGCGTCGCGGCGGTGCCGCCCGGCGCAAGAGGATGATGAGGCTCGCCGGCGTGGCCGCGGGTGGCCGCTACATCCCGTTTCGTCAGGGAGGAGCTGAACGTGACCGCTGGGACAGCCCAAGCGCAACTCGACACGATTCCAAAGCTGCTGCTGCGCAATGCCGGCACGTATGCCACGCGGCCGGCGTTCCGCGAGAAGGAATTCGGGATCTGGCAGACGTGGGCCTGGGCGCAGGTTCTCGATGAAGTGCGCGCGCTGGCGCTGGGGCTCCAGGCCTTGGGGCTCAAGCGCGGCGATGCGGTCGCCATCATCGGCGACAACCGGCCCCAGCTCTATTGGACGTTCACGGCCGCCCAGAGCCTCGGCGCGATTCCCGTCCCCCTCTATCAGGACTCGGTCGCGGACGAGATGGCCTACGTGCTCGAGCATGCCGAGGTGCGCATGGCGGTGGTCGAGGACCAGGAGCAGGCGGACAAGGTCCTCTCGATCGCCGACCGGCTGCCCAGGCTCGAGCGCATCGTCTACGACGATCCGCGCGGGATCGAGGACTACGCTCCCGACCGGCTGCATGCGCTCGCCGACGTCCAGAAATCCGGCCGGGAGATGCTTGCGCGCGATCCGGGGGCGGCCGAGGCCTGGCTGAAGCTGATCGGCGAAGGCAAGGGCTCGGACGTCAGCGTCATTCTCTACACTTCCGGCACGACCGGACGGCCCAAGGGTGTGATGCTCACCCACGAGAACGTTGTCGTCTCGGGCACCAATGCGAATGTGTTCGATCACTTCACTCCCGACGACACTATGATCGCCTATCTGCCGATGGCATGGGTCGGCGATCACATCTTTTCCTACGGGCAGACGTTTGCCGGCGCGTTGACGGTGTGCTGTCCGGAAAGCCCCGAGACGGCCACTGACGACCGGCGCGAGATCGGGCCGACCTACTTCTTCGCGCCGCCGCGCGTGTTCGAGACGATGCTCACGAACATCATGGTGCGCATGGAGGATGCCGGCCCCCTGAAACGGCGCATGTTCCGTTATTTCCTCGACGTCGCGCGGCGCGTGGGCGAGCCGGTGCTCGACGGCAAGCCGGTCGGCTTCGGCGATCGGATCCGATACGCGCTCGGCAACTTCCTGGTTTACGGTCCGCTGCGTAACCGCATGGGGTTCTCGAACCTGCGCGTGGCCTATACGGCCGGCGAGGCGATCGGCCCCGAGCTCTTCTCCTTCTTCCGCGCCCTCGGGATCAACCTGAAGCAGCTTTACGGGCAGACCGAGGCGAGCGTCTTCATCACGCTGCAGCCGGACGGCGAGGTCTATCCCGAGACGGTCGGCAAGCCAGGCCCCGAGGTCGAGATCAAGATCGAGGAGGGCACGGGGGAGGTGCTCTTCAAGAGCCCGGGCGTCTTCTACAAGTATTTCAAGAACGACGAGGCGACCGCCGCGACCAAGACGCCCGACGGTTGGGTGCGCACGGGCGACGCGGGCTTCATCGATCACAACGGACATTTGCGCATCATCGACCGCGCCAAGGATGTGGGGCGGATGGCGAATGGCGCGCTGTTTGCGCCGAAATACGTCGAGAACCGGCTGAAGTTCTATCCCGAGATCAAGGAGGCCGTCGTCTTCGGCAACGACCGCGACTACGCGACGGCCTTCATCAACATCGACCTGACGAGCGTCGGGAGCTGGGCCGAGCGCAACAACGTCATCTATGCGAGCTACCAGGAGCTCGCCGGGCATCCGCACGTGCGCGACATGGTCGAGCGGCGCGTCGATGAAATGAACCGCGCACTCGCCAAGGAGCCGATGGTGGCGGGCTCGCAAGTCCGTCGCTTCCTGATCCTGCATAAGGAGCTCGATGCGGACGACGGCGAGCTGACGCGGACGCAGAAGGTTCGCCGCGGGTTCATCGCGGGCCGGTACGAGCCGCTGCTGCGAGCCCTCTACGACGGCTCGCGCAATGCGCACATCTCGGTCGAGGTGACCTTCGAGGACGGGCGCAAGGGCAAGATCGAAGGCGACGTCGAAATCATCGACATGAAGGTCTATCCGGCTGCTGAAGCCACCGCGAAGGAGGCGGCTCTATGAGCACGGAGGCAGAGGTGCGGGCAGCAGTCGCGGAGAAAGCCGCATCCCTCGCGGATGCGATGGCGGCGGCAGAGAAAGATGCCAGCGCGGATGCCGGCAGGCGGCGTATCGGAGAGATTCTTCTCTCCGTCGAGAACGTGTCGCTCGCGTTCGGCGGCGTGCGGGCCATCACGGACGTCTCGTTCGATATCCGGAAGGGCGAGATCCGCGCCATCATCGGGCCGAACGGCGCCGGCAAGACGTCGATGCTGAACGTGATCAACGGCTTCTATTTTCCGCAGCAGGGCGTGATCACGTTCAAGGGCGAGAAGCGGCGCGAGATGCGCCCCTATTTCGCGGCCACCTCGGGCATCTCGCGGACGTTCCAGAACGTGGCGCTCTTCAAGGGCATGACCACGCTCGACAACATGATGGCCGGGCGCACGCTCAGGATGCGGCGGGGTCTATTCTGGCAAGCGCTGCGCGTCGGGCCGGCCGAGCGGGAGGAGATCGCGCATCGCGCGGTGGTCGAGAAGCTGATCGACTTCCTCGAGATCGAGCACATCCGCAAGGTGCCGGTCGGCAAGCTGCCCTATGGCCTGCAGAAGCGCGTTGAGCTCGGGCGGGCGCTCGCCATGGAGCCGGAGCTGCTTCTGCTGGACGAGCCGATGGCGGGCATGAACCTCGAGGAGAAAGAGGACATGAGCCGCTTCATCCTCACCATCAACCAGTCGTTCGGCACGACGATCGCGCTCATCGAGCACGACATGGGCGTGGTGATGGACCTCTCCGACCGGGTCGTGGTGCTCGAGTACGGGCGCAAGATCGCGGACGGCACGCCTGACGAGGTGAAGCGCGATCCGAAGGTGATCGACGCCTATCTCGGCGTCTCCCATTAACGTCTCTGCTGCGGGCCCCGGACCAAGATGTCGGCAATCAGTCTAGCAATCCCTGGCGGTATCGGCGCCGTCCTCGCCGGTTTGATGTTCGCGCTGCTCAAGGGCGACCGGCGATCGGCGGTCGACACGATCGTGCATCTCTGCCTCGCCGCGGTCGCGGCGCTGTTCATCGGCTTTCTCGCGGCAAGGGCGATCGACAACCCCGGCGGCTTCACAGAGATCCTCGTCGGCGGGCTTCTCTCGGGCGTGCTTTACTCGCTGGTTGCGCTTGGCTTCGTGCTGATCTTCAAGGCGTCGGGCGTCTTCAACTATGCGCAAGGGGCCATGGTCCTCGTCGCCGGCCTCGCCCTCGTGCGCTCGCTCGACTTCCTGCTGGCGAAAGGGGTGGCGACGGTCGCCGCCATTCCGCTCGCCATCCTCTTTGCGGGCGCGGTGATGGCGCTCTGCGCGTTCGTCATCGAGAAGTGGGTTCTGAGACCGCTGCTCAACCAGGACGGTCTGACGCTGTTCATGGCGACGATCGGTGCCACCTTCGCGCTCGAAGGGGCAGCGCAGATGGTGTTCGGATCGGACGTCTATCCGCTTTCACTCTTCCCGACCGATCCGATGATCCTGCTGGAAAGCCTGTTTCCCGGCGGTATTCTGATCAACAAGCTCGACGTCTGGGGGGCGGTCATCGCGGGCGTGCTGGTGGTGACGCTCGCGCTCTTCTTCCAGTACACCAAGACCGGCCGTGCTCTCCGGGCGGTTGCCGACGATCACGCGGCGGCGCAGTCCGTCGGCATCCCCATCTCGTGGATCTGGTTCATCGTCTGGCTCGTTGCGGGGCTCGTGGCGCTGGTTGCGGCGACGGTGTGGGGCACCAAGCTCGGCGTGCAGTTCTCCATCACGTTCCTCGCGCTGAAGGCGCTGCCGGTGCTGATCATCGGAGGCTTCACGTCGGTGCCAGGCGCCATCGTCGGCGGGTTGATCGTCGGCGCAGGCGAGAAGCTTGCCGAGCTCTACCTCGGCGAACTGATCGGCGGCGGCATCGAATACTGGTTCGCCTACGTGCTGGCGCTGGCCGTGCTTCTCGTGAGGCCGCAGGGTCTCTTCGGCGAGAAGATCATCGAGCGGATCTGAGAGGCGACAAACATGCTCTACCGCGAGACCGGCCAGTTCAAGACGACCTACGCCTCCGACATGGCGATCTTTCCGCTCCGGCAGGATCGCAACGCGCTGCTCGTGCTGCTGGCATTTGCGTTCGTGGGTGTGCCGCTGCTCGCGCACCTCCACATCTGGCCGTTCGGCAGCGAATACCTGCTGAGAGCGATCCTGCTGCCGTTTCTCATCCTGGCGCTGGCGGCTATCGGGGTGAACATCCTGATCGGCTATTGCGGCCAGATCTCGCTCGGCTCCGGCGCGTTCATGGCGATCGGCGCCTACATGGCCTACAAGTTCGCCAACGGCATCCCCGAGATCGGCCTGCCGGCGCTGCCGGTGCTGGCGTCGATCCTGCTCGGGGGCCTGTGCTCGGCGCTGTTCGGCATCCTGTTCGGCATTCCGTCGCTGCGCATCAAAGGGCTCTACCTGGCGGTCGCGACACTCGCGGCGCAGTTCTTCTTCGACTGGGTGTTCCTGCGCGTCGGCTGGTTCACGAACTATATACCGTCCGGTTCGGTGAGCGCGCCAGAGCTGAACTTCCTCGGCTGGGTGGTGGACGATCCGGTCGAGCGCTACCTGCTGTGCCTGATCTTCGTGTCGGTGTTCGCGCTGATCGCGAAGAACCTCGTCCGCGGCAACATCGGGCGACAGTGGATGGCGATCCGCGACATGGACATCGCCGCCGAGTTGATGGGCATCCGGCCGTTTTTCGCGAAGCTCTCGGCCTTCGCCGTCTCCTCGTTCATCGTCGGCGTGGCGGGAGCGCTTTGGGCCTTCGTCTACCTCGGCGCATGGGAGCCGCTGGCCTTCGACATCAACCGGTCGCTGCAGCTCCTGTTCATGGTCATCATCGGCGGTCTGGGTTCGATCCTCGGATCGTTTCTCGGGGCGGGCTTCATCCTGATCCTGCCGATCCTGCTCAATCAGCTCCTGCCGGTTCTGATGGCGCCGCTCGTCAGCCTCGGGAGCAGCTCCGGAGCGCATTGGCTGACGGAGTTCGCCCACCACATGAGCTCGACGGAAACGGTGTCACACCTCGAGTTCATCATCTTCGGATCGCTGATCTGCCTGCTGCTGATCAAGGAGCCGCACGGTTTTGCGCGCCTCATCTCGCTTGCCAAGGAGAAACTGCGGCTCTGGCCGTTCCCCTATTGACGCCGAACCCTTCCGAGAGCCACGCGGTCGGGCTCCACGAAGCTCAATGAGACCAACGCCCGCATCTACCGATTGCCCCCGAGAGTCCAACGGGGCCAACGACATGGAGGAGACAAAATGAGATCTTCGCTCGGCATCTCGGCGCTTGTCGCCGCAGGGCTTCTGGCGGCACCGCAAGCCCTTGCGCAAGGTGAGCAGTTCATTCCGGCTCTCGTGTACCCTGGGCCAACGGCACGGCTGATTTCTTCGAGATGATCAATGCGCGCGACGGCGGCATCAACGGCGTCAAGATCATCTACGAGGAGTGCGAGACGGCGTATGCCACCGACAAGGGCGTCGAGTGCTACGAGCGCCTCAAGGGGAAAGGCCCGACGGGCGCCGCCTACGTCGCGCCGCTCTCGACGGGCATCACGTTTGCCCTCACCGAGAAGGCGCCGGTCGACAAGATCCCCCTCCTGACGCTCGGATACGGGCGCTCGGAAAGCCGCAACGGCACGGTCTTCCCGTGGAACTTCATCGCGCTCGGCAGCTATTGGACAGGCGCCAGCGTCGCCATCCAGCATATCGCGAAGGAACTCGGCGGCTTCGACAAGCTCAAGGGCAAGAAGATCACGCTCGTCTATCACGACAGCCCCTACGGCAAGGAGCCGATCCTCGCCCTCGAGGCGTTCGCGAAGAAGTACGGCTTCATCTACAAGGGCGTTCCGGTGACACATCCCGGCGTCGAGCAGAAGTCGCAATGGCTCTCGATCCGCCAGGACCGTCCGGCCTACGTGCTGCTCTGGGGATGGGGCGTGATGAACGGCGCCGCCATCAAGGAGGCTGCCGCGGTCGCCTATCCGCGTGACAAGATGATCGGCATCTGGTGGTCCGGGGCCGAGCCCGACGTGATCCCGGCGGGCGACGGCGCAAAAGGCTACAAGGCGTTGATGCTCCAGCACCCGGCCGGCAAGTTCAAGGTCCACGATGATATCAAGAAGCATGTCCTCGACACGGGCAAGGGCCAGGCAAAGGACGACTTCGGCCAGGTGCTCTACAACCGCGGCCTGATCAACGCCTTCATCGGCACCGAGGCGATCCGCACCGCCCAGGGCAAGTTCGGCAAGAAGCCGCTCACCGGCGAGCAGGTGCGCTGGGGCTTCGATCATCTCGACATCACCGAGGCGCGAATCAAGGAAGCCGGCTTCGAGGGGCTGATGCGTCCGTTGAAGCTGACCTGCACCGATCACCAGGGCGCGGATGTCGCCCGCGTGCAGCAGTGGGACGGCAAGCAGTGGAACGTGATCTCCGACTACTACACGGCCGATCGCTCGGTCCTCGACACGCTCGTCGAGGAGCAGTCGGCGAAGTACGCGAAGGAGAAGAACATCACGCCGCGTGATTGCTCGAAGGAGGGCTAGTGTGGTGGATTTGAAGTTCGCTCTATCATTTGCCGCAAGCTCAGAAGCGAACTTCAAATCCGAAAACTACACTAGAAACATCAGCTTGCTAGTGTCCTGATCGATTCCGAAGTTGGTTCGGAGTCAACTTGAGATGATGACGAACTTCGGAATCGGGACACTAGGCCCTCCGGCAGTACAGGCGGCAGGCGTCCCGGCGCAATCCGGGACCAGCCGCCCTGCCTCGCCGGCCTATCGTCAAGTCTCGCCCGGGATCGATGCGCATGACCGCAGCCTCAGCTTCTGCAACTCCGACCACGGCGCCCATCGTCGAGGTGAACAACATCGAGGTCATCTACGAGCACGTCATCCTGGTGCTGAAAGGGGTGTCCCTTTCGGTGCCGCAGGGCGGGATCGTCGCGCTTCTCGGGGCCAACGGCGCGGGCAAGACGACGACGCTCAGGTCCATCTCGAACCTGCTGAAGGCGGAGCGGGGCGAGGTGACGAAGGGCTCGATCCTGTTCAAGGGCGAGCGCATCGACGGCCTGACGCCGAACGATCTCGTCAAACGGGGCTGCATCCAGGTCATGGAGGGGCGGCATTGCTTCGGCCACCTTACCATCGAGGAGAACCTGCTGACCGGCGCCTTCACGCGCCGCGACGGACGCTCGGGTGTCAATCAGTCCCTGGAGCGCGTCTATGCCTATTTCCCGAGGCTCAAGGAGAGGCGCGGCTCGCTGGCGGGCTATACGTCCGGCGGCGAGCAGCAGATGTGCGCGATCGGGCGGGCGCTGATGGCAAACCCGAGCATGGTGCTGCTCGACGAGCCGTCCATGGGCCTCGCCCCGCAGATCGTGGAGCAGATCTTCGAGATCGTGAAGGACATCAACGGGAAGGAGGGCGTGTCTTTCCTTCTTGCCGAGCAGAACACGAACATGGCGCTGAAATACGCGACATACGGCTACATCCTGGAGAATGGCCGGGTGGTGCTCGATGGCGATGCAACAGCGCTTCGCGAGAACGCGGACGTGAAAGAGTTCTATCTCGGCACCGGCGGCGGCGGGGAGCGCAAGAGCTTCCGCGATGTAAAGCATTACAAGCGCCGCAAGCGCTGGCTGGCATGAGGCTGCCGTCCCCGACGCGAATCCGCTGCCTTCGCGCTACGAGCGGGCGTGAGGGCTTCCAAAGACGGCGCTCGCTCGGTCCACACCGACGATGAGCCCGGCGAAGTCTTTGGCTTGACCAATCGTCGGCACCCGTTCCACTTGGGGGCCGTGCCGCCCCCGCGACGGCGCGGATCGACGCGCCGCAGATCGATGCTTGGAGGAGTGATGGCCCAGGAATTTCTCGATACGCTCGAGACCCGTCCTCATGAGGCACGAGAAGCCGCCCAGACGGCGCTGCTGCCCGGGTTTCTCGCGCGCGCCATTGCCGAATGCCCCGGCTGGAAGGAGCATCTGGGCGGCGTGGACATTGCCTCGGTGACGTCGCGCGAGGCGTTGGCCAAGGTGCCGCTGCTGCGGAAGTCGTCGCTGAAGGACCTGCAGGCCGCGCGTCCGCCCTATGGCGGCTTTGCGACGAGCGAGCCGGGGCGGCTGGGGCGCGTGTTCATGTCGCCTGGGCCGATCTTCGAGCCGGAAGGTCTGGGGCGCGACTGGTGGCGCTCGGCGCGGGCGCTCTATGCGATCGGCATCCGGTCGAGCGACGTGGTGCACAACACGTTCGCCTATCACTTGACGCCGGGCGGCTGGATCCTGGACGCGGGCGCGCGCGCGCTCGGTTGCACGGTGATTGCGGCGGGTCCCGGTGCGACGGAGCAACAGCTCGAGGCGATCGAGCGGCTGAGGCCCAGCGTCTATGTCGGCGTTCCGGACTACCTGAAGATCCTGCTCGACAAGGCCGAGGAGCTCGACCGTGACGTCTCGTCGATCAAGCGGGCGATGGTCGGCGGCGGGGCACTTTTCCCTTCGTTGCGCAACGAGTGTGCGGAGCGTGGCGTGGCCGTCTACCAATGCTATGCGACGGCCGACGTGGGGCTGATCGCCTACGAGAGCCCGGGTCCCGACGGCACGGTGGAAGGCATGATTGTCGACGAGGGCGTCATCGTCGAGATCGTCCGGCCGGGCACTGGTGATCCCGTGCCGGAGGGCGACGTGGGCGAGGTCGTCGTGACGGCCTTCAACCGCGACTATCCGATGATCCGCCTCGCAACCGGAGACCTGTCGGCGGTGCTGCCCGGTGAAAGCCCGTGCGGCCGGACGAACATGCGCATCAAGGGGTGGCTCGGGCGCGCGGACCAGACGACGAAGGTGCGCGGCATGTTCGTACATCCCGAGCAGATCGCGGAGGTGGCAAAGCGGGTCGCGGGGGTCGGGCGGCTGCGTCTCGTGGTCGGGCGAGCCGGCGAGCAGGACGTGATGACGCTGAAGGCGGAAGCGGCGACGAACGCGGCGGGGCTCGCGGAACGGCTGGCCGAAGCGGTGCAGGCGGCGACGAAGCTGCGCGCCACCGTCGAGCTGGTCCCGCCGGGGGCGCTGCCGAACGACGGCAAGGTGATCGCCGACGAGCGCACCTACGGCTGACGCTGGAGCGGAGCCCGTCGCGCGGCTGGGGTTAAGCTTGTGACGGTGTCTCGCCCCACGCCTCGGGGTCCTTCAGCACGGCCACGATGGCGTCCCGGCAGACGGCGGCGAGGCGCTCGCCTTTTTCCTTGGACGCTCGGCGCGCATCGCCCACGACACCGGTCGTGCTGAATGAACGGAACGAGCGATAGCGGTCGACGCGCAGCGGGCGCGGTGTGGTGACGGCCGGACCGACGGCGTCGGGCAGCTTGTCGCGACGCACGAGGTCGGGCGCGAACAGCATCATCAGGGATGTCTCGCCCTCGCAGGCGTGGCGGATGCGTTCCTGGTCCTCGAGGATCGGCTCCATGGCGGGCTGGGCCAGCTCGAAGTAGGTCGTTGCGCAGATCTTCAGGCCGGTCTCGACGGCGAAGTCCTGCAGGAAGGCGGCCAGTGCGGTGATGTTGCCGCCGTGGCCGTTGACGATCAGCACCTTCCTGAAGCCGTGACGCTCGATGCTCTTCAGGAAGGCCGTCAGCACGGCGCGATACGTCGGGATGTCGAAGGTGAAGGTGCCGCCGTAGGCCATGTGGTGCTCGGCCATGCCGCACCAGAGAGACGGGGCGACGATGACGGGCATCTCTTTTTGGGCGGCCTCGGCTGCGAGGCGGCAGACATTCTCGCACAGGATGGTGTCGACGCCGACGGCGAGATGGGGTCCATGCTGCTCCATCGAGGCGACGGGCAGAATGACCGTGGCCCCCTGGGCTGCCAGCTCGCGGATCTCGGCGGCGGTCAGCTCTTTCCACATGGGTGACTGTGCCATGGCATCTCTCCTGGATCGCTTCGCTTGTGCCTGCCGGGTGGGTCGGGAGGACCGTAAACCGCGCCGACATGGTGCGGCAATGCGCGAAAGAGTGCTCCGATCGACAGCGGTGGTGCACGTGACTGGCCCGCTGGCCTAAGCTTGCCAGGGCCGGCGGGACGGTGCGCCATGCCGGTCCGGATCGAACAGGAGCGCTGCCATGACCGACCTCGTTCTGGCTCTCGACCAAGGCACCACGTCCAGCCGGGCCATGCTGTTCGCTTCCGACCTGACGGTGCGAGGTGTCGGGCAGGAGGAGCTGCCGCAGCATTTTCCCTCAGAAGGCTGGGTCGAGCACGAGCCGGAGAACATCTGGACGACCACGCTCGCCAGTGCGCGGGTGGCGATGCGGCAGGCTCGTATCGAAGCCGGCCAGATCTCGGGAATCGGCATCACGAACCAGCGCGAGACGACGGTGGTCTGGGACCGGCGCTCGGGGCGCCCGATCCATCGCGCCATCGTCTGGCAGGATCGGAGGACGGCTGCCGCGTGTGCGAGGCTCAAGTCCGAAGGTCTCGAGCCGATGGTGCGCGAGCGGACGGGACTGGTGCTAGACCCCTATTTTTCTGCCTCGAAGATCGCGTGGCTGCTCGACGAGGTTGCCGGCGCGCGGGCGGCGGCCGAGGCTGGGCATCTCGCTTTCGGAACAGTCGACTCCTACCTCGTGTGGCGCCTGACCGGCGGGCGCGTGCATGCGACCGACGCCAGCAATGCGGCGCGGACGCTGCTCTATGACATTCGCCGCGGCGCCTGGGACGACGATCTGCTGCGCGTCTTCCGCGTGCCGCCCGCGATGCTACCCGAGGTCAGGGATACGGCCGGCGACTTCGGCGTGACGGAGCCGGGTATCCTCGGCGGCCGCATCGCCATCCGCGGCGTTGCCGGCGACCAGCAGGCGGCGACCATCGGGCAGGCGTGCTTCCGTCCCGGCATGATGAAGGCCACCTACGGCACGGGCTGCTTCGCGCTGCTCAACACGGGCGAAACGCCGGTCGCATCGACCGCGCGCCTGCTGACGACGGTCACCTGGCAGCTCGGGGGCAAGCGGACCTATGCGCTCGAAGGGGCGATCTTTGTCGCCGGCGCCGCGGTGCAATGGCTGCGCGACGGTCTGAGGCTGATCCGTTCGGCGAACGAGACGGGGCCGCTCGCGGAGCGCG
>Ga0180220_1001364_pt1 | contig 18319 bp, 12 predicted proteins | sample eDN5th37CBELigBY_FD_151335 | JGI IMG/M metagenome (GOLD analysis project Ga0180220, IMG submission 151335) | Enriched backyard soil microbial communities from Emeryville, California, USA - eDNA 5th pass 37_C BE-Lig BY (version 2) (version 2) | ecosystem: Environmental > Terrestrial > Soil >...
CGAAATACTGCAGCTTTTTACCAGAAAACTGCTGGTGCTGGCTTAAGTCGAAATCCGTACGGGAATGTATTCCTTCCACTTCTTTAAATCCGAAAGGAAATTCAAATTCAATATCAACAGCCGCGTTGGCATAATGGGCGGGTTTTATATGATCGTGAAAACGGTATTTTTCCTTTGGTGTACCCAGAGCCTGATGCCATTTTAAACGGGCCTCTTTCCAGTATTTGTACCATTCCATTTCGGTGCCCGGACGTACAAAAAACTGCAGTTCCATCTGCTCAAACTCACGCATCCGCATTATAAACTGGCGGGCGATAACTTCATTACGGAAAGCTTTTCCAATTTGGGCGATTCCAAAAGGAATTTTCATCCGGCCGGTTTTCTGAACGTTCAGGTAATTCACAAAAATTCCCTGCGCTGTTTCCGGACGAAGATAAACCACATCCGCTTCATCTGCCACAGCACCCATCTGTGTTGAAAACATCAGGTTAAACTGGCGTACTTCTGTCCAGTTGCGGGTGCCGGAAACAGGACATGCGATCTCATGTTCAACGATCAGTTCACGCAGCCGGTTCAGATCATCATCTTTCAACGCGGCGTCCATATCCTGCTGCAGCTGCGCAGCCTTATCTGTCTTGCCGTCTTTTTCATAACGGGCAATGCGGTCTTCGAGAAGCTGATCAGCACGATAACGCTTTTTGGAGTCTTTATTGTCGATCATAGGATCGTTGAACCCGTCAACGTGTCCGCTGGCTTTCCATATTTTAGGGTGCATAAAAATTGCCGAGTCTATCCCTACAATATTTTCGTGCAGCTGCACCATGGCTTTCCACCAATATGTTTTAATATTATTTTTCAGTTCGGCCCCATTCTGCCCATAATCATAAACAGCACTTAATCCATCGTATATTTCACTTGATGGAAAAACAAAACCATATTCTTTAGCGTGTGAAATGACGTTTTTAAACAGCTCGTCGTTAGTTTTACTCATGATGCTGCAAAGATATGTTATTTATAGATTGTTTAAACAGAATGGCCTGAGATTGATGTTTGTATGTTGAAAAGGATCAGTACCTGGCCAGAACATGGATGTTTTCTGAGAATGGCAGAAGCTTTTCTTTCCCATTTAAGAATTCGAGACTGATTAAAAAGGCGTATCCGGCAATAATACCGCCCTGCTGTTCAATAAGCCGGCTTGCCGCTCCCATAGTCCCGCCGGTAGCAAGCAGGTCGTCGTGAATTAATACATGCTGTCCCCTCTCAACAGCATCCTCGTGCATTTCAATTGCCGCCGAACCATATTCGAGCTGATACTCCTGTTTTACGGTTTTGTAAGGAAGTTTTCCAGGTTTCCGAAGCGGAACAAAAGGAACGCCGAGCCGGCAGGCCAGCATCAGTCCGAAAAAGAAACCCCGGCTCTCCACTCCTGCTATTACATCTATTTTTGTTCCGCTGAGTTTTAACACCAGTGCATCCAGAATTTCAGAGCAGAGTGCTGCATCTTTTAAAATGGGGGTTATGTCCTTAAAAACTATCCCTTCTTTGGGAAAATCAAGTACATCACGGACGGCGGATTTTATCTTTTCTTCCAGCATCAAAAACTTATGTAAGGAGCAATTTTACGCAAAATATCTTCATTGAGAATAGCAATATCCTTCATATCGTCTATATTTTTAAAATTTCCATGCTGCCGGCGATATTGAATAATGGCATTCATCTGCTTATAGCTCAAATAAGGAAAAGGTTTTAAATCGGCAAATTCTGCTGTGTTGATGTTCAGCTTTTTTATAGCTGCAGGATTCACTAAAAGCTGATTCTCCAGAATATAATACCTGGCAGAATCCATTCCGTACACTTCCAAAAGCTGTTCTTTGGTATGGAAACCGCCAAGCTTGTTCCTATATTTCAGGATGCGGGATGCAAAAGCGGGGCCGATGCCGGGAAGAAGCTCTAAAGCAGCTGAGTCAGCTGTATTCAAATCGACCGTTACCGCTTCACGTTTTTTAAAATCCTGTTTAACGGAAGAATTGAAAGAAGAATTTTTATAGTTCTGCTTATCTGGAAGCATAATATAAGGCAGCAGGCGCTGATAATCTTCTGCTGAAATAGAATAGATTTTCTGCAAATCCGCTTTACGATAAAATTTTCCTCCCTTTGATTCGTAATTTTTAATTACCCGTATCTGCTTTGCTGACAAACCCAGCTTCTTCCAATCCGTTTCAGACAGTCCGTTTGGATTAAACGGAAAATATTCCGGTTCAAATTCTTTCTCTTCTATTTCATTTCGAAGCTGTTTATAGCTGTAAGTACGGTTTTTCGGTATAGAAGCTTTAAAATCGGCAATCTCTTTTTCAAAAGCTGCAAAAGAATAAGTTTTAGGCGGAAAAAGCCATAAATGAATATCCGGAAGAAAGATAATGCCCGTAAGCAATATGGCAAACACGAGCAGGCCGTTTAATTCTTTCTTCGAAAAAGAGAACAAGGATTTCAGCTGTTCTTTAATCAAATCAGGTTTTGGTTATTTCATCGAAAATAATGGTTATTTTTCACAAATTTGAAATTCCATTTACGTTTCTGCGTATTTCATGAAAATCATTACTAAAGAGGAGTTTGCGAAAGCGGTTAAGTTAGATAAACTCCGGATGCCCGGCCTTGCTTCCTTATTAATGGAAGTGATGAAAATCAATGATGTGAATGAAACATTCGCAAAAGCCCAGCATCTTCATGGCACGGCTTTTATTGATAAAATCCTTGACAGCCTGGGCGTGCGCATCAATTTTGCCGAAGAAGAACTGAAAAACATTCCGAAGAACGGCCCTTTTATCGCGATAGCCAACCATCCTTACGGCGGCATTGAGGGACTTATCCTGTTAAAACTCCTCTGTACCGTCCGGCCTGATGCTAAACTGATGGCTAATTTCATCCTGAAAAAAATCCCCAACCTCAGCGAGTATTTTATCGCGGTAAATCCTTTCGAGAATATAGAACATTCATCCAGCATTAGTGGAATAAAAAACACATTGGAAATGCTGAAATCCGGTGTTCCTATCGGGATTTTCCCGGCAGGGGAAGTCTCAACCTATAAAATTGAAACGCAGCGGGTAACCGACAAATTATGGCATCCGGTAGTCGGAAAAATCATTGCCAAAGCGAAAGTCCCGGTTGTGCCGGTTTATTTTCACGGCAATAACGGGCTGCTGTTTAACCTGCTCAGCTTAATCCATCCGACACTGCGGACGGCTAAACTTCCTTCCGAATTATTCAATAAACATGGGCATACCATAAAAATACGGATTGGGAAGCCCATTATGCCGGAAGAACTTCCCTATCAGAATATTCCTGCAAAGATGCTCGATTTTCTGCGGGCACGCACTTATGCGCTCGGCGCAAGGCTGGAAAACGAGAAAAAGATCTTTAATCCGCGGCATCTTTTTAAAATTTACAAAGAGCCGGAACACATTGTTCCTGAAATTCCAAAAGAAACACTGGAAGCAGAGATTGCGGCTTTACGGGCATCTTCCCTAGTGTGGACAGAGAAGCAGTATGAAGTGTTCATCAGTCCGGCGGCCTCTATTCCAAATATCCTGAAAGAAATCGGCCGGCTGCGAGAGATTACCTTCCGGGAAGTAGGCGAAGGCACAAACAAATCTATCGACCTCGATAAATACGATATTTATTATAATCACCTTTTCATCTGGGATAAAGATGAGAAACGGATAACCGGGGCTTACCGCATCGGAAAAGGGGACGAGATTTTTTACAGCCTGGGCAAAAGCGGGTTTTATACAGCCGAACTTTTTAAAATCAAAGAACAGTTCAGCACTGTACTGCAGCAAAGTTTGGAACTGGGCCGCTCGTGGATACGGAAAGAATATCAGCAGAAGCCATTGCCGCTGTTCCTTTTATGGAAAGGTATTTTAAAATATCTGCTGGATAACCCGAAATACCGCTACCTTATCGGCCCGGTAAGCATCAGCAACAGCTTTTCCAATTTTTCAAAATCGCTTATTGTCAATTACATTACACGGAACCATTTTGATTATGAAATGGCGCAATATGTAAAACCCAGGAAGCAGTTTAAGGCCGATTTATCTAAAATAGACCCGAACATCCTGCTGGAAGCGAATGAATCGTTCAAAGGCCTTGACAGTTTGATATCAGAAATTGAAACTACACATGTAAAAGTGCCGGTACTGCTGCGTCAATATATCGCCCTGAATGCGAAAATTATCTGTTTCAATATTGACCCGAAATTTTCGGACAGCCTGGATGGTTTTTTAGTATTGGACTTGGAAAAGCTTCCACCGGAAATGCTGGAACGGCTGGGAAAAAACCTTTAGGGAAGGTCTAAAAAGAGAACATCTCCAAACGGGGAGAGTGGAGATGTTCAAAACTAACCAATTATAAACCTGATTATTAATACGCTGCCGTTTCGATTAAGTTTCAAAAAAATTAATAATGTGTAAGTGTGAAAGGGTTGAGACAGTGTGTGTTGAAGTTAGGAAATTTCAGAAAAGGTCAGTAAAGTATATTTAGGAAACACTGCCTTCCGTTCATTAACTAACCTTTTGCTTTCCTTCAAACCGTCCTGGTGCTTAGACAGTTTCAAGCGGGCAGTTACGGTACATTACAGAGTTAATATTCATAACACTTCACACTGGCGGCAAGACCGACAAACGTTAATACTATAAAGCTTTTCATTTAGATATAGATAGAAACCTATATCTAATCATATCCAAACCAACAAAGAGTTTTTAATTAACTTAGCAACGGGGACAGCGTTTAAAACGCTGTCCCCGTTGATTTCAGAATAACACCGGATTCTCATGCCCAAACCTCTCAAAATCCTCCAAGCTTCCGCCGGTTCCGGCAAAACGTTCAGCCTGGCTGTCCATTACCTGACCCTGTTGTTCAGCGGTGCCAGCAAATACAGGGAAATCCTTGCGGTAACTTTTACCAATAAAGCTACCGGTGAGATGAAATCCCGCATACTGGAGGTGCTGAAGGGATTGGCAGAAGGCGATTCTTCTAAAAAAATCGACGATTACCGGGTTCTCATTTTAAAAGCGCATCCTCATTTAAACCCCGAAATTTTACAGGAGCAGGCCGACGAAATTTACCGCCGTATCCTGCACGATTACAGCCGTTTTTCGGTAAGTACGATTGACGGTTTTGTCCAGAAGGTTATCCGCGGTTTTGCCTTCGAACTCGGTTTGGATGCTTCCTATTCCCTTGAAATGAACATCGACAAGGTAAAAGAAAACCTAGTTGAACGTCTCGACAAAGAACTTGATAAAAATCCGGAACTCGTACAGTGGGTAATCCGGCTGGCTAAAGAACGGATTGATGAAAATAAAAGCTGGAACTATAAATCGGAGCTGTTAAACCTGACAGGGGAGATTTTCAAGGAGCGTTTTTCGGGTTTTGAGGAAGCGCTGAATACTCTCGGACTGGAAAATTCGGATAAAATTTTCAAGGAGTACGCGGATAAATCGAAGGCGATTATCAAAAATTTTGAAGAACATATCGCCACATTTTCACAGCAGGCTTTGCAATTGATGAAAAATCACAACGTGACAGCCGACGTCCTGAAAGGCAAAAGCCGGAATCCTTTGCTGAAATTAGAAAAAGCAGCAGCCAAAGATTTTCAGGGACTTGAAAGGGTTTTCATCCTTGCCGATGCTCCTCCGGAAGAATGGTTCCAGAAAAACTGCCCGCAGGATTCGTATTTTGAAATAAACCCTATCCTTGTGCAGCTGCAGGATTTTTATGATAAAAACCTGCCTGATTATGTGCTGGCGCAGCAGTTTAATAAAAATGTGTACTACCTGCGCCTGATGCAGGAGCTGGTTGTGCTGCTGAAAACCTATCGGGAGGAAAGCGGAAATCTGCTAATCAGCGATGCGCAGAATTTATTGAGCGGTATCACAAGAGATGCCGGCGATAATCCTTCTTTTATATGGGAGAAAATTGGCAGCCGGTACCGTAATTTCCTGTTTGATGAATTTCAGGACACTTCAGTAAATCAATGGGACAGTTTTAAATCTTTAGTTCAGAACGCCATTGCGGCGCCCAGCCAAAAACTGACCGACCATCTGATTGTAGGCGACACCAAGCAGTCGATTTACCGCTGGCGGAACGGCGACTGGAACATTCTGCATACCGGCGCAAAACGCGATTTAGGCGCACATAATATCCTCGACGATATGCTGGAGGAAAACTACCGCAGCTCCTCCCGCATCATTGAGTTTAACAATTACCTTTATAAAGAGCTTCCGAAGCTGATACAAAACAAGCTGAACAATGAGGTTTCGGCTATCGCGAATGCCGGTTTAAGCGAATGGTGGGAAACACAATCTTACAATGAAATCATAACCAGCATTTATTCGGGAGCGGAACAGAAGCTCACGCCGAAAACACCTGAGGGCGGGGTTATCAAAATAAAAAAGCATCAGAAAGAGGAAAGTGATGAGCGGATGTTTTCGGACACAGTTTTCAGGGAATACGCACTGAACAGCCTGGTTCCCGAAATTCATGAGCTGAAAGACAATCATCAGTATCAGTATAAAGATATCAGCGTGCTGGTGCGCACCAATAAAGAAGCTGTGGAAGCTGTGGAAGCGTTGATGCTGGCACAAATCCCGGTAGTTTCGGGCGAAGCCTTGCTGCTGGCCAATAACTCAGCCGTAAAGCTGCTATTAAATACTTTATATATGCTTTCCGGCTATCAGGATAATATTTCGCTTTACAAGGCCAACTGCATTGCTCTTTACAACCGGATTAAAAAGCAGGAACTAAATCCCAACAGTTACCTGAATTTAAAATATAAAAAGATTGAAGAACTGGCCGGCCTGCTGCCAAACGACCTATGCGAAAATGCGCAGAACTGGATGCAGCTCCCGCTGCCGGAACTGATAGAAAGGCTTATTAAAAGCTACGGACTGGATACCGAAAAAATGCACCTGCCTTATCTGCTTGCTTTCCGCGATTTGATTGGGAACGCGGTTAGACAGGGCGAAAAAGGAATTTTGAGTTTCCTGAGCTGGTGGGATGAGGACGGCTGTAAAAAAACACTCCCCTCACCAGAAGAAGCCGATGCCGTACAGGTGCTGACGATTCATAAATCCAAAGGACTAGCATTCCGGGCGGTATTTATCCCTTTCTGCAATCTTGATTTATGCGGAAAAAGTAATTCTATTTTCTGGGTTCCCGCGATGGAAACGCCTTACCGGGAACTCGGAAGCATCCCTTTAAAATACAGTAAAGATTTAGGCCTTTCTTCGGTGGCGAAATATTATTTTGAAGAGGAATTGTACAGCCACATGGATACGCTGAATATGCTTTACGTCGCCACCACCCGTGCCGTGGATTATTTGTCTATCGGAATTAAAGCGAGGTCGAAAGAAGATGAGCTTGGCAATATCGGCGATGCCTTGAACCAATTGTATTCAGAGAAATTAGATGCTGAGAAAACGTTTAAGATTGAAGAATACATTGTCAGGGAACCGCGAGAGGAGCATAAAAACCTAGTTGTTTTGGATGAGTATCCGACTTCGGGAAGGATTGCTGAAATCTATAAATACAGGGAGGAAAAGCATGCCGACCACCTGCTGAACACGGAAGAAGCCGGAAGGGAGGGCAGTATTCTGCACCAGGTTCTGGCAACGGTAAAAGGCAAAGAGGATATCGATGAATATTTAGACGATTTGAATCAGCAGGGGATAATTACTGCGGATGAAATTGCCGGTTTAAAACAGCAGGCGCTGGAAGTTCTAACCCATCCCGAACTGCAGCAGCTTTTAGCCAAAGCGGATAAAACCATCGAGGAAAAGAATATTATCGATGAAAACGGAAGGACTCACCGGCCGGACAAGGTACTGCTGAGCAGGGATGAAATTATCATCATTGATTATAAATTCACACAGAAAGAGTTTAAGGAACACGAAGAACAGCTTCAAGGCTACAAAAACCTGTTTTATGCCATGGGGTATCAGAAAGTTAGCGCTTACCTCTTTTACGCTGCTGCTAAAAATTTAAAAGCGGTTTAGAGCCTATTTGCCACAAAGGCACCAAGACACAAAGTTGAACTTTTATGCTGCTTTATTGCTTAGCGTTTTCGAAGCTAAAAAAATCATCAAATTTTAAATCCCGGAGGGATGGCATATTTATAGAAAAACGATGTCGAGATTTCCTGAACCCCGTAGGGGTGAAATTTAATGCGGCTATAATAATATCAATTAAAAGTGATTTTCTTGGATATACACGTATAGATTTTTAATTTTTAAACATACTCTTATAAGTAAGTATGAAGCCATTTTTAAAAGAAACAGCCCAAAATTTAGCAGCCAGATTCGGAGATGACCTGCAGCACTACGCCATTATTTTCAATAATAAGCGCCCGGCTGCCTACCTGCAGAAATACCTGGCGGAGGAATATAAAAAGGCATTCTGGAGCCCTTCTTTCTTTACTGTTCAGGAGTTTTTCGCGAAGTCCACCCAGTTGAAAACTGCTGATTTTTACAGCCAGTTTTTTACGCTTCATAAAATATACAATCAGCTTCTTACGCAGGAAGGTGAAAACCGCCTGGACATGGCGAAGTTTTTTCAGGCCGGAAAAATCATTTTAAGTGATTTTTCGCAGCTAGACAGCGACCTTGCTCCTCCTGAAAGGCTTTTTAAAGAACTGGAAGACATCGCTTTAATTGACCAGCAGTTTGATTTTCTTACCGAAGAACAGCATCAGTTTTTAGCCCAGTTCTGGACATCCTATTCAGAAGGGAGGCACAAACGGCAGCAGGAAAACTTTATCAGAATGTGGCGGCGGATGCCGGCTTTATATCAAGCTTTTCATGATGAACTGCACAAGAAAAACCTGATTACCGCGGGAATGACTTACCGCAATTTAGCAGAGGGAAAAGCGGACAATCCGGATTTCACGAATGAGTACCGGCAGTTAATTTTTGTCGGATTTAATGCGCTGAGCCGTTCGGAAGCAGTGATTTTTAAACGCTGGCAGGATGAGGGAAAAGCTCTGTTTTATTTTGATACTGACAGCTATTATTTGAATGACCCGCTGCAGGAAGCCGGCCTGTTCCTTCGCAGGAATATGGAACAAACCGGGCTGGTCAATCAATCAGCGAATAACTCGTTTATAAAAGAAAACCCGCGTACAGTAAACGTTTATCAAATTCAGGGGCAGACGGCACAGGCTAAAATTCTGAATACTATTCTGGATAAAGAGTATAAACAGGAGACAGGTACAGCATACAGCCGTACGGCCGTAATTTTAGCCGATGAAAACCTGTTTTTCCCGGTGCTGCAGACTATTCCTTCATCCGTAAAAACAGAAAACGGCGAGCAGCAGCTGGATGTCAATCTGAACGTCACCATGGGACTTTCTTTCCTGGCTTCGGGTTTGTTCGGCCTGGCTGATTTATGGCTGAACATCCAAAAAAACCTGCAGAATTTTAAGCTGGGCGAAACGCTGACCATTTCATACAAGAGCCTCGAAGCATTTTTAACCCATCCTTTAACGGGGATAAGTGAAACCATGCGCTCAAAAGTTTTTGAAGCCTGTGTTAATGAACAGCTGGCTGCCGTTCCTCAGGAAAGGTTAATCCGGCAGAAGGGATTGTTTGTCCATTTTTTTGAAAAAGCTCCGGTTCCTCTGGACATTGTTAAAAATCTGAAATTAACCCTTGAAACAGTTCTGCGGAGGCAGCTTTCAGCTGAGAATCTGAAAAAAATAGATGCGGAACTATTTGTAAAAACTATCCAGGAACTGAACAGGCTTTACGATACACTTTCTGATTATTTGAAAGAATATAATGAAGAACTTGAACCTGGTTTCGTTATTTCCCTTATTCAAAAATCGCTGCAAAGCATTTCTGTTCCTTTAAGCGGAAATCCCCTGAACGGTATCCAGGTAATGGGGCTCCTGGAAACGCGGAGCCTTGATTTTGAAAATCTTGTTATTCTCGGTTTGAACGACGGTATTGTTCCCAAAACCACTATTGGCAGCAGCTTTATTCCCGACAGTATCCGCCGGGTTTACGGCCTGCCGGTCTTGGAAAATCAAGATGCCATTTCGGCTTATATGTTTTACCGATTGATACAGCGGGCCGGAAAAATCAGCATCGTTTACAACAGTCTTACCGATGAAAGCAATTCGGGCGAGCCGAGCCGGTTCTTAAAGCAGCTGGAATACGAAAGCGGTTTTGATTTCCGGTATTTTGAACAGAAACTGGATGTGGAAGCGGAAAAATGCTTCTCCATAAAAATTGAGAAAACTGATGAAATCATGGCTGTTTTAAGTGGTTTTCTGAATGGCAGTAAAACACTTTCCGCATCAGCGCTGACGACCTATATCAGCAATCCGGCAGACTTCTTCTTTAAATATGCGGCTGGAATAAAAGAGCCGGATGAAGTAAAGGAAAGCTTAGAAGCAAGCGATATCGGAACAGTGCTGCACGGCGTAATGGAAGATTTCTATAATGAGCTGAAGACTGTTAATCCGCTTATTACCAAGGAACGGATTACTGAAAAACGTAAGGAAATTCCCAGCTTAATTAAACGAAATTTCAGCAAACTGCTTTATGGCGGCCATGCCGGAAAAGATATCGCTTACAGCGGGATGCAGAGCGTGGCCGCAGCAATCGTGGAGGAGTATGCGGACATTATTTTAGATTTTGATGAAAAAAGCGCCCCGTTCACCATTCTGCAGATGGAAGAAAAGCTTACTATTCCTTTCAATTTTACCGATACCGAAGGCCGGCAGCAAAGCATCAATATTCTGGGAATCATAGACCGTGTGGATTTGAGCAGCGAAGGCACAACACGCATTGTGGATTACAAAACCGGCTCGGATAAACTGTCTTATAAAACCATCGAAGAGTGTTTTAACACACATGGAAAAAGCCTGAATAAAGCTCTTGTACAGACTTTATTTTACACCTATATCTTTGAAACAGCCAAAAATATCCGGAATGTCGAGCCAAACCTGTACATTGTAAGGACGATGAAAAGGGAAGGGATTTATTTTAATTCCTATCGGAAAATAGCTGATGAATCAGGGAAGGAAAAATCACAGAAGCTGAATTTAAACCAGGAATTTTTAGCGGCGGAAAAGGAACTTTTCGTTGAGGTTTTAAGAAAAAAGCTTTGTGAGCTTTTCGATAAAAATACGCCGTTCTGTGTAAGCGATAACCCGCAGAATTATCAGTTCTCGAAATTTACAACGCTGATGGAGCGGTAAGGAATATTATTTCCAACTGAAAGATTTGATCATTACATCAATATCCTTTTTAATAAAATCGAGGACCGGCTGAATCGAATCCAGACGTGGCTCTTCGTTAAAGTACAAAGCACCCCGCAGGTAATGACGGGAACTATCTGTAAGAAAGAACTGAACTGAGGAAGCCGTATTGCCGCTGATTGTATAATAAATTCCGTAAACATCCCTATCGGGATAGGCAATTACACCCTCATCTATCGCGGTAGCCTTCACTGTATGTTTGAACGCGAAAGTTCGTGCGTCTTCTGTCAATTCATTGAACATCCTTTTGGACTTTACCGGCTGATAACTCAAATGTATACGGCCATTAAATTCGGGAAATGCAACATCTATCCAGCAAGGCTGCGCATTTGGCAGTGTATCAGGAATAATCTTGGCGTAAACTGGATAATCAAATGTATAAGGGCAGGAAGACTGGTATTTTTGATAGGCTTTTTCGGGAAATTCAATTCTGAAATATCCTCTGGGCTTGGGCGTATAATTGTTCTGACATGCGGATGCCATAAGCAAAACAACTATCGCTATTAATGAAACCCATTTCATTTTTCGCCACTGTTCCAAATTTCCCAGGATTTTTCAGCTTGCAGCTCAAGCATTTCATATCCATTTTTTGTTACCGCTCCCCGGGCCCTTCCTTTTTTCAGGAACTCCGTTTCCTCCGGATTGTAAACCAGGTCATACAGAAGATGCTGAGGACCGATAAATTCATAAGGTATTTCAGGAAATGTTTCAATCTCGGGAGACATGCCTAAAGGTGTCGTATTGATGATCAGCTGGCGCTCCTGCATGATCTCTTTTGTAAGATCTTCGTATTTGATCTGCCGGCGTGCAGCTTTTCTGGATACCAGCAGATAATCTATCCCAAGGTGATTCAATACATAAGTTACCGCCCGTGACGCTCCGCCCGTTCCAAGCACCAGCGCTTTTTTATGCTGCGATTTTAATAGCGGCTCAAGTGATTGCTGAAAAGCCAATGCGTCTGTATTATAACCGATAAGGCTTACTTTAGTGGAAGAAAGCTCACCGGAAAAAAAATCTTCAGCTGGACGGTGTTTTATTATTTTAATGCAATTTACTGCATCAATTTCTTTGGCTGCCTTATCTATTTTATCCAGATAAAACATGATCCCTATTTTATGTGGAATAGTAACATTAAGTCCGCATAGATCAGGATTTGAGCGCAGCAGCTCTTCAAAATCGCTCAGATTCGGCAGCGGGAACACTTCATACGTATGGTCTTCCAACCCCTCACGTTTAAATTTTTCTGTAAAATATCCTTTTGAGAACGAATGAGAAAGCGGATAACCAATCAATCCAAATTTTTTCATAGCACTAAACCGGCGATCCGGAAATTACACTAATTTATCAAGAAAGTGATTAAATGTATCACCCCGCAATCCAAGGCGGATGGTTTCGAGCGGTATCACTTCAGCTGGCGCAATATTTCCCAGGTTCACGTTTGCTCCGATAAGTTTAATAAACCACACTTGCTGATCCTTCTGCGGAGCTTCCCAAATGATACTGCCTTCAGGGATCTGAGTTAAAATTTCGTCAACCAGTCCTTGCCGTACTTCTCCAGAATCACGATAGATCCCAACATTCCCGCCTTCGCGTGATTCAGCGATCAGCTTCCAGGACCCGGCCTCTAATTCAGCCTTCATCAGAGCAATCCATTTGTAAGGAGCAAAGATTTTCTGTGCATCTTTAGAGCCAACTTCTGATATAACGGTTACCTGCTCGCTTAGTTTACGAATGTATTCGCATTTTTCTTCGTGGGGAATATCAATGGAGCCGTCAGAGATTTCGACATACCGCATTTTATACTTATCCAGCACTCGGCGGTAATCATCAAATTGTCCACGTATCACAAAAGCTTCAAAGAGGGTGCCGCCAAAGTAAACCGGCATGCCTGCATTGTGGTAAGTATCGAGCTTTTCTTTAAGATTGGGAGTTACGAAAGACGTGGACCAGCCTAATTTTACAATGTCTGTGTAAGGTCCGGCTGCTTCCAGAAAATTTTCAACTTCCCTCACACTCAGGCCTTTATCCATAACCATGGTAATGCCTTTTTCCCGCGGTTTCTGCGTGCGCTCGGGAATTTTGTTCAACGCATAATTCATATAAGCTGCAAATCTTAAAAAAAAATCCCAATTGTAGGGCAAAATTGGGATAATGGATGCAAAATAAGCAAAAGTCCTAAAATGTTGAAGTACTTGAAGTGCTGCGCTTTCAGCTTCTCATGCCCGGCTTAGCCACCCTGGTTTCCTTAGTTTTTTTCTTCCGTATACCGATTAATGATATCGATAATGACCTGATTGCTTTGCAGCTGAGGGAGATATTCAAACAACAACGGATGTTTGGATGCATCTGACGATAGTGCAAGCTGCAGATAATTTAAAGCCTCATTATACTGACCATCAGCAAAAAGGTAGGCAACCATGCGATAATATAAATCAGCAGCTTCCGGATTAGTCTTGATCGCTTCAGCGATGGTCTCTATTGCCGCTGTAAGCTTTTCCTGTTCATATAAAATCGATGAATAATCCATCCATGCTTCGATATCAAGGGGGTTCAGCTCCACTACTTTTTCGTAAGCATTTTCAGACTCTTCCAGCTTCCCCAGTTTATATTGAGCATCAGCTATAGCAAACCAGTAGTCTGGATTCTGATCATCCAGCGCAAGCGCTTTGTTATAGAAATGCAGGGATTCAAAGTACCGCTCTTCAAAATCCAGCGTTACCCCGATCCCAAACCAGGCATCCGCCAAGTTCAGGTCGAGCTTTACCGCTTTTTTATAAAATGAACGGGCCTCTTCCATCTGTTCAAGCTTTTCATAGCACTCGCCAATGGCACAATAAGTATCAGCGTTAGGCTGCTCGTATTCAAAGGTCTGCCGGTAAACCTCTATGGCCTCCGTATAGCGCTCCAGATGCACCAAAGAATTCCCTTTGTTAAAATAGGCTGAAGCAAAGTCTTCTTTGATCAGAATCGCATAATCATAAGCATCGATAGCCTTTTCATACAATTCCAGCTTATTATACGCGTTACCCAGATTATACCAGGCTGCATACGAATAAGGCTCATTATCTATATACTGCTTGTAAAACTGTATACTCTCTTCCTGCTTTTCAAGCACGTCATAACAGAAAGCCAGCTCATAAAGAGCATCCTGGTTTTCCATATTCTGCTTTAAGCAGGATTTTAAATATTCAACGGCCCGATCATAATCGCCCATATTCTGATACACAAAAGCGATCTGCAGCAACACTTCATCTGTGTTTTCTGCCAGCCTCAGCGCTTTATTATAGTTCAGCAGTGCATCTTCGTGCCGCTCCATACCTTCGTAGATATTTCCGCGAAGCAGATAGATGTCCGCTTCAGAAGGCTCGAGTGTTTCGGCTTTCCCAAGCGCATCAAACGCTTTTTCCGCCTGATTGGTTGCCATAAACAACTGTGCCTGCTTGATAAAGAAAACAGCGGCAAAAGGATGCTGGTTTACGGCATACTCTACAACCTGAAGCGCTTTTATGGGATCATTTTTTTCAATATAGTAATCAATTATATTCTCAAAGGCCAGAGCATCAAAAAAGTACTGATCCTGATTACGGATCATCTCCTCATAACGCTCTACTGAAAATCTGGGATCTTCAGAAAATTCATATTCAAAATCGTCTTCCATTACTTTCGCTTTTATAAGAACGTTAACCGGATTATCTATAAAACCCTCAAAATACCAAACTGGTTTTAACTCAAATATTAAGATAGGATTTAAAAAGAAACTAAAACTCAAAAATTTTCAACAATAAAGAAAACGTTTTACTAACCTATTGATTTACTTTATCCTATCAAGTAAACAGTGTCAATAACTCAATTGAAGAAGCTTTCCTATCTGACTCACCTTGAGATAAAGATACAAAAAAGCAGGCTTTGGAGCAGCTTATTTTATCATATACGTGCAATTAAAGTGGACCCGCTTTTTCCTATTCCTTTTTGTCAATTCATTTTACTGCTGCTTTTTTAAAAAAAATTTCAAAATTCATCTTGTTTTCATGCTTACGGGGGTTATTTGAATAACTAAACATTAAAATCATGAAAACTAAATTAAAAACAGGCGTATTCATAGCAGCGGTCCTTTTATTGTCAGAAATTGCCTCTGCTCAAACTCGCGAACCAGATGCACATGGCGCAGCAGTCAGCACAGCCGCGAAATCAAAAACTGAAATTGAAATAAAAGGCCGGCAAGTTAGCAGTGTCGCGTCGCTTAAAGCGAATGCTGAAACGGATAGAAAAAATATACAAGCAGAGGAAGCTAATAAGAAAGCGCTGCGGCATTTAAAGGAAAGACAGGCTTCAAAACGGGCGGAAGTAAAATCAGAATTAAAAGCTAATGCCGAAGCCAGAAAAGAAGCGCTGGCATCAATCAGAAGCGATTTAAAAACTGATCTTCAGACATCGCATGAAGAAATGAGATCGGCTTCAATGGCGGTAAAACACGATTCAAAAACTGCTAAAAAAACGATTACAAACACCCTGAAAGCCGAAAAAACGAAACCGGATGTAAAAGGGAAAGGGCATATAAAAGCCAAAACTAAACTGCAGCTCCAACCCAACAATACCGCGGCCCGGATTCGTACGGCCGGCAGCCTGCGTGTATTATAGGGCCCCTTATATATATTTTCCTGATTGTCTGCTTAAATAAAGCAGGCAATCTTTATTTTTACAGTTTATGTCAAATTCCGCTTTTTACAAGATCTTTTTTTTATTACTTTTTGTATTTCCGGTCGGCTTGTTTGCGAAAACAACTGAAAAGCAGATCAAAACCTTTACCGTTCCTGTTGAGTTTTCCGCTTCGCCCGACTCTGTTCCAAGAACAAGAGTTCCGGTAAAAAAGCCAGATGAAGAAAAAACAAAGGGCAGAAAACCGGAAATAAAAAAACCAGATACTAAAAAACCGGCAGTACGTAAACCCAATATTAAGTCAGTTCCGCAGGCGAAGCCTAAACTGAAACCTATAGTTCCGGGCAAAGGGGCAAAACCTGTTAAAGTTTTGAAAATTCAAAGAGCTGTCCATTTAAACCTCCGCAATTAATAGTGTTTTTATGAAATACTTTTACATGATCATATTGATTGCCTCGGGCCTTTATTCTTCAGCGTCCACCGTCGATAGCACAAAAACAGAAGCCGAGCCGCTGCTATCCTTAACTTTAGCGGCAATATACAGCAGTAATGTAAATTACTATGGACAAACAGCGGCCGAAAAACTTCCATATGCACTTTCCAATGCTTCACTTCGCTTCCGCAATGGCATCTATCTTTCTGCCAGTGCGTATAAACTGTTCAATTACGGATCTGGTATTTCCGCAGCTGACCTGGGAGCAGGCTATCAGTTGAGCATTACTAAAAACCTTACGGGCACTGTGGGATATTCCCGCTCATTCTATCCAGCAAATTCACCTTTGCTGCAGGCAGCTAATGAAAATAACTTGAGTGGTTCCCTGGCCTATGACTGGAACTGGATAAATACCAGCCTAAGCGCTGATTATGCCTTCGGCGAAAGTGAAGATATCTTTACCAGCTTTAGCAATTCAAAACTTATCAGCCTGGGCAGTATATTTAAAGACAAAGATATTATTACCATGGAACCAGGCGTAGATGTTATCGCAGGCACCCGCGAATTTTATAAAACTTATATTAATAAAAAGAATATCAAGGACAAGCTTTTGGAAAAATTCCCAGGTAAAGCCCTTCCGCCCGGTTTAAGCAAAGCTGATACAACCACTTTCCCTTATAACCGTTTCAGCCTTTTATCATACAATATAAAACTCCCCCTTGCTTACAGCCGCACACATTATACGTTTGAGGCTGCTTATATGGTCTCGGTCCTAAATAATAAAAAAGAAAAGCTTTTAAACAGGGCACAGTCTTTTTTTAACCTGAGTTTTTACTACTTATTTTAAAAATCGTGAAAGTTTTGATTGTTGAAGATGAGAAAACCCTTGCCTATGAGGTAGAAGACTTTTTAAAAAAAGCATTCTATATCTGTGACCTTGCACATACAGCAGCGGCTGGAATGGACAAAATTGAATACAATCTGTATGATTTTATCCTGCTGGACCTGGGACTCCCCGATATGGATGGGCTGCACCTGCTGCAGAAAGCAAAGAAATACAACCCGGATGCGGCTTATATCATTTTAACTGCACGGGGCAACATTGAAGACAGGATAAAAGGTTTGGATCTTGGCGCTGATGATTATCTGCCTAAACCCTTTTCACTTTTGGAACTTCAGTCGAGGATGAGCGCTATTTCCCGACGGAAATTCGGTTTAACCCAGCATACTATTTCCATAGGTGAGTTTGAAGTAGATCTGCAGCGAAGACTTGTGCTTCATGATGAAACTGAGATTGAACTTTCCCGAAAGGAATTTGACCTGCTGAGCTACCTCCTGCTGCATAAAAACCGCCCGCTTTCGCGAATGCAGCTAAGCGAACATATCTGGGGAAATTTTGCCGAAGATGATAACGATTCTAACTATATTGATGCGCATATTAAAAATATCCGAAAAAAACTAAGCGCTTTTGGCTCTGTAGAATGGCTGGAAACTGTCAGGGGCGTAGGTTATAAAATCCGGAAGCAGGAATGAAACTTTTAAGTAAACTTACTTTATTCATTACACTTTCCAAATTGATCATTGTAGTGGTTTTCGTACTGCTGCTGCCTTTCCTTGTGGAAGAAATCGCTTCCAGCTATACAAATTACAACCTTCGTCAGCAGCAGGAAAAAGTGCTGAAAGAAGTTTCAAAAAATGGGATTGATTCTTATCTGCAGGGGGCTGAAAGTTTCGGAAGTTATACCATGCTGAAAGAGGAATATATTGCGCTCGAACCGGTTTCCGATACGCTCACTTTAGATACTATAGAAACCGAACAGCGCATTGTTGAACAAGACACCATCACTTACCGGATCCTGAGCCATACATTTAGAACAAAGGGGCAGACTTATCTGCTCGAGATCGGCAAAACCACT
>Ga0180220_1001365_pt1 | contig 18311 bp, 11 predicted proteins | sample eDN5th37CBELigBY_FD_151335 | JGI IMG/M metagenome (GOLD analysis project Ga0180220, IMG submission 151335) | Enriched backyard soil microbial communities from Emeryville, California, USA - eDNA 5th pass 37_C BE-Lig BY (version 2) (version 2) | ecosystem: Environmental > Terrestrial > Soil >...
TTCAAGGTCGACTATTTCGAAGTGCGAGAGGCCGAAACTCTCGGGGTCGTAGAGGACGCCGCTAAGAAGCCACTGCGCGTGCTCGCAGCAGCCTGGCTCGGGAAAACGCGTCTCATCGACAACGTCTCCGTGGAGTAAGCCCAAGCGCAACTATGCCACGGCGCCGGCGTGAGCCGTTCGGCGTGACCCCGGGGCAGCTTGTCAGCTCTGCTGCCATGTGCGAGGGACGCCTTTGTATTCAGCGTGAGATTCGCCGGCATGAGGGCCGGGACGCTCGTGCCGATGTGCTGCTCGTCCACCCGGGAGCGAGGTTCACTGCGCATGGCTCAGTCTCAACGCGATCTATTCGCAAGGCTCGAGAAAGAGATGAACGAAAAGACGGGGCGCGCCCGCAGGATCATCGACGCGTCGGATAGCTATACGGCTGCAGACATCGAGGTGCTCGAAGGCCTCGAGCCGGTCCGCCGCCGTCCTGGCATGTATATCGGCGGCACCGATGAGCGCGCGCTGCACCACCTGTTCGCCGAGGTCATCGACAATGCGATGGACGAGGCTGTGGCGGGCCATGCCAACTGGATCGACGTGCGGCTCGATGCTGATGGATTTCTGACAGTCACCGACAACGGTCGCGGCATCCCTGTCGACCCGCACCCGAAGTTCAAGAACAAGTCCGCCCTCGAGGTCATCATGACCACCCTGCACTCGGGCGGCAAGTTCGAGGGCAAGGCCTACAACACCTCGGGCGGTCTGCACGGCGTCGGCGTCTCGGTCGTCAACGCGCTTTCCGAGATGTTGGAAGTCGAGGTCGCACGAGGCCAGCAGCTCTACCGCATGGTGTTCAGCCGGGGCGAGCCTCAGGGCAAGCTGCAGAAGCTCGGCTCGATCATGAACCGGCGCGGCACCAAGGTGCGCTTCAAGCCGGACGAGAAGATCTTCGGCAAGGGCGCGACCTTCAAGCCCGCGCGGCTGTTCCGGATGGCCCGCTCGAAGGCCTACCTGTTCGGTGGCGTGGAGATCCGCTGGTCGTGCGACCCCTCGCTCATCAAGGACGACACGCCGGCCGAGGCCGTCTTCCATTTCCCCGGCGGGCTCAAGGACTACCTGCTCGCCACCATCAACGGCCGCACGCTCGTGACCAAGGACATGTTCACGGGCTCTGTCGAGACGGCAGACCGGCACGGCTCCGTCGAGTGGGCGGTTGCCTGGATGGCGGACGAGGACGGCTTCTCCAGCTCTTACTGCAACACCGTTCCCACCCCCGAAGGCGGCACACACGAGCAAGGCCTGCGCCAGGCGCTGACCAAAGGCCTCCGCGCCTACGGCGAGCTCGTCGGCAACCGCCGCGCGGCACAGATCACGGCGGACGACGTGATGAGCACGGCCGCCTCCATGCTGTCGGTGTTCATCCGCGAGCCCGAGTTCCAGGGCCAGACGAAGGACAAGCTCGCGACGCAGGAGGCTGCTCGCATTGTCGAGACGACCGTCCGCGATGCCTTCGACCACTGGCTCGCCGAATCGCCCGCCCAGGCCACGAAACTGCTCGAGTGGGTAGTGGAGCAGGCCGAGCAGCGGCTTAAACGCCGGCGCGAGAAGGAGATTAGCCGTCAGAGTGCAACTCGCAAGCTCCGCCTCCCCGGCAAGCTGGCCGACTGCACCATCCAGTCGGCCCAAGGAACTGAGATCTTCATCGTCGAGGGCGACTCGGCCGGCGGCTCGGCGAAGAGCGCGCGCGAGCGGGAGACGCAGGCCGTTCTCCCGCTGCGTGGAAAGATCCTCAACGTCGCCAACGCCTCCTCGGCCAAGCTGGCGCAGAACCAGCTTCTCTCCGACCTTATCCTGGCCCTCGGTGTCGGCACTAAGTCGAAGTACCGGGAGGAGGATCTGCGTTATGAGCGCGTGATCGTCATGACCGACGCTGACGTCGACGGCGCGCATATCGCCTCACTGCTCATCACCTTCTTCTATCAGGAGATGCCGCAGCTCATCGAGAACGGGCATCTCTACCTGGCTGTCCCGCCGCTCTACAAACTCACGCAGGGCAACCAGTCGGCCTACGCCCGCGACGATCAGCACAAGGAGGAGCTGCTGCGCACCGTGTTTAACGGCCGCGGCAAAGTCGAGATCAGCCGCTTCAAAGGTCTCGGCGAAATGAATGCCGCTCAGCTCAAGGAAACCACCATGGATCCGAAGCGGCGCACCCTCCTCCGCGTCGAAATCGGCGAAGGCGACCGCAGCGCCATAGCCGAGGCGGTCAACAGCCTCATGGGCTCCAAGCCCGAAGCCCGCTTCCGCTTCATCCAGGAGCGCGCTGCGTTCGCTAAGGATTTGGATATTTGACCGCTGCGTGAACTTAGCTGTCGCCGCAAGTCTATGCACCAGGGCCTACGGAGACGTTACGCCGGCATGGGTCATGCTTGCCCGACGGGCGATCGTTAGAGCTTTTCCGACTCAGGTGGAAATGGCGTCAGCTGCCTCTCCCACAGGGAGAGGGAGAATGGCTGGCGCTTGGTCTAGCCGGTCCAACAAGCTCAGAAATGCTTTAGGCGCTCACTCTGAAATTCGGCTTGTGGCGGAGCAACACTTCAGCGGGGCTCGCCCTCCTGCGTCGGCAGTGATGCGAGGCGTCATGGGTCGAGAAGCCGACATTGACGACTTCACGACTTGGCGAATTCACGACTTCACTTCGCGTCCCATCACCCCTTCCGTTCCGGCAACGCCAGCCGAATGTGCAGCTCCCGCAGCTGCTTCGGCGTCGCCTCGGAGGGGGCGCCCATGAGCAGGTCGGCGGCCTGCTGGTTCATCGGGAAAATGGCGACGTCGCGCACGGTCTTCACGCCGGTCAACAACATAACCATGCGCTCGAGACCTGCCGCCATGCCACCGTGCGGTGGTGCGCCGTACTGGAAGGCCCGGTAGAGCGCGCCGAATTGCTGCTCGACCGCCTCCGGTCCGAGCCCGGCAATGCCGAAAGCCTTGACCATCGTGTCCGGACGGTGGTTGCGGATGCCGCCTGAGGCGAGCTCATAGCCGTTGCAGACGAGATCGTACTGATAAGCCTTGATCTTCAGCTGCTCTTCCACGGTTGTGGCCGCGTCGAGCGCCGCGCTGCCGCCCTGCGGCATCGAGAACGGGTTGTGTGAGAACTCGATCCGTTTCTCCTCCTCGTTCCATTCGTAGAACGGGAAGTCGACGATCCAGGCAAACTCGTAGCGGTTCTCGTCGATCAGGTTCAGCTCGCGGCCGACGCGATCCCGGGCAAGGCCAGCGAACTTGTAGAACCGCGCTGGATCGCCGGCCACGAAGAAGCAGGCATCGCCCACCTTCAATCCAAGCTGATTGCGTATTCCGCCTGACCGTTCCGGCCCGATGTTCTTGGCGACGGGGCCGGCGCCGCCCTCCTCGCCCTCACGCCAGAAGATGTAGCCGAGGCCCGGCTGCCCTTCGCCTTGCGCCCAGGAGTTCATGCGATCGCAGAAAGCGCGGCTGCCGCCGCTCGGCGCCGGAATGGCCCAGATGCGGACCTTCGGGTCCTTCTCGATCATGCCGGCGAAGACCTTGAAGCCCGAGCTACGGAAGTGCTCGGTCACGTCCTGCATCTCGATCGGGTTGCGCAGGTCTGGCTTGTCGGTGCCGTACTTGCGGATCGCCTCGTCGAAGGGGATCCGCGGGAACACGGGCGTCACCGGTTTGCCCTCCCCGAACTCCTCGAACACGCCGCGGATGATCGGCTCCATGGTCTGAAACACGTCCTCCTGCTCGACGAAGCTCATCTCCACGTCGAGCTGGTAGAACTCGCCGGGCAGGCGATCGGCGCGCGGGTCCTCGTCGCGGAAGCAGGGTGCAATCTGGAAATATCGGTCGAAGCCCGAGATCATCAGCAGCTGCTTGTACTGCTGCGGTGCCTGCGGGAGCGCGTAGAACTTGCCCGGATGGATACGACTTGGTACCAGGAAGTCGCGTGCACCCTCGGGGCTCGAGGCCGTCAGGATCGGCGTCGGGAACTCGTTGAAGCCCGCCTCGTGCATGCGCCGGCGAATCGACCGCGTAATCGCCAGCCGCTTCATGATAATGCCGTGCAGCGTCTCGCGCCGGAGGTCGAGGAAGCGGTAGGTGAGGCGCAGGTCTTCCGGATAATCGGGCTCGCCGAAAACGGGGACGGGCAACTCCTTGGCCTCGGAGAGTACCTCGATTTCGCTGGCGTAGACCTCGACCTCACCGGTCGGCAGATCCGGGTTGACGGTGCCCTCAGGCCGGTTGCGAACGAGACCGTCGACCCGAATCACCCACTCGGCGCGCACGGATTCGGCCGCCTTGAACGCCTTGCTGTCCGGATCGGCCACGACCTGGGTGATGCCGTAGTGGTCACGCAGGTCGATGAACAGCACGCCGCCGTGGTCGCGGACGCGATGCACCCAACCGGACAGCCGTGCTGTCCGCCCGACGTCCCCCTTACGGAGTGCGCCGCAGGTGTGCGTGCGATAGCGATGCATTGAGCTGCCGTCGCCGGCGCCTCCGCCGGAAGTGCTGCTCACCCTGTCCTCAGCCATTTGAACGTCTTGCCCGCGCTCTCGATTTAGGAAGTGCCGGAAAAGCGCACGTGACCCAGGGCTTGTCAAGCTGGGGGCCTGGGCCGCGCCCTGCTCCAGCTGACATACCCACATTGGCGACGGCTTCGTAACCGACTGTTCAGCGTTGCGCTTCCGTTTATCGGGATGGGATGCGGCACACAAGGGAGGCGACAATCGGCGCCTGCTGGGTTATACGGCCCGACCAATGCGTGTCATCACTTCAACCCAAGACCTCGCTGAAGCCTGCGCCCGGCTTGCCCGGCACCCGTTCGTTGCCGTCGACACCGAGTTTCTTCGCGAGCAGACGTTCTGGCCGGTCCTGTGCCTGATCCAGTTGGCCGGGCCGGAGGATGAATTCATCGTCGACCCGCTCGCACCCGGCATTGATCTGAGCCCCTTCTACGGCCTGATGGCGAATGAGGGTGTGGTGAAGGTCTTCCACGCCGGCCGGCAGGACATCGAGATCATCTACGCCAAGGCCAAGCTCATCCCGCATCCGACCTTTGACACGCAGGTCGCGGCTATGGTCTGCGGCTTCGGCGAGTCGGTGAGCTACGTTAACCTGGTCAAAAAGCTCACGAACAAGGATATCGACAAGACCTCCCGTTTCACCGACTGGAGCCGGCGCCCCCTAAGCCAGAAGCAGCTTGCCTACGCGCTCGCCGATGTGACTCATCTGCGTGAGGTCTATTGTCAGCTCAAGGCAGAGCTGGATAGCACCGGCCGGGCCAACTGGCTCGACGAAGAAATGGCGACCCTCACGGACCCCGCCACTTACGATTCAAAGCCGGAGAATGCCTGGCAGCGGCTCAAGATGCGGGCGAGGAACCGCCGGGCGCTGGCCGTGCTGATCGAGCTTGCAGCCTGGCGGGAGCAGGCCGCGCAAGCTCAGGATGTGCCGCGCTCGCGCATCCTGCGGGACGAGGCACTCTACGACATCGCCAACCAGGCGCCGACCGAGACAGCACAGCTCGGCGAGCTCAGGACGTTGAGCGAGGGTTTCTCCCGTTCCGCACGCGCCCGGGAAATCGTCGAAGCGGTGAAGCGCGGCCTCGAACGGGATCCTCGAACGCTGCCTCAAATGCCAGCGGCCCAGGTGCTCCCGGCCGAAGCAACCGCGCTCGTCGATCTTCTCCGGGTGCTGCTCAAGGCGGCCGCCGCCCGCAATCGCGTCGCGCCGAAGTTGATCGCCGACACCAGCGACCTCGAACGGATCGCGACGGAGGACGACCCGGACGTGCCTGCCCTGCGCGGATGGCGGCGAGAGCTGTTCGGCGCCGATGCGCTGAAGCTGAAGCGGGGTGAGGTTGCGCTCGCCGTGTCGAAGGGCGAGGTTGTTGCGGTGCCTGTCGAGAGGCGGCGCCAGTCCACCGACTGATCCCAAGAGCGCAGCGTTGGGCGGAACTCGCCAGATCAGATCTCCGTTCATTTCCGTGCTAACGAGCGTACGTTGCAATAGTGTGGCCACGCATCGTTAACTGATGAGTTGCTCGCGCAACCTGATGCGCGGTCACTGCAGCTCGGGAACTAAGTCGCCGGCTGATTTGTTCGCTGTCGACGAGACATCCGGGCTGGAGCGTAGCGCATGGCCACCTCCCCGCAGCAGCACTACCGGGCTTACAAGCCGCGCCCCCTGACGAAAGCAGATATCGAAAGCGTCGAAATCCTTTTCGGTGGGTTGCATTGGCGCGTGGAACGCGTGATGCAGGCCGTCTTCGAGAACCTCGGCTATACGGCCCGCCCCCTGCCAGTCGCGACACGGAACGATTTGCTGTTGGGTCGTGAGCTGGCCGACATCGGACAATGCTGCCCCACAAGCTTCACGACCGGCAATCTCGCGAATTTTCTTAGGGAGGAAAGCGCGCGGTTAGGCCCCCAAGGCGTCTCCGAGAAATACGTCTATATGACAGCCGGCTCCTGCGGCGCCTGTCGGTTCGGGCAGTATCACCAAAGCTACGAGCTCGCCCTACGCAATCTCGGGCTCGAGTCGTTCCGGATATTTCTCGTTGCGCAGAATAGAATGGATCAGGGCGCGCTCGAGGGCGGCGGATTTGAGGTCAACATTCCACTAACGCTCGGTATGATCTGGGCCATTCTCTGCACAGATGCTTTGCAGAGTCTGGAGTACAGAACGCGGCCGTATGAGGTCGAGCCGGGTAGCACCGATCGCGCAGTGCGGGAAAGCGTCGACTATCTGTGCGAGATTTTCCGCAATCGGCCTGCCAAAGGCGAAAAATGGGGCCCTCTCGTCTGGCATTTGACGACGGACTACTTCACCAAAGCGCTGCGCGAGGTTTACCGTAAATTCGAGACCATCGAGGTCGACCGCCTGCAGGTGAAGCCTGTGGTGAAGATCACCGGGGAATTTTATCTTCAGACTGTCGAGGGCGATCCGAATTACAATATCCATCGCTGGCTCGAATCCGAAGGCGCGGAGGTTTATCCGGCCCCCATTGTCGTCTGGCTCGACTATTGGATTCGCTTCTACGTCCAGGAGCTCGAAGACCGCATCGGCACAGACCGTGGCGCGCGGGCGAAAATATTGGCACTCAAGGGCCTGCAGAAAGTCTTTCGCGGCACTTACAATCGAATTCGAAAAGCACTGGGCAATATCCCCCACGAAATTCCGGATCAATACGAACTGCGGCAGCTCGCAGCGCCCTATTTCCACCATCGCCTGTCCGGTGGCGAAGGCGACATGCTGATCGGCAAGGCGCTATGGGCGCACCTCCACAACAAAGCGCACATGATCTGCGAGTTGTCGCCTTATTCGTGCATGCCCAACACCATGAGCGTCGGCGCGATGGCGGGCGTCGTGGGCCAGCATCCGGATTTGCTCTACGCACCAATCGAGGTGAAAGGCGACGCAGAGGTGCACGCGCTGTCCCGCTGTCAGATGATCCTGACGGAGGCCAAGAAGCGTGCGGTCCGCGAGTACGTGAAGGTCATGGAGAGAACCGGGCTCGATCCCGAGGCTGTTCGAAAGGTGATCGATAAGAACCCGGCCTTGCACAAGGCCACCTATCGCGTGCCCCACATGGGAGTCGCCGGCGCGGCCGCCAATACGATGCTCCACGTCGCAAATTTCGATCGAAGTGATAGCAGCCCGACCTTCTTTCACCTCTCCCTTGGGGAGAGGTCGGCCCGAAGGGCCGGGTGAGGGGTTAGAACGGTAGCAATCGTCGGAGCCCCCTCACCCTAACCCTCTCCCCGCCGGGGAGAGGGGACATGTGCGTGCTCCGCGTTAGGCGCTGCATAAGGCAGGCAGCATGAAAACAGTCGGCATGGACGTCGGCTCGACCACCATCAAGGCGGTGGTTGTCGAGGGAGGTCAAGTGGTCTGGCGCGATTACCAGCGCCACAACACCAAGCAGGCCGAAAAGGCCATCGAGTTCCTGACGCGCATGGAGCAGGAGCTTGCCCTGTCCCAGGATCGGGACCGGATCTTTTTCACCGGCTCCGGAGCGGGACTGATCGCGCCTCTCGTCGGCGGCAAGCTTATTCAGGAAGTCGTTGCGGTCGCGGCGACTGTCGAGAAATTGCACCCGGAGGTCCGCTTCGTCTCCGAAATCGGTGGCGAGGACATGAAGACATTGTTCTTTACGGAAACGGGCGCCGGAAAAACAAAACAGGTTTACATGCAGTCCGCCTGCAGCGGCGGCACAGGCACGTTCATTGAGAAGACGGCGCGCAAGCTGCGTATTCCGCCTGAGCAACTTTCCGTCATGCCCTACGACGGCATGAGCCTACACAAGGTGAGCTCAAAGTGCGGGATCTTCGCGGAGGCGGATGCCAATACGCTGCTCAAGGGCGGTGTGCCGGTCGAAGAGATCATCGCCAGCCTGTTCGAGGCAGTTGTCTATCAGAACCTCGCGACGCTGACGAAAGGCAATACACCCCTGCCGCAAGTCCTGTTGCTCGGCGGCCCGAATATGTTCTTCAAGGGCCTGCAACAAGCCTGGCGGCATCACCTTACGAATCTCTGGCGTGGCCGGAATTGCACACTGCCGCCGAGCCTCGATCCTGCCGATTTCATTCAAGTCCCTGACGATGCGCTCTACTACGCGGCGCTCGGCTGTGTGGAGGTCGCGAGCGGCGAGGTTGAGGGCGTCGGGCTCTATCAGGGGACCGAAAAACTCCGCTGGTGGATCGAGGAAGGCCAGCATCAGGAAAAATCAAAAATTGGCGCCAAGGCGCTCATTCGGGAAACCGATGACCTGGAGAGCTTCAAATCGACATTCGCTGCGAGCCGGGGAAGAATAGAGGGTAATGGGAAAGCGTCGGAGGCGCCTGTTTTCATCGGCTGCGATTTCGGCAGCACGACGGCCAAAGCCGTCGTCATGAACCGGGAAAAGGAGATCTTGGCCAGCGTTTATGTCCAGTCCAAAGGAAACCCGATCGAGGATGCAAAAGCCCTTTTCCGGGACATTCGCGAAAATGCTCGCGGCCCGGTGCTTGGGCTGGCGCTGACGGGCTACGGAAAGGATTTGCTGAAGGACATACTCGGCGCTGATATCGGCGTCGTCGAAACAGTCGCTCATGCTACCTCCGCCCTGCACGTCTTCCCCGATGCCGACGTGATCTGCGATGTCGGCGGCACGGACGTGAAGATCATGATATTGCGACAGGGAACGGTCGCGGATTTCCGGCTGAACTCGCAATGCTCTTCCGGCAACGGCGCTTTTTTGCAGGGCGTTGCGGAGCGCTACGGTATCGCGCTCGAGGAATATGCGGATAAGGCCTTCCAGGCGAAAGCCATGCCAGGTCTCGCGATGGGCTGCGGCGTCTTTCTGCAGTCGGACATCGTCAATCAGCAGCGCAAGGGATGGTCAGCCGAGGAGATCATGGCCTCGCTCGCCGCCGTGCTGCCGCTCAACGTCTGGATTTACGCGGGACAGCTTCAGAATCTGCGCGCCGTGGGTCGCAAGTTCGTGCTGCAGGGCGGCACGCACCGGAACATGGCGGTGGTGAAGGCGCAGATCGACTTCATCACGTCCAAAGTGCCGGACGCCGAAATTCTCATCCATCCTTACTCAGGCGAGGCCGGTGCGATTGGCGCGGCCCATTGCGCGATCGATGCGCATGTCGAAGGCCGGCCGAGCAGTTTCCGCGGCTTCGAGCTCATTGAATCTCTCGAATACCGCAGCACCACGAGCGAGCACACCATCTGCCGCTGGTGCCCCGTGAACTGCAAACGCGCCTTCATCGACGTGAAGCTCGACGGCGCCAAGGGACGGTCGTGGAGCAAGGTGCCGCTCGAAGAGGGTTGGGAGCGCGTCATCAGCGGCAATTCCTGCCCCAAAGGCCTGATGGAGGACGCCAACGAGATGCGAGCGGTGAAAGCCCAGATGGAGAAGCAGCGCCGTGAACTTCCCAACATTGGCGAAATGGTTCGCGAACAGGCCTTCCGACGGGCATGGGCAGAAACCTGACCGGGCCGAGCGCGCCAAAATCAGAATTGGCATTCCCAAGGTCCTCAACATCTGGACCACGCATCAATTCTGGCTCGGATTTTTCGCGAGCCTCGGCATCGGCCGCGTGGTCTTCTCGTCGGACACTTCTGAGGAACAAGGCCGAGAATTCGGCAGCGGCCGCGGGACGGTGGACTGCTGTTATCCCGTAAAATGCATCTCCGGGCATTACGGCGAGCTAATTTTCGGCCAGAAGCGGAAGATCAACATTCTCTTTTCGCCGATGATCTATTCCATGCCCTCGTTCCTGAACGGGCATGTCGCCGACTCGCTCGCCTGCCCGCGCGTGATGGCCGCGCCGGAAAACATCAAGGCGGGCTTTCTCAAGGAAAAGGACGTCTTTGCCGAGCAGGCCATCCGCTACGTCGCTCCGCTCGTTTCCCTGGCCGATCCGATGCAGGTGCCACGGCAGCTCTTCAAGGCATTCGAGGGCATTCTGCCGGGATTGACATTCGACGAGGTCCACGAAGCGGTCGATCAGGGTTTTCGGACGCTCGATGCCTTCAATCGCGAGATGCGCGCCCGTAGCCGCAGCATCCTGGAATGGTGTGCGCGCGAGGGGCGGCCGTGTGTGATGGTCGTCGCCCGGCCCTATCATATGGACGCCGGGATCGGCCACGAGATCGAGGCAGACCTGCAGGCCTACGGTTATCCTATCCTATGGATGCAGTATTTCCCAACCGACCCGGACCTGCTCGACTGGATGTTCGGTCCCGACATCCGCGAGGGCTATATCAAATCCGTTTTCGACATTTCCGACGTCTGGCCGTCGTCCTACAGCGCCAACACCAATGAAATCCTCTGGGGTGCGAAAGCCGCCGCGCGCATTCCTTGGATTACCTGCGTCATCCGTCTCACCAGCTACGAATGCGGCATGGACCAGCCGACGTTCACGCCCGTGCAGCAGATCGTGGAGCGATCGGGGACGCTCTTCTTCTCGTTTCAGGAGTTGGACTCAACGAAGCCCGCAGGCTCAGTAAAAATCCGGGTGGAAACGATCGCCCACTATCTGGAGCGCAACTCGCCCCGCATTATCGAACGCAAATTCGCCGCCAGGCCCGATGAATGTCCACTGCTGGCGAAAGAGGCCACGGAAAAGTCGGTTTGACTTTCCAATCCACCAAAAAGAAACGCCGCAACATCTCTGCTGCGGCGTTCATTCAGAAAGCGCGCCGCTTGCTTAGGCACCCATCGCCTTCTTGAGGTTCTCGTCAACCTTGTCGAGGAAGCCGGTGGTCGAGAGCCACTTCTGATCGGCGCCGACGAGGAGCGCGAGGTCCTTCGTCATGTAGCCGGACTCGACGGTCTCGATGCAGACCCGCTCCAAGGTCTCGGCGAACTTCGCAAGCTCGGGGTTGTTGTCGAGCTTGGCGCGATGGGCGAGACCGCGGGTCCAGGCGAAGATGGAGGCGATCGAGTTGGTCGAGGTCTCCTTGCCCTTCTGGTGCTCGCGATAGTGGCGCGTCACGGTACCGTGGGCTGCTTCGGCCTCGACGGTCTTGCCGTCCGGCGTCATCAGCACGCTCGTCATCAGGCCGAGGGAGCCGAAGCCCTGGGCCACCGTGTCGGACTGCACGTCGCCGTCGTAGTTCTTGCAGGCCCAGATGTAGCCGCCCGACCACTTCAACGCCGAAGCAACCATGTCATCGATCAGACGGTGCTCGTAGGTTAGTCCGCGCTTCTCGAATTCGGCCTTGAACTCGGCGTCGTAGATCTCCTGGAAGATGTCCTTGAAGCGGCCGTCGTACTGCTTGAGGATCGTGTTCTTGGTGGACAGGTAAACCGGGTAGTTCCGCGCGAGGCCGTAGTTGAACGAGGCGCGCGCGAAATCGCGGATCGAGTCGTCCAGGTTGTACATCGCCATCGCCACGCCGGAACCCGGCGCCTTGAACACCTCCTTCTCGATGACGGTGCCGTCCTCGCCGACGAACTTGATCGTCAGCGTGCCCTTGCCGGGGAACTTGAAGTCCGTCGCCCGGTACTGATCGCCGAACGCGTGGCGACCGATGATGATCGGCTGCGTCCAGCCCGGCACCAGCCGTGGCACGTTCTTGCAGATGATGGGCTCGCGGAAGATGACGCCGCCCAGGATGTTGCGGATGGTGCCGTTGGGCGACTTCCACATCTCCTTGAGGCCGAACTCCTTCACCCGCGCCTCGTCCGGCGTGATGGTGGCGCACTTCACGCCGACGCCATGCTTCTTGATGGCGTTTGCCGCGTCGATCGTGACCTGGTCGTTGGTGCGGTCTCGATTCTCGATTCCGAGGTCGTAGTACTCGAGGTTCACATCAAGGTAGGGGTGGATGAGCTTGTCCTTGATGAGCTTCCAGATGATACGAGTCATCTCGTCACCGTCGAGCTCGACGACGGTTCCAGTCACCTTGATCTTCTGCATATCGCTCTCACCAGATCGCGCGGGCTTCTACGAAATTGGCGGCACCGGGCGGACCCAGGCACCCGTCGCGGGCGTGATAGACGGAACGGCGCGGGAATCCAAGTGGCGGAAAGACTGATGGAACTGCCGCAGCCGACCGGAGCGGAGCAGCGGAGGTAACATAGTGTCCACAATTCCGTGGCTTTGAGGCAATGCACACAAACCAATTGTTGCCTTGCGGATCATCCGTCGGGTAGCCTTATTACGGCTGCATAAGGCGGCATCCGGTGGTTGTAGCTACCGGCAATAACCAGGCGCGAGAGCGGCCTCATGGCGCTCTTCAGCGCTTGCCACGTCGAGACACGGTGCTGGCAATGATTTGGAGGAAACCCCATGCGAAAGTCCCGGCTTACCCGCCGTCGCTTCCTGTCCACGACCGCGGCTGCCTCAGCGGCGATCCTCGCCGCCCCTTACGTCCGCACGGCCCATGCTGCAGGGAAGCTTTCAGTCGGCTTCTGGGATCACTGGGTCCCAGGTGCGAATGATGCCACTAAGAGGGCCGTCGAGGAGTGGGCGGCGAAGGAGAAGGTGGAAGTCCAAATGGACTTCATCCCCTCTCAGGGCAACAAGAACCTTTTGACCATCGCTGCCGAGCGGCAGGCAAAATCCGGTCACGACATCCTCGCCTTCCCGACCTGGGAGCCGGCGAACAACGCCGATTACCTCGAGCCGGTTGACGACATCATGACCGAGCTCATCAACCAGAACGGGGACGTCAACGCGACCGTCAAGTACCTGGGCAACATCAACGGAAGGTGGGTTTCGGTTCCGGCAACGCCTGGCAGTCAAATCAAAGGGCCCTGCTCGCGGATCGACCTGATGAAGGAGCACGCCGGCATCGACGTGCAGGCGATGTATCCGGCAGGCGCTCCCCCCAAGGCAGACGATTGGACCCTCGACACCTTCCTGAAGGCGGCGGAAGCCTGTCACAAGGCGGGCGTTCCGTTCGGCATCGGCCTAGGCACCACGACCGACTCGGTCGACACCGCCGGCGCCATCTTCTCCTCGTTCGGCGCCGTGCTCGTCGACGAGAAGGAGAATATCACGGTCAAGAGCGACGAGGTTCGGCAGGCCCTCGACTACTATAAACGGCTCACCCAGTTCCTGCCGCCCGATGCACCAGCTTGGGATGACTCGTCGAACAACAAGTGGCTCGTCTCAGGCCGCGGGGCTCTTATCATGAACCCGCCGAGCGCCTGGGCTGTCGCCAAGCGCGATGCGCCGGAGATCGCCGCGAAGTGCTGGACCCACGGCATGCCGGCCGGTCCCAAGGGCCGCTATTCGCCGTTCCTGCCGTATCTCTGGGGCATCTGGAACTTCTCCAAGAACAAGTCTGCCGCCAAGCGCCTGCTCGTGCACCTGTCGCAGCCGGACGTGGTGGAGAGCATGGTCAAGGTGAGCGCCGGTTACGACCTGCCGTCCTTCGCCAAGCTGACCACTTTCAAGACCTGGGCCGAGGAAGAACCGCCGAAAGGCACGCTGTATCACTATCCCGACCCGCACCATCACCAGACCTTGTCGATCGCGGCCGCGCCGACGCCGCACAAGATCGCCGTTCAGATCTACAGTCAGGGTCTGATGACGAAGATGGTCGTGCGCCACTTCCGCGGCGAGTCGATGGAAGACGTGCTGTCCTGGGCCGAGAGCGAGCTCGAGGGCTTCATGCGCACCTGATGGGCCAGAAGCCGGTCCAGTGGACCGGCTTCGCAAGCCCTCGAGTGAACTCAGCACACCGCAGCCCAACAGGTGCGGTGTGCTCCATAGCCGTTTCCCTCTCCTGGAACCGGAAACCGATGATGAATGGAGGACTCCCTTCATGGCGGAAGCCGCGTTGAGGACCACGCGATCATCAGCCGGCGTGCGACGGACCACTCTGCGCAGGGTTCTGCAGCGCAAATCCACAATCGCATTCATAATGGCGCTGCCGCTGATCCTGCTGATCGCTCTGCTTGTGCTCTACCCTGCCCTCTACTCGCTGCACCTGGCGACGCTCAACAAGTCGATGCAGCGCTTCGTCGGCTTCGGGAATTTCCTTTTCCTGTTCAAGCGAGAAACTTTCTGGATGGTGGTGAAGCAGTCCTGCATTTTCGCCATCACCGCAGTCATTCTGAAAGCCATCATCGGCTTCGTCGTCGCCCATTTCGTGCACAACATTCCATCCAAAGGGCAACGCAAGTGGCGCGGTATGCTGCTGGTGCCGTGGGTCATCCCGCCGGCAATGAGCTGCCTCGCATGGCTTTGGCTTTTTGATCCGTCCTACAGCGCATTCAACTGGGTGCTCGCGAAATTCGGCATCGATCCCATCCCGTGGACGGGCGAGGCTTTCTGGGCGCGCCTATCGGTCATTCTGGTGAATGTCTGGATCGGTGCGCCGTTCTTCATGATCATGTATCTGGCCGCACTGAAATCGGTGCCGGATCAGCTTTACGAAGCCGCCGAAATCGATGGTGCCAATTGGTGGCAAAAGATCTGGTACATCACGCTGCCAATGATGCGGAATATCATCGCCATCACGGCGCTTTTCTCACTCATCGTCACGTTCGCCAATTTCGACATCGTGCGCATTTTGACGGCCGGCGGACCCGTTGATCAGACGCACGTGTTCGCCACGTGGGCGTTCCATCTTGGCATCGTGGGTGGCGACCTTCCGCTCGGCGCCAGCGTCTCGCTGTTCATGGTGCCGATCCTGGCAATCGCAGCGGTTTTCATCCTGCGGGACATTACCCGCCGGGGGAGTGAGGTGTGATGGCGAGCACGGTCGATACGACAGCGGTGCCGGCTCGCACCCGGCCCAAATACGGCAGCATGAAGCGGGACCGCGCCTGGGCACTGCGCTGGTCCTATTTCTTCCTGATCCTGTTCGCGATCTTCTTCCTGCTGCCGCCCATTTACATGCTGATCACCTCGCTCAAGACGAGCGCGGAAATCTCGGCGGCGACTAATCCGTGGTGGGTCTATGAGCCGACGCTTGCGAATTACAAGGAGCTGCTGACCCAGAACATTTATCTCACCTTCTTCCGCAACTCGGCGATCGTTTCCGTCATAGTCGTTGCGATCACGATGCTCATCAGCGTGCCGGCGGCTTTTGCACTTTCGCGGATGAGGTTCTGGGGCTCGGCGACCCTCGCGACAGGGGTATTCCTGACGTATCTCATCCCTGAGACATTGCTGTTCATCCCGCTGTTCAAGATGTTCGCAACCTTCCGGGATTGGACCGGCATCGAGCTCATCAATAACTGGTGGGTGCTGCTGATCATCTATCCGACGCTGACGGTGCCGTTCTGCACCTGGATCATGATCGGCTATTTCGCCTCCATTCCGAAAGAATTGGACGAGGCGGCGATCATCGACGGGGCGAGCTGGCTGCAGACGTTGCTGCTGGTGTTCATCCCTGTTGCCCTGCCGGGGCTGATTGCGGCGACCATCTTCGCCTTCACCGTCTCGTGGGCGCAGTTCCTTTATCCGCTCGCCTTCACCACCTCCGTCGACCAGCTCGTGCTGCCGGTCGGAATCATCACGACGCTCATCAAGGGCGACGTTTTCAACTGGGGGCAGATCATGACCGGCGCGCTGCTCGGAGCCGCGCCGCCGCTCATCATCTACGCCTTCCTCATGGACTACTACATCGCCGGGCTCACGGCCGGCGCGACGAAAGGGTGACGCGAAGATGGCCGAAGTGAACCTGCTCAAGGTGGTCAAACGCTACGAGGAAGTGGAGGCGGTGCGCGGCATCGACCTCGACATCGCGGACCACGAGTTCGTGGTGCTCGTCGGACCGTCGGGCTGCGGCAAGTCCACGACCTTGCGCATGATCGCCGGGCTCGAGGACATCAGCGATGGCGAGATCCGCATCGGCGGCGATGTCGTCAACGACGTGCCGCCGAAGGACCGGGACATCGCCATGGTGTTCCAGAACTACGCGCTTTATCCGCACATGACGGTCGCCGAGAACATGTCGTTCGGGCTGCGGCTGAAGCGCTATCCGAAACCGGAAATCAAAGCGCGGGTCGAGGAAGCGGCGCGCATTCTGGACATTACCGAATTGCTCGACCGCAAGCCGAAGCAGCTCTCCGGCGGCCAACGCCAGCGCGTCGCCATGGGCCGCGCCATTGTCCGTCACCCGAAGGTGTTCCTGTTCGACGAGCCACTGTCGAACCTCGACGCCAAGCTGCGCGTGCAGATGCGCACCGAGATCAAGAAGGTGCACCAGAAGGTGCGGACGACAACCGTTTACGTCACGCACGACCAAGTTGAGGCGATGACGCTGGCCGACCGCGTTGTCGTCATGAACCAGGGGCGGATCGAACAGGTGGGCTCGCCCAACGAACTCTATCACAAGCCGGCGACGCGCTTCGTCGCGAGCTTCATCGGTTCACCAGCGATGAATTTCATTCCGTGCGAGCTCGAGGAATCGGATGGACGACTGAGGGTACGCCTCACGTCCGAGCTGAGCTTGCCGGTCCCTGACTCTCGGCGAGCGCGGTACCAGTCTCTCAAGAGCAACGGACGGTTGCTTCTCGGGCTCCGTCCCGAACACATCACCGAGATGCGGCCTCACCTGGGACCGGACATGGTGCCATTCGAGGCGCACATCGAGGTGACCGAGCCGATGGGTATGGAGACGCTCGTCTACTTCGCCATCAACGGCACGCAGGTTTGCGGTCGCGTCAATCCGAATGCCGGTGCTCGCGAAAACTCCTCGATGCAGCTGGCGGCCGACCTCGGCCAAATGCATCTCATCGACGACGAAACGGGACGGGTAATCTGAGCCGCCCCAAAAAGAAAAGGTCGAGGGGCAGTGGAAGGGATTGCCTCTCACCTCTGCTACAATCGATAGCCGCCTGCCTATTCCGTATCGGAGTCGATCTCTGAGGCCGTCTCAGGATTTCTTGCGCACAGCAGTATGACCGTGCCTAGGACCGCAGAGATCGCCGAGGCCGCGAATACGGCGACCTTTGCAGCGCCGAAGTCCAAAGCCGACGGAAATGCCTGCCCGGCAATAAACAGAGACATGGTGAAGCCGATACCCGCAAGTGCACCAGCTCCCACGAGCTGGCGCCAAGAATAGGCATCCGGCTTGACGGCAATCCGGAGAGCAACCGCGAGAGCTGCGACTGAAACGAGTCCGAGCGGTTTGCCGATAATCAGCCCGGCCATGATCGCCGCAAACAGCAACTGGTGACTGCTCCAGAGGTCGGGGGAGATTGCGACGCCGGCATTGGCGAGAGCAAACAAGGGCAGAATGGCATAGCTCGACCGGGCGCCGGCGTGCCGCAGCAGGCGGTCTGCCGGGGACTCCACACGTTCGAAGATATCGTCCAGCGTCCGCATGGCCATGGTCGAAGGGCCATGCCGCAGGACACCGCCTGCCTGCTGCGCCTCGGCAGCAATGATGGTGTCCGCCTGGATCATGAGCCCTCTGAGATCCGCAGGCGGACGTGTCGGGATGAACAGGGCCAGCACGACCCCCGCGAGCGTCGCATGCAGGCCGCTGGCGTGCACACAGCCCCAAAGGACGATGCCCAAGAGCGCATACGGCGCCACCCGGTAGACGTGCCAGCGATTGAGCAACGCCAGCCCGACGACGACGGCGACTGCGCCGGCGAGAAATCCAAGGTGCAGATCATTCGAATAAAAAACCGCCACCACGGCAATGGCGCCGATGTCGTCGACAATGGCCGCTGCCGTCAGGAAGATGCGGAGCTCGACAGGCACGCGGGAACCCAGCATCGCGATCAAGGCGAGCGCGAAGGCCGTGTCCGTCGCCATGGGCACGCCCCACCCATGCGCCCAACCACCATGCGGAATGAACGCCGTGTAGATCGCAGCCGGAAAGAT